>UMLM01062941.1_pt1 | contig 158804 bp, 192 predicted proteins | sample 1966571 | NCBI WGS metagenome assembly UMLM01 (sample SAMEA4836203, study PRJEB28245) | human gut metagenome | biome: gut microbiome; material: fecal sample | place: Denmark | collected 2008 | reverse complement strand
TTGTTTATTAGCCAATATAAAAAAAATTCTATTAAATTATTTTTTGCTTCAGCATTTATTTTCTCTGCCTTTGAATATGTAGTAGGTTTTGCACTAGATGCAATTTTTGCTGCTAAATGGTGGGATTATACATATGACTTTTTTAATTTAAATGGTAGAATTAGTATCTTTTACACAATAGTATGGGGATTTATCGGATTATTATTTATTAATCATATTCATCCATTTTTCTCTAAAAAAATAGAAAAATCATTAACAGCTATTCCTACCTATATTTTAAAAGTCCTAATATACTTAATGCCAATAATTTTAATTGTAGATACTATTTTTTCTAGTTTAAAATATTTAGGTAAATTATAATGTCGAATTTTGAAGGTATAGGTCGAACGATTTATACCCTTTTTTATTGCTATTTTTAGTAAAATTTGGTATAATAGTCTTCGCGCGCAAATATACTTTATTATAGAGGTGATATCATTGTCTCAAAAGACAAACTCATTAGAATCTGATAAAAGTAGTGAGATTCTTGCTGTTCCCGCGCAAAGAGTTGGACTTGCTCAATTTATTTTAAGTCCAGAACAAAGGACAGCTTTAGAAAATAGAAATAATCTAGTAAGGTTATATGATACATATGTAAATGAGTATCTTCAATATTATATACAAAACTTAGAAGCAGAAAACGCAAGTTTACAAGCTGCTTTTAAAAACGTAGATTTTTATATAATGTCTAGGGTAAAATCTAAGCATAACTATATGGAAAAACTAGATAAAAAAGGTGAAGCTTTAGATATATTTGGAGACAAAATAATTATCTTAGCTGTAGATGGTAAAACAGATGAAGATTTACTAATTCAAAAAGCTTACGAAATGGAAAACTTTTTAGTTACACATAATCCAAATATAACTGAACTTTCCAGAAAAAGAAAAGATTATATAGCGGAACCTAAAATAAATGGTTATTCGTCTTTACATACAACTCGTATTGTTCATATTCCAGATAAAGATATTAAGTTTTATCGCGAAACACAAATAAAAACATTTAGAATGAGAGAGACCGAAAAAAATGGCACAGCTGGTCATTCTTCGGTATATAAAAACAATAGGGACTTATTTTTAGAAAAAATAGAAAGCGTAAATTCAGCTATGTTTTTCTTGCCACAATATATGCATTTTGAATTTGACAAAAATTCTAGAAAAGATATTTTAGTCTTAGATAGTTTTGAGTCCAATTTCAAATATTATTTTGGTATAAACTTCGACGATTTTATGCAAATGAGAGCTATACAATTAAGATAACCATAAATTTCTTCCCAGCCTAACTGGGAGCTGCATAAACCAAAAAAATTTTTATAAAATAAAATTCTCATAAAATAAAAAGGCGTGATTAAAATTAAAATCACGTCTTTTTTCTTTAACACTATATTTTAAAATCTACTTATTGCAAGCCCATCTCCAACCTCTAATATTTCTGTTGTACAATTTTCATCTTCTGTTACTTCTTTTATATATTCGCGTAGATTTCTTACTGCAGTTCTTTGTTTATGTTTGTTATAATCACTCATTACATAACCTTTATATAAAATATTGTCGGCAAAAATAATTCCATTTTTGTTTAACATTCTTTTAGCTTGTTCTAAAAAGAATGGATATTTTCCCTTTGCAGCATCTATAAATACAACATCATATTTTTTATCTAAGGTAGGCAATATTTCTACTGCATCTCCTTCTAAAATATTAATCTTGTCTGCTACTCCTACTTTTTGAATATTCACCTTTGCCTCTTCTACTCTTTCATGTTCTCTTTCTATCGTATCTATTTTACCACCTTCAGCTAAATATCTTGAAAAGCACATAGCAGAATACCCAACAGCAGTTCCTATCTCTAATATTGCTTTTGGTTTCGTTTCTTTTAAAATTTTATCTATTACTTCTAAAGTATCATCCATAATTATCGGAATATGGTCTTCTAAAGCTTTTTCTTTTATTATTTTTAACTCTATTTCGTTCATATAGCTTCTCCTTAAAAAATAGGGACGTTCCTTAAATCCCTATTCGAAAACAAAAAAGGGAAAAAAGGACCGTCCCCAAATCCCTTTTTATCTTATTTTTAATCTTCTTTAACTTTTCTTCTTGCTTCTCTTTCTCTAGTTTTTGTATCTAGTATTTTCTTTCTTAATCTAATACTCTTTGGAGTTACTTCTACTAATTCATCATCTTGAATAAATTCTATAGATTTTTCTAATGACATTTGAATTGGTGGTACTAATCTTAAAGCATCATCAGAACCTGAGGCTCTTGTATTAGTTAGATGTTTTTCTTTACATACATTTATAGATAAGTCTTCTGGTCTTGAGTTTATACCTACAATCATACCTTCATATACTTCTACACCTGGCCCAATGAATAAATCACCCTTATCTTGTGCATTATATAATCCGTATGTTATAGATGTTCCGGCTTCGAAAGCTACGATTGTTCCTCTTGTTCTTGCAACAACTGTTCCTTTGTATGGTTCGTAATCTTCGAATACATGGTTCATAGTACCATTACCTTTTGTATCTGTCATGAATTCTGTTCTATATCCGATTAATCCTCTTGATGGTATCTTGAATTCTACTTTAGTGTGTCCTGCCTCTGCTGGTTCCATATTTTGCATCTCTGCTTTTCTTTTTCCTAACTTTTCTATTACAGTTCCTATACAATCATCTGGAACATTAACTACAAGTCTTTCGATTGGTTCGCATTTTACACCATTTATTTCTTTAATAATAACTTTAGGTCTAGATACTAAGAATTCGTATCCTTCTCTTCTCATTGTTTCTATTAATACAGATAGATGTAATTCTCCACGACCAGCTACTTCAAATGAATCTGCAGAATCTGTCTCGCTTACACGTAAACTTACATTTCTTTCAAGCTCTTTAAATAATCTATCTCTTAAATGTCTTGAAGTAATGAATTTTCCTTCTTTACCAGCTAAAGGTCCATCATTTACGCTAAATGTCATAGTAACTGTTGGTTCGTCTATATCTACAAAATCTATTTTTTCTGGATGTTCTATATCACATATTGTTTCACCAATATTAATGTCTGGAATACCAGATAATTCAATGATATCACCAGCACCTATCTCTTGAACTTCTACTTTTTTAAGTCCCATATGTGTATAGATTTTCCCTATTCTTGCATTCTCCATCTTTCCATCTTTTTTGCAAATAACTACTGGATCATTAACTTTTAATATTCCTCTTTCTAGTCTACCTATAGCCATTCTTCCTATGAATTCATCATAGTCAATATTAGATACTAGCATTTGAACAGGTCCTTCTTCATCACAAGCTGGTGGATTTATTTCCTTAATAATTGTTTCGAATATACAATTTATATTATCACTGCTATCTTCCATGTTCATTTTAGCAATTCCATTTTTAGCTGAAGCATAGATTACTGGGAATTCTAATTGTTCGTCTGTTGCATCTAATTCTATAAATAATTCTAGTACTTGGTCTAATACTTTTGATGGGTTTGCTCCTGGTCTGTCTATTTTATTTATTACAACTATCGGTTTTAAATTTAAAGATAACGCTTTCTTTAAAACCTCTCTTGTTTGAGGCATTGGTCCTTCGAATGCATCTACTAATAATAAAACTCCATCAACAGTTTTTAAAACTCTTTCCACTTCTCCACCGAAGTCAGCATGTCCTGGTGTATCTACTATATTAATTTTTACACCATTATACATAACTGCTGTATTCTTAGAAAGAATTGTTATTCCTCTTTCTTTTTCTAATGCATTAGAATCCATAATTCTCTCGTCAACTTTTTCGTTGTCTCTAAATACATGGCTTTGCTTTAATAATGCATCTACTAATGTTGTTTTACCATGGTCTACGTGTGCTATGATTGCTATGTTTCTAATATTTTCGTTTATCATTTTTATTACTCCTTTATTCTTTATATTCATTTGATGTATTTTCTAATTCTCTTATTGATAATTCGATTCTTTTATTTTCTAAATCCATATCAATTATTTTTGCATTTACTTTTTGTCCTATTCTTAGTTCTTCCTCTGGTTTTGTTATTTTTCTTTCGCATATTTGAGAAAGATGTACTAACCCTTCAATTCCTGGCTCTAGTTCTACAAAAGCTCCAAAAGGCATCATTTTAACTACTTTTACTGTTAAAATGTCATTTATATTATATTTACCTTCTACAGATTTCCAAGGGTCTGGTCCCTTTTCTGCATAAGATAATTTAATTCTTTTATTTTCTTTATCCACATCTATTGCTATTACATCTATTACTTGTCCTACCTTTAGTATTTCATTAGGTGGTGTATTTCTATTCCATGTAATTTCAGAAATATGTAGTAACCCTTGTACTGCTCCTAAATCTACAAATGCTCCATATGTACTTATACTTGTAACTTTTCCTTTATATTTTTTGCCTACTTCTGCTTCATTCCAGAATTTATCTATTTTCTTATTTTTCTCTTCATCTAAAACTGCTTTTATTGATCCTATTATTCTTCTAGGTCTAAATTTACATTCTATTAATCTAAATCTAACCACTTTATCTTTGTAATCTTTTATGTTTTCGCTTCTTGTTATTCCAGATAAAGAAATTGGAATAAATATATTGTATCCTTCTTTTGAAATTATAAATCCTTTGTCTGTAATTTCTGTAATTCTTTCCTCTAAAACTTCGTTATTTTTAAATTTTTCTTCTAACTCTTTTTGAGCCTCTTTCATTTTATATCTTTTAGTGGAAAGCAATACATTACCTTCACCATCATTCATTTTTATTACTTCTGCTGTTATTTTATCTCCAATTTTTAATTCTTCACTAGGATCTGCTGATTCATTATATGAGTATTCATCTCTTGGAATTATTCCATCTGCTTTATACCCAATATCTATAATCACTTCGCCCTTTTTGTTTATATTTATTATTGTTCCTTCTATTGTTTCTTTTACATTAATATTTTTCATTGATTCTTCTATCATTTGTTCAAAATTTAATTGTTCTGACATAATTTCACCTTCCTAATTCTTTGTTACATTGTAACATCCTCTTTCGTTTGGTTTATCTTTATAAATGGCGTTTTTCATAACTGAAAAACGCCTTATACGCAGTAAACTGACAATATTATATATTATTGTTTGATATTTGTCAACATAATTATGTTATCCATTATCTCTTTACTTACTTGCTCTAGCTCCTCTTTTGAAGGCTTTTTAGTAACTCTATCACTATAATCTAATGGTTTTCCATAATTAACATATACCCTTTTAAAAGGTTTTTCTCCTCCTACTATTCCAACTGGTTGTACCTTTGCACCTGTTTGTAGTACGAAAAATGCTACTCCTTCTTTTACACTTTCTCCTTTTTCTAGTCCATTTCTTGTTCCTTCTGGGAACATAGCTATACTTTCTTTATTTTTTAGAGCTTTTAATGTTGTTTTTAAAGCTGCTATTTCTTTATTATCTCTTTTAACATATATAGCATCAAATACATAACCTAAAAATTTCAAAAATTTATTTTTTGTTAATTCCTCTTTTGCCATAAACCTAACGTGTCTTCCTGCTGTTACCACAATTAAAGGTGGATCTAAATAACTTCTATGGTTTCCACAATATATTACTGGACCTTCCTTTGGAATATTTTCTTTTCCTATAACTTTTAACCTATATACAACTTTGCAATACAAATATATTGCTGTTCTAACGATTACTCTTAATATTCTTTTTATAATGTTCATTTTTATTCTCCTTAGTTTTTTGCTTTATTATTTTAATTATTTTATGTTTAATTTTATTTACACTCGATTTACTTGAATCTACATATATGGCATCTGGCGCTTTTTTTAATGCCCCCACTTTTTTATTCATATCATTTTTATCTCTTTCCATTATTGACTGTAAGACTTCTTCGAATGATTGATTTATTCCATTTCTTTTGTTTTGTCTACATCTTCTTTTAGCTCGTTCTATTGGAGTCGCATCTAAATATATTTTTACTTTTGCCTCTGGAAAAACTACAGTAGTAATATCTCGTCCTTCCATTATGATGTTCTTACCTTCTTTTAACCATTCATATCCAATTTTTCTTTCTAATTTTGTTATTTTCTCTCTAACACCTAAAATACTAGATGTTTTAGAAACTATTCCTGTTACTTCTGGTGTTCTGATTTGGTTAGTTACATCTTCTCCATTTAAGAATACTGACTGCTTATTATTTTTATTTTTTAAATCTATATCTATTTTTTCTAATATCTCTTCTACTTTTTCTTCATCTGAAATATCTATATTATTTTGAAGTACTGCTAAAGCATGACATCTATATAGCATTCCTGTATCTATACTTACTAAACCCAAATCTTTAGCAACTAATTTTGTTATTGTGCCTTTTCCTGAACCTGCTGGTCCATCTATTGCAACTATGTATGACATATTTCTTCTACCTTCCACTAATTATTTTCTTCTTTATTAATATGTATATCTTTTATTATTATCTTAATTGTTTGTACTCGCATTGTTGTTAATTTTTCAATTTCTTTTATTATTTTGTTTTTAAAATTATCTACAATATTTCTAACATTTCCACCATATTCAACACTAAGTTCTATATATACATATGGACCTTCTGGTTGATTGTCTATTCTTGTTCTTATGATATTGTATATATTAGGATCTTTTTTTGCTATATACTCTATAATTTGTCTAAATACCGTATCTGATATTGTAAAATTTCCTAAATAACTAAAAGTAGGTCTTATTATAGATTTTTCTGATATATATGGTTTGTCATTTCTACCTTTAAATTTAAATATTTGAAGTGGATCTAATATAAATCCTGAAAAATCTTTTTTTATCTCGAATGTTGGTACAGGTATAACGTGTTTTCCCTCTGTTACCCTACTTCTTCTAGCTTCTTGAATTTCTTCTGGTGTTGCAATTTCGTCTATGTATATAATTTTTTCTATTGGTGGTAAACCTATATTTGCAGCTATTTTATTTACCATACCATCAGATGTTCCTAATATTAGAATTGACTCAGGCTTATATTTTTCTATCGCTTTCCTTATCTCATCTTTTTGTTTCTGTTTTAAAAATAGTGCTTTTTTTACAGTCTCTATTTTAGTTGGTGCTTTTTTTGCAGATTCCCCTGCGATTATCTCATTATCATTTATAAAAAGCCCATCATCTATTATATAATGAATATTATTTTCATTGGCAACCATTTGTGCTCTATAGCTTTTTCCAGTTCCAGATGGTCCTACAAAAGCATACACTTTAATATTGTTCATAGTTACTCCTCTTATTTTTCTTCTTATTAATATTTATACTTAATTCTTGTATATTATACCTCATTATTTTTCTGTTTTCAATTATATTATACAATTAGTGCTAATTTGATTCTTTATGTAAATTATGTTATAATTAAGTTTATAAAAGCGTTTTATTTGATTCCTACACTAAGGGATTTGCTTTTTAAAAAAGTGCTTGGGAAATGGAGAAATATGGATTATACCAGATTTATGGAAGGTGCAGATGTTTTCGCTGTACTCATCCCACTAATTACAATGGCCTTCTTATCAAGATTTGGCCAAAATATTGCAAATAACATTAACCAAAAAAATCACAAAAAGATTTTCGTACAGTTTTTAATTTGCCTGTTTTTAACCAGTGCAAGTATATTATTGGCTCAGGAAACTAATTCAAAAACAGGCGAATACTTGGCATGTATTTGCTTTGGCGGTACTGGAATGTTATTTTTTTCTATTATTCCAGTAATAAAACAAGGAATACAAACACATTTAAAAAAATTTGCAACTCGTTAACCACCGCAACAAACAAGCACTTTTTTAGTCAGACTATGGTCTGACTTTTTTCTTTTATATTTACATTTGTTTTAGTGAAACAGACACTATTACTTTAACAGTAATAGTGCCTTTCTCGTTTCTATCTTAAAATGCTCCATTTTTTGAATCTAACATCATTATTTTTCATATCCTGGTTTTCCAAGTAATGTAAACATATTCTTCTTATATGCTTCTACACCTGGTTGATTAAATGGATTTACCCCTAATAGTTTACCAGACATTGCACACGCAAGTTCGAAGAAATATATTAATTGTCCTAAGTTCTCTTCGTCTAATTTTTCCATTGTTATTAAGATGTTTTGGACATCTCCATCAACATGTGCTGCAATTGTTGCTTCCATAGCTTTTTTATTTACATAGTCTAATGTTTTTCCTACAAGGTAATTTAATCCATCTAAATTATCTTCATCTGTTTCTATTTTTATATCTGTTTTTGATTTTTCTACATTTAATACTGTTTCGAATAAATTACGTCTTCCTTGTTGAATATATTGCCCCATAGAATGTAAGTCTGTTGTAAATTCTACTCCTGCTGGGAAAATTCCTTTTAAATCTTTTCCTTCGCTTTCACCATATAATTGTTTCCACCATTCTATAAAATAGTGTAATTTTGGTTCATAATCTACTAATAATTCTATATCTTTTTTGTGTTCGTATAAAATATTTCTTGCCACTGCATATTTATAGCAATCATTATATTTTAAATTTTCTTCTGCATATTTGTTTTGTGCAGATAATGCTCCCTGCATTAACTTATCTATATCAATTCCTGCTACAGCTATAGGAAGTAAGCCTACTGCTGTTAAAACAGAATATCTTCCACCTACATTATCTGGAATAACAAATTCTTCATAACCTTCTTTATCTGCAAGTTGTTTTAATGCTCCTTTTTTCTTATCTGTTGTAACATAAATTCTGCTTCTCGCTTCATCTATTCCATATTTATTCTCTAAAAATTCTCTGAATATTCTAAAAGCAATTGCCGGTTCTGTAGTTGTTCCAGATTTAGATATTACATTTATAGATAAATCTCTATCACCTATAAATTCTATAATATCATTTATATAATCAGGATTTAAATTATTTCCTGCAAATATAACTTTTGGATATTTTGATTTTTCATCTGGTATAGCATTTGCAAAGTTACTATTCATAGCTTCTATTACTGCTCTTGCACCTAAATATGATCCTCCAATTCCTATTACAAGGAATACATCTGAATCCCTTTGTACTTTTTTAGCGGCTTTTTCTATTCTTTTGAATTCTTTCTTATCATAATCAGTTGGAAGTTTAAGCCATCCCAAAAATTCTTTTTCATCATCTGCTTTTTTATATAGTTCTTTATGTATATCTGCTACCTTTTTTGAATATTTTAATAATTCTTCCTCATCTAATTTTGTATTACATAAGTCAATTTTTAAGTCCTTCATATGGCATACCTCTTTTCCTTTTTTTATGAATTTATTCTATATCATATTAGTATTTTATGCAAGGATTTTAACATTGTTATTTTATGAATATCATCACTTGTTTGAAGACTAGTATAATGAATGCTTACATTTTAATAGTCAAATTCGAAAAAGCATGAAATAATAGTCTTTATTATAAACATTGAATGCGAAAACAATATATAGAAAAGTAAAAATAACCCTCAAATTGAAAAACTTCTGTTTAACAGTTTGAAGGTTATTTTAATATTATACCGGGATTTTAAGAACGTCCCCAAATCCCTCTCTGGGAACGCCCCAAACCCCTGTTTGGAGCATTCCCAAATCCTTGTTAATTTTATCTTGTTACCCATTGTATTAAATCTAAGTTAGCTGTATCTAGCATCATAGCTGTTTGTGGCATAACTCTAAATGTGTAACCATAGTTACCGCCTGTTTTTAATTCTATCTTAGCAGAATATTTATATGTTCTATTTTCATCATCTTGTTCTATCAAATTCATTGGAACAGTCTGAATTTGCTCCATTATTCCGTTTTCTAATATTTTACCATAATATACTTCTGTTCTGATAGAATTACAATCTATATTTTCTGGTAAATTTACTATACAATGTACTTCTATTTGGTTACCTGCATCTATCGTTATATTATCTAAATTGTTATTTTGTGTAATCTTTATGTCTTTCCAACTTGCATACATATTCTTCTTCCAATTTGTAAAGTCAATTACTTCATCTAAATTTTGATAATGATTTTTAGACAAATTAGCAAGTTCCATATAATAATCTCTTGTATAATCTATTACCATTCTTGAAGTTGAATATCTTCCACCTGTAGAAATTATTGAATTTTTAAACATCTCCATCCATTTATCAGATACTCCATCTTCTTTCTTATTTTCATAATATAATGGAATAATTTTATTTTCTAAAGTATTATATAAGCTTTCACTATCTGCAATATCTTGTTCTTCGTAAGATTGATATTCTGTATTATCTCCTATTGTCCAACCATTTTTTTGGTTATATCCTTCTGCCCACCAACCATCTAACACGCTAAAGTTGATTACACCATTTACAGATGCCTTTTGACCGCTTGTACCAGAAGCTTCCATTGGTCTTCTTGGATTATTAAGCCATACATCAACACCACTTATTAGATATCTTGACATTGCTATATTGTAATTTTCTAATAAGAATATCTTTCCTTTAAATTGAGGTTTCATAGAAACTTCGTGAATATATTTAATTAAATCTTGGCCTTCTTTATCTGCCGGATGTGCTTTTCCAGCAAAAATTAATTGAACTGGTCTTTCTGGATTATTTAGTAATTGTGTTAATCTTTCTAAATCTCTAAATATTAGTGTTGCTCTTTTATATGTAGCAAATCTTCTTGCAAAACCAATTGTTAACGCATTTGGATTTAATTTAGAAACTATTTCATTTATTTCTTCATAATTATATCCACTAGATTTTAATCTAGTTGTTATATTATTTTTTACTAAAGTAAATAATTTTTTCTTTCTATCTGTATGTGTATCCCATAATTCTTTATTTGGAATATTTTTAATATCATTCCAAGTTTCATCATCTTGAATATTATCTTGCCAATAAGGTTTTAAATATTGGTTAAACAATTTTTTCATTGATGGTGCAAGCCATGAACATGTATGAATTCCGTTTGTTACATATTCTATTGGCGATTCATCTGGTGCTATATTTGGCCATACATCTGAGAATAATCTTCTTGATACTGCACCATGTAATTTACTTACACCATTCTTTTTACCTGCTATTCTTAATGCAAGCATTCCCATATTAAATCCTTGCTCTAAACCTTGTGTATTTTTCATACCTAATCTTAAGAAATCTTCACGAGAAATTCCAAGTTTTGGCCAGAAGTTAGAAAAATATTTATCCATTAATTCTATTGGGAATATATCATTTCCTGCTGGAACTGGTGTATGTGTTGTAAATACAGTTTTAGCAGAACACATTGATTTTGCAACTTCGAATGATACTTGTTTTTCTTCCATTACATCTTTTATTACTTCTAGTGTTAAAAATGCAGAGTGTCCTTCATTCATATGATATACACTTGGTTTTAAACCTAAACGTCTTAATAGTTTAATTCCTGCCATACCTAAGACAATCTCTTGTCTTATTCTCATTTCTTGGTCTCCACCATATAGTCTTAATGTAACAACTCTATCTTCTGCTATGTTTTTATCTATATCTGAATCCATTAGGTATAAAGAAATTCTACCTACAACAATTTTCCATATCTTTAAATATAATTTTCTGTCTGGAAAGTCTACATCTATTATTAAGTCTTCACCATTTTCATCTTTAACTGGTAAAATTGGTAAATTATCTAAATCTATATTTGTGTACTCCGTTTTTTGAGTTCCATATCCATCTATTTTTTGGTTAAAATATCCATTTTTATATAATAAACCTACAGCAACAAAAGGCAATCCTAAATCACTTGCTGATTTTAGATGGTCTCCTGAAAGTATTCCTAATCCTCCTGAATATATTGGTATTATCTCATCTATACCATATTCTGCTGAAAAATACGCAATTAAATCATTTGCATTATTAGGATAATTTTTAGAAAACCATGTCTCTTTTGTTTGCATATATGAATTAAAATGATTTACAACTTCATCATATTTAGCTAAAAATTCTTCATCTTTTGCTATATCTTCTAATTTATCTTGAGAAACTAGTTTTAAGAATTTAACTGGATTTTTTCCAACTGTTTCCCATAAGTCAGAATCAATTTCTTTAAATAATCTTAAGAATTCTGAATTCCAAGACCACCATAAATTGTTTGCAATATCTAATAATTCTCCTACTCTTTTTGGTAATTGTGGATTTACCGTAATTTTATTAAATATATACATTAATATTTCCTCCTTAGTTTCTTCGTGTTTTATCTGTCGTACATAACTTATTATATTATCTATTATAGTTTTATTTTTGTCAAATAATTTTTAGTATTTTCTTTATAATATTTTTGTCTTTTTTCTATTGAATTTATTTTTATTTTGATATAGTATATATATTAATTATGGATCGACACAAAGGAGGAAATTAAATGCCAAGAAAAGCAAAAGAAGAAAAAAGCGAAATAGAAGTAAAACAAGTAAGTAAAGTAGCTCCTAAAACAACCAAAACTGAAAAAAAGACTTCTACTAAAGTTAGTGCAACTACAACGAATAAGGTTACAGCAAAAAAAACTGCTACAAAATCAGCAAAAAATTCTAATATTATCAAAAAAGTAGTAGATTCTATTACACCAAAAAAGAAAAACACTACCAAAAAATCTTCAGCAAAAACAACTACTACAAATACTAAAAAATCTTTAAAAACTTTAACTAAAGATTCTATAAAAAGTACCGAAAAAAATGAAGTAGCAAAAAAACCAACAACTATAAGTGGTGAGGAGTTCTCTATAGCTGAATATTATGATTTACCATATAGATATAATCAAACAATTGTAAAATTACTTTATCAAACACCTACAACTCTATTTATTTATTGGGATATTTCTGACGAAGATAGAGAAAAATTTAAAGAAACTTATGGTGAAGACTTCTTCGAAAAAACAAAACCTGTACTTGTAGTTCATAATGAAACAAAAGGTTATAGTTTTGAAGTAGAAATTAATGATTTTGCTAATTGTTGGTATTTAAATGTTAATGATAGTAAATGTAAATATAAAATAGAATTAGGTAGAAAACCTTTTGAAGTTATGTATAATGGTGAAGTTACAGAAGTTAAAACTACTCAGAAAATAACTCAAAGTTATATCCCTATAACATCATCAAATGAGGTAGAATCTCCTAATGATCATATTCTATTCGAAAAGAAACAAGAAATGATATATTTTAAAAATGTAAAAAATAATACAGTAACAGCCAAGAACATAGCTAGTCTTAATTTTGTTAAAAGTCTTGGAAAAGTATATAAAGTTAATGATTTCTATAAGAAGTTTTATAAAGATGAAGATTTGGACTCTTTTGATAAAATACAAAATCCATCATCAAACAGTTTAAGTTCTTCAAGATTTAAATAGAATTTTTTAATATCACCTTTTAAGAAAAATTCTTATAGGTGATATTAATGTTTATACTAAAATAATAATTTAAAGGAGTATTAAAATGAGCAAAAATGTAAAAGGATATGTAAGTTTTGTACTACACGCACACTTACCTTTTATACATCATCCTGAAAGCGATGACTATTTAGAAGAACAATGGTTGTTCGAAGCAATATCAGAAACTTATATCCCTCTTCTTAGAAATTTTAAAAAACTAGTAGATGAAAAAGTCGAATTTAGAATAACAATGTCTATGACTCCCCCTTTACTTTGGATGTTAGACAATAAATTACTTCAAAAGAAATATATTCATTATTTAAAGGAACATATTGAACTTTGTAAAAAAGAAGTAAAAAGGACAACTTATGATTCTAGATTAAACGAATTATCTAAATATTATTTAAATAGATATTCTGATGACCTATATTTATTTGAGAAAGTATTTAATTGTAATTTAATCCAAGCTTTTAAACATTTCCAAGATATCGGTGTATTAGAAATAATAACTTGTGGTGCAACACATGGGTTCTTCCCTATCTTATATGTTAATGAAAAAACAGTAAAAGCCCAAATTGCTGTTGGTGTTCAAACATATAAAAAATATTTCGGAAAACAACCCAGAGGAATTTGGCTTCCAGAATGTGGTTATGTGCCAGAAGCAGATAAATACTTAAAAGAGTTTGGTATAGAATATGCTATTGTAGAATCACATGGTATATTATATGCAGATCCTACACCAATATATGGTACTTTTGCACCAATTGTTTCTCCTGGTGGGTTAATTGCATTTGGACGTGATATGGAATCTTCAAGACAGGTTTGGAGCTCTATAAATGGTTATCCTGGTGATTATAATTATAGGGAATTTTATAGGGATATTGGTTATGAATGTGATTATGATTATATTAAACCATACATTGCTCATGATGGAGTAAGAGTTAATACTGGTATTAAATATTACAGAATTACTGGTAAAACAGATCAGAAAGATTATTATAATTTACAATGGGCTCAAGATTCAATATATAAACAAACTGGGCATTTCTTTGATTGTAGAGTAAAACAAATAAATGATATATCAAGTTATATGGATCACCCACCTATTGTTCTATGCCCTTATGATGCAGAATTGTATGGGCACTGGTGGTATGAAGGTCCAGACTGGTTGTATGTATTATTCAAAAAAATCTATTATGATGATTGTAATTTTAAGCTTATTACACCTAGCGAATATATAGATAAATATCCAAACATTCAGATTGCATCTCCTTGTAGATCTAGTTGGGGTGCTAATGGTTATAATTATGTATGGCTTAATCCATTAAATGATTATGTCCATAGACATCTTCATAAAGCTGGAGATAGAATGGTAGAACTTGCTCATCTATTCCCTAATGAACAAGATGAATTAAAAAGATTTGCCTTAAACCAATGTGCAAGAGAATTGTTGCTTGCCCAAAGTAGTGATTGGTTATTTATTATAACAAATCAAACGATGGTAGACTATGCTAAAAAGAGAATTAAAGATCATATCGGTAGGTTTACTAAACTTTACCTACAACTAAAAAATGATAAAATTGATAAAGACTATTTAGAAGAAATTTATAAAAAGGATAAAATTTTCGATGAAATTGATTATATGATTTATTACTAATATACAAGTTGCAAAACACTTCTTCTTTCATATTATATGTATAATGATACTTTATTTAGTAGATAATATTACATATATGTGAAAGGAGATTTTTTTATGAAATCATTTTGTATTAAGACAAATAACAAAAATATACTAGCTTATCTACTAAATAATTTCAATTTTCCTAACACATATATTTCTATAAGAAAATTTAAAATATATAAAAACATAATTATCCATTATATTGGAGAAAATGCTTCTGCTTTTTACAACGAACTTGCAAATAATTTAGTCTCTTTAATATTAAATTTTTATGAAGAAAACTTATTAAAGTCAATTATAAAATCTAATTATTTTTATTTTTCAGAATCTGAACAGGATATTGTGTTAGATAAATGTTTAACTTACCTTAAAGATACATCTTCTGTTGAATATCAAGTAAGGATTGAACATATTTATATAGCAGCTCTTAAATATATTACAAATAATAAAGCTATGATTCTAAGTGGTTTTATTCATTTTAGGCTTTCAAATTACATGAAAATCTTAGACTATGTTGTAGATACTTTTGTAAATGAATTAGTCGTAGATAGAGAATACAAGGAATTTATTAATTTGCTAAAATCTTATGTAAATTCTAAGCCTTCTAATATAAATAGTGTACATTTTATTTATAAAAACACTTCTTCTATATTACTTGACAGTAAACACAAAAAAATACCATTTACAGATGACCTAGCTAACTTAAATTATATTTCTGATGTTTCCTTTTCTGAAAATGATATAGTACTTAATACCCTGCTTACTCTTCTACCACAAAAGATAATAATACATTTAGAAAAAGAACCGGATGAATTTATAAAAACATTAATATGTATTTTCGAAAATAGAATAGAACTTATATCGGGATCTAGGGACGTTCCTAAAAATCCCTATTTGCAATAGGGATTTTTAGAGTAACTAATTGAATTACAGATTTGCTAAAAAACGGAAAAAAAGGAACGTCCCCAAATCCCGAACGTCCCTATCTTTCTCTCTATAAGCTCATATTAATACCTCGTGCAACTACATCTTTCATATTTTCTACTAAAGAATCTATTTCCTTTGGTGTTACTATAAAATTAAAATTTTTCGGTATTAATGCTTCTTTTATCTCCAGATAATTATCCTCTTCTTTTAGTTTATTTAAATATTCATTAGATTCTGCTTTTTCTTGTAATTTTTCTATAAAAACATCTAAGCAATCATTTACCACAACTGCTGTCTCTACAACTGTTGGTATTCCTAGTGCAATTACTGGAACTCCTAATGTATTTACTGTTAACTCTTTCCTAGCATTGTCTACTCCTGCACCTGGAACAATTCCTGTATCTGCTAATTGAATTGTACTGCTTATTCTTTCCATGCTTCTAGAAGCCAAACTATCTATAACTATAACTAGTTTAGGCTTTACATTATCTACTATTCCTTTTAAAATCTCTGCTGTTTCCATTCCTGTTGTTCCTAAAACACCTGGCGAAATTGCACTTACTGGTCTTGTGTTTTTATCTAAATATTGTGGTACATATTTTAATAGATGTCTCGTAATATCTATCTCATTTATTACTTTTGGACCTAATGCATCTGGTGTAACATATATATTTCCTAAACCTACAACTAATATTTCCTGTTCTTTGTTTACATATTCATCTATCATCTTTTTTAATTCTTCACATAATATTTCACTTGCCTTTTGGACTTCTTCTTCTCCCATATATTTCATATTTTTCATATCTATTGTTACATAATTTCCCTTTACTTTACCTAATGCTCTTTCACCTTGTTCATTCATTATCTTAACTCGTGTAACTTTTATATTATTATTTATCTGTTCCTCAGTTGCTTCTATTCCATCAATCTCATTTTCTATATTGTTTGCTTTTTTATACAAATCTTTTCTTTCATCAGCAAGGTCTGTTCTAAAATCTAACATAAAAAATAACCTTCCTTTCCTAAAATTCCCGTTGCATTAAACAACACCTATTTATATTTTAAGAAAAAAAGATTATTTTATACTATTTTTTTAACTTCTTTTAAAGAATCTTTTTAATTTACTCCATATTTTTTCTATAAAACTTTCTTCTTGGTATAATACTAAACTTGTATCTGCAGAATTTGGTATCAGATTATTCTCTTCATCCAATACTACATAAGATTCTTTCTCATTTTTCCAATATATGTTTAAAATTTCTTCCCTTTCGTCTGGCTCGCACCAATAATCTAAATTTAAAACAGATAATAATATTAATGTTTTCCTATGTAGTTTTTGATCTTCTAAAGGAAGATTCGGATTAATATTAACTTTATAGTTTTTATCTCTTTTAGTTTTAAAAATATTCAATACATCTTTTGGTATTTTATTTAGATATGCCATTGGTATATATTTTAAGATTTCATATACTTCTGAATATGCTTGTGCTAATTCGTTTTCCATAACTTTCTCCTATTTTTTACTAATATTTAATTCATCTTTAATAGTTTGGTAAGCTATTAATTCTTCATTTCTTTCTATCTTACTACCATTTTTTAAAGAACTTTGTAATCTATTAAAAAATATGTCTGGAGTTAGACTTCCCCCATTTGCCATTTCTAATTTTATCTTTAGGTATGATAATGAATCTTTTAATTCATCCTCTATTTGTTTATCTTCTATATCTATTTTATTGCTTAAATCACCAATCTTTTGTAGTAACTCATTATTTCTTTCTAAATCATTTATTAAATACTGGATAATCTCTAAAGTTTGTTTTGCAATATCATTATTTATTTTTTTATATTTGCAAATAACTAAAACATTTTCTATTATATTATCTGCAGACATTCTTTTCTCCATATCTGTTAATCCATCCAACTCTGTAGCTATAAATTCTGCCAAATTATCTTTTACTCTGTCTGTATCTTGCATAATATTTATAAAATCATCTAGCTCATCTGCATTTATCTTATTTATTCTTTCATAATTAAAACGTTTTTTAATCAAATCTAACTGGCTATATTCTTTTTCTAAAATATTTTCAGTTACTATTTTTTCTTGTAATATATACATTGGTAAAATTGCATTTTTCCTATAATATATACTTTCTCTGTTTATGTCTTGTAACGCAAATTTGTTCTTTTCATAAAATTCATTTAAATTGAATTCGTCATTCTTTTGAACTCCATTAAATATGTTTTTTAAATATTTTTCTTTATCTCCTAATAAAAATTCTAATAACATTTTTTTATCAATTTTTAACTTTTCTAATACATACATTCTAGTTCTTATTATGCTATTTGCTTCTGTATAAGCACTTTCGATACTATAATTTTTATCAATATGAAATCCAAAACTTTCGAATGGATGTTTTTTTATATAATTATTTACTACTAAATCAACAAAAATATCTGCATTGCCTTCTTCTAATATTTCATCTTCGTTTTCACTTTTATTTATGTTCGAAAAACAATGTGCATATCCATGTAAAACGTAACCTAATAATTTATTTTGATTATGTCTTCTATTTTCTGCTATTGTTATTGTTTTAGACTCTTCATCAACTTCCATATTATAGTTGTCTGGTAATTTGTTAAAAATAATATTTGTTCTGTTAAAAGTAATTTCTATGGCTTCTAATTTATCTGCCGGAGTACTTGTATACACATCTTTTATAAATTCTTTAATCATTCTTTGAGCTAAATAGACAATCTTAAATAAGTCTGGAGACACTTTATGTTCTAGACTACTTATTATTTTATCCCTAGATTCTTTTTCTGTAAAATTCTTTAAAAACTCTAATTTTTCTTCATTATCTTTTTGGTTTGCTAAATATGATACCTTATTATTTTCACCATCTATTGCATCTATTGTTCTTCTTAAATTATTTTTTTCTCCGTTATTCTCTTCTAATTTAGTATCTAACATAATAATCTTCTCCTATGTTTAGTCTATTTGTTTATGTTCTAATTTTTCTTTATCATATTCTATTCCTTGTTCTCTTAATTTTTCTTCTAATCTTTTGTTAAAAATATGTATATAGCCAACTGCTGTTTCGTTAAATTCACCTTTAAGCTCTTCTTTTACTTCTTTTTTTAAGTTTGCTATTAGTTCATTGTTTGACTCCATTTATCATCCCTCTTTTTACTTTGAACAATTATTACATAAAATCGTTTCTAAGCCTATATTTAAATCAATTTTACCAATCTTATAATTATAGTCTAAATCTATCAGTTCTTTTATGATATTAGAAATCTCTAAATCTGTAAAGCTTTTTGCTTGCATTTTATATTTATTTACTAAAAATAATTGATTCGGTTTTAAATTTAAAGCCTTTGCTATATCTAGTTTATACCTTTCTGCTATTTTTGTAAAATACAATTTTTTAAAATGATTATATAATGTTATTAAAATTTTTTGAATTGGCTCTTTATTATAAAGCAAATTATTTAGTTCTTCTAATGCTAGTTTTATTTGTTTCTTTCCTAGATAATCGGTTAAGTTAAATATAATGGCTTGTGTTTGTTTAGTACACAATAAATCTATATCTGCTTTATTTATTGTTCCACCTTCACCAGCATATTCTATTAATTTTCTTATCTCATTAATTAAGTCTTGCATATTTTGTCCACATTGTTCTATTAAATATTGCAATGTATTTTCTGCTACATTAACTTTATATGCATTAGCAATAGCTTTTAACCTTCTTATAATTTGGTTTGGTTTTTGATATGTAAATTCACATACCTCACCATTTTTTTCTAATACCTTATATAATTTTTGTTTTTCTACATTTTCCTCTACAAATACTAAAATTACACTTTCATTAATTTCATCAATATTATTTTCTATGTATTCTGCAACACTAGTTTTAATTTTAGCAAGCTCTGGATTCTTTCTCTTTCCTTCTTTTTTTAATATTTCCGAATTTCGTACAAGAATTAATTTTTTTGGATAGCCAAAAGCTGGAGTTTGTATATCTGCTATTAGCTCAGAAATATTTGTTTCATCTATGCTAATGTAATTAATACCATTTATACATTCTCCAAAATTTTTTCTTATCTTTTTTACTACTGATTCTAGTAAAAATTTTTCTTCACCATATAAAACATATATACTATTTAACTTTCCTTGTCCGAAGTTCTTTTTCTAATTCTTCTATTAACATATCCATCTTCCTTTTCGGGATTTAAGGAACGTCCCCAAAATCCCTGTCTGGGAACGTCCCAAAAACACCTGTTCCTATTCATCTATTCATATTATAATTTAAATTGAGATGAAAACTTAGATGAATGTGCATGGCAAATTGCTATTGCCATACTATCTGTTATATCATCCAATTTTGGTAATTTTTCTGTATTTAATATCATTTTCACCATTCTTTGTACTTGCATTTTATCTGCTCTACCATATCCTGTCACTGCTTGCTTTATTTGTAATGGTGTATATTCGAATATATCTAATTTGTTTATTCTTGCTGTTATTAATATCACTCCCCTTGCCTGAGCAACATTAATAGCTGTTTTTGCGTTATTATTGAAAAATAGCTCTTCTATTGACATCGCATCTGGTTTATATGTATTTATTATATTATTTAAATCTGTGTAAATCTTCTCTAACCTTAGCGGAAAAGATTCACCAGCTTCTGTTAATATTGCACCAGATGTTTCTAGTTTAAATTTATTTCCTATGTAATCTATTATGCTATACCCGTGTTATTGCAAACCCAGGGTCAATTCCTAATATTCTCATTTTCCTTCCTCTTCTTCTGTTTTTGAATCTAATATTATTCTAAATATTTCTGCAACACTCCAAGCTTGTGAAAAAGCGCCTTTAGGTAAATATGGAGGTTTAGAGTCATATAGTTCTGCAATACTTAATATACACCCTTCTTTATACATCATTGTTTTAGCTGTTACTCTTAAATTTTTAACGAATAAGTCATACTGCTTTTGCAATTCTCCTTTAACTTTCCCCTCTTTCGTATTAGCTATTACATTCTTGTATGCATCATTATATAGTCCAAACAACCATGGCCAAGTTATTCCTTGGTGGTAACTTATATCCCTTCTGTATGAATCTCCTTCATATGTAGCAATATACTGCTTATCCTTTCTATTTAAAGTACGTAATCCATGTTTTGTATATAGTTCATTAGTTACAGTTTTTAAAATTTCTTTAGCATTTTTTCCTGCTGGATTTAAAACTTGGTAACTAAGTGATAAACTAAATAATTGATTTGGTCTTATTCTGTCATCACCTAATACATCATACAATGATTTCTTGTCTGAATTATAAAATTTTCTATTAAATGATTTCTGAGTTTTTTCTGCTAATTCTGCATACATTTCTGCAACTTTTTTAGTTTCGAATTTTTTGGCTAGTTCTTCCATTATTTTTAAGGTATTATACCATAAACTATTTATTTCTACTGCTTTTCCATTTCTAGGGGTTACTGCAAAATCACCAATCTTTACATCCATCCATGTATTTTGGGTATTTATTGTTCCAGAATGAATTAAACCATCTCTTTCCATATAAATATTATTATCATCTACATCTATTCCTGTAATATACGCCTCTATTATTTTCTTTAAACAAATATAAAAATTGTCCTTTATAAATTTATAGTCATTCGTATAATTAATATATTTTTTTATTTCTTCAAAAAGTAATAATGAAGCATCTGCACTATTATATAATGGTCTGTTATCATATCCAGAATATCCATTTGGTACAAGCCCATATTTTATATCTCTAATAAATGTTAGTAAAACTTCTTTTGCTATATCAAATCTCTTTGTTTTAAGTAGTAATCCTTCAAATGCTATTAAACTATCTCTACCCCAATCTAAAAACCATGGGTAACCTGCAATTATAGTATGAAGTCCAAATGATGGTCTATATGCAATAAAGCTATCAGTGGTAATTATAAAATCTTCTATTAATTCTTTATCCTCTGTATTTTCATTTATTAAGCCCGTATCTGTTACTATCTTCTTTAATCTTACCTCTTCTTGCTTAATAACATCCTCTGCTTTTATTTCGTCTATATTCTCTTCTAATGAAAATACAAATGATATATTTTTCTCTTCATTTGGTTTTAATTCTATCTCATATCTACCTGGAATTGCATGGTTTTCTATTGGGTCAAACCCTCTTTTTTCTTCTTCCATATAAAACATTCTATAAAATATATCATTATGATGTTCTATATATGTTCCCTCTGAACACTTCATATAAAATGGTGTTTGACTTTCATTTTTTACAACTATTCTTACTTTTGTGCCACTTATCTTTTCTTTCAAATTGAATTCCGTATCTTTATTAACTTGGTGAAAGTCTCTATAATTTATTATTGGAGCCAATGTTAATTTTGAATCATAATTTCCATTCTTAATATTGTATAATATAACAACTGTATTTCTACCATATTGCATGCTTATAGTCTTTTGGATAGAAATATCGTCTATTTTATATGTATATGTTGGTACATATTTTTTCTCGAATGATTCTATTCTTTTATAACCATCAGAAATATAATTATCGCAAATATTAGTATATAAAGGATATTTGCATCCATTAAATTCTATAGATTCATCCACCTTAGATAATACTAAAAATCGTCTTGCCGGAGGTGTTAGTGCTGCAACCAATAACCCATGATATTTTCTTGTGTTGGCACCTGTAACTGTAGATGCTGCAAATCCTCCTATTCCATTAGCTATTATCCATTCTCTTTGAATTAAATCTTTAAATTCTCCTTTATTTACCATTATTTTCATTTGTATGCCTCCAATTATTATTTTTTCTTGTTTTGTTCAACTTTTTCTATAAATTTCTCTATAAATTCCTCTTCCTTATCTTTATTTTCATTTAGTAAAATTTCTCTGTTTTTTAGTTTGACCTCCTCAGTATTACGCATAGCTTCTATACGTTTACCATATTTAGATAGAAATTTACTTTTTCTTTCCTTTTTATTTTCATTCATTTTTCTTTTTCTCTTAGGTCTATTTTTTATTTTATTAAATTGTTTTTCATATTCTAATTTAGATTTTAATAGCATATATTGTGGATCTGATTGTTTGTCCCTATATTTTAAGTCATCACAAATCAATTCTGAAATTGCTTTAGCAACTAAATCTGAATTATGTCTTATATATCCATTTTCTACACAAGCTAAATCCCTTTGTAATAAACGTACTCCTAAAGTTCTTGCCTTTGCAACATCTTGTGCTACTAATTCTGAACCCTTTAAATTATATCTTTTAATATACTCTGGAATTATTTCTCCTGTATCGTAAATACAATAATCTATAACATTTTTACCAGTATGCTCTATTATTGCTTTTATATGGTCAGCTAATGAGTAATTATCTGTTTGACCTGGTTCTGTCATAATATTACTTACATATATTTTTATTGCTTTACTATCTTTCATTGCTTTATATACACCATTTACTAACAAATTTGGTATTACATTTGTATATAAACTTCCTGGACCAATTACAATGCAATCCGCTTCTTTTATTGCTTGTACAACTTCTGGAGTTGCCCTACAATTTGGTGGTGATATAAATACTCTATTAATTCTTGTAATTTTATCATAAACTACTTTTTTTATTTCATCTTTTTCTTCTATTATCATTCCATTTTCAAGTTCTGCACATATTCTCATTTCATCATTTGTAATTGGTAAAACTCTTCCTATAATATTAAAAATCTCATTAGAATTTGCTATAGCTTCTGTAAAATCTTTAGATAAATCTTGCATCGTAGTAAAATATAAATCACTAAAACTAATATCTTTTAAATCCCCACTTTTATATTTATAAGACATTAATTTACTTGCTAATTCTTCATCCCTAGCTAATGCAATTACTGTATTTTTTATATCTTCTATAGGCATAGAATTTATGCTTTCTTTCTTCATATTACCATATGAAGATACCGTAACAACTGCTGTTATATTATCTGTATATTGCTTTAATCCTCTTACAACTGTTTCAAGCCCATTGCCAGAACCTATTACTACAATTTTTGGTCCTTCTGAATAAATTTTTTTGTTAAATATTAATGAATTTATATTTATATGTTTTCTATTATTTTTTACTCTTGAATCTGTAGATTCTATTAACATCTCCATAGTCCTTTTTTGCATAAATACAATTCCTAGAACTATACAAGTAAAACCTACAATAAATGATAAAATAATTAATAATAACTGCGCTATTTCAAGTTCTTCACTTACAATAATTGTAGATATTCCATAACATGCCAGTATTATTCCTACAAGAATAAGAAATATCCATCTTTTAATTCTTGCATTTGGTCTAAACCACTCTATAAAACCTTTCATTTTTTATTAATACATCCTTTCAAGTTCAGTTTTCTTAATCTTCTCCTATTACTTGTACCTCCAGCTCAATCTTTTTGCCAAATTTTTCATAGACTTTTTCACTAATGTATTTTACTAAATTTAATATATCTTTTGCTTTTGCATCTCCTTTATTTACAACAAAACCAGCATGTTTTGTTGATACTTCTGCACCACCTATATTGTATCCTTTTAATCCACATTCATCTATTAACTTTGCGGTAATAAAATCTGTTCCTCTTTTAAATGTACTTCCTGCTGATGGATATTCTAATGGCTGATGTTCTTTACGCCATATAGTATATTCGTCCATCTTCGATTTTATTTCTTTATATCTTCCTTTTTTTAATTTTAATTTGGTGCTTAAAATTATATATTTGTTACAACTAAAAATGCTATTTCGGTATTGGAATTTTTGCTCCTCATTAGATAATATTTTTATATTACCATTCATATCCATACACTTAGTTTCTAAAACGATATCTTTCATTTCTCCACCATGTGCACCTGCATTCATTCTGATTGCACCACCAATAGAACCTGGGATTCCAGCTGCAAATTCGAACCCTTCTATTTCCTCTATTAATAATTTTTGTGCTACAAAACCATTTTTTACACCAGCACCAACTGTTATTATATATTCATCGCTAATTTTTTCTATATTAAAATCTTGTATATCTATTCTTAAGACAATTCCTCTTATACCACCGTCTTTTACTAATAGATTACTACCATTTCCAATAACTGTTATAGGAGTTTCATTTTTATTTGCATATTCTAATATGCTTTTTATATCTTGCTCATTTTTAGTATTTACAAATATATCAGCTTTTCCACCAACTTTAAATGAAGTATGTTTTGACATTAATTCATTTTTATATATTTTTGATTCTTTTGATATACATTTTTCTAATTCGCTTGAAGTTTTTTCTATATTCAAGTTAATTCCTCTCCTTTAAATAGTTTATAACTTCTTCTATACTTTCCTGTGGTGTTGAAGCACCTGCCATCACACCTATTTTATTTATATTTGCAAAATTCTCATTATATAACTCTGATACTTCTTCTATTTTAATAGCATTTTTGCAATTTCTTTGTGCAATTTCATATAATTTATTTGTATTAGAGCTTTTTTTGCCTCCAATTATGACCATATATTCTACATCTTTAGATATTTTTTCTGTCTCTTTTTGTCTACTTTCTGTAGCATTACAAATACCATTATATATTTCCAGCCTTGTTTTTATATTTTCTTTTAAATATTGCTCTATTTGTAAAAATTTTTGTAAATTATATGTTGTTTGTGTTAATACTGCCAATTTTTCTTTTTTATTCAAATCATCAATTCGTGCTTGCAATTGTTCTATATTCTCTATTACTTCGCCATTTTTGCAAAAACTAAATGTTCCCACGACTTCTGCATGAGATTTCTCGCCAATTACTAAAATATAATAATCTTTATTTGACAATTCTTCTGCCAAATCATGAATTTTTAGTACTTTTGGACATGTACAATCTATTAATTCTATATTATTTTTACTTGCATATTCATAAACTTCTTTTTTTACACCATGAGCTCTTATTAGTACTCTTTCTTTGGCTTCTTTTATATCAGTTATTATTCTAAGTCCATTTGCTTTTAGTTTATTTAGCACTTGATTATTATGTAATAAATCTCCTAAACAATCTAAGTTCTCTGTATTTTTTAATTCCTCTTTAGCAGTCTCTACTGCTCGTGTAATTCCATTGCAAAAACCGGCTGTTTTACCTAATATTATTTCCATATAATATCTCCTATTTTATTTTATGCTTTCATAGTTTGCATTATATCATATAACTCATAATTCTGTAAAATAATTTGACATAACTTTGCAATATTTTTTAGTAGAAAATTATGCTTTTACTAATTACAACAATTTTATTTGACATAATTAAAAAGACGCAAAAATAATTACGCCTTTTTTAATTCTTCCAAAAAAATCTTTTTAACCTTGAAAATAATCTTTTTATAAAGCTTTCATGTTCTATTTTTATAAGTTTATTATTCTTTTTTTCTTCTATTGGATCATTATCCTTTCTGTCAAATATATGCTTCAATTTTTCTTCATTTAATTTTCTTTCTTCTTCATCCTTTTTTCTAAATTCTTCTTTTTCTTCTTCTGTTGACCAATAATCTCTATATATTAAAGCCAAGATATTATTAGCTTCTTCAGATAGTTTTTGTTTATTTAAACGGAGTCCTTCTTGTACATTAAATTCGTAGTCATTATTCATATTCGCTCTCAAAAAATCAATAAACTTTTTAGGAATCTTATTTACTAAATCTATATCTGTATACCTTAATATTTCATCTACTTCTTTAAAAGCATTTCTATATCTAAGTTCTAACATTATCTTCTTTATCTCCTCTTTCTTCTTTGGCATATACAAAATCTTTTATTTTATTAAATGTTGCTCTTATCTTGCTTCCCTTAGTTCTTGTTGCTATATCTTTAAATTCTTCTCTTTTAAAAGTTGTTGCAAATCCCTTTCTAGCATTTTTAGAAAAAACTTTAGCATCTTTTACAGATTCCCATCTATCTAAATATATCTTTTTATCCTCGTCAGAATCTATAATCAAATTTAAAAAACTTTGTGCTTTTTCTTGTTCTGTAACATCGTGATTTAAAAACTTTTGCATTTTTTGTTCATATTTTTCTGGTTTCTCTGTCATCTTCACAGCTGTATCTATAATTGATGCATATAAAAATACATTTTGTTTTATTACTTCTGGATTAAGTGTTCCATTAGCCATCCTAAATTCTATGGTATTTTTCTTGCTATTTCCAATATTAGTTAGATTAAGCCCTGCATATCTTCTTTCGTCTAGCTTAAATTTACTAGCAACCATTCTTAATTTTCCAAATTTTTTATGTGATACCTTTAACGTTCCATTATTAAGCTTTTTCAATATTTTTTTGCTAGTAGGTGTTGCCATACCATTTCTCCAAATAGCAGAAATAACATTTGATAATCCATGAAAATTTTTGTTTATAGCTTTAGGTCGTATTGGATCATTTTTATCATTACACATTTTATATATAAGTTCTTCGGCTTCTGAATATATATGAAGAAAATTTTTCATTTTTTTAGGATCACTTGATAAATATTCTGCATCAAAATGCACATGTAATCCACATTTCTCGTCTGCCTTAACTTCTTTACTTTTATCTTTTGGAAATTCTTTAATCTTACTACAGATTTCTGCTATATTCCTCCATGTAGTTTCCGTATCTGTTAAAATTGGTGAAACAAGTTCTGCTCCATTTTCTCCAACTAAACTTTCTTCCCATTTTGTTGCCATATGCCAGTTTCTATCGGTTATAAACTTCGCACTTTCGCCAGCATATAACCCATTTTTCGTTTGAACATTATTAGCTTCTATTTCTATTCCAAATTTCATATAAGCTGGCAAATTTAGCTTTTCGTATTGTCCTTTGTATTTCATTTTTACCTCTTCGCATATTTTTTCTAAATTATATCACTACATTTTCTTTTTGCCAATATGTACTTTAGGGATTTTGGGGACGTTCTTAAAATCCCTCTTTTGATTCAAATTATAACTATGCGTAAGATTAACTAAGTAATTTTCGGTTTAAGTTGAGGTAATATATAAGTATGAAAATGACGCGGATTACTCCGCGTCTATCTTCATTGTTAACAATATTGCTTCGGTAGCTCCCGAATTTCTGCAATTGTGTGATTCGTCACAATTACAAACATGAAACTCTCCTTTCTTATATAGATTTCCCAAAATTACAACCTCTCCATGTAAAACCATATATATCTCATGGTCCTTATCATGGTGGTGCAGTTCAATTTCTTTTCCCGGTTCTATCCGGATACAGCTTGCTTCCTTTGGAAACAAGATTGCTTTTCCAATTCCATCGGAAATCTTCTCGGTAAAATCTTTTTGTACTAGTTCGTTTAAAAGTTTCATATTTTTTCCTCCTTTATTGATTAGGAAATTGTTATATTGTTATCTTCACTAGCTTAACATAATTTTTGTGTTTTTGCAAGATGTTGCTTTTTTATGTAAATTATGATATAATTTTTTGCGATAACAAGCTGTTTAGATTCCAATCAACAACAATGGAGGATGGAAAAATGATTACTAAAGTAGATGGTGTAGAACTTGTTGGACGGGCTTTTAAAATTCCTAAAGAGGGAATAACCTTCAAAAATCTTAAAGGAGAACGTTTCAACATTTTTCCGGCAGAAACAAAGGGCAGAATCTTTAATCATTCCAAAAATAAAGATTTCTATATCTTTGCTGCTGGATTCGGAACATTTATTATTCCGGCACTCTTTGGGCTTGATGCCCTCTTAAAAAGTTTTAATTTTAAAAAGGTGTCTGACGATATCTTGCCGGTAAGACTTACTTCAAATCATATGCCACTATATACAAAGGATCAAACCGAGTGGTATCACATGATAAATGTGATTGGGCAATTAAATGCATCCACTGCTCATACTCTCCTTAGACTAGAGAGATGGGACCTTGGAATTTTTGACTTTTTAACACCTTCATCCAAAATCCCATTTACTGGCATTTATGACCAGAAAGCTCACCGGATGTTCTATCCGATGGCAAGTATTAAATTTCCACATATTGATAAAAGTAAAGTGGGAAAATTTAATACAGACAATGAGAACCACCTGTTGTTAGTTTATGCAGGTGACGGTGACACTTATCTAATAAAGGATGATACCAATATTAATCCAATGGTAGCAGCTTTAAAAGATAGTGGTTACAAACACGACAAAAGCTTGTATGTTCCGATTAAATGACCATCTTTTAGCCAGACGAAATATCATACATTCGTCTGGCTAAATTTTTTTACTAGCATCAAAAAAGTCAAGAAAAGAAATATAAATTCTATCTTGACATTTTTGATTCATATATATTAATCGGGATTTAAACAACGTCCCCAAATCCCGAAATTTCTATCCAAATAATCCTCTTTTCTTTACTGGAGGTTGTTCATTCATAGTTTTAGCAAGTTGTAACAATAAATCTCTTTGTTCTTTTGTTAGTTTTTTTGGAGTTTGTACATTAACAGTAAATATAAAATCACCTTGCCAATTTCCATTAATAGCTTTAAATCCTTTATTTCGTATTGTAAATCTTGTTCCAGTTTGTGTTGCTTCTGGTATTTTATATTTTACTTTTTCGCCATTTACCATTGGAATTTCTAGCTCTGCACCAAGCGTAGCTTGAGTTATAGTAATTGGAATGTCACATAATACATTATTATCTTTTCTAGTAAAAATACTATGTCTCTTCAAATGTATTGTTACATAAATATCTCCATTTTCTCCGCCTCTTTCACCTGGCTCACCTTCTTTTTTCAAGATTAATGTTTGATTATCATCAATTCCTGCAGGTATATTTATAGTAACCTTTGCTTGTTTTCTTACTGTTCCTTTTCCTCTACAAGTTGTACATGGCTCTTTTATAATTTTACCAGTTCCATGGCATTCAGAACAAGTTCTAGTTGTTTGCATTTGTCCTAATATTGTGTTTTGAACTTGTGTTACTTGACCTGTTCCATGACAATTTGGACATGTTGCAGGATTTGTTCCTGGTTTTGCACCACTTCCGTTACAAGTTGTACATTTTTCATTTCTATTTATAACAAATTCCTTTTTTATTCCTGAATATGCTTCTTCAAAAGTAATCTCTAAATCATGTCTTAAATCTCTACCTCTTTTTGGACCATTTCTATTACTTCTTCCAGAAGAACCACCAAACCCAGAAAAGAATGAACTAAATATATCGCCAAAATCTCCAAAGCCACTAAATCCATCAAACCCATTAGAAGTATATGAATAATATCCACCTTGGCCAGCTCCTTGACCACCAAATCCTTGTGGACCATTAAATCCAAATTGGTCATACATCTTTCTTTTTTGAGGATCAGAAAGTGTTTCATAAGCTTCATTTACTTCTTTAAACTTTTCCTCTGCTTCTTTTCTATTATTTGGATTTGCATCTGGATGATATTTTTTAGCCATTTTTCTAAAAGCCCTTTTTAGTTCATCATCTGTTGCATTTTTATTAACTCCTAAAACTTCATAATAATCTCTTTTTTCTGCCATTATATCCTCCAATTTATAACAAGCTTAATTATTGGAGGCTTTTAAACCTCCAATATTAAACATTATTTTTTATCATTATCATCTTCTACTTTATAATCTGCATCATATACATTTCCATTTTCATCTGTCTTTGGCCCTTCTGCTGTTCCGTTTGCTCCAGCGTCTGTATTAGCTCCAGCTGCTCCTGCATTTGGATTTGCATTTTTATATAATTTTTCTGTTATTTCGTAGAATACAGATGTTAATTTTTCTGTAGCATTCTTAATTGCTTCTGTATCTTTTCCTTCTAGTGTTTTCTTTAAGTTTTCAAGTTCTGCTTCTACTTTAGATTTTTCTTCATTGCTTATTTTATCTCCAATATCTTTCAATGTTTTTTCTGTATTAAAGATTAAGCTCTCTGCATTATTTCTAACTTCGATATCTTCTTTCATCTTCTTATCTTCTGCAGCATGTGCTTCTGCATCTTTTACAGCTTTTTCGATATCTTCATCTGATAAGTTTGTTGATGCTGTAATAACAACATTTTGTTCATTTCCTGTTGCCATATCTTTTGCAGATACGTGAACTATACCATTTGCATCAATATCAAAAGTGACTTCGATTTGTGGTACTCCTCTTGGAGCTGCTGGAATTCCTGTTAATTGGAATCTTCCTAATGTTTTGTTTCCAGAAGCCATTTCTCTTTCACCTTGAAGAACATGAATTTCAACTGCTGTTTGACCATCTGCTGCTGTAGAAAATACTTGTGATTTCTTTGTTGGTATTGTTGTATTTCTGTCAATTAATTTTGTAAATACTCCACCATATGTTTCGATACCTAATGATAATGGTGTTACATCTAGTAATACTAGGTCTTTAACATCTCCAGAAAGTACTCCACCTTGGATTGCTGCACCAATAGCAACACATTCATCTGGGTTAATTCCTTTATCTGGTTCTTTTCCTGTTATTTTCTTAACAGCTTCTTGTACAGCTGGAACTCTTGTAGAACCACCAACTAATAATACTTTGTGTAAATCGTTAGCTGTAATTCCTGCATCTTTTAAAGCTTGTTCTACTGGAACTTTTGTAGCTTCTATTAAATCACTAATTAATTCTTCAAATTTAGCTCTTGTTAATGTTACATCTAAGTGTTTTGGTCCTGTGCTATCTGCTGTAATAAATGGTAAGTTAATTTGGGTTTGTTGCATTCCAGATAATTCTATTTTAGCTTTTTCTGCTGCTTCTTTTAATCTTTGCATAGCCATTCTATCTGCACTTAAATCTATTCCGTTTGATTTTTTGAATTCTGATACTAAGTAATCTATAATTCTTTGGTCAAAGTCATCTCCACCTAAATGTGTATTACCATTTGTAGATAAAACTTCGAATACTCCATCACCAATATCTAGAATAGAAACATCGAATGTTCCTCCACCTAAATCATAAATCATTATTTTTTGATCTTGATCTTCTTTATCCATTCCATAAGCAAGTGATGCTGCTGTTGGCTCATTTATAATTCTTAAAACTTCTAGTCCTGCTATTTTTCCTGCATCTTTTGTTGCTTGTCTTTGACTATCGCTAAAGTATGCTGGAACTGTTATAACAGCTTGTGTAACTTTTTGTCCTAAATAATTTTCTGCATCTGCCTTTAATTTTTGTAATATCATTGCTGATATTTCTTGTGGTGAGAATTCATCTCCATCTATTTTAACTTTTTCTGCTGTTCCCATTTTTCTTTTGATTGAAATAACTGTGTTTTCTGGGTTTGTAACAGCTTGACGTTTTGCTATTTGTCCTACTAATCTTTCTCCATTTTTAGAGAATGCTACAACTGATGGTGTAGTTCTATTTCCTTCTGCGTTTGGTATAACTACTGCTTCTCCACCTTCCATAACTGCAACACATGAATTTGTTGTTCCTAAGTCAATTCCTATAATTTTTCCCATTTTAAATTCCTCCTAAAAAATATATAAATTTTAAAACTTAATAACTTACTTTATATTATAATTATCTTTTAATTGTTTAATTATAATATTATTGTTTTCTATCATTTCTTTTGTAACTTCTTTTTGCCATTCATCTTTTGTCATTTCTGCTAATTTTCTATTTGATAATTTTTTATATCCTAATTCCTTACCTAGCCAAGCTGGTTTTTGGAATTTATTGGCTAATTCTTCGTTTGGAAATTCTATTTCTGCTGTAAGTAATCCTTCTAAATAATCATAATATATATCTATTTCAACTTTTAGGTTGTTTTCTATTGGTATTTTAATTCTTGTTTTTTCTATTATGTTACTAATTTTATTTTTGATTAACTTATCAAATAATTCTTTATCAATTTCATTTTCTATTTCATATTTTTTAGCAACATCATAATTATTATTATATTCAATATCACCTTTTGTTTTTAGTGTATAAATATATATTTGCTTATCTTTTGGATAACTTTCCTTTATGTCTCTTATTCTTATAAGTGTTAACTTATCCCTATATATAAAAGCTTGTTTTATATGCACAATGCTTTCTACATTTAAATTTTCTGGTAAATACTTTACAGCAAATTTTCTTTCTATTTCTTTATTCATATTTATTTTCCTTTTTATTAGTTTACAAACTTGCTTCGTTCGGTTAAATAAAATTTCTATGTTTCACTTTTTTTCTAATGATTACAATCTCACTTTTGTTCGATTGCATAAGTTATCTGTAACTCACTTTGTTCATACAGCTAACTTAGTTTGCTACTACGACCATAGAATGTCTTATAACTCTATCTCCGATTTTGTATCCTTTTCTGTAATCTTCTTTTATTTCTTTTTCACCTAAGTTTTCGTCAATTACAGAACTTACTGCTTCGTGTAATTCTGGATCAAAAGTTTTTCCTACTGCTTCTATTTCTTCTACTCCGTTTGCTTTTAGCAAATCTTGTAATTGTTTATATACAAGTTCAACACCTTGCTTATATCCAGTATCTTTTGTTTCTACTTGTACTGCTTTTTCTAAATTATCTAATACTGGTAAAATTCCAGTCATTATATCTCCCATAATAGAGTTATATAATTGGTCTCTTTCTTTTGCACTTCTTTTTTTATAATTTTCAAATTCTGCTAGTACCCTTTTATATCTGTCCATTAATTCATCATATTCTTGCTCTTTTTTTACTAGCTCTTCTTTTTTTACCATTTCATCTGCTTTTATTACTTCTGGTTCCTTTTTATTTTCTTTTTTTTCTGCCAATTTACATACCTTCTTTCTTATTATTATCTTCATTTAATTTTTTACTTATATATTTCATTACAGATATAACCTTTGCATAATCCATTCTTTTTGGTCCTATTATTCCTATTGTTCCTAGGTCTTTATCTCCAATAGTATGTTTAAAAGTTATAATACTAAAATCTTTTAGATTACTATTTTCATCGTCATCACCAATAAATACATTAATATCTTCTGCATCTCCAGAATTAAATATTTCTACCATTTCATCTTTAGCATCTAGTAAATTGACAAAATTCTTTGCTACCTTCATACTTTTAAATTCTGGTAAGTCAAAAGATTTTTTCGCACCTTCCAAAAATATATTGTTATTTTCTTCTTCTACTATCCTATTTATTTGCTCTATAATAGCCTTCATAATTCCTATACTATAATGAACTTCTGAGAAAATATATTCTGCCATTGGCTTGTCTATTTTAGATAAAGGTTTTCCTCTTAATCTTGTATTAAATAAATTATTTAAAGTATCTACTTGGCTTTCTGTTATATCTTCGTCAAATTTGATAATAGTTTCTTTTACCAATCCAGTATCTGTTACAATTACAACCATCAACATTCTTTGTCCTAAAGAAACAAATTTAATTTCTTCTATAATTTGTTTGTCTGCTTTTGGACCAACTGCAACTGTTGTATAATGTGTTATCTCTGATAAAGTAGTTGTTGCAACTTTAGTTAGGTCTTCTATTTCATTAACTTTAATTTTTAATTTATTCTGAATATATTTAATTTCTTCCAACGTTAAATTATCTTCTTTTAATAGTTCATTAACGTAATACCTATAACCCTCTGCAGATGGCACTCTTCCTGCTGAAGTATGTGGTTTATCTAAAAAACCTATACTTTCTAATTGTGCCATATCATTTCTTATTGTTGCACTACTATAATCTAGTCCATGGCCTTTTGTTATACTTCCAGAGCTTACAGGTTCTGCTGTATTAATATATTCTTCTACTATCGCTTGTAATACTTTCTTTTTTCTTTCGTCTAAATCTTTCTTTCTCAATATTTTCACCTCTTTAGCACTCTTTGTGTCTGATTGCTAAATTCTTTAAATATATTATATTCAATTTTAGCAAATGTCAATACCTTTTGCTAAAATTTCTTTGTGAATTTTTTGTGAAAACAAAAAAACGGGGGCATTGCCCCCTTACACTGTCAAATGGTTTTATTTGTTCAGTTTCTTGGTTACCCAGTTGTACACATCGGCATACACCTGCTCTTTTATCGCCTCATGCAAAATGTCGTGTCTTAATCCAGGATACATCTTCACTTCAATATCCTTGACTCCGGCTTTGCGCATCACCTTTTCTGTCGCCTGTACACCTTTTCCGCAGTCCCCTACAGGGTCCATTTCACCGGAAATAAGTAATATAGGCAAACTTTTATCCATATTCCACACATTTTTCTCATGTGAGGAATAAAGCATACCGTCAAGTAATTCTCTAAAAAGGCCTGCAGAGAAATCTCCTCCTCTTTGAGGATCTGCTATGTACTCATCCAAGGCTTCTTCATTGCTACACAACCAATCATACTCCGTTCTGTTCGGAGCAAAGATTTTGTTGTATGTTCCAAAGGTCAAATTATGGATGGTCGGAGTTGAGTTATCTTCTCCAGCCTTTTTTGCCTCCATATTTGCTACAAGTTTTGCAATCTTGATTGCCACTGGAGGCATCTGACCTGTTCCCATTAGTATAGCAGCATCCAAATCTCCTGGATGATTAATCAGATAGGTTCTTACTACAAATGAACCCAATGAGAAACCTAGCATAACATATGGTAAGTCCGGATACCTTTCCACAGTAATGTTTTTAAGCATCTTGATATCCTCAACGACCCACTTCCATGATCCTTTTGGTCCAAAATACATCGGTTTAGCCCCATCAGCAATGGACTTTCCATGACCTAAATGGTCATTACCTGTTACAATGAATCCTTTGTCTGTTAAATATCTTGCAAAATCTTCATATCGCAAGATGTACTCAGTAACTCCATGGGCAATTTGTATAATTCCCACAGGCTTCCCCTCAGGCATCCACCTTACAGCATGGATATTTGTTTTTTTGTCTGCTGATTGGTAGTAAAATTCATACCTCTTCATTGATGTTTTCCTCCTATATAACCATTTGACTAATTAATTTATCTGCCAGATTAATTGTTCTAGCTAAACAAACTAATTTAGTTTATTTTATCATTTTTTCTGTCTTTTTTCAATTATGTAAAGCTACATTTATACCAATTATACGAATTCTTCCCAAACTAAATTTGCTAAGTCTAATCCTTTATTTGTAAGTTTTATATTATCTAAATCAATCTCTACTAAGCCTTCTTCTGTAAGTTTATTAAGCTCATTTTTAAATAGATACAATGGGTTGTCTACATATTTTTGTTTAAATTCTGATATACTCACACCTTCTATAGTTCTTAAGCCTAACATCATATATTCTTTTTTAGCATCTTCTATTTCTTGTGTTTCTTCTATCTTTTTGTTCTCTGGATTTTGCAAATATTCTTCTAAACTATTTGTATTAGAATATCTTATATTATTATAATAAGAATGTGCTGCTACACCAAAACCAAGGTAATTATGTTGTTTCCAGCAATTATAATTATGTTTAGATTTATATCCTTTTTTGGCAAAATTAGAGATTTCATAATGTTCATAACCATTAGCTTCCAAAACATCTTTAACTTTCCAATACATTTCTCTTTCTACTTCATCAGTTGGTAAATCAAGTTTTCCCAAATTAACTAAAACCTCTAATTTCGTATTTTCTTCTAAAATTAATGAATATACAGAAATATGTTTTGGATTTAAAGTAATAATGTCTATAAGGCTATCTTCAACATCTTGCAAAGTTTGCTCAGGAAGTCCAATCATTAAATCCACATTAATATTTTTAAATCCGATTTCTTTGGCTAGTTTATATGTATTTAAAAAATCTTCATATTTATGTATTCTTCCTATTTCTTCTAATAACTTATCTTTAGTAGATTGTAATCCTATACTTAATCTATTTATTCCTGCTTCCCTATATAATAGTAACTTGTTTTCTGTTACAGTACCTGGGTTTACCTCGATTGTTATTTCTGCATTCTTTTTTACCTTATAATTATCCCTTATACAATTTAAAATTTCTGCTATATATGACGCATCTATAATTGATGGTGTTCCACCACCGATATATATTGTATCTACATAATTTTTTACTCTTTTGCTTCTTTCTTTTATTTCTTCTTTTAGTGCTTGTACATAATCTTCTTGTTTTTCCAATTTCCCTGGATATGAGCAAAAATCACAATAATAACATTTGCGCATACAAAAAGGTATATGTACATATATACCTATATTTTCCATCTTATATTTCCTTTGCTATTTTTATTAATTTGTTCAATCTATAATTTACTCCAGATTTTCCTACTGGCATTTTTAGCATATTCCCTAATTCTATTAAGCTAGCATCTGGATTTTTTAACCTGAGTTCTGCAATCTCCTTTAATTCATCAGATAAATTTGTAAATTTTTTACTAGCTTTTAATTTCTTGATTGCTTCTATCTGTTTAGTAGCCGCATTAACTGTCTTATTTAAATTAGCCACTTCACAATTTACCATTCTGTTTACATTATTTCTAGCTTCTTTTATTACTCTTATCTCTTCAAATTTAAGCATTGCACCACTTGCACCAATACAAGCTAAAAAATTGGATATATCTTCCCCCTCTTTTATATACAGTGCAATACTCCCATTTCTATTAAGTGTTTTTGCTGTTATATTATATTTCTTCATAAAATCTCTTATAATTAAAAGATTCTCTAAATTACTAAAATTAATTTCTAAATGATATGTACTACTTGGCTCACTTACCAAACCAGAACCCATAAAGGCTCCCCTAAGTAAAGCTCTTATATCTTTGTCTTCCATTTCATCTGTTTTATTAAAAGCTACATAATTTGACTTAAAAGAACAATTAATTAAATTTTCTGGTTTACTAAATGTAATTACATAGAAATTTCCTTGCATTTCTATTTTATATTTTATCCCCATATTATTTAGTAGTTTATTAAATCTATTAATATTAAATTCGTTTTCTGTAGAAAACTTTACCTTTTTTTCTACTTTTGTATTTTTAGTTATTAAATAACCAACTAATTCATAATAAACAGCTTGCTTATCCTTTAAATTATTCAGTTTACTCAATTCTTCTTTTATTTCAGATGAGAAAGACATTTTTACACCTTCTTTACAACTACTATTCTATCATTATCTCCTAAATCTTTTTTAGTTTTTACAAGTTCATATCTTTTATCTGCTTTTATTAATTTAGTAAGCTCTTCTTTTTGGTCATATCCAATCTCTAAAAAAATCATACCATTATCAGCTAAAAAATTAAATGCTTCATTGATAATTTTTTTATAAAAATATAAGCCATCTTCTCCACCGTCTAACGCTATAATTGGTTCATTTTTTACCTCTTTATCTAGTGTGTTAATAACTTGTGTTTTTATGTATGGTGGATTTGATACAATTACATCAAAATCTTTATCTTGTATATCTGCAAACATATCTGAACATTTAAATTTCACATCAACATTATTACTCTGTGCATTTATTTGTGCAACTTTTAATGCTTCCTTACTTATATCTATACCATAAACTTCTGAATTTTGCATATATTTTTTTAAAGAAATTGCAATACAGCCACTTCCTGTACACATATCTAATATTTTTACATGTTCATTTTTATATGTATTTATAACTTCTTCTACTAAAATTTCTGTATCGCTTCTTGGAATTAGTACATTTTGATTAACAAAAAAGTTTAATTTCATAAATTCTTGATTATTGGTTATATATTGTATTGGAATATAATTTCTCAACTGTTCAATTCCATCTAATATCTTTTTTTTATGAATTTCGTCTAATTCATCTTCACAATGAGCCATAACATATTCTTTCGGTTTATTTAAAACTGAGGCTACCAAAATCCTCATTTTTAATAGCGGTTCTTCTATATTTTTTTCTTTTAAATTAATTATTCCTTTTTTTACTATTTCGTTTATCGTCATAAATAATCCTTCCATTTTTTATATACATAAGAAAAGTGGCTTTGCCACATCTACACAATTTCTTCGCGCTTTGCACTACCATAGTTGTTATATACATAAAAAAACTTACCCCGCCTTAGCCGTAAGAAGTTTAGAAATTTTAAGAGCCTACTCGCGTAGGTGGGTGTCTTGTTAAATGCTTGTGGGCTTCTTACTACTAAATAGAAGTGTAAGCTTGCACGCCACATTTAAAGGCGGACTCCCTTATAAAATTTGTTGGTTCTAAAATTCCAGTCTACACGCACTATGCAGGGAAGTTTTTGTTTGTCGTTTATTTAATTTAATAGTATCTTAACACATTCTTAATTTGTTTTCAATATCTTTTTTGTGCAATTTTTGTGTTTTTTCTGTTTTATCTTATGAATGCTTTGTTAAAGTTATTAATTTTAATTTGTTTATATAATTCTAGTATTTGTACTTTTTTAAATTTTATGATAAAATTATTGTAATTATGTGTATATATTTAAATTTCAATGGTCCAGGCACAAAAATCGTTTTTAAACATATACTTTTCATATAGTGATTTTTATGGAGGTATATGTATGTTCTCTACTATTTCGTTGGCTGGATTTATTTCTTTTTTAAGTTCTGCCGTTTTTGTTGTTGGATATATTCAAAGTTCTAGTTTGTTTCCAGAACCTCTTTCACCATCAGAAGAAATATATTATTTAGATAAATTTAAAGCTGGTGATACTGAAGCCAGAAATATTTTAATAGAAAAAAACCTGCGTTTAGTAGCTCATGTAGCAAAAAAATATTCTACCTCTAACATAGAGCAAGATGATTTAATTTCTATAGGCACTATTGGTCTTATAAAAGGGATAAATAGTTTTAAACACGATAAAGGTGTAAAACTTTCTACATACATTGCCAAATGCATAGATAACGAAATATTAATGTTCTTACGTTCTTCTAAAAAACTTCAAGCAGAAGTAAAACTAAGTGATCCAATTGGTAAAGATAAAGATGATAATGTTGTAACATTGCAAGAAGTCTTAGAGGCTGATATTAAGAGCATAGAAGATGAAGTAGATTTAGGTTTAAAAAAAGAAAAACTTTATACAAATATAGATAAAATATTAAAAGATAGAGAAAAAGAAATACTTATAAGAAGATTCGGACTTAATGGTCATAAACCAGAAACTCAAAATGAAATTGCAAAAGATTTAGGCATTTCTAGGTCATATGTTTCTAGAATAGAAACTAAAGCTATAAAAAAATTAGAAGCCAAACTAAAAAAGGACTAACATAGTCCTTTTTTAATATTTAACTCTATCATCTACACAAGTTGTTTGTCCATTTAAGAATTGATACTTATATTTTTTTCTGTTTTCTACTGAAATTGGATTCTCTTCTATTTCCTCTGTATCTGGATTAATATAGCCATATATATACTCTGGGAAAATATATCCTGGATGTTGTATATCTGCCTCTGGGAAGTCTGAACCCCATATTGGTTCTTCTGAATTTTTATTTAATGCTTTTTTAGGTAGCATTATTATCATTTTATGGTCTGGTGACATAAGCTCCATAAAAGATTTATCTTCTTCAAAAGTACCATGCGCTGTTCTATCTAAAGTATTAATACAATCCATTCCTTGGATTGAAGAATGTAATCCCTCTTTATAAATATTATCTCTAATTGCCATAGTCTCATCTTTTGCTCTAAAGTGATATGACGCATTTATATAGTGTATAACTAAAAATCTATCTTTATCTTCATATAATTCTTCTAGCTTTTTACCATATTCTTGTTTGTAGCATCCATCTTCGCGTAAATAATCTCTTCCTACTGATAATATATCTATCATTTCGCCTTTTTCTAATAATTCTAAATCCTTTTTACCAGATTTTCTTAAACCTTCGAACAAAAATCTTCTAGGTATTTTATATTTTCCTTCTTCTACTTCTTTGGGTGAATTTAATTCTTCTAATATCTTTTTTGCAGTATTAATAGTTATATTTATTGTAAATTCGTTTGCATTATTTCTTTCCTTGGCTTCTTCTAATTTTTGAATCATTTTTTCTATATATTGCATATATAATTCTGGTTCATTAGAATTATCATACTCTATATATTGCATATTTCTATTAATCAAATCCTTCATAAATTCTGGATTTTTAGTTAGCTCTGTTTTTTCATTAACTAACATATGTATTGCTACGTCTGTATTTTCCATTTTCTCAAGTTGACCCTTTGCTCTTTCTGGATTTAATGTTTGCTCATCTAAATCTAATTTTCTCTTTTCTGACCTAAGGTTTGTCATTTTTTCATTTAATTTTGTTAATTCTTTACTATTACTAGCTGAATCCTTTAGTTCTTGCTTATATTTTTTAGAAAAAGTTTTCATAAAAAATTCAATTATTGGATTTCTTTTTCTATAGACAGAAAGACTTCGATTTTCTTGATTTAAACTTATGATATCTGCCTTAGTTTGTTGCATTTCCTCTTCTAACTCTGCTTTTCTTTTTTGCAAGGCTTCGCTTTTTTGAATTATTTGTATTAATTCTTTCTTTGAATTTTCTAATACTTCGTTTAGCATAAGGATTCTCCTTGGTATATTTTTAATAATTATACCATTAATATTTTTTTTGTGATATATTTTTACAAAATTATTTTTAAATTTTTCTTTTTATACATAAAGCATCTACATATTTATATATAAAGAAAAACGGTACAAGTTAAACTTGCACCGTTCGTTAGAATTGTTACTCGCTTTTAGAATATGTATAGTGACACTCAATATATGTTACAGCAAAAAATGTTACTGGAAATTTCACCATTTCTGCCCAATTTTCCACTTCAAACAATACTCCTATGAAAAAAGCAAAAATAAAATAGGCCCCGACTATTGTAATAATACTATCTATTATAATCATCTTCATGCTAGTTTTATTTTTTTCTGTTAATTTTGTCTTAAAATTAATAATCTTAGCCTGACCCTGCTGTGTTTCATCGGAATATATTTTATAGTTAAAAATTATATTAGCTGTAATATTAGATACACTACATAAAATAGATATGATTAACCAATTTTTATTTTCGTACCATAGCTTTAGTATTACAGCTGAGATTAAAAAAGCATACACCGCATAAAGTATTAACCGAGCTACATTCTTTAAATTTTCTTTCATTTCTTAATCCTCCTAAATTCTAGAATTCATTTTTATACCATTATTTCTATGATATAACTTACTTGTAAAACATACTTTTGCAATAATAGCACATTAGTACTTACATTTCAATAAGAAAATCATTTATATATAAGAAAAGATACATAGCAACTTTCTATGTATCTTTTCTTAATTTATTTAGCATATTTTTCAAATATATCATAAAACTCTTTGTTTACCTTCTTTAATGATATTGGTCTCATATTAGAATTTGTAAAACAATGTTTAGTTTCACCTATTCCTAAAACTTTTCCTGTTTCTTTATTTCTAATTTCATATTTCATACCTAATTTTATACCATCAAATTCAGATATATCTACTTTTACAACTATTATATCTCCAAACTTCGCAGGATACTTATATTTGTAATTAACTTCTAAAACTGGAATCATTATTCCATTATCTTCTATTTTTTTGTATGGTAACCCCATTTTATCTAATAAATATATCCTTGCTTCTTCCATATACCTTATATAATTTGAATGATGAACAACATTCATTCCGTCTAATTCATAATAATTTATTCCTCTTTCAAATTCCATTATTTCTCCTCCTTCGGGATTTAGGGACGTTCCTTTTTTCACTATAATAAATTCCAAAGCATTCCATCACTTACTTCTTTAGAATTATGACCTAAAACATCTAATAGTTTATATGCGAATAGCATTGCTGTTGCAGGTCCTCTACTTGTTATAATATTTCCATCTACTTCTACTAAATTTTCGGTGTAATTTGCTTTCTTTAATAAATCTTCGAATCCTTTACCTGGATATGATGTTATATTTTTTCCTTCTTCTATATTTGCTTTAGATAAAACAATAGCTGGTGATGCACATATTGCACCAATATATTTGTTACTATCTTTACTAAATTCTCTTAAAGTTTCTATTAACAATTTATCTTCAGCTAGATTATATGCTCCTGGCAAACCACCTGGTAATACAATCATATCATAATCTTTAATAGATTCATCTATTACTTTATCTGCTAATATTTCTATATTGTGCGAACTTTTTATTTCTCTTCCATTAACACTTACAATATCACATTTGATATTTGCTCTTCTCATAACATCTACTACGGTAAGAGCTTCAATCTCTTCAGTTCCATCAGCAATCATTACAGCTACTTTTTTCATAATCTTCCCTTCCTTTCTCTTTATTAATATATCATATCTTTTAAAAGTTTAACAATATTTTGTTTTGAACAATTACTATATAATTTTCCATTTATTTGTACATTTGGAGCAAAACCACACTTTTTAAAACAATTTTTTGTGTCTAATGTAATTTTTCCATCTTTACTTGTATGGCCTTCTTTTACATTAAATTCTTTTTCAATTTCTTTTATTATATCTAATGAACCTTTCTTTAAACAGTTTGGCCCTTTACATACAATTACTATATTTTCACCTTGTTTTTCTAGTTTAATATTTTTCTTATATTTTAAAAGCACCATTATCTCTTTTTCAGAAATATCTAGATAGTTAGCAATTTCTATAATATCATTCCTAGATACAAATCCATTCATCTCTTGAAGTTCATCTAGAATTGGATTTAGGCTTTCTTTAGTTTTTGTATATGCTTCAATAACTTCTTTATTTGTCATATTATTTACTTCCTTCCATATACATATATTAGAGGTGTATTATGAAATTTCTTTTTAATTACATTAAAGGTATCCTTATTGGCGCTGGCGCAATAATACCTGGTATAAGCAGTGGGGTATTATGTGTTATTTTTGGTATTTACGAAACTCTTTTAAATAGTATATTAAACTTTTTTAAAGATTGGAAGACTAATATTAAATTTCTTACTCCTTTTATATTAGGTGGTCTCACTGGAATAATTATCTTTAGCAATATTATTCTCTTTTTATTCGAAAGATATCCAGAAATTACATCATTTACCTTTATTGGTCTTATCTTAGGCTGTATTCCTTCTATATTTAAAATTTGTAATTCAAAAGAAAAATTCAAATTACGATATATCTTATTTTTTATAGTATCATTTATTATTGCTATTTTATTGCTTTTATTAGAAAATAAAATGTCTAGTAATGTTGGAATATATTATGGTGATAACTATAGTTTTGAATTTTTAATACTAGCTGGCTTTTTAATGAGTATTGGCGTTGTGGTTCCTGGAGTTAGTAGCACTGTTATTTTAATGCTACTTGGAGTTTATGAAACATATCTTTATGCAGTATCTATAATGAATATGAGAATATTACTTCCTATGGGAATTGGTTTGCTTATTGGTGGATTCTTATGTATGAAATTAATACAATTTTTACTTAATAAATATCATTCACAAACATATTATTCTATATTAGGATTTGTTTTGGGTTCTGTGTTCATTCTTTTACCTAACATAAGTTTTAATATAACTGGAATATTATCTATATTATCTTGTTTAATTGGATTAATAATTTCTTCATCATTTTCTAAAAAATAATGCACAAAAGGGACATTCTTTCTTTTTAAGAGTGTCCCCTTTTGTTTGCTGCTCGATAGAATAGGGATTTTTAAATTTCCCCTATTCTCTCTCTGTATCATCTTTTCCTTCTGGTAAAGCTCTTACTTCTGTCTCCATAAGTTTTAAAACTCTTCTACCTAAAAACGGTATCTTACCTATTTTGCGTACAATAAAATTTTTTAATCTTCCATGTGTTTCATATAATTTATCATATTTTTGTTGTAAATTTTCTTTTTCTTCTTGTTTTTTTTCTAATGCACCTGATAATTCTTCATTTTCTTTTTTCTCTTCTTCTAATTTCTTTGATAATCTTCTAATCTCATTTTCATATTTTTCTCTTAATAAAGCTTCATTTCTATCTGCTTGTTCTTTGTGCTCTTTTGCGGTATCTAATACAATCTCTTCAACATCTTTTTCTGTATACTTTAATTGCTGATTATTTTCTATATGCTTAGCAAGAACTGTACTTGTTAATAATTGTTCCTCTGCTAGAAAATCAAGAATGTTTTTTTTAGGTGGTTCTTTTTGAAATTCTTCTACTACATCTTGATATACATTTTCACCTTTTATTACAATGTCTAAACTATCATCTCCTGCATCAAAACATAAATCCAGATAATTTTCTCCTTTTTGGGTAATATTATTTAATCTTCCTAAAATATCACTATTTTTTAATGAAACATTTACATATATATAAGGTGTTTCCTCTTCTTTTGTTCTTACTCCACCACATGCTTTTGTTTCTATCCCATTTTTCCATAATGTCATCAAAGCATTTTTTAAATCTATATTACCTTCAGAAATACTTTCTGCCATATGTTCCTGCTCTTCTGGTGGTAAAGATATAATATATTCTGGTTTCATCATATAGAATTTTCCTAACTTTCCTGTGATTTTTTTATTTAATAGTCCTTCTAACTCAGTTAATCCATTTTCATCATCCTCATATAAAGAATGCGTTTTCTTTTCCTGAATTAATGTATCTATAATTGCTTCTATACTATATTTCTCGAATATCTTTTCTAATTCATCTCCACCAATTAATGCTAATAACTCTTTTGCATCAGCTTTTTCAGCTCTAATTTCATCAACCTTTTTTAAAATAGCTTCTTCATCTAATTTAATCATATGTATACCCCTTATAAAACTTTTCTTCTATAGGGATTTAAGGAACGTCCCTATTTCCCTATTTTCCTTTTTTCTATTTCTAAATCCCTATTTTTTTCTTCTTAATATCCAACCTTCTTTTACTTCTATTGGTAATTGCATCTTTACTTTTTGGTCTTTTACTCCTGGATTTATAGTTTCTATTTCTTCGTCTGTTTCATAATCCCATAGTTTTTCTATTTTAAATTTTACTACTTCTATTTTTCCTGGAATTATAATTTCCATTTCGTCACCAACAGATAATTTATTCTTTATTTCTACAGATGTTTTTCCATTAACTGTTTCTACTACTTTTCCTCCAAATTCAAAATTTGGATTATATTGTTTTCCTTCATATTCTTGGAAATCTTTATTGTTTCTGTCATTAAAATAGAAAGTTGTTAATCCTCTTGTTTTAGTTTTTTCAAGTTCTTGCATGTATTTATCTGCATTATAATTTTTAGGATCTTTTACGTAATCATCTATTGCTGTTCTATATGTATTTACTATTGTGGCTAAATAATATTCTGTTTTTAATCTTCCTTCTATTTTTAAGCTATCAAGTCCCATATCTACAATTTCTGGTATTTCGTGTATTAAGCATAAGTCTTTTGATGAAAAGATATATGTTCCTTTTTCATCTGTTTCTACAGGCATTAAATTTCCTGGATTATTTGCCTCTTCTACATATAAATTATATGCCCATCTACAACTTTGTGCACAATCCCCTAAGTTTGCACTTCTACAAGCCAAGAAATCACTTAAGAAACATCTTCCTGAATAACCAAAGCATATTGCACCATGTGCAAACATTTCTACTTCCAAATCTTCTGGTTTGTTTTGCATCATATATCTTATTTGTTCTTTGTTTAATTCTCTGGCTAAAATTACTCTTTTTGCCCCATTTTTATACCAAAACTTAGCTGACTCTAAGCTTACTACATTTGCTTGTGTACTTATATGTATATCTACATTTGGTGCATATTCTTTTACAGTTTCCACAACTCCACCATCTGCAACGATTATTCCATCTGCCTTCATGTCTTGTAACATTTTTGCTTGTTTTCTTATCTCTTCATAGTTAGTATCCCAAGCAAATATATTAAGTGCAACATGTACTCTTTTTCCTATACTATGTGCATATTCAATTGTTTTTGCTAATGCCTCATCATTCATTTCTGCTCTTGTTCTTAAAGATAGTGATGATGTACCACAATATACAGCATCTGCTCCATATCTAAATGCTGTCTTTGCCTTTTCGTATGACCCTGCTGGTGCTAATAATTCTGGCTTTTTCATTATATATTCCTCCTATTATTTTTTCTTCATCTTATTTAAAATTTCTTTTTCTTCTTTACTTACTCTATATGATTCTCTTGCTTTTTGTAATGCTTTATTATATGTAAATTTATTTAAATTACAATTTTTTAAATATTTCATCGTTTGTTTTGGAAATTTTATGTACATTTCTGCCACAAGCCATGCTATTCCCATTTCCACATAATATTCTTCACTTTTGATATTATCTATGACTTCAAAAATTTTGTCTATATATTCTTCTTTTACATAATGGTCTAATAACATTACAATAGCAAACCTTATTTCATATTCTTTGTTAGATTTAAAATATTTACTTATAATTTTCCAAAAGAATTGTTGATTTTTGTCTGCATCTTTTAGACCGGCACAAAAACTATCGCAAACTGCCCAACAATTTATTTTTGGTACAAAATTAATTATATATTCTTTCTTTTTTTCTAATTCTATTTTTAGATTTGCAATTACCAATGCTTGTAATAAAAGTTCTTCATAATATTCCTCTGCTGGTTGTTTTAAATATTCTGCTGGATTATCTTTAATAATTTCTTTTGCCAGTTTTCTTACCTTTGGAATACTAACTCCAAGCATTTCTGTATCCATTCCTGGGCATAGCCCAGAATGAAATTCTTTATATTTGGCATCACTTAGTTCTATTAATTTTTTTCTAATTTCTTCATTATTCATATATACGCCCTTCTACAGGGATTTTATGACCGTCCCCAAATCCCTAGGACCGTCCCAAAAATCCCTATTCTAATTCAAAAAAGTCTTTTAATATACCTTTATTAACATTATTAGCAAATACTTCTCGTATAACTAAGAATATAATTGGTCCTAATAATAAACCTATTACACCAAACAATTTAAATCCTGTATACATTCCAAGTAATGTAAATATTGGATGCATTCCCATTTGTTTGCTTACAAATTTTGGCTCTAAGAATTGTTTTATAACAGACCATACAAGCCATAAAACAAACACAGCAATTCCTGCAGGTGCATTTCCTTGTATTAATAATACTACCGTCCAAGGAACCATAACAAAACCTGCACCAAATAGTGGTAGCAAATCTACAAATCCTATTAAGATAGACATTATTGCGACATACTCTATATTAAATCCACATAAATTTAGAATATTTAATCCAATAGTAATTAATATAAAGCATAATAATGACAATCTTGCTTCTGCTTTTATGTAATTCCAAATTATTTTTAATGATTTTACTACTATTTCATTTGCTTTTTCAAGCCATTTCTTTGGTATTTGTTGTTTTAATAAATTTTTAACATAATCCCTATCATAGCACATAAATATTATAGCTAAAATTGTTATTACTGCATATGTTATTGTAGTAGGCACTGCTCCTGCAAAATTTATTATTCCACTTGCAAAACCTGTTACAATATTTTTTAATACTTCTATAATACTTCCTAAAGAATCTTGCACAGTTGACATCCAGTCTTGTGGTATGGCAATTTTTCCGTTTGCGAAAGAATTTATAATTCCTAAACCCCAATTATAAATGTCATCCATTGATGAATTTAGATTATTAAGTAATACTTTTGATTCTGATATTATTGCAGAAACCAATACTGCAAGTAAAGAACCAATTATGACAACAACTAATATTAAAGAAATGGTAGCTGAGGCCTTTCTTTTAAGTTTACATTTATTCATAAAAAATTTTATTAATGGCTCTATCATTGTTGCAATTAAAAATGCAATTATAAACGGTACATAAAACATCGCAAATTTATATGCCAAGTATAATAAAACTAAAGTAAATATTAATACCCCTGTTTTAAATAATATTCTAGAATAATATTTTTTCTTTTCTTCGTTCATACTATTTATTTCCTTCCTCTAAAGCTCTATTTAATATATATTTTAATCTTTCGTCTTGCTTTGTTAAATAAAGATATCCAATTAGTCCCTCAAACGCTGTTGCATATGCATATTCTGCTTGTGTAGCATTTTTAGCTATATGATGGTTTTGTGTGTTTCTTGCTCTTCGAACTATATTTTTCTCTTCCTCTGTAAGTTCCTCTTCTATTGCTTTTAAAATTTTAGCTTGTCCAGCAGCCTTAACAAATTTGATTGAATTTACATGTAATTTATGTACCTTTTCATTTGAATTATTTACTAAATTAGTTCTAATAAATAATTCGTATACACTATCACCTACATATGCCCAAACCAATGGATTTAAAAGGTTAACTTCTTCTGGAGTTCTTTTGGGCTCTGCTATGTTTTCCATTCTATTCCACCTTTCTTTTATTTTACTTTTTCTAAAGTGATTCTTCCTAATTTTCCACTTCTAAAATCTTCTAATATTATATTTGCAGTTTTAACATCATCTACATTTCCACCAGAAACTACTGCTCCACGTGATTTTCCTATTTTTAGCATTATATCATATATTATCTCATTTTCTGGCCTAGTTTGATTTTCTAATACATTTAATATTTCTTGTTTGTTTAAATTATATCTTGATACTAATTTATCTATTTCGTTTTCTAACATGTATTTTAGAAAATAGAATGCAACATCTGTTTTTTCTAATACATCATCTTTTATTGTTCCTGTATATGCTAAATTTAAAGCTACTTCATCACTTTCAAATTTTGGCCATAGCACTCCTGGTGTATCTAATAATTCTATACTATTACTAATTTTTATCCATTGTTTTTTTCTGGTAACTCCTGGCTTATTCCCTACTTCTAAAGAATTTTTATTAGCTAATCTATTTATAAAAGATGATTTTCCTACATTTGGTATTCCTAGTATCATTATTCTAATTTTTCTACCAGTTCTTCCTTTTTCTTCTCTTTTATCTAATTCATCTTTCATAATTAGCTCTGCTTGTTTTATTACCTCTTTTATTCCTTTTCCACTATTGGCATCTGTAATTACTGCAGGAATTTTTTGTGTTTTAAAATATTCCATCCATTTTATTGTTTCTTTTTCATCAGATAAATCACTTTTGTTTAATACAATTATTTTCTTTTTACCTTGTACTAGTGTATTTATATCTGGATTTCTACTAGATATTGGTATTCTGCTATCTAATAATTCTACTACTACATCTATTAGTTTTAAGTCTTCTTGTATTTGTCTTTTTGTTTTTGCCATATGGCCTGGATACCAGTTAATGTTCAAATTTATCACTTCCTTATTCTACCTTTTCTACAATATACGTTAACCATTTTTTATTTCTATCTGGCTCTTCTGTATACATTTTAAAAACTATTTTGAATTTAAATTCTTCTAATAGCTCTTTTAATTCATTTTCTGTAAATTTTTTTCTAAATCTTACAATCTTACCACTGTAATCTTCTTTTTCATAATATCCTTCTTCAGATTTATTATGAATTGTAGTATATATTAGAATCTTACCATCTTTTTTCAACCATTTATGTATTGAAAAAAGTAATTCTTTAACGACCTCTTTTGGAAAGTTATGAATTACTGCTCCCATAAAGATTGCATCAAATGATTCTTCCGAAAATTTAATATTTAATATATTATCTTCTATAAAAAAAGTATTTGGTGATTTCATTTTAGCATATTTAACCATTTCTTCTGATAGTTCCACTGCACAAGTTCTACAATTCAATCTTGACTCCAATATTTTTAATATTCTACCTGTACCAGGTCCTATTTCTAAAACTTTATTACTTATATTTTTCTTTAAAAGCTTTTCTTTCAATAATTCAGTCCAATCACCATCAGTTAAATCATATTTTCCAATTTTATCATGTCTATTAGCATGCTGAGGAGCAAATATGTTATAAGCATTCTTATTTACTTTTATGTATTCTTTTTCCATAAAACACCCCTGTAGTTCTTTTTTATCTTTCTACATATCGCTTTTTTATACGCCAATATTATATGCTATTTTACATAAAAAAGCAAGCTAGCTTAACTAGCTTGCTTTTGCAATATTATAAAGTTCTATAATTGTTTTTATCTGCTCTATCATCTAATTTTCTATCATACTGTTCATTTTTGTAAAACCAATCTGTTTTCTTATCTGTTGGATGTGCTGATCTATTCTTATCTACTAAAATATTTAAACATGCAAATAGTGCAACTGCAATACCTATTGTAGATGCTAATATTGTATCATAAGTATAAATATCAACTCCTGCATCAGCTGTTGCAATAGTCATGATTGCATTAAACAATTGTGGTCCAAAATAACCAGCATACACTAGTAAATAAATTATTCCAGCTATTAAATTTCTCTTATAAACAAATACAAGTAATATTAAAACCACGAATAGTAAAACTACTTCTGTTGTAAAATCTTGTACTGGAAATCCTAAATCCTTTCCTGTTGCAGTTGTATATGCAAGCACTACTCTAAATACCCAAAATAGCCCTGCAAAAAGCAATGATAGCATTGAACTTAATTGTTTCATTTGTAAATTCCCCCTTGTTTCTTATGTTAAATTAAAAAATATTATTAACATTCCTACACAAAATAAGACCATTCCAATAGTTTTTACTGCTAAAGTTCCACTGTTTTGGTCCCCAAAACTAAATCTTTCCCTTACAATCTTTCGAGCATTATATATTAAAACAACAGCTGCTAATGATATTAATGCTCCTACAATTGATAATATAATTTTTACATCCATTTTTTACATCCTTTTTTATATTTTTCACTATATCTTTATTTTATTTATTTTCTTTATAAAAGTCAATAAATTACTATCTAATTCTTCATATTTTGCACAAATTACTGAGAGCCTATAAGATATTTAACATATCCTATAGGCTTTCAGTATTATTTTTTGAAGTCGCTAGCTGATAGTTGCTGCAAATTCAAGCAGTTCAGACTCTGAAGAAAAAGCTACCAAAATTGTATTATGCAATTCTTTTTTCCTTTTTGCCTTTTCTTCCGGTCTTTTCGCTTCAGTGACTCCTACTACATCCTCACTTGCCAACTTTTCCAATGCCTGCTCGATTGTTTTTCCTCTTTTGATTTCAAACAGGATTGAAATTATATCCTGTTCAATCAGTGTAGAAATTTTCAGCTTATGAACTGCTTCCGCCACCTTTCCAAAGATGATTTTCTTCTCATATAAATCGGTAGCCTCTGCCAAAACTTCAGGAAGGATCTCTATTATGTTATCCTCACCGTTCTCAGCTTCAGGTAACTTTTGTGTCACCACCTGAAGAATCTCGTCGTAGGCGTCATCAACTGAAATAGTAAACACAAAGTGTTTACAGGCCCATTCAACAAGTTCATCGATTGTTAGGCTTTTATCTTCAAGATGTTTATACACCACATCCTGAAGCAGAATATAGCCCGGCATCCCTGTCATTCTTACGCCATACAACTGACGTAAGATGATGCTCACTGCTGAGTAGCGACTCCTTTTCTCTTTTAATTCCTTTTCATTTGTGTTTTTTGTCATAAATAAATATGCTCCCTTCTTTTGTGTTTCCCATATATTGGGAATGTATAAATTTTTGGTTTCATTTTATATTTTAGCATATTTACATAATATTGTAAATACATTACTCTTCTTTTCATAGTTCATAATATAATGCATCCTATTCTTGTCGCTATACCACAAAACTAGCCCTATATCAAACCAATACGGGCTAGTCACGCGTAGTTATATCTCTACTCTATTTTTAAATTTTTCTTCTATTAATAATCGCAATTCTTTATTTTTTTCTAACTCTAATTTAGGGTCTTCTTCTGTTATTTTTATAGCTAATGCTTGAACTTGCTTTAGTACAGGCATATCTTCAAAAAGATTTGCAATCTTAAATTCTGGAAGACCATGTTGTCTTGTTCCAAAGAATTCTCCACTACCACGAAGTTCTAAGTCTTTTTCCGAAATTATAAATCCATCATTTGTATCTGTCATTACCTTCATTCTTTTTCTAATAACATCAGAATTTCCTTGATATTTTAAAATACAATAAGATTGGTATTCGCCTCTTCCAACTCTTCCCCTTAACTGATGTAATTGTGCTAATCCAAACCTTTCGGCATTTTCAACAACCATTAAACTTGCATTTGGAACATTTACACCAACCTCAATTACAGTAGTAGAGATTAGAATATCAATATCACCATTTTTAAATCTTTCCATAATTTCGTCTTTTTCTTTATTTTTCATTTTTCCATGCAAATATTCTACTTTGTAATCTTTAAACACTTCATTTTTATATTTTTCCGCCAAAGCTGTTACAGATTTTAAATTCATCTCTTCATTTTCTTCTACCAATGGACATACAATATATGCTTGTCTACCTTCATCAACTTGTTTTTGTATAAAGTTATTTACCCTTTCTTCCATTCCTTTTGTAACTGCAAAAGTATCAATTTTCTTTCTGTTTGGAGGTAATTCATCAATTATAGATATATCCAAATCACCATATAAAATTAAAGCTAATGTTCTTGGAATAGGAGTTGCTGTCATAACTAATACATCTGGATTTTGACCCTTTTCTACTATTGTAGTACGTTGCTTTACACCAAATCTATGTTGCTCGTCTGTTACTACAAAACCCAAATTTTTAAATACTACATTTTCTTCTAATAATGCATGTGTACCTATTAATATATCTATTTCACCATTTCTTAATCTTTCTAAAATCTCTTCCTTTTTCTTTTTAGTTATACTCGATATCAAAAGTTCACATCTAATTCCAAACTGGTCTAGTATCTCTTTAAAGCTCTCCAAATGTTGACTTGCGAGAATTGCTGTTGGCGCCATAATTGCTACTTGGTAACCACATTTAACAGCTTTATATGATGCGATAATTGAAACTGCTGTTTTTCCAGAACCAACATCGCCTTGCAATAATCTATTCATATTTTTATTGCTTTCCATATCTTTATCTATTTCCTCTAAAACTCTTAATTGAGCTTTAGTTAATTTAAATGGAAGAGCATTAATTACGTCTGACATCTTTACATTTTTATCAAACTGAATACCATTAGTATCTGCTTCATATTTGTTCTTCAAATTTAATAGAGCAAGTTGCATGCCCAATAACTCTTCAAATACTAGCCTTTTTCTTGCCTTTTCAAATTCATCAAAATTCTCTGGAAAGTGTATTTTATGGATAGACTCATTTATTCCTAACAATTTATATTCATCTAAAATGTATTTTGGTAATGTTTCTGGTAATGAATTATTAACTAATGTAATTGCATTTTCTATTATTCCTCTTAACACATTTTGAGATAAATTGTATGTTAGTGGATATATAGGTATTATTTTTCCTGTATTTTTATTTTTAGTTTCTTCGTCAAAAACAGGTGATACCATTTCTATCCTATTTTGAATTCTTTTTACTTTACCAAAAAAGTGATAAATTTCTCCAACCTTAAATTTATTCTTTAAATAGCTTTGGTTATACCATGTAATTAAACATCTTCCTGTTTCATCTTCTACTATAAGTTTATATATAACCATTTTCCTATTTCTTATTCTTGTTTCATTCATCCTAGCAACTGGTATCGCTGCAATTAGAGCTTCCTCACCATCTACTAAATCTTCTATCTTTACAGGTTTACTTCTATCTTCATAATCTCTTGGATAGTATGTAATTAAATCTTTTAAAGTAAAAATATTTAGATTATTTAGAAGCTTTACCCTATTAGGACCAACACCTTTTATATATTGTACTTCTTTGCTTAACTCAGCCATTTTTACCTCCTAATTGAAGTATAATTTTGTATATTATATACTATTTTTTATAAAAAGTCTTGTTTTTTTTGTTATTATATGGTAAGATTATAAACAGTCAATTTATTATCTTAATAGGAGGTGCAATAAATCATGGCAAAATGTGCAATTTGTGAAAAAACATTATCTCATGGAAACAAACTTAGCATAACACGTTCTCACGTTAGTAATAGAGCTTCAAGAACTTGGAAACCAAATTTAAGAACTGTAAAAACTATAGTAGATGGTCAACCAAAGAAAATTAAAGTATGTGCAAAATGTTTACGTTCTGGAAAAGTTAAAAGAGCTTAGTTTATATACTATTTGTGGGTTATTATAAAATAACCCTTTTTTCATGATATATATTACCAATATTAAAAATATCGTCAGAGCAATCTGGCGATATTTTTATGTATTAATCCTTAATCCTAAATATCAATTTTACAAATCCTCTTAAAAATTTTGGAACTTTCTTTACAACAATTGTCATTCCTATCTCCTCCTTTTCAATTGTTTTCTATATTTATAGTTGTTAATTAGAAAGCCATATAATTCCAACTATAATAATTGCAACACCTATTACAAAAAGCCATCCCGCAAAAGGAAGTAATAATACTAATAATATTCCAATTCCTAAACCTATTAATATTACAGCCAAAGTCTTTTTCAATATTTTACACATAAAGTATTACCTCCTTTTTTTATATATAATATGAAAAAATAATTATTCATGTGATTACTTTATGTTGATAAATAATTATGATATAATTTGTCATAAAGGAGGGTAATTATGAGAAAAAAAGATGCTATAGAATTAGTACAAATTTTAAAAAATACATATCCTGATGCAACTTGTAGTTTGGATTTTAAAACACCTTTTCAAATAGTAATTGCTGTAATGTTATCAGCACAATGTACAGATGAAAGAGTTAATTTAACTACACCAGCATTGTTTAAAAAATATCCAACAATTGAAGCTTTTGCCAATTGTGATATACACGAATTAGAAGAGATAATTCATCCTTGTGGATTTTACAAAAATAAAGCTAAAAATGCACGTGCATGTGCTAATAAAATTCTGAATGATTTTAATGGAATTGTTCCTAATACTATGGAAGAACTTATAACTCTTCCAGGTGTTGGTAGAAAAAGTGCTAATGTAATATTATTAGAAGCTTTTGGTATTGCAAATGGTATTGCTGTAGATACACATGCCAAAAGAATCTCTAATAGGATAGGACTTTCAAATGAAAAGGAACCGACAAAAATCGAACAAGATTTATTAAAAATATTTCCTAAAGAATATTTAAAAGATATTAACCATCTTTTTGTATGGCATGGTAGGAATACTTGTATGGCAAGAAAACCAAATTGTGACACTTGTACAATTAAACAGTTCTGTAAAAAATATAAATCAGAACACAAAATTTAATTTGTATTGACAAACCAAAACTCATAATATATATTTTGATTAAAGTAATTTTAGGAGGTATACCAATGAAAAAATTAAAAAACTTTATAATAACTTTGTTTCTAGTTATTATATTATCAATTAGCACTACATGTTTTGCAGATACAAATGAAACACAAGAAGATGTAACAGCAACACCATATGCAGTAGATTCTTCTGAAAATACAACTACAGTAGTCGATGATGATTTATATTTATATGGAAATGATATTAATATGAATCAAATCGTTGATGGAAATGTTTATATCTTTGGAAAGAATGTTACAATAAATGGAGAAGTTGATGGAGATCTATTTGTTTGCGCAAGTAATGTTACTTTTGGTGAACACTCTTACATAAATTCAAACGCTTATATAGTAGCGGATAAAATAGACTTTAATACTTCAGCAACTTCACTATATGCTGTTTGTAATGAACTTAACATACCTGAAGGCTATGGTCCTTTTAGAGATTTATATGTAATGAGTTCAAAATTGTCTCTTCAAGGTGCTGTAGGAAGAAATGCATATGTATATGCACCAGAATTTATTATCTCTACAGATTCTGTACAAGGTTCTATTACTGGTAAACTAACATATGTTTCTGAAAACGAAGTAGAATTCCCTAGCGGAGCAGTTGGTGGAGAAATTACTCATTTGACTACATCAACCTCATCAAATGCAAGAACTACAATTTGGAGCATAGTTATAAATATTGTAAATAGTATATTTGCAGCAAGTTTAGTATATCTACTTTATAGATTTTTCTTAGAGAGTAGCTTAGAAAAAGCTTCTTCTTGTTTATCACACAAATTTGGAAAAGTATTTTTAGCTGGTCTAATTGCTTTAATTGCTATTCCTATTTTATCTATTATACTTATTGCTGCACAAATAGGATTTAGTGCTGGATTATTATTATTAATGTTATACGTATTTATGATTGGAATTTCTCCATACATATTTGCATCAATTTTAGCTAGAAGAATTTATAATAACAAAAAATTCTCTAAAATGCCATTAGAATATTTACTAGCAATATTAATTGCAGTTGTAATCGGTGCTTTAAAGATGATACCTTTTGTAGGAATTGTAGTAACAATATTTATTTCTATTTTAGGATTTGGAATTATTATTTATAATTTATTTTTTAATGGACATAAACATAAAGAAGTAAAAGGTGAAGAAAACGTAGCAAATTAATTGCTACGTTTCTCTATTTATATAAGCTTAGTTTTTTAATTTACTTACAGTTGTTCTATAATTTTCGGTCTTTAATATTCCATTTCCGACAACGGCTATATCTACTCCAGACTCTTTTACTTCATCTATTGTATCAAGATTTATACCACCATCAGCTTCAATATATGTATCTAAATTATGTTGATTTAAGTATTCTTTTAATATTCTAATTTTTCTTAAAGTCTCTGGAATTAAAGCTTGTCCACCTTTACCTGGTTCTACTGTCATCACTAATACTGTATTTATATATGGTAAAAATTCATATATTTCCTTTACTTCTGTATTAGGTTTAATGGCAATACCAACTTTACAATTGTTGTCTTTTACTAATTTAATCATTTCGTAGATTTTTTCTTTATCTTTAATTGCCTCTAAATGAAAAGTTATCATATTTGGCTCAATTGCACTGTATAATTTTATATATGTTTCTACATCTTCTACCATTAAATGAACATCCAATGGTAATGTAGTAATTTGCTTTAATATATTTGAATACTGATTCATTTTATCTACAGTATTTTTTTCTACAAATTTTCCATCCATAACATCTATATGGAAATAATCTATCTTTGCTACCTCTAAATTATAAAATATTTTTGCTGCTTCATCTTCCTTTGCATCTAATATTGATGCTGAAATCTCTACCATTTGTGTTCCTCCTTATCTTTTAAATTCTCATATATTTTTATGAAATTTTGATATCTACTTTCTGTTATTTCTCCTTTTTGCAATGCATTTTTTATTCCACAGTTTTCTTCTTTAATATGTCTACACCCTATATACTCACAATCTTTTATATATTGCTTAAATTCTTTAAAATATTCTGCTAATTTATCGGATTCGATTTCAGAAATATCAAAGGTTGAAAAACCTGGTGTATCTGCAATATATTCATTTTCTTTAATTTTATATAATGCAATATTTGTTGTAGTATTTTTACCTTTTTTATTTTTATCACTTATTAGTCCAGCTTTGGTTAATTCTTTTCCAAAAATGCTATTTAATAAAGTAGATTTTCCGACTCCTGAATTTCCAGCAAATACACTTATATTGTTTTCTAAAAGCTTATTTAGGCTATCTACTCCCTCTTTTTCTTTTGCATTTGTTTCTACTATTGGATAACCTATATTTTTATAAATTTCTTTTATCTCTTCTACCCTTTTCTTGTCTAAGTCTATTTTATTAATTACAATTGCAGCCTTTATACCAACATATTCGGCATATGCTAATTGTTTGTCTAGCATTAATAAATCTGGTTTTGGATTTTTCGCGGATAACACACACACTATTTGGGTTATATTTGAAATTTTAGGTCTTTTAATATAATTATCCCTTTCTTCTATTTTTTCTATTATATTCTCATTCTCGTCAAAATCTACTATATCTCCAACAACTATTCCTTCATCTTTTAATTTACCTCTTGCATTACAAGTATATATTTTTTCATTTGCTTCGATATAATATAAATTTGAAATATTACTTATTATTTTTCCTTGCATAATTCACCTTTTCATATTTTTTGTCCATTATACCATACTTATTTTATTTTTTAAATATTTTTATAAATAGCTGTAGCACAGCCTAAGCTGTGCTACTTCTTTCGAGATATTTTTTGAAAATATCATCTGTTAAAGCTAAGTTTTCTTTTTTGAAAACTATTACTTCAACTCCGCCAATATCTTCTACCAGATAACCAATAGGCAAAATCTTACCCTTTAAGAAAATCCAATATCTTAAAATTGGGTCCCGGAATACTGGCGTTGGAATAAATTTGTATTCGTTCATTCCTTCAACCTCCCATTTTTTGATAGATTGATTATATCATATGTATCTGTTAATTCAATACTATGTATCTAAAGAAATTTCGTCCCAATCTTCTTCGTTTGCTATTAACCATTCAAGTCCTTTTCTGCGTTCAACAACTACATCTGGATTTAAATCTGCTATAAGTGTATCTGGATTAATTCTTTTTTCAGTTACAGCCCAATCATAACGATAATATAAATCTAACATATCTAAAATTTCTTCTATATCTCTTATTTTACATTTACATTTAAAATCGTCATATGTTTTACAAGTGCTAACTAGCATAATTGCTTTTTCACAATCGCAAATCTGGTTTGGATAATCGATATTCTCTACTAACCCTAATGTCCAAACTAATGACCAATAAGCCTCGTAAGACCATACAACATCAATTACGTCTTGTTTACTATATTTTCCATTAAATATTCTTTTTTCTTTTTCTATTAAATTATCTTGAACGCCATATTGTTTTAACATATTTAGAAAAAAAGTCTTAGAACTATCATAATCATTGTTTTCAGATATATCTATAGCTAATTGAGTGGATATTAAACAAGCTATAGCTCTTTTACAGATTGTATCTATATCTTTTAGGCTTACTTGTGTACTATCTTCTATTACTGGTAAAGTTTCAAGACAAGCTATTCCTAATTGTTTTATTTTTTTATTTGAATTATTTCTTCTTTCTATATTACTTATTTTTTCCATAATATTCTCCTATTCTTTTATATATTTTAAATTAGCTCTTGCTATTTCTCTGTTTTCTTCTTTTATAAGAAACTCTATTTCATTATCTTTTATTTTTTTATAAATAGATAACTTTTGTCCCTCTTTACTCTCATTTATATAATGTATCTCAAAGTCTGTTATCTTATGACTATCTATAAAATCTGAATTTAATGAATTCAGAATATATTTAACATATGATACATTATTTGTATGGTAACTAAAATCTATATCTGTTGAATGTATTTTCTGTTCATATACTTTATCAGCTTCAGTAAATTCTGTGTTTAATCTTAAATATTTTTCTTTGTTTATACCTTCTTTTATTTGAACACCTGTTGGATAATTAACTGTATTAATTTTTCTTATTTTTCTATCTGTTAAATCTATAACACAAGTTTCTTGATTTGCATAAAACAATACATTATTATCTTTATCTTTAAATTGTGCTTCGGTTTCTACACGAATTGGCTTTATTCCTGTGGTAAAAACAGTTCCTTCAATTAAATCTCTCCATTTTGGATATTTATTAAAGTGCACTTTTGTTTTGGCTAGTACCCATATTGCATTATTTTCGCTCTTTAAAATTATATTATCACTTTTTAGAAATCCAAAATACTCTGTCATCATATCTTGTATTAGGTATAACGAATTTAACACACTTAAATTTACTTTTCTGTCACAATTTGAATAGCCTATAAAAAATTTCCTTTTATATTCATTTTCCATATTTATCACCTTCTAATTAATCTGTTTTATATTATCAAAAATAAAATAATTTATCAATATTATATACGACAAAGGAGCAGATTCACACTGCTCCTTTGTCTTGTAATCGCAAATTGTCGGTTAATCTTCGAATCTTAAATATTCTTTCATTCCTTCTACTGCTACTTCAACCTCTTCATATGTTGGTGGTAGCACCACTAATTTTTGCAAAAAATCACATTTTCCATTTGCCCATAATTTTAAAGCAATATATCCCGAAATCACAAGCCATACTATTTTTAAAATCAGCCAAGGAATAAATGCTTTACCTACAAGAAATAGTGTAGCAAATATAAGTCCTACTGTAAGAACAGTTGAACCACACCGAAATGAAATTGAGCTCATATTCATAACTTTTTCTACATCTAATACAGCATTTTTCCCATATTTATCTACATAGTTTAAAACTTTATGTTCCGCTGCATGATATTTAAATGACTGAGTATTGTTCTTATTTTTGTTTCTTTCTATATAGAAAAACAGAACTACTTCCCAAACAAGTAAAGCTACTAATATGACTTCTATATTTGGAATTTTTAATTTTCCAATTATACTAAAAATCACAACATTTACTGCGCAAAAAAATAGTAAAAATATTTTTGATTTGAAACTATTTTCTTTTTTTTCTGAATAAGAACTGTTTCTACTTTCTACTACAACTTTTCCATTACATCTCTTAGCAAAAATCACTTTACCATTCTTAGGATAAAACTCTATCCCTTCGTTATATGCCCGAGCCTCTGCAATATACATCATTCTACCTCCTAAAATTATTTATTGGTTTGTTTACAAATGGTTAATACCTAATTTTTCTTATCAATTCTATCATATTTTTATGTTAATTTCAAATTTAATTATATACGCAAAAACAGATAAAGCAAAATGCTTTATCTGTTTAACTTCTAGTCAAATGTATATGTTGTTGAATTGTTAAAGTTAAATGTTGTAGATCTTTTATAACTTTCTCCTTTAGAATTTTTTAATTCTACAATAACTTCTTTTGATCCTTTTCCACTTACTTTTGCTGTTATAGTACGATTTTTATCAACACCTGATTGTTGGAAAGCAGTAGTTCCACCAACAGTAATTGTTATATCAACTGTTTTTGCTATATTACTACTTGTAGTATTTCCTGTTTCTTCCTCATAACCTCCTGTAATTGCTTTTACATCAATTGTAAATGTTGCCTCTTTTGACTCAGAAACCTTATTTACTGTAATTGTAATTGTAGTTCCTTCTTGTACTTCTGTACCAGCATCTTTACTTTGTCTTAATACAACTCCATCATTTTTAGATTCATCTTCATCATTAACTACATTAACTTTTAACCCAGCTTCTGTTAATAGTTTTTTTGCTTCTTGTTCAGTTTTTCCTACAAGACTTGGAACTTCTACATTTACAATTCCACTACCTTTACTTACAACTAATTTTACAGTACTTCCTTTATTAACAGTTTCGCCATCTTCTATATCTTGACTTAATACGATTCCAGCTTCTACCTTTTCGTCATTTTCTTCGGTTATCTCTGCTACTAGTCCAGCGTCTTTTAATAGTTTTTCTGCTTCTTCTCTTGTTTTACCAACAACATCTGGAACTTCTACTGTTTCTGTACCTTTACTTATAACTACAGAAATTTCACTATGTTCCTTTATTGTATAATTCTCTTGGTATGCTGGATCTTGAGATATTATCTTCCCTTCTTCAACATTCTCATTATATTCTTCTGCTTTTACTACTAGCTTTAGCTTTAATTCTTTTACAATTTGTTCTGCCTCATCTTGAGTTTTATTTACTAAATCAGGAATCTGAACATCATTTGGATTTACTAATTCTACTATTCCCATTGTAGCACCAAATGCAACGAAGAATAATATAATTGCTCCTATTACAAAAGATAATGCCTTATGTTTTTTTACAAATTGTATAAACTTATTTGGTTTCTTTCCATTTTTAGGATTATTAGCTTCTTTTGCTTTTCTTTCTGCTTCTGCTATTTCCTGAGTAGAAATTCTTTGTGTCGCAGCTCCTACATTACTTCCAATATGTACAAAATTATCATCTGGATTTTTTAAGGCCGCATTCAAATCTTTTAGCATTTCTGTTGCAGATTGATATCTTAAATTTACATCCTTTTGCATTGCTTTCATTATAATATCATTTACGACTTGAGGAATATTATCATTTAACTCTTTTGGCTCAATCGGGTCTTCTTGCATATGTTTTAATGCTACAGATACAGGTGTATCTGCATCAAAAGGAACTCTACCAGTTAACATTTCATACATTACAACACCTAAAGAATATAGGTCAGATTTTGCATCTGTATATCCTCCTCTTGCATGCTCTGGTGAAAAATAATGTACAGAACCTATTGTTGTTCCAAAAGCTGTAATTGTAGAATTTGAGACTGCTTTTGCTATTCCAAAATCTGTAACTTTTGCTATTCCATCCTCTGTTATTATAATATTATGTGGCTTTATATCTCTATGAACAATATTATTTTTATGGGCTGTTTCTAATGCTGATGCAATTTGAGTTACTACATTTAAAGACCATTTCCAAGGTAAAGGTCCGTTTTCCTCTGTAATTATCTCTTTTAATGTTTTTCCTTTAATTAATTCCATTACAATATAATATAAACTGCCTTCATTACCTACGTCAAATATAGATACAATGTTTGGATGTGTAAGGCTCGCCGCTGATTGTGCTTCTATTCTAAATCTCTTTATAAACTCTTCATCTGTAGTAAATTCATCCCTTAATATTTTTACTGCTACATATCTATTCAAAACACGGTCCTTACTTTTATAAACCGTTGCCATTCCACCATTTCCTATTTTCTCTATTATCTCGTATCTGTTACCTAATATTTTCCCCTCTAGGTCCATTCTTCCATCTCTCCTTAATCATTATATACAATAACAACCGTTATGTTATCATATCCTCCTCTATTGTTTGCTAATTCGACCAACTTCGTAGTAGCATTTTCTACATCATTTGTTACTATATCGTATATTTCTTGGTTTGATACCATATTTGTTAACCCATCTGATGTTAAGACAAGTTTATCTCCTTTAAGAAAACCTTTAGTTGTTACATCTGGCTCTACATAAGGAGTACATCCTAAAGCTTTCATAAGCATATTCTTTTTAGGATGATTTTCTGCTTCTTCCCTTGTTATTGTTCCTTCTTTTACTAATTTTTCAACATAACTATGGTCTGTTGTTAATTTTCTTATAATGTTTTTTCTTACTCTGTATATTCTGCTGTCTCCAACATGACCTATATATATTTTATTCCCATAGCCTAAAACTAATTCCAAAGTTGTACCCATTCCTTCTAATTCTTGTACTTCTTTTGATTTTTCGAATACTACCATATTCGCATATTCCATACTACTTCTTACTAGTTCTTCAATATTTATTCTATCATGTGGTATCGTATTAAAATTATTGGTTAGATATTTCCTCGCAGAATCTATTGCAAGTTTACTTGCAATTTCTCCTCCATTATATCCTCCCATTCCATCTGCCAACATATATATTCTTAATTCATTTTCTTCTGCTGGAATATAATATGAATCTTCATTTAATTCTCTTGCTTTACCTAAATCGGTTTTAGCAAAACATTTCATTTTATCACCTCTAACGTTTTTCTTCTATCGTCTTCCTTCTTAATTGTCCACATGCAGCTTCTATGTCTGAACCTAACTCTCTTCTTATTGTTGCTACAATTCCATGTGCATTTAAATAATCTCTAAATCTAATTATATTATTATCTGTAGATTTTACAAATTTCCCATTTTCTATTTTATTAATTGGTATTAAATTTACATGTGCAAGCATTCCATGTAATAATTTTACTAATTCTTTAGCATCTTCCAAATTATCGTTATTATCCTTTGCTAAAGCATATTCAAAAGAAATTCTTTTATTTGTTTTTTCTATATAATATTTACATGCCTTCATTAATTCTTTAATTGGATATGCATTGTTAACTGGCATCATAGCAGATCTTTTATCGTCATTTGTTGCATGTAATGATATTGATAATGTACATTGTATTTTTTTGTCTGCCAACTCATAAATTTTAGGTACAATTCCACTAGTAGAAATACTTATATGTCTTGCACCTATATTTAATCCCTTTGGATTATTTAAAATTCCAATAGCATTTATTACATTATCAAAATTATCGAATGGTTCACCAATTCCCATAAAAACAATATTTGATATCTTTGTATTTTCTTCTTGCTCTACTGCTAAGATTTGTTCTACAATCTCTCCACTACTTAAATTTCTAACAAATGGAATTCCTGTTGATGCACAGAATTTACACCCCATTTTGCAACCAATTTGTGATGAAACACATAATGTTTTACCATGGTGGTATTCCATTAAAACTGTTTCTATCATATTCCCGTCTAATATATCAAATAAATATTTTTTAGTTCCATCTTTTGAAACTAATTTTTTTGCTATCTTATAATTACACATTGTATAATTTTCTTGTAATTTTTGTCTTAGCTCTTTTGATATATTCGTCATATCATCAAATTCTTTTACTTTTTCTTTATATAGCCACATAAAAACTTGTTCTGCTCTATATGGTTTTTCTCCTAATTCTTGAAATTCTTTTTTTAGTTCGTCTAAATTATAATCTTTTATATTCTTCATTTTCTTTTCTCTTTTTCACCTATTATTTGTAAAACTATATATATCACAACTTAATCTTTTTTTCAACTTATACACGAAAAAAATAGAAGGATTTTTAGCATATAATCTATTAATACTACTCCTTCTATTTTTATTTTTTATTTTTAAGCAGTTTCTATTTCATTTGGCTGAATTTTTCTTCTTTTAACGACTTGTCTTTTAGGTTCTTTATTTTCATTTATTATTATTTCTGGCTTTGCTAAACCTATTACGGTCTCTTTTGTTACAATACATTTTTCTATCTTTGGATTAGATGGAATATCAAACATAATATCTCTCATAATCTCTTCTATAATAGAACGTAAACCTCTAGCCCCAGTTTTTCTTTCTATTGCTTTATCTACTATTGCCTCTACTGCTTCTGGTTCAAATTCTAGTTCTACTCCATCCATAGCTAATAGTTTTTTGTATTGTTTTACTAAAGAATTTTTTGGTTTAGTTAATATATTAACTAATGCATCTTTATCTAATTCTTCTAGTGTACTTACAATTGGTAATCTTCCTACAAATTCTGGGATTAATCCAAATTTTAATAAATCTTGTGGTAATAGTTCTTTAAATACCTCTGTTCTATTCTTTTTAACAATTTCTTTCTTTTCTGCACCAAATCCTATGGCTTTTTTACCAGTTCTTTGGTCTATAATTTTTTCTAACCCTTCGAACGCACCACCACAGATAAATAAAATATTTTCTGTATTTATTTGTATTAGTTCTTGATGTGGATGCTTTCTACCACCTTGTGGTGGAACAGATGCTGTTGTACCTTCAACTATTTTTAATAGGGCTTGTTGAACTCCTTCTCCACTTACATCCCTTGTTATAGATGGGTTTTCTGACTTTCTTGAGATTTTATCTATTTCGTCTATATAGATAATTCCTCTTTCGGCTTTTTCTATATCATAATCTGCTGCTTGAATTAATTTTAGTAAAATATTCTCGACATCTTCTCCTACATAACCAGCCTCAGTTAAAGTTGTTGCATCGGCTATTGCAAAAGGAACATTTAATATTTTAGCTAAAGTTTGTGCAAGTAATGTTTTTCCAGAACCAGTTGGCCCCAATAATAGAATATTGCTTTTCTTTATTTCTACATCATCTTTATTATTTTTTTCGTCTTCATTGTTTATTCTTTTATAATGATTATATACAGCTACAGATAACGTTTTTTTAGCGTCTTCTTGACCTATTACATATTCATCTAAAACTTTTTTTATTTCTTCTGGTGTAGGTACAACATCTTCTTCTACAGTTGTATATAAATCTTCATCATCTTCATAATATTCATTTTCTATAATATTTGAGCATACTTGTATACATTCATTACAAATATATACTCCTGGTCCTGCTACTATTTTATCTACACTATCTTGTGTTTTACCACAAAATGAGCATCTAATATTTTTATTATTATCATTTTTTTGCATAATAAAGCGCTCCTTCTTTTTATGTTATCTTTAGCAACTTCCTTTATCTTCTTTTGTCCATAATTCCATCTATAAGACCATATTTTAATGCTTCCTCAGCTGTCATATAATTGTCTCTTTCTGTATCTCTATTAATAACTTCTATTGGTTGACCTGTTTTTTCACTTAATAATTTATTTAATTTTTCTCTTGTTTTCATCATATGATCTGAATATATTTTTATTTCTGTTGCTTGACCAGAAATACCTCCACCTTGACCTCCTATTAATGGTTGGTGAATTAAGATTTCTGAATTTGGTGTTGCAAATCTTTTTCCTTTTTCACCATTTGCTAATAATACTGCACCAAAGCTTGCAGCTAAACCAACACAAATAGTAGAAACTGGGCAAGAAATATAATTCATTGTATCTACAATAGCCATTCCGTCTGTTATAGAACCTCCTGGACTATTTATGTATAAATGTATTTCTTTTTCTGGATCTTCTGATTCTAAGAATAACATTTGTGCTATTACAACACTTGCAGATGAACTATCTACTTGTTCTCCTAAAAATATAATTCTATCTTTTAATAGTCTAGAGAATATATCATATGATCTTTCTCCTCTACTTGTTTGTTCTATTACATATGGTACTAAACTATTTAATTCTTTTTTATCCATATTAAATTCCTCCTTTGAAAACTTACATTATTTTATATCATATTTATTATAAATGCAAATTTTTTTATTAAAATATAATTTAAGGTTTCCTTTCTTACAACGGTAAGCACTTTCGCAGTGAATAATTTAGGAGTTTAATACTTATAATATTAAACTCCTTTTATTACTTTATTTTATTTTTGCATTTTTTACTACGAATTCTATTGCTTTTTCTGTTTCTAGACTTCCTTTTATGTAATTCTTTAATGCTTCGTTTTCTTCTAAATCTTTTGCTTCTCTACCATAGTTTTTAGCCATTTCTTCTATTTTGGCATTTACATCTTTATCATCTGCTTCAATTTTTTCTGCTTTTACTATTGCTTCGATTAATAATCTTGATTTAACAGCTTCTTTAGCTTGTTCTTCGTAATCTTTTCTAAATTCTTGTTCTGTTTTTCCAATCATTTTCAAATAATTATCTAATGTTAAACCTTGATATTGTAATCTAGATTTCATATCATTTACCATATTATCTATTTCAGAATCTATCATTCCTGATGGAATATCGATTTCTGTATTATCACAAACAGCTTTTACTGCTGCGTCTTGTGTTTCGTATTTTGTTCTTTCTTCATTTTCTTTTTCTAATTTTTCTTTTATACTTGCTTTTAATTCTTTTAATGTATCAAATTCACTAACGTCTTTAGCAAATTCATCATCTAATTCTGGCAATTCTTTTTTCTTTATTTCGTTTACTTTTACTTTAAATGTAGCATCTTTTCCTGCTAAATCTTTAGAGAAATATTCATCTGGGAATTTAACTTTAACGTCTTTTTCTTCTCCAGTTTTCATTCCTACTATTTGATCTTCAAATCCTGGAATAAATGTATTACTTCCTATTTCTAGTTCGTAACCTTCTGCTTTTCCACCTTCGAATGCTTTTTCGTCTACAAATCCTTCGAAATCTATTACAGCTATATTTCCTTTTTCTACTGGTTTATCTTCTACTGTAACAATTCTAGAATTTCTTTCTTGCATATGTCCTAATTCGTGGTCTATATCTTCATCTTTTACAGTATACTCTACTTTTTTAAGTTCTATACCTTTATATTTTCCTAATTTAACTTCTGGTTTTACTTGAACTGTAGCTGTAAATATTAAGTCTTTTCCTTTTTCCATTTGTTTTATATCGAATTCTGGATAACTTACAGCTGTTATATCATTTTCTTTTAATTCTTTATCATATTCTTCTTTTAATATTTCGTTAAAAGCATCTTCGTAGAAAATACTTTCTCCATAATATTTTTCTACTATCTTCATTGGTGCTTTACCTTTTCTGAATCCTGGTATATTAAAATATTTAGCTGTTTGGAAATACACTTTCTTCATTGCATCTTCAAATTTTTCAGCTGCTACTGTAAATTCTAATTTTAATTCATTTTTGTTATCTGTTTTTTCTACTTTTATACTCATTTATTTTCAACCCTTTCGCATTTTTTATACTTATCGTTTTTTCGTGCTTTCATATTATATCACAAATTATGCATATTGCAAGTCATTTAAGCAGAAATATTACAATAATTTTACAAATATTACTTAGTTATTTTATTTTTCATGTCCAACCATAATCTATTTAAATCTTGATATAATATTTTTTCTTCGACTTTTTCTATGTCCACCCATAGTGTTTCTTCCTTATCTTTAGGATTAATTTTTCTAGTAACTTGTCCTGTATCTTTGGCTAAATATAAGTGAAGCTCTACATTTTCCCCAGCAGGAGTTAAATATTTTAAAATTCCAATTTCTTTTTCGTTAATTATTGAACATGTGTGGCCAGTTTCTTCTTCTGTTTCTCTTATTGCACACTCTTTTAATGTTTCACCATTTTCTAAATGTCCTTTTGGGAATGCATAACTCTTGTCATTTTTATTATAGACCAAACATATTTCTTTATTTTGTAAATTTATTAATACTGTTCCAGCTTTTAATGTTTTCATTTTTCTTCCTCCTACAAATTAATAAATTTTAATCAATTTAAAGTTTGTATAATCACAACTTGTCATAATATATTCTATTCCATCAAGATTTTTTTCTACTACAAATTTATGTGCAGGTCCATGTAAATGTCCATAAATACATTTCTTTACATTATAGTCTTCCATTATTCTTACAAAATCTGAGATTTCGTCTATCTTTAATGGTGGATAATGTAAGCACGCTATAATATCTTTATCTTTTCCAAATCTGTTTACACCATCTTCTAAAGATAATTTTAGCCTTTGTTTTTCCCTATTGTATATCTTTTCGTCTTCTTCTTGAATACCACTAAAATTCCATCCTCTAGTTCCACAAATTATTTTATCTTCAAATTCATAGCTATTATTATATATAAAATCTATATCTGTAAAACCAATACTATTTATATATTTTCTCATACTTGTTAAAGTTCCCCACCAATAATCGTGGTTACCTTTTAGTAATAGTTTTTTTCCAGGCAAATTATGAATAAATTCAAAATCTTTGAATGTATCCTGAAGTTGCATTGACCAAGAAAAATCTCCACCTAAAATTACTAAATCATCTTCTTTTACTTTACTTTCCCAATCTTCTTTTATCTTATTTTCATAATCTTGCCACCCAAATATATCCATTGGTTTATCTGCATTAAATGATAAATGCAAGTCCGAAATTGCATAGATTGACATTTTTCATCCTCTTTCTAATTATTATAATTTTAAATTTGGTACAGCATTTAATTTTAAATCTGAGAAGTTACCTTTTAAGAAATTATAATATCCAGCTGATGCTATCATTGCTGCATTGTCTGTACACAATTTAAGTTCTGGATAATATACTTTTATATCTTCTTTCTCTTCTAATTCTTTAAATGCTTTTCTAATATAGCTATTGGCAGAAACACCTCCTGCTAATGCTATTTTATTTATATTTGTCTCCTTTACAGCTTTTTTTGTATTATCTAACAAGATTTCTGCTACATCTTTTTCAAAACTTGCTGCTAAATCTGCTTTGTTTATATCTGGTGTTTTATGATGTAAATTAATTATTGCTGTTTTTAGTCCACTAAAACTAAAGTCTAATCCTTCTATATGAACTTTAGGTAAATCTATATTTGGAGTCCCATCTTGTGCTAGCTTGTCCATTTTAGGGCCACCTGGATATCCTAGCCCTATAACTCTTGCTATTTTGTCAAAAGCTTCTCCCACTGCATCATCTCTAGTTTTACCCAAGATTTCAAACTCTGTGTAATCTTTTACTAAAACAAGTTGAGTGTTTCCTCCTGATATTAATAATGTTAAAAATGGTGGTTTTAAGTCTTTATATGTTATATAGTTTGCAGCAATATGTCCTTGAATGTGATTTACACCAATAAGTGGTTTGTTTGCTGCATAACTTAATGCTTTTGCATAAGATACTCCAACTAATAATGCACCAACCAGTCCTGGGCCATATGTACATGCAATGCCATCCACATCATCTATTTTTATATTAGCCTCTTTTAGTGCTTCTTTCATTACAGGTGAAATGTTCTCTACATGGTTTCTAGAGGCAATTTCTGGCACAACTCCTCCATACAATTCGTGAATGCTTATTTGTGTATTTATTACATTTGATAAAACTTCTCTTCCATTTTTTACAATTGCTACAGATGTTTCGTCACAACTAGACTCTATTCCTAAAATTATTATATCTTTCATTTTTTTCTCCTTTTATCGCTTAAAAGTATACCATTTATTTGCTTATAAGTAAAGTAATTGCTAAGTCTTCTCCAGTCTTTTGCATGTTTGCACTAAAAAAGGACTATTCTTAAAATCCCGGTAAAACCGGGATTTTAAGAACGTCCCTCTAATCCCTATTGCTAAAATATTGCAAATCCTATGTTTAGTAAAAAGCTTAATATAGCATTTATTATTGGTGATGTAATTCTTGATGCTATTGGTGTTAACCAAATTATTATAAAGGCTATATAAAATATATTTTCATGTTCTATAAACCATCTTCTTGCATTTATAGGTAAAAAATGTGCTAATATCTTTGAACCATCTAATGGTGGTAATGGTATTAAGTTAAATACACCCAAACCAATATTAACAATAATAATATCTAAGATTATTGTTGCTACAACGCCTCCAGCCATTGTCCATATGCTAGGGACAAATTTTGCAAGAGCCGCAAATATTAACGAAAACACTAGTGCTAGTATAAAGTTCATAATTGGTCCTGCTGCTGATACTATTGCTTCTGCTGCACTTGTAGAAATTCTTCCTTTAAAATTTCTTGGGTTTATTTCTACTGGTTTACCCCAACCAATATGAGCAAATATTAGCATTATAATACCTATTGGGTCTAAATGTGATAATGGATTTAAGCTTAATCTACCTTGCATTTTTGGTGTTTCATCTCCAAGTTTTACTGCTGCAAAAGCATGTGCAAACTCATGAAATGTTATCGCTATCAAAACTCCTGGTAAACTTAGTAATAAACCTAATAAACTTACTCCACTTGTCATAATATTACTAATTACCATTATTAATAATATTATATATAAGTAACTACTTCCTCCTGGAAAATAAAACATGCTTTTCCTCCTTTGTTAATTTAATGGTTTCATCGTTGGGAATAATAATACATCTCTTATTGATGCAGCATCTGTTAATAACATAACAAATCTATCTACCCCTATTCCTAATCCTCCTGTAGGTGGTAAACCAATCTCTAATGCATTAATATAATCTTCGTCCATCATACCTGCTTCGTCATCACCAGCATCTCTTGCTTCTACTTGTTTCTTAAATCTTTCATATTGGTCAATTGGATCATTTAATTCTGAGAAAGCATTACCATATTCTCTTCCGCCAATAAATATTTCAAATCTTTCTGTAAGTCTTGAATCTGCTTGTTTTCTTTTAGCAAGTGGTGAAATTTCTACTGGATAATCATATATAAATGTTGGTTGTATTAAAGTCTTTTCTACGTATTCATCAAAGAATAAACTAATAACGTCTCCTCTAGTCTCTTTAGTTTTATCTGGAATTTCTATTCCTTTTTCTTTTGCTAAAGCAACTGCTTCTTCGTCTGTATTTATGTTATTAAAATCTATTCCTGTTACCTCTTTAATAGAATCAATCATTGTAATTCTCTTAAATTTAGGTGTTAAATCTATATCTTGTCCTTGATATGTTATTTTAGTTGTACCTAATACTCTTTTTGCAACCTCAGAGAATAATTCTTCTGTTATATCCATCATGTCATTATAGTCTTGGTAAGCTGCATATAACTCTATAGTAGTAAATTCTGGATTATGTCTTATATCCATACCTTCATTTCTAAATATTCTACCCATTTCATATACTTTATCATACCCACCAACGATTAATCTTTTTAAGTTTAATTCTGTAGCAATTCTTAAATACATATCTATATTTAATGCATTATGGTGTGTTATAAATGGTTTTGCTGTTGCACCACCAGAAATAGTATTAAGCATTGGTGTATCTACTTCTAAATATCCCTTTTCATCTAATATATTTCTTATTTCTTTTACTATTTTGCTTCTTATTTCGAAAGTTTTCTTAACTTCTGGATTTACAATTAAATCTACATATCTTTGTCTATATCTTAAATCTGGGTCTTTTAAACCATGGAATTTTTCTGGTAATGGTCTTAAAGATTTAGATAATAATGTTACTTCTTTTGCATGAACAGATATTTCGCCAGTTCTAGTTTTGAATACAAAACCCTTTATTCCTATAAAATCACCGATATCATAAGTTTTAAATGCTTTATAGCTTTCTTCTCCTAAATCATTTATACTTACATAACTTTGAATCTTTTCGTCACTGTCTTGTATTGTACAGAATGATGCTTTACCCATTATTCTTTTTGCAATTATTCTACCTGCAACTGATACATCTTTTTCTTCGTATTCATCATAGTTTGCTTTAATTTGTCCTGCAGTTTCTGTTCTATCATATTTTGTTACTGCAAATGGGTCTTTTCCCTCATTTCTTAACTCTTCTAATTTTTCTCTTCTAACCTTCATTAATTGATTTATATCTACTTCTTCGTTAACATTATTGTCCATTAAAATCTCCCTTTCTTCTTAAAATCTTGTCCTATTATATAACAAATTCCTGATATTGTAAACCTGTATCATTATAAATCTACTACTACATATAGAATATTATTTATATATTTAATTTGTATTTCCTCTTCACTTGGATTCTCAAAATACTTATCTACAATTTCTTTATCTGCAAATTGTTTATCTAGTTTAACGTTTTTGTCACCATATATGCCAAACATATTATTAAAATCTCTTGATAATAGATAATATGAATTATAAAATGTAATTTCTGAATTATATAATTCATTTAACCTATCGCCATTTGTAGTATAATATACTGCATATTTTTGTACATTTATTCCTTGGTCTTGTAAATTTTTAGCTTCTGTTTCTATTCTTTTTACAAATCTTTCATCTAGTTCATTTGCAAATTTAAATTCACTTGTTACTTTTACAGTATTACATACACTTAATATAAAATACAGTATTACCATAGCTATTAATATATTTAAATATATTTTTTTGCCTTCTAGCATTTCCATATTACATATAATATAAATAAATAACGCTGGTATAGCTGCTCCTAATGATAATGCACATCTAAAACATAATTCTATTAATTGTATTGGGAAAAATATAAATATAGAAACTATGTATATATAAAACACTATTAATGCATTTATAGGCTGTGTAACGTTTTTATGCTTTATTCCATATACGAATATTACTATTAATATCAATAAGCTAGCACTAATAAAAATATATTTTGGAAAATATCCACAGCAATCTATAAGCAAATTATCCATCTGCATAATATTTCTTTTTAATATACTAATATATTTTTCTACACTTGGAAATCTCTCTGTAAATTCTAACTTAGTAATATATGGAACTATACTTACTATTAAAGAGCTTAATATTACAGAAATTATGATAATAATTGCTGGATTTAATATTTTCTTAAAAAACTCTTTGTTAATTTTTTTGGTTTCTAATAAGCACATTAAAAATGCAGTCGCTATATATATAGTAACTGTTCCTTGATACCATAACATTCCTAGAATAGCATATATAAATCCCATTTTTTTATTTTTATTTATTACAGTATTTTTTAGTGATAATATATATAATAAAACACTTGTTGCAATTGCAAAAGCCTCAATAAATTGCATTGTATCTATCTGAACAAAATTGAAAATAAATAAAAAACTTACTAAAAAGTATATGCATTTATTTTTTGTATTCTTCGCTTTTTTATAATGATTTATAATCATATACAACTGTAAAACTGTGATTGCAGATATAAAAATTGTAATTGCTAAATTTATAATATACCATACCTTATAGCTTGGATTTATTATTCCAACCAAACTTACGATTCCTGCAAGAAATAATCTCCCGTCTCTTATATATGCATCTTTTAATGCATAATCTGTATATCCTTGCGAAATTATTCTATATGTATCTATAGAATAATAGCCATCCCAGAAAAACCAATAGCTAATTCCTGCAATAACTATTGATAGTAATACAATGATTAATTTTTCTTTAGTCTTCATTTTTCTCCTCTTTAAATATTTTTCTTATATACAAAAAGCTACCATATGGTAGCTTTTATAGTAATAAATCTTACATTGAATGTTTACCTTTTCCTCTTTTCGTCTTTTTCTCTTGTTTTATCTCTTCTGCATAATTGTAAAAATCATCTAATGCTTTTTGATGTCTATAATTTAAAGATGTTGTATCTTCTTTATTTTCTATTTTTTCTTCTAGCTCTTCTTTTTTATTAGGGATATCTTCTTTTTCTTCTTCCTTTGCTTTGCGTATTTCCTCTAATTTTCTTTCATCTTCCATTTCCTGTATAGCCTTTGGTTCTTTAGCAGCCGCCTCATCTTTAAGCTCCTTCATAGCTTTTGGTTCTTGTCTTTCTGCTTCTGGCTCTTCATTTATATAATCATTTTCATCCCAATCATCTTCGTCAGCTCTGCTCCTTGAATATAATGATATAGCAAGAATAATGCCAACAAAACACAATAATACTGCTGCTCCGCCAATTACTTGCTCCATTGTTAATGGACCAAATTTTGTATCTTCTTTTTCTATAGATGGATAAGCAAGTTCTATATCATCATTCTCTGTTACTGTATTTTCTACGGCTTTATTTGTAACTTGATTTGTAGTATTTGTTACTTCGTTTTCTGTCGAATTATTACTAGCTGTATTACGTGCTCTAGTACTTACAGTATTTGCTGCAAAGCAAGAAGTATTAACCACTAAAATCATTAATACCATTATTATAACTAAACCTATTTTTCTATTTATCTTTTGCATAAGCATCCTCCTAATTTATAGAAAAATTTTCTGCTTTTAGTATATAATAAACTAATTTTTTCGTCAATAAAACCTGTTTATATTCTTAATTTTTGACCTATATAAATATAATTTACATTTTTTATGCCATTTAGTTCTGCTATCTCTTTTACAGTTTTTCCAAATCGGTTTGCTATTGTACTAAGCGTATCTCCTCTTCTTACAGTATATATACAATGCCCACAGTCATATTCTCCTATGCTTATATTTACTGGTATTCGTATTACCTGATTTATATATATTCTATTAACATTTCTAATTCCATTTATATATGCAAGTTCATTTACAGTAGTATTATATTTATTAGCAATTCCCCATAAAGTATCCCCTCTTTTAATTCTATAGCTCATATATTTTGTTTGTATAGTAGCTGTACTTTTAGCAATTATCAATCTTTGCCCTGGATATATAAGATTTGGATTAGAAATACCATTATTATTTACAATCTTTTGCACAGTTGTATTAAACCTTTTTGCAATACTATATAAGGTATCTCCCTTTTGTACAATATAAATTGTATTATTTTTATCATCACTACCAGTACTTATAGAATTATTTTTGGTTGGTATTAATAATGTCTCATTAGTATAAATCATATTAGGATTTTGTATATTATTTAATCTTACAAGTTCATTAACAGTTGTATTATATCTTTGTGCAATTTCTGATAGCGTATCTCCTCTTTTTATCGTATATGTTATATATCCATTAGCATTACCTGTATTTCCACTATTTTCATTGTTTTCTCCATTACTTGGTATTTCTTCCTGACTATTTAATAATATCTCGCTTGTAAATCTATCTCTATCAACATAACCGTTTATTCCTGGTACAGTTCCTCTATCTGTATATTGAAAACCTTCCCATACGCTCCATTTGCCATTATCTGACGGATTACTTACATAATACTGTGCTACCCATAAAGGATATTCATTTGCAAGTTCCTGACTAAATATAGTTCTGGCTGATGATGTGTTACTATAAATTATCATTTCTTTATTTGTTAATTCTTGTACTCTTTCTAAAAATACTTTAGAAAGCTCATTTATTTCACCTGTAGATAAATTTCCGAAATTTTCAAAATCCATAGCTAATTTACAGGTTGGAACTGTTCCTGCAATTGTATTTGCAAAATGTTCTGCTTCTAATCTAGCCTCTTCTGTAGTTCTTGCTCTTACATAATGATAAAATCCTATATTAAGCCCATTACTTCTAGCTTCTTCATAATTTCTACGAAAATAACTATCAACTGTGTTTTGACCTTCACTAGATTTTATGTATACAAAGTTTATACCAGAATTTTTTACCTGCGAAAAATCTATTTCTCCTTGCCAGCCACTAACATCTATTCCTTCATATACACTCCCTGCAGGTTCAATTGCATAAATATTAGGCTGAAATATAATCAAAAAATTAGTAATTATATAAACAATAAAAATAACCTTAACAATTCTTTTCATAAACTCACCTACTTATTGTAGTTTATGCGTTTCTCATTGTTAAGGTTCTTCGAGATTTGGAGACGATGTTTATATCCCGAAAAGGGAAAAAAGGAATGTCCCCAATTCCCGATTTACATATGTAATCTTTTCTTTGTTTCTTCCCACATTGCCTTGCCACATAAAATTACTGTTAGCAATAATGAAAGTCCTGCTATTCCACTTGCAACAATTGTTAAAACTTTATTTTCCAGTACTCCACAAAATAATAATATTAATTGAATCATACTAAATAAAAATGTTAACATATGATACATTGCATATCTCATATATCTTTTTCTACTTACAATTGTTAAAACCATAAGTGTAGAATTTGCTACCATTATTACTATTGGTATTGCTATATTTATTGACCATCCACTATAACCTATAAAATAGTCTATTGCCAAAATTAATAATGACACCAATAAGCATTGTACAAATACATTTGAAGCAATATTTATATTCCTTTTCTTAGTATAAATTACTGTTCCATATACATATATTATCCCTGCTATACAAAGCATTGACCAGTGATTTGTCTTATCTACCAGAACATTTATAATTAGCAAAATATTAATAACTATTATAGATATTGCTATTGATGCAATTAAAATAATATTATTTCTTTTTATATTAGATAATTTTGGATATAACATATTAAACACCATTACTTTCTATTTCAACATGGATTCCTAATTCTTCTAAAATCTTTTTAAATTCATCTTCTATATTTGTTTTCATTAATATTGATGTAAATGTAAAAAACATTTTATCTTCGTATGAACATGTTGAACATTTTATTTTTTCTACCCTTTCTGGAGCAATCAAAAAGAAAAAGCCTTCTATGTATTTTTGATAATCTGCAATAATACCAATTCTTCCGATATTTGAAAAAGTAGTTGTTGTATATTTTCTAATTTCTAAATAACTTAATCTTACAAATATTTGCTTCATAAATAATGGAATTATTCTTATAAAAAAGTTATTTCCTAGTTTAACATTTAATGACATTGTTTTCATTACTTCTTCTGGTTTTAATAAATTTTCGAAATCTGATTTTACCAATTTTAAAACATCATCTAAATTGTTAAAATCAATCTTTTTACCATCTGCTGTAACTGTTATATATGAAAAGAAATTACTTAATGTCTTAGATTTAAAATACTTTTTTAGATTTACAGGAACACAGATCTTTATAGGCTTATTACTAGTAGTATTTTTCATGTTACCCAAATAAATAGCCTTTATTAATACTGCTGTCAAAAATTGAGTAATCGTAACTCCCTTTTGCTTGCTAATTTCTTTTAACTTAGTTAAATCTATAATCTCATGCGTCGCTCTTATAGCTTCAAATGGAATCTTTCTTCCTTTTAATATATATGCCTTCTTGCTTACAGAATTATTCTTAGCTTTTTTATTATAGTTTTTTAAATAGCTATCTTCTATATTAAAATCAAATTTTCTGTCTGTTCTTACTACATTTTTAAAGTCTTTTGCATATTCAATTTCTATATATTGATAAACTATTTCTTTAAAAAATTGTACTGCACTATTTCCATCTGTTAATGAATGAAAAATATCTATATTGATTTTTCTATCAAAATAAGTAACTTTAAATAAATAATCATTATTAGTGTTTGGATCAATATATTTGCATGGATAATCTTTTTCCTCTTCTATTACTATTTTTTTATCATTATACTCAAAATAATACCAAAAGAATCCTTTTCTTAATCTTACTTTAAAGAATTCAAATTTGTTAAGTGCATTATTTACAGCTTTTTCTAATAGTTTTGGACTAACTTTATCCTTCATTACAGCAGATATCCTAAAAACACTACTATATTTTCTGCTAGAAGATAATGGGAATATCTTAGCAGAATTGTCAAGTCTTCTCCAAACTAATTCCTTTTTTTCTTTTCTTCTCATTTTTTAGCTCCTTAATTATTTTTTAATAATTCTATCATTTGTTTGTATGGTTCTTGAACCAGTGGGTCATTTTCTTTATCCTTGTATTTATATAAAAGCCAAATATGTGTTGCTTTTTCTGTTTCATAAACATTAATTTTAGTTCCGACTTTTTCTGCTCTTTCTTTTAGTACTTCTACATCTGCATTTAATATATCATATGTTCCTGTAAAAATAGACACATTTTGTAATTTATCTAATGGCCCATCTGCAGGGTTTACTAAATAACTATCTATTCCATCTTTTCCTGCATAATTTTCACCAGCTAATTTTAGTGCTGCTTTATTCAGCATAGGATCATTCTCTTCTATTTCTGCAATTTTAGGATTATTCATCCTTACATCTAACCATGGTGATATTAGGATTGTTTGATTTGGCATAGCTATATTTTCTTCTCCCATTTTTTCTACTAAAGCTAACGCTAACCCTCCACCAGCCGAATCTCCCATTACTACTAAATTAGATGGTTCTACTTGCTGTATAACTTTTTTATACAGAGCTTCCATCATGTTAATAGTATCTTTATAAGTATATTTTGGAGTAAGTGGATAATCTGGAAGTATGATTGTACATCCTAATTGATTTATAATATCTCCACACGTTTTCCAATGCTCTTTTTCTAAATCTGCAACATATGAGCCACCATGAACATACATTATTACTAAATCATTTGTTACACCCTCTTTTGGCTCCATTACATATACTGGTCTATTTTCTACTTCGTATTTACTTAAATTATATTCTTTTTTGACGTATCCTGGTACTCTTGCTTTTATATCTCCCTTAAACAAATATATAATTAGCACTACTGCACATATTGTTCCAATTAATATTATAGCTAATAGTATTTTCACTATAACAAATAATTTTGCTGTTGTCATTTTTCTTCCTTTCTTATTTGCCTTGCTCTAATTTATGTCTTATATTTTATCATATTTTATTTAGTTGTAAAATAATTAAATATCAAAAAGACCATCTAAACTTAGATAGTCTTTTTAAGTATACTTATTTTTGAAAATCTTCTATATCTGACACATTTAACGCAAAATATGGTAATTCTTTATCTTTTTCTTTTAAGAATATTACAAATGAATCATTAAAAGAAAAATCTCTAATATCTTGTGGTTCTATCGCATTTGTTGTTACAGCCATACCAGCTTCGCTAGTTAATTTTGCACCTTCTTTGTTCAATTCAAAATCAATAGTTTGCATTGCTTTTTCTATTGTTAATTTTTCGCCATTAACATCTTCGAATTCTTTATTTTCTAAATCTGTATATTCTTTCTCAGAATTAATACTAATTTCTGGAACTTGCAAAAGCTCAGTTTCTTCTAACGAAGTATTTCCTGTATAATTTGTTCTTTCATTAGTTATCTTTTCCCATATCTGATTAAAATTTTGTATTGTATTTGTTCTACACAAAATTATTTCATCGTTTGTTGTAGTTGATATTGATATAGCTTTATCCTTTTCGTTGTTATAATATAATACACTAACCTGGCTTCTTGCTTCTGAATTAGAGTTTGCTTTTAAACCAAAGTAACTTGTTTTTGTATCTTTTCCTGCAAAATCTCCTGTTTCTAAATCATCAAAAGGTGTTGCAAATTTTAAATCTTTTACAAGCATTGCATATATTAGATATTTTTTAGCATTTGCATCTGTATTCCAATTAAAATTATTTATAAAATCGCTTGTTTTTCCAAATTTATTATTTAAGTCTGTTTCTATTTGTGTTTTTAATTCTGGTGAGATTACTCCATAAGTTTTATAATAATCTTCTGCTGAAATCATATCTGCTGAAAAAGCAGATTTATTAAGGTTATCTACACAATCTAATTGAGGAGAAAATTCTATATCTTGCTTAACAATCTCATTTTTTAAATCGTTCCAAACTATTTGGAATGTACCACACCACATAGTATTTCCTTTAACCTTATCGGATAAAGTTGGAACTATTTTTACACCATCATCTTCTGCTGTAAAAACTGGTGCAATCGTATTTTGAATAATATCTTGTGCCTTTTCTGCAATCTGCTCATTATATTTACCTATTAAAACTATAATTGCAACGATTATAGCTATTAGAACAATAAATAGAACTATATTGACTTTTTTATTTTCCATATTTTCCACCTCATTTTTTGCCATTATACCAATATTGCAATTTTTTTACAATACTCTATTTATATATTCTTCTAAACATTCCCCTGTGTTTTTCATTTCTTTTGCAATATCTTTTCCTACATATCTGTAATGCCATTCCTCGTTAGAAACTTTTGTTATATCAATTTTGTCTTTAGGATATCTTAATATAAAACCATATTTGTAACTATTAGCATTTAGCCATTCCCACATAGGTTCATTATCTTCTGGATTGCTAGGATTACTAAAATCTATTGCAAGCCCAGTTTCGTGTTCAGAATAACCTGGTTTTTGAACTTCTGAATTTGTTTTCTCTATTGCTGCTTTGTCTGTCATCCCTTCATTTTTGTATGCTTTAATTCTTCTATCATATATATCCTGTTGCTCTTCTTTATCCCTATAAGCAGTATTTATTTTTAAATTAACGCCATCTTTTTTAGCATCTTTAAACATATTATCTAAATCATTAATAATACTACTATCTACTAATTTTCCATTATATTCTACTAAATTTGCTATGTAATCGTCTGGAATTTTATTAGTTCCATTTACCAAAACAATATTCATATTATCCTCTACTTCCATAGTATTTGTATTTATCGCATATGTTTCAAACTGTATATAGCCTTCTTGATGCAAAAATACTAAAATACCAATAAAAATTATAATAAGAATTACTTTTGAGGAATTTTTCTTATTCTTTTTTCTCATTATGTACTTCTCCTTAAAAAGCCCATATTTACATATGGACTTCTACTGTTTAAATTATTCTTTATTTGCTGATTTTTTTCTTATTAAAATCAATGGTGTTTGTTCATGTCCTTGACCTGTTGGGTTATCTCTTATTAGACCTTTTAGTTCTTCTTCTGTTAACTTAATATCATCAGAATGACCTATTACTTCTTGTCCTAAATCATTGGCATCAACAATCATACAAGATATTCCTAATTTATCATGTATTTCGTTACATACCTTTGATGGATTCTCTGGTAATAAAATTCCTATATCTCCATATTCTTTCCAAACATGGTCATAAAAACCATCTAGTCCACTTACTTCTTGTCCAACTATTTCGTAAAATACACCTTTTTTACCAAATAATTTTGTAACAGCACTTGCTAAGCTTGCCCATAGTACTTTTAATAGACCTACTTGATTAATAGCAAATTGCATTTTTATTGGTTCACCAACACCTACACCTGCAGTAGTCTTATGTGCAAATTTAGATAAGAATTTTGCCCAAAATCCTACTTTAATATCTTCTCTTTTTAAAACTCTATTTTGGCATAGTGCTATTATTTTCTCACTACTTGATATTATATCTCCCTCTTGATAAATTGGTGAAACATATTCTTTAAATAAATCTATATAACTATCTCCTTGTTTTACAAATCTTGTTTTTATTGCATGTCTTAGATAAACTTCTCCATTAACCTCTATTTCTACATTTTTTCCTTCATTAGCATGAAATTCCATTGTAATCCACCTTTCTTTCGTTTGTTTTTGTTATTTTATCCCTATTCTATATTTTTTTCAATACTTAAAATAGTTTTATTATATATATTATTATTTGATATAAGATATTTATTTGGGCAATACCAGCTAATGTTCCAGTTATTAACCTTCTAAAATTAGTAGATTCCTTTATTTGCTTAAATTGAACGTACCAATCTAAAAACATTATTCCTAAAAATATAAAATCTAAATATATTGGAATATTAACTTTTACAAAAATAAATATTACAGAAATAATTTGCCCCAATAATATTCCTGTACATCTACTACATATAGGAAACTGAAATTCTCCTATTTTAAAACTTCTATCTTCTCTTTGATGACAACCACACCTATTTCCTAAACGCATAGACCATGCCCATATCTTTCTTTGAGTACTCTTTTTCATTAAAATCTATTCCCACAATCATTACATATATTTGTTGTTTTAGTAGTAGTTGTTGTATCTCCAGTATTACATAAGCCACACAATACTCCCGGCCATCCAAATAGCAAATAGCCACAACAAGCATCTCCACCATCAAAACCTTTAGTATGTGTTTTAGTGTCTATAATGCTTGATATATTTTCACTTCCACATCTTGGACATCTCATATATTTCCTCCTAATTTTTTTTATAATTATATATATATTATGTAAAAAAATCAATTAATGTTTTCTTAATTCTTGTATATTAGGTTTATAAATGTTAAAATAAGTTTCGAAAGGAGCAGACTAAATATGTACAAAAAAGATTGGTTATTAAATCAAATAGATGATTTAGTTGAATTTTTAGCAAAAGTATTTTTAAATCAAACTACGACAGAATATCTTCCAGAAAATATTGTAAATTCAACTTCTGATGAATTATATAATTCACTTGATAGATTAATTTGTGAAAAGAAAATTAACGAAGCAGAAAATTTATTATTTGATAAAATAGAAGTTCAAAATCCTAAACATCTTGCAATTGCTATAAATTTTTACGATAAACTTAATAAATTACCAGATGAAACTTTAGAAGAAGCTAATTATTCTAGAGAAGAAATAAATCAAGGACTAAACGATATCTTAGATAAATTTGGAATAAAAATAGATTTAAAATAGCTCATTTATATAAAATAAATGAGCTATTTTTTGTATAGTAAAATTTATCCTAATGCTACATCCAAAATCATCATTATTACAAAACCTAATGCTACACCAATTGTTCCAATGTTAGTATGTTCTCCTGCTTGTGATTCTGGTATTAATTCTTCTACTACCACATATACCATTGCACCTGCTGCAAAAGATAATATATATGGAAGAATTGGAATTACTGCATGAGTAAATGCAATAGCAATCACTGCAGATATTGGTTCTACTATTCCTGAAAGAGTTCCATATAAAAAAGCCCTTCCTTTAGAAATACCTTCTGCTTTTAAGGGCATAGATATTATAGCTCCTTCTGGAAAATTCTGTATGGCCATTCCTACTGCCAGTACTATAGCACCAGCTATAGTCATACTTGCATTTCCGATTAAGGCACCAGCAAACACAACTCCAGTAGCCATTCCCTCTGGTATATTGTGAATAGTAACTGCTAATACTAATTTTGTAGTTTTCTTAAAATTTGACTCCAATCCCTCAGCTTTTTCTGTTTCCAAATGCTGATGTGGTACTAGTGTATCTAAAATTAACAAAAATACAATTCCAAACATAAAACCTACTGCAACTGGAACACATGCAAATTTTCCAGCTGTCATATCTAATGCTGGCATTAATAATGACCATATTGATGCTGCCATCATTACTCCAGCTGCAAAACCTATTAATAATTTCTGAACTTTTTTATTTATCTCTTTTTTTCTCATAAAAAATACTAATCCAGAACCTAATGTTGTTCCCAGAAATGGAATTAGTACACCTATAATTACATTACCCATTATGTCCTCCTCTATATTTTAAGAATATTTTCCTTATTTATTATACCGCAGATTTTTTTTATGTACAATTTTATTTTTTGCAATATATATTTTTTTATGTTAAAATTTTTTCAATAATATCTTGTAGGAGGTTTTTATGACAGAAAAAGAAAAAGCCAAAAATGGTGAATTATATAACCCTATGTATGATAAGGAATTAATACAAGAACGCTTTAATGTTAAAGATTTATGTTTTAAATACAATAATACTCTTCCTTCTAATTTTAAAGAAAGAAATGCTATTTTAAAACAAATCTTAACTACTGTAGATGATACTACACTTATTGAACAACCTTTTATTTGTGATTATGGATATAATATTTGTTTTGGTCGAAACTTTTATGCTAATCATAATTTAGTAATTCTTGATACTACTACTGTAAAATTCGGTGACAATGTTTTTATAGGTCCTAATTGTGGATTTTACACTGCAGGTCATCCCGTAGATGTTAAACAAAGAAATAGTGGACTAGAATATGCTAAGCCTATAACAGTTGGTAATAATGTTTGGTTTGGTGGAAATGTTATCGTACTACCTGGTGTTACAATTGGTGATAATACTATAATAGGTGCAGGTAGCGTTGTTACAAAGGATATTCCTGCTAATGTAATCGCAGTTGGTAACCCATGTAAAGTTATAAAATCAATCTAAAAAATAAACTGTGGAGCGGAAAATCATCCACAGTTTATTTTTTATAGTCCTATGTCATCTTTATTTATCTCCATAGTTTTTAAATTACATGCTTCAAATGAAGTTATTTCACTATCCTTCTGAGTAAAAGTATATCCATATCCATTTAAATAGTAATAATATCTCTTTGGAAAATCAGTTTCTTCTCCTGTCTTTAAATTAACTTTATACATACTCTGACCTGAGGTAAAATATGCGAATTCATCATCAATATATGCCAATCTTTCAAATCCACCATGTGCTTTCCAAATAATTTCTTCTGTATTATTTTCCGGATTAATCTTATATAAACTAAATTCTGTTTCTATATTGTTTCCATCAGTACCTTTTCTAGTAAACACATAATTACCATTTGCTGAAAATACATCATTTCCAAACATACCTAATTTATGATTTTCATTTGTGTTTAAATATATTACTCTATACGCTTCATTATCTGCAAAGTCAATATATGTTAAACAATTATCATCTACATTACTAATATATGTTCTACCTTTAGCTAATTCTTTTTTGTTCGCTCCATCAATATTTACAGAATATATACTCCTTGAAGTTAGATCTGTATAATAGATAGTATTATTATGTATTTTAAAATAATTTTTAACATTTTCTATAATTGTTTGTTTATCACTACCATCTTTATTCATAATACATAGATTTCCTTGAGGAGTTCCGTTTATTCTGTCATACCCTACTTGATCTGTAAAATATATCTTGTCAGCTGTAAGCCATAATTGGATAGAAGCCCCATCATAAATTTTTTCTGCATTTCCTTGTAAGTCTATCCTATAAATTCCTTTTCCTCTATAGTAATTTGGCATTGCATATACATATTCCCCGTCAAAATAAAGTTTATTTACACCATCTTCCATCGTATATAGTAAGTCTAATTTTTCTTCTTTACAATCATATTTAAATATATTATCTGTCGAATTATTGTATATAATAATATTACCTATTTTTGCGAAGCTACTTCCTGTTTGCATACTATATGTTTTCTCATTTTCCAATTTTTGTTCTACACTTATCTTAACATCTTCTAATAATGTATTCGTAGAATTACTCTCGTTTGTATTTACCTCGGTGCCGGTTTTAAAAATAATAAGTTGTATTAAAACTATTATTATAATTATCACTAACGCTATTATAAATTCTTTAAATCTTTTCATTATTTAATCCCCTCTAAAGTCTTTTTAGCTAATATTTTAGACATATTTAAATCTCTAACATCCATTTTTTCATTTGATAGCTTTTCGTAAACATCATTTATATATCTTATAGTCTCATTTTTAGTTTGCTCATCTACATTTTTTATCTCTAAAATTTGTATAAACTCTGGAATTGCATCTGTTCCAGTTTCTTCTTCTAGATACTCTAAATCTATTTTTCCTGTTTCTATATATCTTTCTATATTTCCTTTTGCGATAATTGCATCAAAATTAATAAAGTTCATTCCTATATATACAACAATTAAAATCATACAATACGTTCTTAATAAGTGTTTTTGCTTGTTTAATATATATAATACTGTTGGAATTAATAAAATAGCTTCTGCAAATAATACACAATATACTAATAACCTTAAAAAAGTATATCCATATGCTTGTTCATAAAAATGCATTCTAACTGCAGAAGATATTATTATTATAAATGTAAATATTACCATAATTATACACATAAAGTTTAAATATTTGTTATTTTTAGTTGCATATTTTTTTGTAACTAATATCACTATTAAATTTATCACTGATACAAACATTAACTGGAAAAATCCCTGTCTTGCATATTCTGCATAATTAATATTCGTTTTTTGCATAAATAATGAATTTATCTGAATTATACAAAATACTAAATAAATTACATTTAATGATGTTAATACCATTTTAAAAGTAGTACTGTCTACACTTTTATTTTCTTCTTTTACCTCTTCATCTACAAAATATTCATCATATCTGGTAATAATATAAAAAAAGCTTGATAAATATATAAACACACATACTATTAAAATCACTCGTATAAAAATCCCCATTAAATCTACATTATTAAATAAATTGAAAAATGAATTTAGGATATTTGTAATCATGTTACTAAATACAGAGTCTGCTGATGCTAAAATTGCAATAATAATTATTACTAAAGGAACTGTAATGCATATTCCTTTTATTATATTGTTTGATTTTTTATCTTTAGTCTTTTCTTTATTTATATTAAATTTCCCGGCAAGTAAATTTCTTAACTCTGTCATTGTTTCGCCAATATATGCAAATGGCTCTATTACTATATCTAAAATTCTTTCTAGCAAGGTCTTTGCTATTAATTTTGTAGTAGTTAAACTTAAAATCATCATAATTAATAATATTGGTATTACTAATAGATTTAACAAATTAAAAAAGCTATTATTAAAAATAAAGTAAGTACTTGCTAAAATAATTATTGGTATTATTAAAATTCTTGAATTTTTATTTTTTATTTTATTTGTTTTTTCTAATAATATTACTATGTAATACGTAATTGGTATTGCAAACAATAACATTGAAAGTCCTATGTGTTTTCCAAAAAATAATATTACACTCCATATACTGAGTAGTATTGCTCCTAAAAATATATTTATTTTTTTCATAATAAAATACCTCCATAAATATTTTGTGAAGACATTTTATTTCTTTTGTTATCGTTTGTCAATAATTATTTATTGTTTAGTGGATATTTTTTGATAAAAACTTGTATGTTTTACATAATGTGTTATTAATAATATTATGCAATATCAATTATATAATTTAGGAGGATAACAACATGGAAAAAACAATGTACATTCACAATTAGTTTTTGACATAGGTTTCTTTTGTATTGAAATGCTACCTTTCTTTTCATCATGTATTTTATCAATTTCAGCACGTATATTTTTATTTAATTGTTGTATTTCATTTTCAAGTTCCTTTGTATCTATAATATTTTCTTCTAATAACTTAATCTGCTTCTCTATATCCACATCTTTTTTTCCAAAATTTGCTATAACTCCTTTAATTTTAGAATTGTTACTTTCTTTTAATATTATATTTTCTTTAATGTAATTTCGATTAAAAAATCTATAATTTTCTGAACTATTTGCAGTATCTTTTAAAAACTCTCGTATTAAACCTTTTGCTAACGAGGTCTTTCCTCTACCATTATATCCAAAAATAATATTTTTTCTTTAAAACCCTTATCTGGTCCATTATAATTTCTAAATGATTTTTCATTTAAATTGTATACTTGTTTAATCATACTACCACCTTTTTCTCTGTTTTTTCTATATTGAAATGGTTCCACAGTGTGGAACCAAATCTATTCTTTATCTTCAAATTCTTCTTTCTGTTTTTGTATTTCTCTTGCCAATTCTTCTTCAGTTGGTAAATATAATTGATACTTTGAAGCAAATAAATTCTTATTATCATTAAGAACAGAATATTTTACTATCGTATCTTTTTTATCCGAACATAATATAATTCCTATTGTTGGATTATCATCTTCTGCTTTTATTTCATTATCATAATATCTAACATAAAAATCCATTTGTCCAATATCTTGATGTGTTAATTTATCTAATTTTAAATCAATTAAAACAAAACATTTTAGCACAAAATTATAAAAGACCAAGTCAATATAAAAATTATCCCCATCAACATCAATCCTCTTTTGTCTTGCTACAAAAGAAAATCCCCTGCCTAATTCTAATAAAAATTCTGATATATGTTCTAGTAAATTAGACTCCAAATCTTTTTCTAAAAATCTTCTATCTTTTATGTCTAAAAATTCTAAAACATAAGGATCTTTAATAAAATCTTGAACTTTTTCCTTTTTTTCTAAAAGATTTATTTCATTTTTCACTTCTTCTTTATGTTCTTTACTTGTCGACAAAAGTCTTTCATAATAAAAACTATTTATTTGTCTTTCTAATTGCCTAACACTCCAATTTGATTTTATCGTTTCTTCTAAATAGAAAGTTCTTTTAGCTTCATTATCAATATTCATTATTAAGCGATTATGACTCCAACTTAACTGGTTCCACAGTGTGGAACCATCTTCATAAGTTAAATAAAACTTTTTCATTTTCTTTAAATTTGAAACGCTAAATCCTTGACCAAATTCTTGTGTTAGTTTTTCTGAAAATAATTTTAAAATTTTATTTTGAGATGCTTCCAAATTATAATTTTCAATTAATTCATTTATGGTAGAACCTATTTCAAAATATAATTCAACCATTTCATAATTAATATTTTTTGCAACATTTTGTTTTGTCTTTAATATTAAATCATTTATTTTATTATAATAGTTTCCAAAAACTTGGTTATTCTGTTCCATTATACTATCCATAATAAAAATTCTCCTCTCTTCTTCTTTTTATATCATACAAAACAAATTTTCGCAAATATTTTTTACAAAATTTTACATTTTTTTAGTAAAAAAAATATACTCCCAATTTCGTGGGAGTATAAATTGGTACCGATGGTGGGACTCGAACCCACATGGTTTCCCGCCAGATTTTGAGTCTGGTGCGTCTGCCAGTTCCGCCACATCGGCATTTATATGCTAATACATATTAGCATATATTTTTTTATTTTGCAATAATTAAATTATCAAATCTTTAAAACTCTTTCCGTATTTTAAGATAGGATAATCAAAAATATCTAATACAGTTGCTGAAATATCTGCATATGTGTCCCTTATTCCAAGATTAATACCATGTTTTATATTTTTTCCATAAACTAAAATAGGTATATATTCCCTATCATGATCTGTACTTGGTGTTGAAGGATCATTTCCATGGTCTGCTGTTATAATTAATAAATCATCTTCATTCATTGCTTCAATAATTTCTGGTAATTTATTATCAAAATATTCTAAGGCTTTTGCATAACCTTCTACATTATTTCTGTGACCATAAAGCATGTCGAAATCTACTAAATTTGTAAAAATTAATTTTGCGTTTTTACTATTCTTTATTTCTTCTATTGTTTTTTCTATTCCATCAGCATTTCCTTCTGTATGAATTGCTCTTGATATTCCCCTGCCTGAAAATAAGTCTTCAATCTTTCCAATTGCAACTACTTCTTCGTTATTCTCATAAAGTACATCAAGCATTGTCTTACCAAATTCTGGTGATTCAAAATCTTTTCTATTATATGTTCTAGTAAAATTATCTGCTTTATCTCCTACAAAAGGTCTAGCAATAACTGTTCCTATATCATATTCTTCTGTACTTAACATTTCTCTTGCTATTCTACAAATTTCATATAATCGTTCTACAGGAATTATGTCTTCATGTACTGCAATTTGAAAAACGCTATCTGCAGAAGTATATACAATAGGAAATCCTGTTTTTAAATGTTCTTCTCCATATTGTTTTAATAATTCTGTACCAGAACCAACACCATTAAACAAAGTGCCTTGTAATCCTGTTTTTTTCTTAAATTCTTCTATCATCTTATCTGGAAAGCCATTTGGATATGTTTTAAATGGCTTTTCTTTTACAAATCCTGAGATTTCCCAGTGTCCTACAGGACTATTTTTACCGGCACATTTTTCTTGTGCTTTACCATAATTTCCAATAGGATTTTCTTCTTTTTCTGGAATTGTTAATTCATCAATATTATATAAACCTAATTTTTTCATATTAGTTAATTTAGGTTTTGCAAGCTCATAAATATGTCCTAATGTATTTGCACCTACATCACCATATTTATCTGCATCTGGTAATTCTCCAACTCCAAAACTATCTAAAACAACAATAATTGTTCTATTTATCATTGTTTTCCTCCTTCTTATGTTTTAATTTCAAATTATATTCTTTTACATGTATATCACAATTTTGGTATTCAAATTTCTTTACTTCTTTATTCATTCTGAAAAATGATTCTCTTTTCTTTAAAAATTCAAATTTCGAATTATCTAGTAATACCAAATCATTTAGCTCCATACCTTCTGGAAGTGTTTTATTATAATTGTCATAATAAACTGTATTGGTTAAAAATATAAGTGGCATTCCCTTTTTTATATTTATCCTACAAATATGCTCATTAGTACTTTCTATATCATTTATAGCCTCTTCTGGATTTACATGATAAATTTCGAAATTAGATTTATTTATATCTTTTTCTGCCACATATAATGATAAATTCATTGGTGCCTTTATTTGTAATAAAGCCTTTTCTATATCACTTACAATTACTTTTAATTTTTCTACAAACCTATCTAATGACGTATTCTTATTTACATCTATTACTCTGTACATATTTTTCTCTATTTCACGATGCTTTCTTCCTGCTAATACTCTAATTTTTGTTTTATCTTCAGAAAGTCCACCAAAAATATCGTATTCTTCTTTTGGAAATAATGAACTTACAATTGTAGTTTTCTCTTTTATATCATTAAGTTCTTGTTCTATTAGATGCAATTCTTTCTCATTTAGGTCATCTTTATCTTTTATCTTGTTGATGAATTCCAAAATCTCTGTTGTAGCTAAAAATATACTGTCACATTCTTTTTTAGATAACTTTTTCCTTATTATTTTATCCATGTTCTTGCCAAGCTCTTCTAAATCTTCTAAATAATCAAATGTCTTTTCTAAATTTGTAACTGGAACTTCCTCTTCTGCATCTATCTCTGATAAAATTAAGTTATTGTCTTTATTTGTATATTTCCAAAAATCAAAAATACTCTTGTTGTGCTCATCTATTTCTTTTAAGTATGCCTCTGCATTGCGAATTTTACTATTTAAAATTTTTATTTTATTTTCTAATGCTCGTACATCCATTTCATCATTTTTTAGTCTTTTATCTTGTCTTTCAAAAGCCTTAATCAATAAAACTAAATCCTCTATTGTTAAGAATTCCTTTGTTCTATCTATACCATCATTCTCTTTAAAAATCTCTTCTATTTCTTGTGTTTCTTCCTCTTCTTTGCTATCTTTATCTAATATCTCTTTTGCTCTTCCTTTTAATTTTTTCTTGTTTTGCATAAAGAATTTAATCTTTCCAAAAAAACTACGCTTACAATCTAAATATATTGATATTTCCTTTTCTTTGTCTTGAAATTCTTTTACTTTGTTTTTTTCTTCTATTGATAATTCTTGTTTTTGTTTTTCACATTTATTTAGTTTTTCTACGATATCATTAATCTCATTATCTGTCTTATAAAACTCTGTTTTTATAAAATTAGTTAAATTCTCATATTCTATTATATCTCCGTTATATAAAAATTCTAAGCTTCCATCTTTTTTTATTCTTGGCTCGAATACATATTTACCATTTGTTTCTGTTTGTAAAATAAATAATGCTTTAATTAATTTAAAAAACTTAATTGCTTCTTCTTCATTTTTTATTACAATTTTATAATGACTGTTAATCTTTTCATAACAAATAGTGTTTCCTATAATATATACATTCATTATTCCATTTTTGTCATACACCTCATAAACAAATGGCCAATCTTTAGTAAATAACCATATATAATTTTCTGTATCTGCAATCTCATTTCTTGTTAATAACTCACCAGAATATTCTGTATTGCATACAGGCACATAAATATATATATCCTTATTTTCTTTATATGCTTCTATTTGTTTCTTTAGAAGATAAAAAAATGCTTCAAATTCCTCATCTTCTAGAGTTACCATCATAAAATACTGTTTTGTTATGTCGGAATAATAAATTTGCCAAAGATAATTTTCGCTATATTTTACTTCGAATGGAATTTCTTCATTTAAGATTTCTTGTTCGGCAGCTATTCTTTCTAATTCATTTATATTTATCTTATCTACCATTTTTAAAAACACGCCATGTTTTACTATGTCATCTTCTGATTCAAGCTTTAAATAATCATATAGTTGGTTACATTCCTCATATTTCTTTGAAAGCAAATCCATTTTATTTCTTGGAGTTATATATATTTGAATATCTTTTATGTTTAAATATTTATATATTCTACTTTTATTTTCGCTAAAGCCTCTAATAGGTCTAAACTCAAGAGGTCTATAATTCTTTATAAATTCTGGTATATTATTTAAATCTAGTCCTATATATTCTAAGTATGTTTGTATTTTTAATTTTTCATCACTTGTAAGTTCATTCATATTAACCTCCACGTCTTTTCATGCTTACTAGTATAACATAACATAAAAAAAAAGTGAATGCAAAATAGGGATTTATGAGCATTCTTTTTTCCTATATTTAAATCCAGAAAAAACCACCTAATGTCTTAGCATTGGTGGTTTTAATATATAACTTATGCTCTTGGATGAGCTTTCTTATAAATATTTTTAAGTCCTTCATCTTGAAATTGCATATATACTTGGGTTGAAGAAATATCAGAATGACCAAGCATAACTTGGATTGCTTTTAAATCTGCTCCATTTTGCAATAAATGTGTTGCAAAAGAATGTCTTAACACATGTGGTGTAATGTCTTTATCTATATGAGCTTGTTCTTTATAGAATTTTACTATTTTCCAAAAACCTTGTCTTGTTAATCTTTTACCATTTATATTTACAAATAAAGATTTTTCATCTTCACTTTTAATTAAATATGGTCTTGCTTTCTTTATGTATTCTTTTAAAGCATTAATAGAAATTGCTCCTAGTGGTATATTTCTTTGTTTATTGGCATTTGTACAAGAAACATATCCTTCTTTTAAGTTAACGTCTTCTAGATTTAGATTTATTATTTCTGTTACTCTCATTCCTGTTGCATAAGCAAATTCTAACATTGCTTTATCTCTAATTCCTTTTAAATCAACAGCTTTAGGTTGCTCTAATAATAATTCTACTTCTTTAGAACTTAAAACACTTGGTACTCTTTTTTCTACTTTTGGAGATTGTATTCCCTCTGTTGGGTCTTCTTTTATTTTTTTAGTTCTTACTAAATACTGATAAAATGATCTTATTGATGCTAAGTTTCTAGAAATTGTTGAAGTTTTTTTACCAATATTTTTTAAGTTTTCAAGATATTTTTTTATATCATCTTTTGTAACTTTTAAATATTGTAAATTTTCTTCATTTATATATGATTCATATTGGGTAATGTCCCTCTTATATGATTGTAGTGTGTTATTTGATAATTTTTTATCTTTTTGTAAAAATTCTAAAAAAAGTTTAATTTTCTTTTCCATGCTACTATCTCCTCTACTGCTTTTTTTAGTTTTATGTACATATATTATTTACATAAACTATATATGTTATATCAAAGATATTCAAAATTGTAAATATCTTTTTGCTAATTATTAAATATATTTTGTTATAAATGTAAGTAAATTTGTTGAAATATAAACTTCTATTAAAGAAGATAACATAAAAAATAATACTGCTATTATAGACAATATCGAGTGTCGTATAATTTCTAATTTTATATTTTCCTTAGTTCTATTTTTCATAATTGCATAACATAATTTTGTACTACTTACTGCTATAAAAAACAATGCTGGAATAAATATAATATTATGAAATAATATACTTCCTATGCAAAAACACACACCCTTTCCAGTTCCTAATGCGATTATAGCTCCAGATATTGTATAACCTATACACAACCCCTTATACAACACAAAAAAATATATTAGTGGTAAACCAATAATAGTAGAACCTATGAACCATAATATTATTCCCATTAATATATTTCTTTTAAATGATACATTTATTAACTCATTTTTATCTATCGAATTATTATTTTTTAATGTTGTAACAAAATTATTTATATATTCACTAACCTCATTTTTTTGTGCTTCATCAGAGTTATTTATAAAAAACACTCCTAAAACAATTCCTATAAGTAAAAAAATTAATAATAATATATATATTTTTTTATTTTCTTGTAAATTTTTTAAAATTACCTCTATATATGTATTTTTTGTTTTTTTCATTTTATCCTCCATAGAATTATTTATACATAATATCTATGTGATAAAATGATTTTTAGAACTAATTATCTAGTGTTTTTGTGGAAACTTTTCCGTAATTTCCTCCTCCACCAGCTTCTATTTGTAATCTTCCTTTTCTAGATTCATCAATAATTGTAGCTAGCTTAGTTCCTACAACAGCTTCTATATCATCAAATGACAACTTATGTAATATATTCATTTCTGTTCCAAAATTATCTAATAGTTTTTCTATTGTTTTATTTCCTAGACCAGGTACAAAACCTAGTGGTGTTTGATATATATAATCTGGTCTAGATTTTGGACTTACAGATTCTTTTTTATCTTTTATTAATTCTATCCTATCAAAAACTCCAAATGTAACTTTACTACTTCCACAATAAGGACATACTTCTACTGGTTCTTTAGTTTGAATTGTAGAATTGCAAGCATCACAATATGTTCTATGATATTTACCTAGCTTTGGATCTAGTCCATAATTTGCAACAATTTTTCTTCCATCTTCATTTTTTAGTGCTTTAACTAATTCTTTAAAAGATATATCTTCCATTTGTATTTTATTATATTCCCTTGCTATTTTAGGCAATGAATGTGCATCAGAATTTGTAACAAATGTCTTATCTTCTAATTCTGATATCATATCTGCTAAATATGTATCAGAACTTAAACCTAATTCTACTGCAAAAATCTTATCATATTTTTCTTTAAATATATCTTTTAGTCTGTCTGTACAATTTCCATAGTAACTTTTAAATGGTGTAAAAGCATGTGCTGGTACTAGTATACCATTATATTTTTCTACAATATCTATTAATTCATATCCTGATAAATCTGACCTTTGGGTACTTAATGTTATATTTTTTATATGTTTACTCATTTCTTCTGAATAAGCTTTTATATCTTTTAGATGTGGAAAATAACATAAGTTGTGTGCTGAACCTTTTTTGCCATTTCTACCTTTTTCTGATGTTTCGGTCTCACTTCCAAGTATTATACATACTTTATCTTTATATATAATTCCTCCATCTTCTAGCTCGTATGCATCGCCTGTTTTTAAGAATTCTTCTATATCTTGAATAACATATGGTGATGCACAATCTATAATTCCTACAATGTTTATTCCTTTTCTTTCTTCACATTCTTTTGCAATATTTGCAAAGTTTAAACTTTTCGCTGCAGTAATTTTTATTGGCTTGTTATTTTCTGCTCTACCAATATGTACATGCAAATCTGCAAAAAATTCATTCATTTTTTATTCCTCCCCACTTATATTTAACAAGTCAGAAAACTTATGCTCTTCATCTATTTGTTTTGCTATTTCATGCTTTATTCTTCTATCTGCATTTATTTCTTGTTTATTGTCTCTTATTCCATTTTTATTAACTTCTAATTTTTTGCCTTCTATGTATAACTTTTTGGCAGTTGTTCTATAATCTATAGCCGCATTAATTCCTTGTGCCAAATTATATTTTGGAATCATATTAATTTTAGTTTGCCATCTTGTAATTATTTTACTTTTGTCTAATCCAAGAGTCTCTAAATTCTCAAATTCCATAACAAATTCTTTAAAGTCTTGTAAATATACATTTTCTAATCCTTTTAAATTTTCATTTTCCAAAACGAATAAAGCTTCTGTTGGATTAAAAGCTCTTCTATCATCCCTGTCTAGAAGCATTCCAAAATTATCTATTAATTCTAATATGTCTCCCTCTTTATCTCTTGGTGTAATGTTAGCAATTCTATTAGCTTGTTCACAAATTCTACAAAACTTTTTGTCGAATCCTAATTCTTCAAGATATTCTGCTCCTTTACGTAAATAAGTTCTTCTTTTTTCTTCTGTAAATGAAATTACACTCTTTTTACACGCATATAATAAACACGCTGTTAATACTAAATTATTATCAACATCTGGCTTAGAATGTTCTAAAAACATTCTACATATTTCTGTTTTAAATATTACTGTATTATCAAAAAAGCAGTTATGTTTTTTCTTAAAATACAACAATATCTTCATTTTTTCAGTTAATTTTCTTTCATTTAGCATCATATCTGCAAAGCTATCATTATACATATTCATTACTCCTCTTATATGACATTTTTGTTAATTATATGCCATTGTTATTTTCTTTTCAATAAAATAACTAAAATGTAATATTTTTGTAATACGAAAAAAACGATTCTAAAAAATTTTAGAATCGTCAATAACAAAAGTTATTTAATTATATTTTTATGTCTTTTAATTGTTTTTCTATATCTTTTATATCCCCTTTGTTATGTATAATATAATCTGCATTTTCTATATAAAACTCGTCCGTATTTTGCATATTTAATCTTTTTTCTGCCTCATCTGCTTTTATGTTATCTCTTTTCATTATTCTTTCAATTTGAACATTTCTTTCTGCTATAATAGCTATTACAAAATCACAAACTTGATCTAAATTACTTTCAAATAATAATGGAGCATTTACAACAATTATTTTCTTTTTTATTTTATTTATTCTTTTCTTTATTTCATCTACAACATAAATAAAGGTAAGCTTGTTTAGTTCTTCCCTCTTTTTATCATCCTCATATATGATACTTGCTAATTTTTTTCTATTTAATTCACCTTTTCTATCTACTATTCCAGATCCAAAACTTTCAACTATTGATTGTAAGTACATTGTTCCCTTTTTAGATAACTCTCTAGCAATTTTATCTGCATCTACTATTTCTGCATTATATTTATTTTCTAGTATTTCACATAAAGTATCTTTTCCTGCTCCGGAACTTCCTGTTACGCCTATTATTTTCATACGCCTACCTCCCACGTTCTTATTATACCATATTTTGCATAAATAAACAATATTTAGGGTAAACATAACACATGTTTTTACTACAGAATTATTTACATTTTTCCTCTTCTATTTGTGTTTGAATATACTTACTCAATTCAGAATCCATACTAAAATCTGGTTCGAAACATTTATCTATAATTCCTTTAACATTTAATTTTTTATACGTTTCCATTGATTCATTTTTTGTTGCTATAAATACATTCTTACCACCTATACTATGAACATATTCAAATGCGAAGCTATCTGTTAATCCATCACCAAAATATATAATGTTATTAGTTTCTTTATTATCTTTTTGAACATGCTTAATGACGTCTACTTTCTTTTTATCTGTTAATAAAATATCTATATCTTTATATATTCCATTCTCTTCATTAAATGTAACCCCATAAACACCATCTACATATTTTCCAATTACTGTTTTATTCACATAATCTTTTATTCCAGAAGTAACAATATAATGTTTTACACCTGTTTTTCGACTTTGGAAATTTTTAAAATATTCTATAACTCCATTATTAAATTTTACTTTATCTGCTCCTAAGCAAACATTTTCTTTAGTTAATAAAATATTGTTTTCTAACAATATTTCTGTATAGCATTTATAATAAGCTTCATATAGTCCTTTGCTATTAGTTAATTCTTCTGCTACTCTATTTATTAGTTTCTCTTCATTATATCCACATTTTTTTATTATTTCATATTGTGGTAAAGAATACGGAGTTAATGTACCATCAAAATCATATATTACTATCATTTTCTATTTCCTTTATTTAATTTATTATAAGTTTTTTATAGCTGTTCTCGCTAATTCATCACATCTATTATTATATTCGTTATCACTATGTCCTTTTACTTTTATAAATTCAACTTTGTGAATTTTAGTAAGTTCATATAATTCTTCCCATAACTCCTTATTTTTCACAGGCTCTTTTGCGGCATTTTTCCACCCATTCTTTCTCCAATTGTATATCCAGCCTTGTTTAAAACAGTTTACAACATATGCACTGTCACTATATAATTTAACATTGCAAGGATATTTTAGAATTTTTAAAGCCTGTATAACTGCTGTAATTTCCATCTCATTATTTGTTGTATTTAGCTTTCCACCTGATATTTCTTTTTTATTTTCTTTATACATAAGTACCGCACCCCATCCCCCAGGACCTGGATTTCCAGAACACGCTCCATCTGTATATATTGTTATTTCTTCCATTTTCTTCTCCTATATTTGTAATTTTTACCATTTTATGATATTATATCAATAATTTGTTTATACTACAATATAAGGAGGGATAAATATGTCAAAAGTTTTAGGAATTATTGCAGAATATAACCCATTTCATAATGGTCATCTTTTGCATTTAACCAAATCTAAAGAAGAAACTGGTGCCGAATACAGTATTTGTATTATGAGTGGTAATTTTGTTCAAAGAGGTAATACCTCAATAGTTAATAAATGGGTAAAAACAGAAATGGCTCTAAAAAGTGGTATAGATTTAGTCTTAGAGCTTCCAACAGTATATTCTATTTCTAGTGCAGAAAATTTTGCAGAAGGCGCTATAAAACTTTTAAACTCCTTAAAAATTGTAGATACAGTTTCATTTGGTTCCGAGAATTCCGATATAGATATATTAAATAGATTTTCTGGTATTTTATATGAAGAGCCAAAACAATATGTAGAATTCTTAAATGAAGAATTAAAAAAAGGGCTTTCTTTTCCAAAAGCTAGAGAAAATGCAATATTGCTATATTTAAATGACCAAAAATATTCTAACATTTTAAATCAACCCAATAATACTTTAGCAATTGAATACTTAAAAGCTTTAAAGAAATATAAATCTCATATTATGCCAATAACCATAAAACGTGAAAAAGCTTTTTATAATAGTAATTGCATTGTTGATGAATATGCAAGTGCTACAGCAATTAGAAATATGATTGTAAATAATCAATTTAATGATATTAGAAAAGTAATGCCTAGACTTGCTTATGACTTATTAATGCAAGAGATAGAAAATAATCAATATGTTATAGATATATCAAAATTTGAAAAAGAAATTTTATATTCTATTAGAAGGTTGTCTACAGCTGATCTTAAAAAATTTCCAGAAGTAAATGAAGGCTTAGAAAATGCTATTAAAAATGCTGCTAATTCTTGCAATACTTTAGCAGAGTTAATAAATATAATTAAGACAAAAAGATATACACAAACTAGAATTCAAAGAATTTTATTATATATTTTGCTAAATATAACAAAAAAAGATATGTACATTTCTCGTAAAACTGTACCTTATGCTAGAATTCTTGGATATAGCCAAAAAGGCAAGGCACTTATTTCAGAAATTTATAAGGCTAATCCAAAAATCGCATTAATAACTTCTGTTAAGAATTTCTTTGATTCTTCTAATAATAAAACTTATAAACATATGTTAAATAAAGATGTTTTAGCAACAAATATTTATACCTTAGCATATAAAAATGATTCTGTAGCAAATTTAGACTATACCAAAAAAATAGTTACAATATAATTAAAAAAAGCACTATGTAAATAATTACATAGTGCTTTTTTATTACTTATTTGCTAATCCATACACCATTGATATATCTGTTGGTATGATATACTTTACATCTAAACTTTCTGCGACTTCTAATACCATTGCACACATTGCACGAGTTGCATACCACCACTCTGGATCATTTACTCTATTTCTTATTTCATCTAAAGAAATTTCTTTATAATATCTTTCTGTATCTAATTTTCTTGTATTGATATCCATCATAATAGGTTCTTGGCTATCTTCGAATAAAGTATTTTTCTCATATGTAATTCCAGAATTTTTAGCAAACTTCATATGACCTCCACCAGCCAATATTAAGATATCTGCTTTTGGTGTAGGAACTTTTAGCTTTGGTTTTACCCATTCTTTTACTGTTTTTACAGCTGTTGTTGCTAGATTTTCTCCCAAATCTGGATATTGTTCCATTACATCAATTACACCCATTTTTGTATTACACATTTCTTTTATTCCATTATCATAAATAGCAATTTCTGTGGAACCACCTCCACCTATAAACACGGCAACTTTTCCTTTTACATTTCTTGTTGCACCTTCTACTGTATATTTATTCTCTTCTTCTTGGCTAATAATATTAAAGTCTAACCCTGTTTCTACTTTAAATTCTGTAAGAAATTTTTCTTTCATCTGTTCTTCTAAGGCTCTAAAAATGCTTGTACCACATACAAATATGTCTTTATATTGTTTTTGTTCTTCTTTTACTAAATTAATTAGTTTTTTTACATCATTTCCATCCAACTGTTTTAATTTACTAAAATTCCTTTTAAATTCTATCGTTACATCTTTAATACGTTTTATTTCCGAATCATTTACTTCATCTAATTTTGTACATGTTGAACCAACTTCTATTATTAATTTTTTCATATTATTTCACCCCTCATTTTGCTTTATTTTATCATTTATGTTTTTATTTGTATACTTTTGTCGCAAAATATTTTTTACCTCATATAATGTTATAAAAGGAGGAATAAAATATGTTCAGAAGATATCAAAAGTGTTATTGCATGAATAATAACAATAATGACAATTCTACAGATATGTTAGAAACTAAATGTAATTCTGTTAGTTCTTATGTAGAAGACGATTATGATAGTTGCTCTTGTGGATTTGCTGAAGAAACTAATGTCTTCCCAGATAATCCGATGCTTGGTCAAAGTTATGTTCCAATCCAATATATGGATAAGACTTTTAAGCCTTGCATAGGACTTAAAATGGGAACTATTTTCCCTGAATTAGTTAGTCCTTATGCTCCAGGGCAATCTATGCAACAAATTAAGTATATAGAATCTAGAAATGAAATTGGAAAGGGGTGTAATAAATGTTAAATGAAAATATGGAATGCAAATGCACATGCGAATGTACACAGCACAATGATTGCGAAATGCAAGGAAAATTATTACAACAAATAAGATGTTATGCTTTTGCAGTTAATGATTTAGCTTTATATTTAGATACTCATCCAACTGACCAAAAAGCTTTATGCCTACACAGAAAATATTGCCAAGAATTAAAAGATTTGGAAGATAAATATCAAAAAGTATATGGACCTTTAACAATTAATTACCCTTGTAATAAATGGAGATGGCTTGAAGAACCTTGGCCATGGGAAGGAGGAATTTTAAATGTGGACTTATAAGAAAACATTGCAATATCCTGTAAATATTAAATGTACAAATCCAAAACTTGCTAAAGTTATTATTTCTCAATATGGTGGTCCTTATTCCTTTTGGTATTAATACAAATATATAAATTATTAAAAATGCCTTAAAACGATTGATATAGCTGTATTTTAGGTTCGTTATCACGACAATCGATTCTAAGGCATTTTTATTTGTTAGGAATGTAATTATATGGGTTAAATTGTTGGGTTTTAGCATAATTTAAGAAAAGGTAACTAGATTTGTTCTAATTACCTTAATTATTTATTGTTAAATTTTCTTCTACTAATTTATTTTCTATTATTTGATTTATTTTATCATCAGAATAAAATTTTTCTTTATTATCTATAATATATCTAATTCCAGATATAGTCATCAAAACGATTAAAACTACTAATAATAATTTCCATAAAAAATAATTATTCTGTAGCTTACTTTTTTGTTTAGGCTGTTTATAAAAATTATATAAACCTATTAATGTAGTTATTACTATTAATAAAGCAAATGTCATAAAAATCATAATATTTAATGTTGATTCTATATTTGCAACTGCTCCAACTACTCCTGAAACAATACTAAATGATGCTAAAAAACTTAATAAATTATAAATTAGATTATTTGATTGCTCTTCCTGTTTTTTTTGTTGTTGTTCAATTTTTGCTTGTTGCTCTTTTAATTCATTATTTTTCTCATTTATTTCATCTATTTCTTTATTTATTTTATATCTTTCTAATTTTAGTGATAATGAATGATAAACATAAGTTAAGCTAGAATAATTACTATCTTTTATAGTTTTATATTCAGTATCAGTAATACAGTTATTAATTAAATCTTCTGTTGCTAATAATACCTTCTCTATTTCATAAATATTGACATCATTAAATTCAATATCTAAATATTTCTGTGATTCTTTATACTGACTTTTAACATTTTGTTTCATCTTTTGTATTTTATCAGGAATTTTAGGATTTCTATTTATGGAAGTAGGATCTATAGAGATGCTAGTCTTCTTTAACAAAATGCCTCTTAAACCAATCTTTAGTTTTGGTTTTATCTATATATGTATTTTCTCCACTTCCTACTTTGTTTCCATTTCCTTCCCACACTTCTGTCCAAGGTGAATCTTCCATATGAGTCAAATCTACTAATCGTGTTGCTGGTATATTCTTAAAAGCTTCATATATTTCATTTAAAACTTCTTTTTTATCTGAAGAAATATTGTTTCCATCTTCAATATCCTGTTCAGTTAATTCTATTGAATTTCTTCCAAATTTTCTATATTCTTTATATAAAGGTATAGAAACTGGTCCAAAAGCCCACGCATTAAAATGGCAATCATATAAACTATCTATATTTTTCTTAAGCATATAATATGCTTCAAAAAAATACATTAGCTTTTGTATTTGCATATTTGTAACTGATTTTCCATCCATATTAAACCTATTTATTAGGTATTTAGAATCTTTTATTATATCATTTTTATAAATTTCGCTCATATTATTCACCCCTTTCTTTATTAAATTATATACATTAAATCTATTTTTTGCAATAAAAATTTTACACACAAAAAAAGAGGCAATAGAAATTAATCTACTGCCTCTTCTTTTTCTATATTTTTAATACTTGTCCAACATAAATTTTGTTTTTATCTTTTATTCCGTTTTTACTTACTAAGCTATCTACCGTTGTGTTAAATTGTTTTGCAATCTTTGTTAGATTATCTCCACTTTTTACTGTATAAGTTCTTGTAGTATTTGAACTAGTTCCTGTTATTTTTATGACTTGTCCTGCAAAAATTTTATTAGGGTCTGATATCCCATTTATTTCTGCTAGTTTTTGATATGTAGTTCCAAATCTATTAGCAATGCCAGATAAAGTATCACCGTTCTTTACAGTATAAGTTGTAGATGTAGATACATTAGCATTAGAAGTAGTTGGAATTAATAGGTATTGTCCAACGTAAATTAGGTCAGGGTTACTTATATTATTTAAACTAGCTATTGCATTTATAGTTGTGCCATATTCTTTTGCAATCTCTGATAAAGTATCTCCAGATTTAACTGTATATGCAACAGTAGAACTTTCTGCTGGTGCTGTTACAACTGGTATTGTATTGTTTTCTTCTAATGTTGGAGTTTCATTTCCTATGTATTTATCCCAAGCGGCTTCATCACCATAGAATACATCACAATCTAAGTTTCCATTATATCCATCTAATCTACCTACATCTGTCCATTGCCATAGTGCATAGAACTTCCAATAGTTTACTGCAGGATTTTTCCCTGCCATAGACATATCATAATTATAATCTGCACTTTTATCTCTATATTTTGCAACCCATAAGCCATAATTTGCATTAGCTACACTAGACCAATCATATGAATTTACAGTAGACTCTGACATATATATTAAAGGTTTACATCCATATGCTTTTTCTACTAATTGCAACCATTTTAAAGCCCAAGCTACATCAGATTTTACATTATCTTCCCAATCTAAAACAGGAATTGCTTTACCAATATATCCTTTTGTATTATTTATAAACCAGTCTGCCTCTTGCTCTGGAGTGTTATCAGAATTATTAGCAAAATGATATATGCCTATTTTTTTATTTAAATTTAACGCTTCTTGGAAAAATATATCACATGATGGATCTACATAACTTTTTCCTTCTGTCGCTTTAATTATTACAAAATCACAATTAATTTTACTTAAATCTATTCCTGCTTGCCACTTTGAAATGTCAATTCCTTTTAACATATACTATTCCTCCTTTTTTATTTTTAATATTTCCCCTAATTTTCCTAAGTCTAATCCTGACTTCTTCAAATTTTCTAATATCGACATTACTTCCATAATACAAATATATATTGTTATTACTTGTGCTACTGCACTTAAATTAAATGCATATTCTACTACATAGCCAATAATAATTGCTACTATTAACAAACACTTATGTAACAACCCTTCTCTCATAACTTTTGAATCCACATTTTTATTTATTACTGCTTGTATATATCCTGTTAATATATCTAATCCACTAAAAATTAGCGGTGTTATTACTTGCCAAGCTATACTACTAAAACTTAATGTTTTTATTATTTCTTCCATAGTTTTCTTCCTTTCATGTTTATTTTTATTTTCAATAATTCTTTGGTTGGTCTTAATCTACAACTTCTACTGTTAATTGATTATCTGTACTTCCAGATGTTTTAAAGTTCGCATTATCCATAGCTACATATAATTGTATTAAATCTCCTTCTTTCACATCTATATAATCTTTATATATAGAGACAGAATATGGTTGAGTTGTTTGCATGTACATGATTTGTGTTGAAGATATATTACCATTTTTCCTTATATATAAATAAACTGGTCTTCCATCAGATTCACTATGCGTAAATGTAATAATTCCTTTTACATTTATATGATTTATTCCTGCTCCTATTTTTATACCATTAGTTTCAAACGTTAATTTATCACTAGGATTTCCCCTGCTAGCTTGAAATCTTAAAGGTTCTTGTAAATATATATTGCCTCCTGTATGACTATAAGATTGTTCACTAGTTGTATAAATAGTCATATTTGTTTTTCCTTTTTCTAATTCTTCTACTTTTTTCTTCAATTTAAAAATCTCTGGCTCTGACATTATTCTTCCTCTTTTCTTACTATTATTTCTAAGTTACTACCAATTGGTACATTCCAATCTTTAAACTGAATGTGTGTTACGTCAGCTTCTATGTAATTTATATCTTTAATTAGCTTGCACCCCTCAAAATAGATTTCTATAGAATTATCACCTAACACATATTTTGGAACTTCATAGTTTGTGTTTTGTTGAATTTCTTCTTCTGTAACTAAAGATGTAATCTGGCTAGTTATAGTCGGAATATTATTTATTTGTGTTTGTAAGTTTTGAATTTGAGCATTAATCTCTGTTAAATCTATTTGTGGAGTATATTCAGTCCACCCTTCATCTCCATATGCATAATTTTTATTTTCACTTGAAACAGAATATATATCTCCATTTTTAGGATTTTCTATTGTACTTAAATCACTATAATTTGTTACAGAACCTCTGTATGTTAAAGCAGGAGCAACAACTATGTTCATTTTTTGGTCTAGTTCATCAACTTTATTTTTTGCTTCATCTAACTCTGTAGCATTGTTGTTTACTACCTCTTTTATTTCATTCATATTCTCAGCTGTTGTTTTATTTTGCTCTGGGATATCAGGTAGTGTTTGATATGGAGCTTTATTGCCATATTGTATTTTTTCTGCCATATTTCTATCCTCCTATTTTAAAACTTTTACTTGTAAATAACCTTCTAGAATTTCTGTCGTTCCTGGAGTTTGGCTTGCTAAAATAGCGTTTATTCTATCTCCTTTGCTAACTTGTATAGCTGTTGGAATTGCTATACCCCACCAACCATCCATAGCACGTTGATAATAGCCATCTACTCTTTGTCCATTTTTTTGCAATATTATTTCTTTATCTCCTTGTGCCTCATAAAATCCTAAGCCCCTGGTGAATATTACAACTTCAATTAAGTTTACATTATCTCCTATAACTATATCATTATTTTCTTTTACTAAATAATTATTAATATTATCGTTATTTATTTCTATCGCATTTAATGGAATAGTTGTACTACCATATGTTCCAGATGTAGTTATGTCTTGTCTATTAATCCTTACTTTTATTAATGGAATTGTATTTATTGCTTCATTAATATTATCTTGTAAAGCTTCTAATATCTCTTCAGATAATCCAGGATATTGATAATTACTAAAATTAATTTTGTTTAATTTCATTTTTTAACCTCTTTCATAACGGATTTTTAATTTTGTTATTTGCCCAAATCGTTCTAATTGTTTATATTGCACATAAAAAAGACCCGTATCTTGCAACATTGGAGGTTGCTCTGGGTCTGTAAATAGTTTTCTAAATAATTTAAACTTGTAAATTAATAAATTAGCTGTTCCTTCTTGCGGATATAAATCCGGTCTTGGATATAAATCTTCTCGAGGAAATAAATCATTTTTTGCATAATTATTCAATACATTGTCTATTGTTATTTCTCCTACTCCAGTTTTAGAAATATCCAAATCTTCTACTAAATACTCATTTGTAAATTTATAAGGTAATGATCCAAATCCTATACTATAAAGCCTTGGTATTACTGTATCATATTCATATCCGTTTACTTCTAATAATCCTTTCGTAGTTAAATGATATGGACATTTTACAGCATTAGCGTTACTCCAGAAATTCATATCTGTAGAAACTTTATCCATTCGGCTTATTACAATAGGTTGTCCTTCTTGTACAACAATATTGTATTTACTTACATCTAAATACGCATATAGTTCAAATTTCTTTGCTTCATAATCATAAATTCCAAATCCAATTTGCTTTATATATTGACCTATATAACTACTTAAAGAATTATATCCAGCCAATGGACTTTCATAGTTATATTTATTTATTACAGTATTCTCTGTTAACAATTCACTTCTTTCTGCAGAATTAAATTCTAATATTGTATCGAATGGCATCTCTGTACTTTCTGCTGTTACAAGTGTTTTTTCATTTGTTAGGTTAACACAACAGAAATCCAGATTTTTATCTTTAAATTCTAAAAAGCTATCTGCAAATAAATCTAAATATTTATTTAATATTAAATTAGTAAATTTATGTTGCTTATTACCTATTTTTATACTTACTTCTAAATTCTTTACTTTCATATGTATTAACCTCTTAAAATTGTATTTAATGTATCGTTATAGTCTTCATTCATTTCGATTTCGTGTATTTCGTTTATCTTTTCTTCGCCAGAGTATTCTACAACGTATTCTGTTTCAATTTGGCTATCTTGTTCTTCCGTATCAGAACTACTTCTAAATAAATCTATATAATTTTCTAATAAGTTTGTATTTCTAAGTTCTACAGAGTAATTGGTTGGATTATTAGCTTCTTTGCTTTCATTTATCGCTGTTACAATAAAAATACCTTCCGTAAAATATTCTGGAAGATTTATATCTATTCTGTCTCCTATTTCTATATTATTTTCTTTATCGTATTTTATTGTAACTTGGTTTGTATATTTATTGTTAATAATAAATGTATTTCTTATATAATCTATCAATTCTTGAACAGTAAACCAACCATTTTCTACATCTAATACTTTTTCTATTTGTCCAGAAGGTGTTATCTTACCTTCATTTGCTTCTATTTCCTGCCAGTTTATCAATCTCATATTTGCATATCTTAAAAATGTTTGACTTCTAATAGAATTTACTGTTATAGTATTTTCTCCTTTATATGTAATACCTGTTGCTAAATTTTTAAATGTACTATCCATTGTAAGAACAAATAAAGCACCTGTGCTGTCATCTGTTGCAATATCCTTCATATTAAGACCGTCTTGAACTTCGCCATCCACATTAAATCCACATACTACATATGCTTGGGAAGAACCATTGTATATTAGCTCCAAATTTGTACATGTTGTAGTCTGATTAACTGCTAGTGCTCCAACTATTCTTTCTGCTGTACCTAAACTAATATCTATTGGATTTTCGAAATCTATTCTATCTCCATTTTTCAACGTTACATTAATTTGCTGTGTGTTATCATAAAATATTCTTGCATTTTTAATGTTTATAATATTAGCATAATCTAGATTTTCTACTGTTGGAGAAATACTTAAGAAACCATTTATTTGTTGCTTATAGTTTTTTATATTAATATTTTTTTTAGGTACTTTGTTAAATAAATAATTAATATCATCTATTTCTATTTCTTTAAATTCATTTATATTCCAATAAAGGCTATATTTATTAGATAAGTAATTAAGTACCTCTTCTACAGTTTTGCTTATTAATTTTAACGTTACAGATCTATCTTCTATATTTAATGTCTTTAGCATAAATCCATCTTGATAAAGTGGCATTAACACTTGTGTAATAATTTCACTTAGCATTGCTGTTCTCATAATTGTTACTGTTCTAATTGTAGTCATCTGCCTTGGTGTATATAAGCTTAAATTAAGTTCTTTTTCTGGAGTAATTATCTTTTTTAATTCCGGTAATTTATAGTCTGATACAAAACCAGTAAATTTTAGCTTCCCAGATTTATCTATAATTTGTACTTCTTGCTGTGCATAAGGTAAATCATTCATGGTACATTTAGAAAAGTCTAGTTTAAGGTCTGTATATGTAACCTCTCTACTAGACTTTTTTATTTCTATACTATCAATTATTCTATAATCTTTATTATTCCATCTAGCTATCACTAATACGCACCTGCCCCTCTTAAAGTCTTAGTTACAGCGGGTGTTACTGCTCTACCTACTTTTGTACTATCTAGATAAATATCACTAGGTTTCATTAATATATTAGCTGTAAATAATTTATTATTAGTTGCTGTTGTACTTAAATTAGCACTTAATTTTTGTGTTTCAAAATCTACTGCAGATTGCATATTTTTATATACTTTTCCAAGATTATCATCAAATCCTTCTCCTAATCCTAATGCCAAAAATTTTCCTACTTCATCAGCAAAAACTTTAGATGGAGAATGAATACCAAAAAATCCTTTTATCTTATCTACAATTCCACTACAAAATCCACTAATCTTATCCCATAGCCAACCTACAGCATTACTAATACCATTCCAAATACCTTGAATCAGATTTTTTCCGACTTCAAGCATTTTGCTAGGTAATGATTTCAAACCATCCCATATAGTTTGAATAATTGTACCTGCCATTTGTCCTAATTTTCCTAAAACACTTCCAACACCCTCAACTAATTTGACAATTAATTGTACTCCTGCTTCTAATATCTTTGGGGCATTTTTAATTAATGCTGTCACTAACTTCATTATAATTTCTGGTGCTTTTTCAATTAATATTGGAAGTGCATTAATTAAACCATCTGCTAATCCTAGAATAAGTTGAATTGCTGCATCTACTAGCATATCTATATTATCTAATAAACCATTAACAATTGTTATTATTGCATTGACTGCTTGTGGTATTAATTGTGGTAACATCTGCGCAATTCCTAAAATTAACTGTGTAATAAGTTGCATACCCATTTGTATTATCTGTGGTAACATAGTTATTAATCCAGTTATGAATGATTGTATTAATTGCATTGCTACAGTTAGTAATTGTGGCATATATGTTAATAAAGATTGTACTAATGCCATTAATACTTGTCCAATAGTGGATAATAAAGTAGGTGCATTAGTCACAATCAAATTTAAAATTTGTGGAAAAATTTGATTGATTCCTGCAATTATTTGTGGTGTTGCATCAGAAAGGCTTTGCATTAATTGAGGTAATAATTGTCCAACTGCATTAATAATATTTTGTATTGCAGTTATTCCTGTATTAACTAGTTGGTCCATCGTACCACTGCCATTCAAAAAGTTATCAAATGCAGATTTCATAGAACTAACGCTACCAGAAATAGTGGATGCTGCTTCTTTTGCAGTTGTACCTGTTATTCCTAATTGTCCTTGAATAACATGAATTGCTTGATACACATCATTCAGATTGCTAATATCATACTTTACACCTGTTATTTTTTGAGCATCAGAAAGTAACCTTTCCATTTCTTCTGTAGTTCCGCCATAACCTAATTTAAGGTTATCTAACATTGTATAGTTTTGTTTAGCAAAACCTTGATAAGCATATTGAATAGATTCCATAGATGTTCCCATTTTGTTTGCATTATCTGCCATATCTGTAAGAGCCATATCTGCAACATCAGCTGCTTTATCTGTATCTCCGCCTAAACTTTGTAATAAACTAGCACTAAATCCTGTAACAGTTTCCATATACTGATTAGCACTCATTCCTGCGGTTTTATAAGCATTCTCTGCATTCTTTATTACTTTATCAGCACTACCTTTAAATAGTGTTTCAATACCACCAACATTTTGCTCTAAATCTGCATAAGAACTTACTGATGCTGATCCTAATCCTGCTAAAGCAGTTGAGGCCGCACCAACCGCAACTGTAACACCTTTCATTGCGGTTCCAGCAATACTGCCTAATTTTCCTAAGCCACTTTGAACTTTTCCACTAATCCCATTAATATCTTTATCTAAGTTCTTTGTATCGCCATTAAATTCAATAGTAACTGAGCCATCTGCCATTTTTATTTCCTTTCTGTCAGGCTCATTGGCTCAATTTAAAGACTTATTTTTTATCAATTTTTATTTCTATTTCTCTTTTACATTTTTTGCACAAAAAAAAGATGCCTTTTGAAATTGCATCTTTTTCCTCATATCTTAATAATTTTTTCTTACAATATGGACATATATACCATTTTTTCATTAATGTTTTGCTTCTTTCTTGTTTTTATTAACTAAACTAATTAACTTTTTTATTATATTTATAAACCCTATAAATATATATTTATAACAATAATATAATAATTGATATATTCCTAATACACAAAACAAAGGAAGTGCTATAAAAATATTATATAATAAATTATTTGACTTTTTGAAAACATCAAAAGCACTAATAGAAGTTTTATGATATATCTTATTATAAACGGCTTTTTTAGGATTACTTACAAATCCTATACCTTTTTTTCCATACAAAGGATTAATAGCTTTTTTAGCACTTCTTTTTATTCTTCCTGTTGTTCTTGCTTTTATACTTTTCTTTATATTAGGTTTTCTAATTCCAAATTTCATAATATTACTCCTTTTTTTAGAAGTATATTACATATTTAATATTTTTTCAATATTTTACGAAAAAGCTTCTCCAAAGTCATACTCTTTTTCTTCTTCTGTTCGCATATCTGGTAAAGCATACAATTTTTTCATCTTTTTATAAAACTTCTTCATTTCTTTATCTTTTACAGAACTTAAATCTATTGCTCTGTACTGCATTATCTTTGAAAAAAGAACATCTTCACTTAAATTAGTAAATAAAGCTCTAAACTTCCACCAATGCAAATATCTTATACTGTTTAAATCGATTTTATATTGTTGCATAAAAGCACTATATATATATTCTGCATCAAATTCATAGCTATAAATTTGCTTTTTATTATTATTTGCTGTTTTATTTGTATCTTCTTTTTTGTCTCCACCGGTGTAAAACCAAACAACTTCTTCTAATGCTTTTTTTAAATCTGTTATTTGTTCTGGTCTATAATAATATAAATTTAAAATCATTCTAATCTTTTTTTCATCTTCTATATTCCTGTCTTGCATTAGCAATTCAAATTTTATACTTTCGCGAAAATCTGTCCTTATTCTCATACCACTATTCGTATGCTGTGGTAATTTATTTATTAATAGATTACAATACATTATCTTCTTCCTTTATTATATTTATTATGTCTTCTTGCTTCTCTATTAGGCATATATTTTGCCTTGCTTTCCAAAGTATCATATAGATTTTGAGTAGCTTTTGTTGTTTCAATTTTAGCATTCATTATATCTGTAAATAATTCCATATGTTCTTGTAAATCTTTTTTCCCTTTAAATATTTTTTCTGATATTCCTTCTCCAAAAACTTCATCAAAAAACTCATCTATTATTTTACATTCTTCTTTAATTGCTTCACTTAAACTCATTTCTTTTTTATTATCTATTTTAGATTGTTCCATAACCTTTTTAGCTGCATTTTCTAATCTTTCTATGCAGTCAGCATCTGTAAAACTAAAATCAACTTCAATATCTTTTAATTTCATAGTTTCCTCCTAAAGATAAACATAAGAGGCTTAAATAATAAGCCTCTCTATATTTAAGCAGCTTGTTCTAATTCTACTTCTTTTAATACTGCTTTATTTGTTACAGTAACAGATACATTACTTTGTGTTGTATAACCGTCTTTCTCTACTGTAATATTTGAATATGTTTTAGCTTGTAAATCAACAGTTGCTATTCCCGTTGCATCTGTTAAAACACTTTCATCCTCTATTGTGATTTTAGCACTTTCAATAGGTGCACTTGAACTATCTTTAAGCACAAAAGTTACTGGATATTCTGCAACTTCTTCTTTTGGTGTAAATGTTGCTGTTTTTCCGTCTTTACTTACTACAGCTTTACCTATTGTAAAACCACTATTTTTTCTAAATGCTCCAGAATATGTATACGCATCTGTACTATCACCTTCTGCATCTGGTACTGTAGAATATGTTCTAAGTCTAGCTTCATATCCATCATCTATAGGCTTGCTAAAATCAACTTGTAATATTTTTACTAAAGCATCATTTCCCGTTTTTTCATTATCTGTTATATCTACTAGTTTTTGATGTACTAAATTTCCTTGATATAAATCAAATGCATAAGATATTTCCTCGGAATAGCCTGTAACATCAGTCACTTCTCCATCTTCGTCTACATATGTTCTACTATATTCAGTAGGATTTTTAGATTTAGATATTTCAGTAAATTTAGTCATTCTTAAAAAATTTGCTATTGATGTAGTAGAAACATCCATAAAAGCAACTTTTCCACTTCTTTTTACTAATTTTTCCACTTTTTATCCTCCTTTTTGATAAAAAAATAGAAGACTTTTAATAGTCTTCGTCATATGCTAATTGCATTGGTATAACATATATTGCTGTTGTATCTTTTGTCTGAAGAATTGTTCCTCTGCCAAGACACTTAATCCAAACAGCTCCATCTATCTTTGGTAAATTTTCTTTTTTATTTTGTTCATATATCCAATCTGTAAAATCATCACAAAATTTTGAGTTTTTTATATTTTCTAGAACACTAAAATTTGCTTGTATAGAAAAATCAAATTGTATTTGTAGTCGCCTTCCACCGTCTAAAAAGTTTTGTAAAACAGGATCAACTGGTGTTTCATCGATACTATAAGATTGTGGCTTATCTTTTATATAATCTACATTTACTTTTCCTTTTTTCAAGTATGGACAAGTTTCTATAAATTCTTTTATTAATTCCATTTTTGATTTTTCTGCCATTTTTAGCCTCCTGATTTTATATAATTTTCTACATCTTTAATTAAATCATTTTTATGCCTTTGTAACATTAACTTATCCCAATGTGCTCCAGTTCCACTTGTATGATATTTTAGATTTTTAGAAGTAACTACCTTTTTCTCTCCTAATTTAGCCCAAGATGAACCATTTTTTGCAAGCATTAATTTGCCATAATATTGATATTTAGCATACGGACTAATATACTTAATCTCGTGATTACTTGGATAAGCTTTATTTCTTCTTAACATTCCATTATCCATTGGAATATACGGATTCATTAATCTATCTGCATCATCTCTCAAAAAACGTATTGCTCTACCATCTTGGTCTAATCCATGGTCTTTTAATATCTTGTTAGTAGAGTTCATTTTTACTTTTACTGTAAATCCGCTACCACTCATTATTCAGACACTCCAATCTTATAATGTTGCAAATTGCCTTTTCGATTATCATCAACACTAACTACTTTAAATACTTGATATTTTTGTTGTAATACAGATAAATCAAATTCATCATTTATAATTCCTTCAACTATATAATCATCTGTAGATATATTAAGCTCCTCTGTAGTAGGTATTGTAATAGAGCCTGTACTTCCTTCTTGAAGTCCTTTATCAATTAGATTAGTCTTTTTATTATGTCTAAAATAAACCTTGTCAAAATGTAAACTCGTAAAAATCTCATCGTCTTCTGTGTGGTAGACTGTTATTTTGTGTATAAAAAATCTATCGTTCATTTAACACACCCCACAGTACAACAAAGGATTTCCATCTGTTCCAATAACATTCCAAAGATACTGATTTAATACTTTTTGTTTCTTATCTTCGTAATCAGTTTTGATTTCTTCTGGTGTAGAATAACTTTCTGACCATCCCTCAATATTTTGTGATTTAAGATTTCCTATTTTGGATAATTGGTCGTTTTCTTCATTGATTAAATCAACAATTAAGCAAGTAACATATTGCACTTGCTCTGGAACATTGTTTTCATCAATTCTTCCAGAAGTTTTGTGATTAATATAGTTACTTGCTTCTATTACTAAATTATTAAAGTTGTCAGGTATGCTTGTAACACCTAACAATTCTTTATATTCTTCTTCTTTTATGTATTTAAGCATACCTTATCCTCCTACTCTGCAAATGTAGCATTTGCAAAATTTAGTTTTGTCACACTTGCTCCATCTACTAAAACTTCCCAAGTGTCTGTTTTTTCTGTCCTGAAAATTATATCTTTATCAAAAGCAATATTTTTTTTAGTTTCAGAACCATTTTTCTTAAATGTCATTTTAGAACCTGTTACAGTTAACGAAAATGGAAAGTAATATCCACTTTGTTCTGAAGGTTCAGAACTAAAATCTGTAAAACCTTCTACGTTTTTAAGTGTTCCTTTTACATTTCCATCTTTGTCTACTGTAATATCATTCTCTATCATGTCAGATATAGATCTATTTAGCCACTTTAGCTCTTGACTTGGCATTTCTAAGTTCTGATTTACTTTGATTTTTTTTTTACTCTTACAGCTTTAGCATCTGTTACTGTATCTGTATAAACCATTCTACCTTGTAATGCAGATGCACCAATGTGTGCACCGTCTTTTAAGTCATTGATTGTTGGTTCTATCATCCATTCATCGATGGCTTGGCACCAGTCAATAGCATAAACTATGTATTCGACGTCTTTGCTTGCAACTTGTCCTAAGTCTTGTGTTAATACATTCACTCCATTGATTCTACCAACTACTCCTTCTCTTGCTAATTCAGCACCAATTTGAGAGCTTGTATTAGAGAATTTCTCGTCAGTTAATAGTAATAACTCTGTAGCATAAGAAATAGCTACTCTTATTCTTGATTTATCTACTCCTAATTTTGCTATTTCAGCAATATCAGCTAAGATGTTTGCATATACATTATCAGCTGTACAATCAGCCATTGTTGAATCTGTTGTTCCAGTTGTTAAAGCTTTTATTGCATCTGCTTCTAGAGTAGAAGCTATTACATAAGCACCACTTTCTAATCTTTGAGCTACTAAATTATCAGGTACAGCTTGACTTTCATATCCGTCAATCAATTCATTAATAGCTTTGTGATTGTCAACTGGTATATTTTTATATGTTGTAGCACTTTGTGATAAAGCTACACCACTTTTCACATCATAATCAACTATTTTTACATCAGTATTTCTTACTGGTACTTTTACAGCTCCAGATACTGGATTTCCTTCATAATCTCTACTAAAAGTATTTCTTATTCTTAATTGTGGTCTCATTAATTTAACGATAGCATTTGCATATCTTTCTTGTCTATTATGTGTTCCATTTGTTTGTATTGGATTTGCCATAATTCATTCATTCCTTTCTATTTATCAAAATCAATTTCTGGGTGTTTACTTGCTAATATTCCAAGTACACCATCATTTTTAGAGCTTATAGACTTAACTGATGTTCCAGTAGCCTTAGGCTCTGTTGTTTCAAGTCCTTGTTTTAAATATTTAGGGTTGTCCTTTAAAAACTTTGTTAAGTTTTCTTCAAACTCGCCTTCCATTTTGCTTACTTTAAAAAGCACATAATCAGCATCATCTTTATTAACTCCTGCTTCTAAAACAGCATTTGTTTGTTTTAAAGTGTTTAGCTCATTGAGTGTTTTTTGATATTCAGCATCTTTTTCAGCTTGTTTTTCAGCTTCTGTCTTTTGACTTTCTTTCCACTCTTTAAAAGCTTTTAAGTCCTCTTTACTAGGCATTTTTTTCTTTTCTTTTTCTAGCCTTTCTTGAACTATTTTGTTAAGCTCTTCTTGTGTAAAAGTCTTTTCAGCTTGTCCCTCATTTTGATTTGTAGTTTGAGTATCTACATTTCCAGTTCCTTCAGCATTTGTGCTTTCTACTGTATTTGTTGCATTTTGATTTTCTAAATTTTCGTTATTTTCCATATTTCCTCCTAATTTTTAAGTCCTTAGTGGACTAATACCTTGTTTAAACCTACAAGTAAGGCTTGGCACAAGTTAATGGATTTGAACCACTACTTAACAGTTTTGGAGACTGTTGTGCTACCGTTACACTAAACTTGCATATAAAAAAGACAGTTATAAACTGCCTTAAATAACTAATCTACTATTATCTTTGTTAAGTCCTGTTTGTTTTAAGAAATCACTTAATTGTGCATTGTGTTCTTTTTGTGTTGCTTTTATATTTCTTATTTCATTTTGTACTTGTTCTATATCTATCTTTTTATCTTTGCTTGTTAATATTGCTTGTTGTGCTCTTAAATCTTTCTTATCTTGTCTTATTTGCCTTTCAAAATACCTTTGCTTTTGTGTTGCATCATACATGCTTATCTTTTGTCTATTGTATTCTACTTTTTCGTTTCTCCAATCTTTTAATTGCGAATTACTATATGTTCTGCTACTGCCCTTATAATATGGATACCAGTCATGTCTACAATTTACACCTTTAAATCCTGTCACTTCTCCATACCCTATATCATCTAGGCTTAAATAACCTTTTTGTCCACTTCTACTAACTATTTTTCCTTGCCATTCTGTGTGTTCTGGTCTAGCTCCACTATGTGCTGTAAGTTCCATTAAGTCCCAACCTAATTCATCTGCTCTTGCTTCCTGTATCTTCCCACAATTTTGATTTACTGCTGTAACTATGTTTGTTCTAACTGCACTTTCTAAGCTTCTTTTAGCTCCACTTGGATATGTTATTACTGCTCCTTGTTTGCTTAAGTTTTTTATTTCATCAATTATTGCTTGTGTATAACTTTTTACTCCAGTAGATGTATACATATAAGCATTATTTATAGCTTCTTGGAATTGTATTCTTGCGGTGTTTGCAGTAGTCATACATAAGTTTTGTAAATTGCCTGCTGTTCTATTTATAGTTGCGTTCATCATCTGCTTTATACTTTCACTTTGGTTTAGTGGAAGCGGTTGCAATCCTGCTTCTTTATATATTTTGTCATCAAACTTTAAGCTCTTTTCTCCTGCTTCATAGAATATTCTGTTTACTTCTTCTACTGTCGTATTGTTGTATTCAGCAACTAATTTAATAATATCTTCATACAAGTATCCCATTTCTTGCGCTATTCTTAAATCATTTATTACTACCGTATTTGCATAACCAAAGTTAGCAATTCTTGTTGCTATCTCTTCTATTATTTGTAATTCTAAATTGTTATAAATAGAATTAGCTTGTTTTTCTATTCTTATAAAATCTTGTTCCGTTAGCATAGATTATTCCTCTTTTTGTTTATTTGTATCGTCTTCTTGTCCTTTTTGCTTTGGTTCATCTTTATTATTGTTCTCTGTTTGTATGTTAGGAGTAAATCCAAATGCTTCTTGATTACTCATTTTTTCTTCTTGTATTTTTTGTAGCTCTTCTTCTGCTTCATCTTCACTCATACCTTTTATATCCATTAAGTAAGATTTCTTACTTTTTAGTCCTTGACTTACTTCCATTTGTGCTCTTGTTATTTCTTTATCTTTATCTTCTATAATACTGTCATCTGGTAAAATTGTTATTTTATTTGTTTTTATTCCTTCTAGCTCACATACTGCTTTTACTAAATCTTCTACACAAGCATTTATAACAATTTGATAATGTTCTTTTGTTCTAAATGCTTGGCTATTTTCGCTTATTACTTCTGTAGCTGTTTTAGTTCCTGCTCCATCGAATTTATAATAATTACTTCCTAATCCTACGTTTTCTGATAACCAATTTAAGTCTGCATTTATACTATTTATGTGTTCTTGATATCTTAAAGTAAAATCTATCTCTTTGACTGGCTCTTTCATTTCTGCATTTATTCCAACATAGACTCTATCATTCTTATCAAAGTATTGTACAAAATGTGGATTTCCTTCTGAATCTGTTTCCATTCCACCTTTCATAGCAGATTGATCAACTAGTATTCTCTTCTTTCCTAAGATAAATTCATTGTAGAAGCTATCGTATTTAGTATCTAATGACTTAAATCTATCAATACTATTTGCATAAATACTTATGCTCATTGGAGAGTTTGTATCAAAATTATTAGCTATATTAGGTTTCCATATTTGAAAGTATGGATTTTGGGTTATCACTACTTCACTTTCTTTTACATTTGGAAATACATTATTAAAATTTAATTGTTTTCCTAATGCTGTATCTGTATTAGATTTATAAACTTCATTTAATTTAATGTATTTTCCATCTACATACTCGTGATAAGTAATATGCGTATAATAGACTTTTCTTTTACCTTTATCATCTATAAATCTACTAACTGTTATCATTCCTGTAATATAACCATTTGTAAATTTATATGGAATAATTACATCTCCATCTACGTAATCTATAATTGTATTGTTATTTTCATCTTTGTATTCAACAGTTGCACCATTTCCAAGTGCTAGCATTTTTTCAATAAAAATAGGAAGATTAACAGTAAAATCATTTTCTTTACTATCTAACACTTCCCATAATTTTTTTGTAGCATTTTTATTGCTTAAATTTATTTGTGTCTTCTCAGTCCACAATAGCTTTGTTAAATCTTCACATAATTTTTTTGGCATATTCATTGTAAGTCTTTCACATTGTACGTTTTTCCCATTCACCATTTCAGTGTAATAATGAAAATCATTTACATTGCCTCTATACCAGCTTTTCCAAATAGCCATTAAATCGTATATTGTTCCAACTGTTAAATTAATACCTTTTTTACTTAAAACTGTTGCTATGTTATTGTAAAATTCCATTTTACTCTCCTTTTATTGTTTTAGTTCAAGTTTTTGAAGATTAAGATTTGAGTTGCAACTTTTGCAAATTATCTTTCACCCAATACTGGAATTGATCTTGTGTGTGGTCTGCATAACTATAAGTATAATCTTGTGTATAAGTGTTGTAATATTTTTCAGAACTTAAAAAAGCCTTTTCCGTTTTATCTGGAATAGGCTTTCCTTTTTCTACACTATCTTTTAACCACATGTAATTTTCATTTTCTTTTTTAAAAATTTGATTATTGTTATTATTTAAAATTCTAAACTTTTTCTTTGCTAGAAAGTCTTGAGAATAATCTATTAATTGTTCTTTATTTGTGCCTTTATCAACTGGGTGTAATCTTCTGCCATAATCTTTAAAATATTGATTTCTTAAAGCTCCTTCTGCACTATCTATTGTTTCTTTATCTGTTCCTGCTTTAAACTTCTTGTTTATTACTAATTCAAAGTTAAATATATCTTTACTTAATTCAGAAGGTGCTTTCTTATTAGGCTTTTCGTGTGGGCTGTAATAGTAAGTATCTAATAAATACCAGTAACCATCACTACCATATCCATAAGCTCCACAAGTAGTAGCACTTGTTTGATGTCCACTATCTATTGCAAAATCTATATATAATATTTTTACTTTGTTCTTTTCTAAGTAATCTTCATCTACATACTCTATTAAATCAGGGTTGTATATAAGTCCTTCTAGTCCAATTACTTCTCCTAAGTAGATCCACCTATATCTTTTTTCATCGTTTGCTTTCATTTCTTCGGCTTGCTCTATAAATATTCTACCAAGCCATTTTTCAGGTACTGTTCTATAATCTGTCTGGGTAACTCTACAATCACTTCTTTTTGCCATTTTCTCTGCCCATTGATTTACCCAATTAAATTTGTTTTTAGGTGGGTTGTAAGAATATAAAACTATAAACCAATCATCATTTCCTCTTGTAAATGTTGCAATTATTTGGTCTATATCATCTGCATTATCAAATTCTGTTAATTCTTCGAACCATAGGATTTTTATTGGTGTGTTCTCATCTATCATACCTTTTATTTTTTCATAGTCATCTCCACCTGCAAAATAAACATTATTACCATTGTTTAAATGTATTTCTGCAGGATTTTTAAATGCTGTATAATCTATTCCTTCCTCTAAGCCTAATCTTTTTAAAGCTCTTTTCATTTCTTTATATACAGAGTTTCTTAGAGTATTTTGATACCTACGAATTATTACTGCGCTACATTTGTCTTCTTGTAAGCAATGTAAAGCTACTTTTAAACTGTTTTTACTTGTCTTTGTACTACCTCTTCCACCCTTGTCAATTTGATGCGTTTTCTTTGAATTAAAAGTATTCCAAAAATGAGGTGCTATTAATTCTTTTAATCTAACTTGACTCATTGTCTTCTTCCTCATTTGGTAAATCATTTATAATTTCAATTCTTTGTACTGTTGCTTCTTTTTCTTCTTTATCTCCAATAATATCTCTAAGTTCTTGAACTGCTGTTACTTGATTTCTGCCATTTCCTAATGCTGTTCTCCATAATGCAACAATCATTGCCATTTGATTATCTATATTTTCCTCATCTATTCCTAAGTTCTCTAATACTTTTTTTAATTCATTCCCATTTTTATCTATAATATTGAAGGGTAGTGATAGTAATATTTCTGCTTGTTCTTTCATTGCTTTTCTCTTTCTACGAACTTCTCCAGATTTCTTTCCACCTTTTCTAGCATATTCTCTCTGTTCTTTCTCGGTTCGTTTATTCCAAGGTATTAAGTTTTGTTTATTTGCCATCAACTCCCACCTGCTTTATTCTTGTTTTCTGTTATAATCTATACATTTACAATTAATACAATTTGCTTGTCCGTTAATCATTACAACTACACTACATTCCTTATAATTTTTATCTCTATAGTGTATACAATATGGACAAACTTCTTTTTCAAATTTTTTTACTATTTCATTTGTATTCATAAGCTACCTCACATTTTTATAAACACTATGTAAATATGTAAATCTCCATATATTCCTGCTCTTGAAACTTTTTTTAGTGCACTTATTAAAGTTTCGCAAGGTTTCCTCGGCTCCAGCTACTAGCCCTGTTTCTTACATATCTACATACTATCTGTAATATTTAAGCCTAGCTAGGATTGGCTTTGGATTTATTTTTTAAGGAAGCATTTTTATGAAAATACATAGCAAAGAATTATTACCTAGCATACATAAAAAAAGAGCAGACATTTAAAACATCTACTCTTGACACAGGCTTGGGTTAGTTAGTTTTTCAAACTTACCTGTACACAAATGATAATATAACATTATATACAAACAGTATTAGATATTCATTATCTAACTTATTTGCTATTATATATATATCAAACTTTTTGGGTGTCATAAAAGGGTAAAAAGGTGTCTTTTTTTAAATTTCTGCATATTTTTTTATAGATTTTTTAATTAATCTTTTTGTATACCTATAATCTCTATCTAATTCTACAGAAACTTCTTCAACCTTCATTCCTTTTACGAATCTTAATTCTAAGATATTTCTATAAGGTTGTTCTACTTGATTTATTTTTTTAGTTATTCTAATTAGATTTTCTTCTTCTTCTGTCATTATCTTTATATGCTCACTTATTAAATCTAATAATATTGCTATGTTTTTACTCATTTTGTCATGATCCGTTGTTCCTTTTGGCATATCTGACAAAATAGAAGTGATTTTTGTGAGTTTTGCTTTTTGCTCTTCTATTTGTTCTAACTTTCTTTCTTCAAGTTTTTTACTATGTAAATAAGAATATAATTCTTTCTTGGCATCTTGTTCTATCATTTGTGCCTCCTTAATTATTATTAATTTATTTTATAGCAGTTTCTTTCGTATTGCTCGTGTGTTAATATTGTTTTAATATCTTCGTTATATTGTGCTACAGGAATCATAAAACCACTTCTATTTATTCCTCGTGCTTTATGAATTAATACATCATGTTCTGCACGTTCATCTATTCTATAACCATTTACAATATCTCCTATTTCTATTAAATCTATTATGTTAAAGCTATGTTTTACTATATTTTCTTTCTCCACTATTCTTTTTTCACATTCTATATATTGTGACATATAATAATTATTGTTTATAACTTTATCAATCTTTCCTGTTTTCGTTCTAATAAATTCATTTTCTTTAATCTCCATTGTTACCTCCTAGCCCATTTTAATAATTGTTATTTCTGGTATAGTGATTCTTTCTTTTTCAAATATTCCCATAGAATTATTATCATATGCTTTATATATTTTTTCTACATAAACAGGTATTTGTATTTGTCTTTTCTCGCTTAATTCCATTGTGCCTACTGTATCTATTATTGTCATAATCCATTTTATTAATTTTTGATTTTCTTCCATTGTTTGACTAGATATATATTCAAATCTATCTATCTTATTGTTCCAGTCTGTTTCTTTGTTTTTATATCTACTTATTTCATTTTTTAAATTTATATTTACACTTTCTAATATTCTTATTTGATTCTCCAATTCTTTTACTTTTTTCTTATTAAATATGTCCATCAATACCTCCTCATTTTCTAATTTTTTTCTTGTGTTTTATTAATACCAGAATTTTCTTCTGCTTTTCTTTCAAAATATTGTTTTATGCAACTTTCTAATGTATCTTTATCTTTTTCGCATTCTTGACAACATTCAGTGCATGGGTTATCAAATTCTTCTGCTACAAGTTCATCTATATATAAATCTATAATCTTGTTTTTCTTGTCTAGTTCTTCCTGTATCTCATCAGTCTTCTTTAACTTAGCTAAATCTGTAACTTTATAATTAGCTATTTCTTTTATGTCTTTATACATCTCTATCTCTGCCTCTTTTTCTTTTAGCATATTTAAGACTGTTTCTATGGCTTTTTGATTAGTTATTCCTATCCAATTAGAATGTTCTGTTTCTATTAACTTATTACATCTTTTTATAGCTTCTTGCTCTTTAGTCATCTACTCACCTTCTTATATATGTAAAATACTTTTTATTATATCTTTATAAAATTTATTTTCTGTTTCAAGTTTTTTAATAATTCCTGTTGTTCTTTCATTTTCACGTTCAAATTTGCATTTCCATTCATGTTCTATTTCTTCTCTTTCACAACATAATTGTTTTTCAAGTTGTTTACATCTTGTTTCATAATCAATTCCTAATTTATCGTTCACTCTATTTCCCCTCCTCAAACTTTACTTTAATATCATTCAACTTTATAAGATTCTTTGTTTCCTGCTTTAATTTTTCATAATCATTTTTGCTTATAGTTATCTGCTTTACATTATGTGCTATAAGCTGTTCTATCTTTTTATCTTCTGTCATATTTATTCTCCTTCATCATCTTTTAATAATTTATCAAAATTTATATATAATGCTATTCCTAAATTCATTAAATCTAATTGTTCTTTTGTAAAGCTTGGACTTTTTATTTCATTATTTTTATCTATTTCTATATTTCTATAATCATATTTTTGTAATTCTTCATTTCTTTTTTGCAACTTTGTAATAAGATTTAAAATTGTTCTTATATAAAATTCTAAATCAGTTGCATTTTCTGTTGTTTCTATGTGCTTAATAATATAATCTCTCCAACTTTTAAATTGCTCAATAGCTTCTATCTCTTCTTCTGTCATTGCTTGTCCTCCTTCTTTAATAGTTCTATTGCCTTATCAGTTAACACATATACTTTTGTATAAAGTACAGGTATATCTTCTATGTATAATCCATTATCATATTCTTCACAATAACTTGGATATTTTTCTAATTTCATATATCCTTTTTCTAATAAACTTTTATAAGCTTTTCTTACTTGGTATTTTGATGTTCCTAATTCTGATGCTAAAAATTCCACTGATAAATAATCACACCACCAACCTACTTTATTAAAATTACATTGTATTTCATAATATTTTTTTACAACCTGATTTTCTGTTACTTTTTTATATTTTTTCATTTATTTCTCCTCAACTTTTTCTACATAGCCTGCGACTATTAAATCGTATAATATTTTTAAACAAATATGGTCGTATTCTTTTTCTTGTTCAAATAATATCTTTCTATTCCAAGAATTTATATTAATATATGTAAATCCATCACAATCTCTTTCCACATATCCATATTTTCCATTATTTTCATTAAATTCAAACCCAAACTTTTCTAATTCTTCTAGCTTTACTTCTTTCTTTATTCTTAACATATTATTTATCCTCCAATAACTCTTGTAAAATTTGCTGTTGCTTAATTTTAAATATAGCTTCTATTTCATCACCATTTTTTATATCGTTATTTAATTCTTCCATTTTTATTTTTACTATTTTTTTCGGTATATAATTTTTATTTAATTCTTCGATAATTTTTTTCGCTTCTTCTTTTGTTATTATTAAATTTTGTGCAGTATTTATATTCTCATCTGCGAAGTTTAAAATGTTATTTATATAACTTTTCTCCATTTAATCTTCCTCCAAAAATTCTTTTAAAATTCTTATTGTATATTCTCTATCATCAGCAGTATCAAAATTAATTGGTTTTAGTTCTTCTATTACTTTCTTAACTTTTTGTTTTGGTATGTATTTTTCTTTTAAACTTTCATATACGGTTTTTTCTTGCCAATTTTCTATATCTATTTTAGCTTTTAATCTTTCATTTTCTTTTTTTAGTTCTGCCATTCTCTTTTTATCTTCTTCTCTTTCTGCTAATAATTTTTTTATTGATTTTGCTATGATTTTTTCTGGATTCCAACTAGATATTACACTAGAAGTAACAAATCCATTTTCTAAGTTTTGTACAAAATTATTAATAATTTTTATATTTTCTTCAATATTCTTTTTGTCATCAACATCTATAGAATCTTGTCTTAAAAATTCATCTATATAATCTTCATCACTCATTTAATATTCCTCGCTTTCTACAATTTCATTATTATTTTTTCTGTAATAACTTTTTCTAGTTTTATACATATTTTCAAAATATTTAATTGGATCTACCAAATCATAACAAATTGGCTTTTCTTTATTTTCAAATTTTCTTTCTATTCTTCCAACAGCTTGTATAACTGTAGCTTTATCTCTGTGTGGACTTGCTAAAATAAGCCTGTCTAATCTTGGTATATCCAAGCCTTCTTTTGCTAATCCATAAGTTGCAAATAAAACTTTCTGCTTTCCCGTCCTAACTTCTTCTATTGCTTTTTCCCTAGTATCTTTTCTTGTTTTACCATCTATAACATTTCCATAGCCTAGTTCTTTCTGTAAATAATAAAGTTGATTTACTCTATCTGCTAATACTAATGTATAATTGTTTTTACACTTATCTAATAAGTTTAATATTAAATTATTTCTTTCTTCATCTTCTGACAATGCTGTTGTTAATGTTGCATATTTTATTGTTCCGTCTATATCTAAACATTCATCTGGAATCTCATAAAAATCTGTATATTGTTTGACTATTGTTGCAGGTATTATCCTGTCTCCTATTACATCTTTATCTAATTCTATCATTGTTTTGCCTAATAGTGCATAGATAGCTTTTTCCGTTCCCTTTATATTTCTATAACAAGTAGCAGTAATTCCTATTTTATATCTTGCACATAATTTATCTATCACTTTATAAAACATACCTGCAGAATAAGGAGTTCCTACAATACGATGGCATTCATCAACTACTATAACATCAAATTCATTAGCATACTCTTGCAAATCTAATTTTGATAGGGTTTGTACTGTTGCAAAGGTTATATGACTTCCAATCTCTACCTTTCCAGAACATATCTTTCCAAGCCCAACATTTTCTAAATTTTCTTTAGCTCTGTTGTATGATTGATTAATAAGATCTATTGTGTGACTTATCCATAATGTTTTATATCCTAGTCTTGCTATTACTTCTAGGGCTGTTTGAGTTTTTCCACTACCAGCAGGTAAAACCATAACACCGTTTTTAGCATTTATTACTGCTTGACACGCTTTTTCCTGATAATCATATAGTTTAATTTTACTTTTGTATTCTAATTTTTTCCCTAAAACAATTCTATTTTCAAAAACATCTGGTGGATACATATTAAATAAATCTTTTAAACAACCAAAAGGAAGTATTAACTCATTACCATTAATTACATACCAGACAAGAAAACGTGGAGTATTACCTGTCCATTTGCCAAGTCTTTGTAATTGCTCATATTGTGGATTCTTTATAACTAAATTTGTTTCAGCATAATCTTTTATTCTTTCATCAGGGTTAATTACCCTGATGTTATTCGCCACTATTATCTTTATCATCTGCATACCTCCATTTATAACCACCTGCTGTTTTTCTTTTTCCAGCACAACAAGAACTAATATGTCCTTGTGATATTCCTGTTTTTTTGCTTGCTTCTCTTGATGAAGGAAAAATATTTATTATTTCATCAGTTTTTTTATTTATTTGTGCTACTCTTTTACTTATTCCAGCTACTGTTCTCTCTCTAAGTGTTCCATAATTCATATTGTATTTTGCAGTACACCACTCTAAATTTTCAACATTATTGTTTAATTTATTTTCATCTTTATGATTAACTATTTCATAATTTTTAGGGTTTTTAATAAATGCTTCTGCTACTAATCTATGTACCCTACAATATTTGTGAGTTCCTTCTCTTCTTAAATCCACTTCAAAATAACCAGTTTTACCAATTTTATTTTTTAATATTTTTTGTTTTATTGTTATATATCCACACTTATTGTGTTTTACTCTCCTTTCTAAACTTTTTACTCTTCCTAAATTGCTAACTTGGTATAATCCTTCATAACCTTTTATATCTTTCCATATTTCCATTAGTTAGCACCTTCTTTTCTTTCTTTATAAACTTTATTTATAAAATCATTACTATCTTTTATTGAATAATCTAATAACTTAAATATTGCATTTGTCATTACTTGTGCTGTTCTATATTTTTCTCTTACTTCATAATCTTTTAAAGCTGTAACATTATATACGAAACATTCTTCTGACATTAGCTCTACCATATCTTTTAAATCTTCCATTTCACAATTAATATTTTCCAATTTACTAAAACTTTCTTTTTCCATAATAAAATACCACCTTTCAAATATTCTTTTCACTACTTGAAAAATGGTATTTCTATATGCTATAATTTTATATAGAATTACTTTTCAAGTAGTTCGACATTTGAGTATTCTGGTTTACTTTGGCGAGTGACAGAATACTCTATTTTTTTAATTCTTTGTAGACCTTATCTATTCCTTCTCTTATTATCTCTGATTTATGCTTCCCTGTTTTTTTGCAACAATATTCTAATTTGTCTATATCTTCTTTTGACATTCTTACTCTAGTATTAAGAGTCTTTGGATTATCTGTTGGCCTACCTGTTCTTGGACTCATTTCATCACCTCAATTCTGTATCCACATATATATTATAATATGTATCCACAAAAATCAAGTGTTTCTATAAAATTTTTAAAATATTTTTTCTGTTCGCCAAATTTATGTATTTTATTAAATTTTCAAAGTTCTATATCTTGTATTTATCTTCAAGCAAAATTGATTTTTGTTTTAAATCTATTTCATCGAATGGTATAAAATAAATTGTTTCATTGTTCCATTTTATAACCAAATAATAATTGTTATTTCCTGTTTCTTTTAATTTCTTATAAGTTAATATTTGATTTTGTTCCAATCGTTTTAATGGAAATCTTTTATATCTGCTATGTAATGTTTTACATTCAAAACCATAAAATATATTATTTTTGCTAGCTATAATATCCATTGGTTGTGAATTAATATATCCTTTAGGAGTAACTAATAATACCCAATATCCTTCATCTGCTAATGTCTTAGCTAATTCATTTTCAAATTTATTTCCTATTTTTTTATTGTTCAATTTTAAATCCTCCTAAAATTTCATCTTTAGATACTTTTTGTTTTCGCATTATTTCTTTTAAAAAAAATTCAGCTACTGATTGTATTTCATTTATATTTTCTGTATAATCATCAGCTTTTTCTGGATGTTCTGTTATGTAATTTATGCCATTTTGGTATCTTTGTAGTAAATGATTATACATTTCTTTATATTTTTTTATGTCCATATCATCACTCCTCTGGTATTCTATATATAAACGAATTTTCTGCTAATTCATTTAGCCTTTTACTTTCTAAACAACCATTAATATTTACAATGCATTTAAGTCCTTCTGTATCTGAATAACATCTAATTATTTCTTGCAATACTTCTTTTGCTCTTTCTTCTGTTCCATACTTTGCTAATTTAATATGGCTTTGATTTCCTTCTCCTAGAGGATAAGTGTCTATACTATAAAAGCCTTGATTCCAAGCACTAGGAACATTTATTTCAATTGTTTGTAACTGATTAAAATTTACAATTGTTTTTTTATCTTGACTTACTATTATCATTTTTCTTACCCACCTTTTTCTATTTTTTCTCATTGTTTTCCACTTTTTTTAAAAAAGTGGAAAAGTTCTATTCCTACTCTCTCAACTTATTTCATTTTTTATTCCCACTTTCCCACTAATTTTTAATATAATATAAATTTATATATATAATTATTTATAGCTGTATTGTTTTTTTGCTATATGAAATATATATATTATTATTAGTGGGAAAGTGTATATTATTATTATTAAATGCTTGTGGATGTAAGCATTTTTACATTCCCACTTTTTATTTTGAAGTGGGAATATGTGGGAAAAATGGGAATTAACTTATATTTATTTGAATCATATTTCTATATCCTTCTGGCATCATTTCTTTAACCGTATATCTAACTTTAGTAATTCCTTTTTGCTGTTCGGAACATGTTTCTATATATCCTCTATCTGCTAATTTTTTCTTAATGCTATTCCAGTTTGTCGATGTTTCTGCAAATATTCTTCTTACTATTTCTGGATAGATATAATAACCTATTATCTTTCTATTATTACTATATTCACTCGTTTGTTCTATTTTTCCCCATATTTCTCCTGTTGGTATATCCCATTGAGTTGAATTATTTTCTCTTTTTAATAGTTTATTTTTATTTATGTTTAATTGGTCTATTAAATAATTGTAATATCTATCTGCTTCATCTGTATCTTCTCTTATATATTCTCTAATATCATCTAAGCTTAATGGCTCATCATTGAATATTAATTTGCTACAATAGTAATCAGCTGTCATAATACAAGCAAAAGCATTTACTTGTTTTTTATATTCTGTTAATTCAGAAATATCTTTTATAAATTTATTGTTTACTTGTTCTAATTGCTCTCTATCTGCTATAAGATTTATAAATTCTTTTCCTGCAAATCCATAATTGTCTTGAATAAATTTAACTGTTGCATTTCCATCTTCTATAATTGGTAAATCATCATTTATCTCTATTACTCTATTTTTAACACCTTCTTTAGAAGTATCTGATGTTATTGGCTCTTCTCCATTTAGAATAATTATTGTCTGCCAACTCGTCTGTTCTCTTATTCCATTGTCTACTGTTCCTCTTTCTTTTCCTTTACCTTCTGTAAGAGTATAGATAACTTCATCAAAGCTTTTATATCTTGCTTTTGCTATTTGTAACTCGTCTAAAAATATTGGCATATTTCTATAAAAATTACATAATCTTTCATTTGCTATTGCTGTATTACTTAAATTACTAATCATATCATTATCTGGTCTGCCCCAGATTGAAGCACATACCATCTCTGCTACTGTTTTTCCATTGCCACTTCTTCCCCACAAATGAACTATAAATGTATTTAATTTAAAGATTCTTACTAAAACTCCTGCAAAACTAGCTGCAATCATAAATCTTAATGTTTTACTATTTTTTCTTAAATTCCTTATATAAGCTTTCCAATCTTCATAATTTCCATTTTCAGTTATAGAATCTATTTTTTGTCTAAATTCTTTATCTACATCCAAGACATATTTACTTGTATATGGAATAAATTCTTTATCAATCCATCCTAAATGATTTGTAGAAATAAGTGGTTTTATGTCATTTAACTCTAATACATCTGATAGATATGTAATTAATTCTTTAGCATTATTTTCGTTTACTTCTATTCCAAAATTAGCTAATTGTAATATTTTTGTTTTACTTGCTATGGTTGTTTTTTCAACTATAACTGTTTGCCATTTTTGATCCTTATAGAAAGCAAGTTTAATTTTTTCTAAATTAGTATCTAAGTTAATTAAACGTTCAATAGGTATAATTGGATGACTACATGCTTTTACTTTAATAGGAGTCATTGTCGTGTCATATTTGTGCTTAAATATTTCAATATCATTTGCTTCCCATTCTCCTGTTTTCATAGAAGGATATGGACAATCCGTAAAATTACTTTTTTTACTATTCGTAGACTTTTGTTGAATTACCATTTCTGCTTGATATGCTTTTAATAAATTTGAAAAATTTCTTTTTATTTTTAACTGTTTTGCTCTCTCTTCAAATTGATTTAATACTTTTTGTTTTTGTACTGGATTATCTATAGCAAAGATATATTTTATTTTCTCTTCACTTAATAATTCTTCTGCAGTTAATTTATTTATTTCGAATATATCTGCTGTATCTAGTAATTCATCAGCCATATCTTTTTGCAAGTTGGTCCACCTTCTTTCTAAAAGAACTATCTTTGTATAGTTCAATTTTTTCTTCGTTTGTTCCATAGATAAAAGCATCTAAGTAATAATCTATAATTGATAAATTTTGGTCTTTTTCTATAAAGTTCATTTTATGTATACTATTACATAATGTTTGAAATGTCCTATTTTCCCATAAATTAAATTGTTGTTTTGCTATTTGTTTTTGTTTATATCTATTAATTTTTATCTCATCAGTTTTACCTTTAAAATCTAACCCTAAACTTAAATTGTCATTTATATATTTAGCTGCTTGATAAGCATTTATATGTAATAATTCTTCTACTAAATTAATTGCATCTCCACCTTTACCACAACCGAAACATTTCCAAACTTGTTTTTTCTCTGATATAGATAAACTGGCTGTTTTTTCATTATGAAATGGACATTTGCAAAAATGTGCTCTATTTAGTTTCAATCCTAAAAGTTCTGCCACATTAATTATGTTTACTAACTCTTTTACTTCTTTGATTTTATTCATCTGATGGACCTCCTCAGAAAGGAAGTTCATCAGTACTTGAATATCCGACATTATCAAATGGATCTTCTTGCTTTTCTATTTTCTTTATTTCTGGAACCTTATAATTTCCTTCTCTTATAGCTTCTGTACTTCTTATTTGAACTACTTTTGTACTTACTCCAATTGAGCCATCCATTTTTTCGTATTCTTCTTCTCCAAATATTGCTCCAACATGTAAGCCAATTATTTTCTTTTCATCATGGTTACATTCTAGCCAATTGAAATTATCGTTTGATTTCTCAATTGATGTCATTAAACCTTTAAATCTTTCTAGCCAGTAGCTTCCTTCTAGTACATATCTAATTACTGCATTATTTGGATATTTAGCAGGTTTATCAGGTGTACTTGTTTTCTTTCTATTTTCAAATTGATTCATAAAGAATTTTGAATAATCTCCTTCACAAATATCTAATGCTATGCTTAACATTTTTTTACCAGTTTTACTCTTTTCATTTTTTACATTTAATATCTTACAAATATATCCTCCTGCAGGTAATCTAACTACCTCTCCATCAAAAGCTTGTGCCTTTTTATAATCTTCTTCATTAAAATCTACCATTTTCTTATCCTCCAATTTCATAATATTTTCTTATAATTTCATCTACATGTTTTAAGTCATTATCAATCGTGTCTTCTTTAAACATATCAATAGGTGTTTTTACAACATCTTTACCATCTGTATGTGTCTTAAAAACATACTTTCCATCTTCTATAGTTGTTCTTAAAACTATAGTAAACATACCTTCTATACAGACTTTTTCATCTAATAATTTACCTATTGTTTTAGGCTTTACATCTCCAGAATCGCTTTTATCTTCATGCATCATAAAATATACAATTTTATCCGGAGCAATTTTGTTTTTCATAAATTCAATTAGATTCCAAAATCTATCTGCTAAGTCATTGTATAAATTAAATACAGAATTACCTCCTGCTGACTTAGAATGATTTTTCATAAATTGATTAGTTATTAAATATCCTGCATCATCTATTGCAATTGACTTTTTTGTAGTTTTATAAATTTTTTCTACAATAGTTCTATAATCATCTGTTTCTAATGTACTTTCAAATTTCTTCCTAAAAGGTAATGGTTTCTTTAAAATATTTACAAGTGCTAATTCTTGTTCTCCAAAATTTCTAAGGCTTGTACTTTTACCAGAACCTGATTTACCTATGATTAATACTGGTATAGCCATTACTTATTACCTCCTTTATATAAATTTTTTTAAGTGATTTATAAATTCTTTTGTTTATATCTCTTCTTCCATTTAAATAAATTACTAAAATATTCATAAAGTCTTCTGTCGTAAGTTTCCATTCTTTTCTCCACGCTTTTATTTGTTCTCTTCTAGTATTTTTAAAATACTTTATTATTTGTTTAGATTTTGATTTATCTTTTGTATTTATTCTGCAGCCCCAAGTTTTATTTTTTATATCTACATAAAAACAAGTATTGCCATTCCAAATATAATTCTCTTCCATTAACGTATACTCAACCTTTCTCCTCTTGGTTCTAGATGTGCAAAAGGTAAATTCTCTCCATTTTCTAATGCTTGTCTTATCTTAGATGTATCATTTTCTATAACTGTTTTTGTGTATTCTTTTGGTACATCTCCATCTATTGTTAATGGTTGTTTTCCTCCATTTTTAACGATATTGAAACTAAATAAGTTCGTAGTGAATTTTGTTTTACCTGTTATTTTCATACAGTTAAATAAATTGCTTTTTAGCATTTTTATTCTATTATCCAATGTTTGTGCACTTTCTGTTAATCTCTTAGCCTCTTCTTTTCTTGCTTTACTTTGTGCTTCCAATTCTTTTATAATCTTTGCATATCCTTCTGCTTTATCTTCTATGTCCCCTTCAATACTTTCTAAAGTATCTAATAGTGCTTTTTCATCTACATCTTCGTCATATAGCATGTTTAAAAGATGTTCATAATTTCCAGTTAATTCATATATATTCATTTCTACCTCCTTGATTTATTTCTCTAATTATGTTAATATAATTAGAGAGAATGTTTTGATATGTTCTTTTTTGCTATGTGTTCTGTTGTAGTGGATAGATACATAGCATTTTTAATTTTTCATGTATTAAATTTAATTTTTTTCTTGCTTCTTCTTCATTATGTTTTGAATTACTAACTAGTAATAAGAATTTAGTTGTATCTTCCATTTCAAATAAGCTTTTAGCTATATTTGCATCTAATTCTGCTTCATCATATTTATATTTTTTTATTACTCGATTAGATACCTGCTCTAAATTTCTTATACTGTTTTCTAGCTTTACTTTTCTTAATGTATTGTCTAAATATAACTTGTCCAACTTATCCATTTACTTATTTCACCTCCTTCAAAATTTTTATAGTTTGTCCTTCTTGTAAATTACTTGTTGTCATTCCATTTATATTTTTAATTGTATAAATGTAATCTCTTATATCTCCATCTGTTCTATCTGCTGCTATGCTCCATAAAGTTTCTCCTCTTTCAACTGTATAATCTATATATTCTTTTTTGTTTTGAGATATTGAAATACAAAAGATTCCTAAAATTATAAGTATTAAAATTGTTGTGCTCCTAATAAATTTAAATTTGTTCTTTATTCTCATCTTTTGTTCACTCCCTTCTTATTTTGAATAAATTGTTTTTAAATAATCTTCTACTCTTTTAGTTAATTCTTTTTCTCTTTCTGGTGTCAGTGGATTTAATACCACTACTTTCAATTCCTTTTCCGTTACCTTTTCTTTCATTAACACCACCTCATTGTAGTTTATTCAGATAACTTGTATTTGTTGTTTTCTACACGTTTTGTGTAGCTTTTGATTAAAAAAATTTATTAACATCAAATTCTGGATATTTAGCTTTTAATTTGCTTATAAATTCCCTACTAGGTTTTCTAGTTCCTAATTCAATTTTTATATAAAAAGATACTGAAACTCCTATATTCTTTGCAAATTCACTTTGAGTTAAATTCATGCTTTCTCTAAATTTTTTTAGTATATCCAATATTTTTTTCCTCCTTTCTTGAAATTCTGAAATAAATATATTACACGATTTGTGTATTGTAAAGTTTCGTATTTTACACATTTTGTGTATTTATTTTTAATTTTCTTTTATTTGCTCTTCTTTTCTTGTTATTTCTAATATTTACACTTTTCGTGTAAATATTTTAATTGCATTTTTGCACATATTGTGTTAATATGTATGTGAGGTAATATATTATGAATGTTTTAGGAAATAGAATAAAAAAAGAAAGAGAAAACTTAAATTTATCTAGAGAAGATTTAGCTAAAAAATTAGGAGTATCTTATTCTGCAATTGCAATGTATGAACAAGGTAATAGAGAACCTAATAGTGAAATAATTTTAAAAATGTGTGAAATATTTGGATGTACTATGGATTATCTAATGGGAAAAGTTGATTTTAGAAACAACATTGATATAGATATTCCTAAAATGTTATCTTTATATAAAGATAGTATGAAACAAAATAATATTCCAGAAATAAATTATGAAATTTTAAATGATGATGAAAAAAATTTATTATTTAATATGATAAATGATTTTGGAAATAAAATAAATGGTAAAAAATCCAAAAAAAATTATTATATGGAACAATTAAAAACAAAAAAACACAAAAAAATAATTATTGCAATATATGTTATATATCTAAAATTTGTAAAAGATACATTTGAAGAAATCCATGATAGATATTTTAAAGAAGATAACAAAACAGTTGAATTTAAAGAATCAACTAATATAAATTCAGAAAATTTTAATGAAAATAATAAAAAATATTATATGTGCCCTGTATATGGCCAAATATCAGCTGGTCAACCTAATTGGGCAGAACAAAATATAGAAGGTAGATTACCAATTGATACAGATTTAATGGATATAATTAATCCAGAAGAATATTTCTTTTTAAGGGTAAATGGAGAAAGTATGAATAATGTAATTAGAAATGGAGCTTTTGCTTTAATTCATAAACAAGATGTTGTAGAAGATGGAGAAATTGCAGTTGTCTTAGTAAATGGCTATGATGCTACATTAAAAAGATTTACTAAAAAAGGTGGTGTAGTTGTTTTGGAACCTGATTCAAGCGATCCTTCTTTTAAAACACAAATATATGATAAAACTACATCTATTAAAATATTAGGTAAATATGTAGGTAAAATGGAAATTAATAAATAAACAAACAAAAGATAAAAGTAGAAATATAGTTCTGCTTTTATCTTTATATTTGGAGGTAATTATGATGTTACAAAGAGGAGCTTGTTATATTCGTGTATCTACAGATGACCAAACAGAGTTTAGTCCAGATGCCCAATTAAAAGCTATTAAAAATTATGCTAAAAATAATAATATAATAATAGATGATGATTACATTTTTGTTGATGAAGGAGTTTCTGGTAGACACGCAGATAAAAGACCTGCATTTCAAGAAATGATAAAACAAGCAAAATCTAAGCCAAAGAAATTTGATGTTATCTTAGTACATAAATTTGACCGTTTTGCTCGTTCTCGTGAGGATAGTGTTGTATATAAATCTTTATTAAAAAAAGAATGTGGAATTAAAGTAGTCTCTATAACTGAATCTATTGAAGATGATAAGTTCTCTGTTATCTTGGAAGCTATGCTAGAAGCTATGGCAGAATATTATTCTTTAAATTTAGCAGATGAAGTAAAAAAAGGAATGACTGAAAAAGCTAATAGAGGTCAATTTCAATCTTCCCCACCTTTCGGTTATAAGATGGAACATAAACAATTAAAAATTGTAAAAGATGAAGCTACTGCTGTTAAATTAATTTTTGAAAAGTATAATTCTGGTGAAATGAATTTGTTACAAATAGCTCGTTACATTAATAATTTAGGATATAGAACACATAGAGGAAATTTATTTGAAAATAGAACAATAGAATATATTTTAAGTAATCCTGTTTATTGTGGAATGGTTAGATGGACACCAACAGGTAAAGTCAAAAGAAATACGAATAATCCAAATACAATAATAAAAGATTCTAATCACGAACCTATAATACCTAAAACATTATTTGATGAAACGCAAGAATTACTTAAAAAAAATAAATTAATAAATAGAAGATTCTATAAAGGTACCAATCCTATTCATCTTCATTGGTTAAATGGATTAGTTAGATGTAAACTTTGTGGAAAAACATTAGTTAGAAGTCAAAAAAATTATTATCAATGTAATGGATATGTTAAAGGTCAATGTGTAAAAAGCCAATTAATAAAAATATCAAAAATAGAAAAAGCAATTTTGGACCAAATTAAACATGATTTCTCTACTAATGTACATTTAAGCATTAAATTCGTTTCTAACGCAAAAAAAGATGATGAACTACAAATTATATACTCTCAATTAAATAAAATGTCAGAAAAGGAAATGAGAATAAAGGAAGCGTATATAAATGGTATAGATACATTAGAAGAATATAAAAATAACAAAAAAGAATTACAAGAACAAAAAGATTTATTAAATATAAAATTAAAAGAATTACAAAAACAAAATAAATTAAAAAGTCAAGATGAAATAGTAAGAGAAAATTTAAAGAATGTTTATGAAATATTAACAGATGATAAAATAGATATGAAAAGAAAATATGATGTTTCACATATGATTATAGACAATATTTATTTTCTTAGAGATGAAGGCATTTTAGAGATGTCTTATAAATTATAGCACCAAATGGAGTATGGTGGTCCTGATGGTGAACTTGCTGCATCTCTTCGTTATTTATCACAAAGATTTGCTATGCCAGACCAAAAATCTAAGGCTATTTTGAATGACATTGGAACCGAAGAGCTTGCTCACCTTGAAATGGTTGGAAGTATCGTACACCAATTAACTAAAAATGCTTCTATTGAAGAAATAGAAAAAGCTGGGCTTGGTGCATATTATACAGACCATGGAGTTGATGTATATCCACAATCTGCTGCCGGAGTTCCTTTTACTGCTGCATATTTAGCTTGTAAAGGTGATATAATTGCTAATTTACAAGAAGACTTAGCAGCAGAACAAAAAGCACGTGCAACTTATGAAAAATTAATAGATTTATGTCGTGATGAACCAGATGTTGTTGACCCTCTTCGTTATTTAAGAGAAAGAGAAATAGTTCATTTCCAAAGGTTTGGTGAAGCTTTACGTGGAGTTCAAGATAAACTAGCAGAAAAGAAGTTTTATATGAATTGTGATAATATGCAAACCTCTGACTGTGGTTGCAATAAAGATAATGACTAAAAAATAGAGAAAACAGGCTTAAACTTTCATTGCTTAAGCCTGTTTTTCTCTACAGGTGATAAAACTAGATTATATTTCTGTCGAAAGTTTTTCTACTTTCTCTTTCATTTCTTTTCTCTTTTTATCAGCGATTTTTCTTATATCACTAATTGAAAGATCTTTAAGCTCTTTATATTTTCCAGTTACTGAGATTTCTATTTCATCTTTAGGCATAAGCCTAATCTCATAATATTTATCTCTATACCAGAATCTATCAGCTGAATACGACACAGAATATTCCTTTGTTCTTTCACCCAATTCCACAATATTTCCAGCTTCTATCAGCAAGATATCATTTTCAATCCAAAACTTTTCAAAATCTTTAAGACTACAACCTAACATTTTCCTTATTCTTGGAATCATATCCAACGGATCAAAACCATTTCTGCTATTCAATAGTTCTAGAATTTGTGGAGCTTTCTTGGATAAAGCAAAAAAATCTGTTTTACCAGTCATGTTTATTGTTCTAAAACCACCAGTATGTTGCTTGATGACTAAAGAATCTTCTCTAATAACATAAGAAGATGTTTTTATTCCGTCTGTTTTTTGTTTTCGCTTCAAATATCTATATTCAAGCATTCCATTCTCTACTCCTGGATACGAAATACTTATCTCTTCATCTCTTGTTCTTATGAACATCCCTTCTGAAATATCATCATATACATCATCGACTTCCATTTCAATAAAGTCCTGCAGATTTAATACTTTTAGTGTAGTTTCTGCCAACTCTCTTATTCTTCCCTCTGGTAAAGCTTCTATCCCTGCTTTAGTCCGTATTCTCATCTTTGTTCCTCCTAATAATTATTTTTCTGAACCTATAAACTTCGGGTTACATAATGTAGATTATATCTTATTTTACTTTTTTTGTCAATTTGATTTTATGTTAATTAAGTGGTATAATTAACTTATTAATCTGCAGAAGGAGGGCATTTATATGTCAAAAAACAAAATTTGTTGGAAACGGGTCATCGGAACAATTTTAATTATTGTAGCATTATTGATATTCGCTACCTGGTGGAGTCAGACTCACCAGAAAAAGTCCGACGATACACAAACAACAGAGCAGACAACATCTGTAAACGATAATACGCCAACAGATGTGGCTCAAACAAGTGATGCAACTGCATCCACTGCTCAGGATGAAAGTAATGTGCAGAAAACAATTGACAGTCTGAATCAGCAGATTGCCGACAAAGATGCACAAATCGCTGACTTGAATAATCAAGTTAGTGAGTTGCAAAATGGAGTCGAAACAAAAGGAGGTCTTACCTTCCAGGAGTTTCTCGATCTCTATTTCTGGTCGTCAGATGGTAACACCTACAGATTGCTTCCGGATAGGAAGCTGTATTCTGATTACTCTTGTACCAAAGAGTATGAGCTTAACAGCTCTGATTACACCTTTAGATGTAATTATGGTTTGCCATTAAAACTGGACAACGGCTTAACTATCAATATGGTCATGACCACTGATGGTCAAGTATTGTGGTCTCCGGACCCGTACTTTGAACGTATTGACGGATAGTGCATCTTTAGAGAAGCCCTACATACTTCGGTATGTGGGGCTTTTCCTTTTGTAAACAAAAAAATAAGCATGAATATATAAATTCATGCTTATCCATATTTTATATTTCAGAAACCATCCTTCTTATTCTCTTATTAATTAAATTAAATCCTAAACTTTCATAGAACTTAATTAACTTGTCATTTTTAGCTACTAAAGAAACTTTATCGTAACCTTTTCTTTTTGCCATTTTGCTAATTTTATCAATCATAACCTTAGCATATCCGTTTCCTCTAAATTCCTTTTTTATAGCTATATTTGATATATAAAATTCATCATCTTCACATTCTCTAAATAAGAAATAATCTCTTATTGATGAATAAATATATCCTAATTTGTTTAAAAATCCTTTCTGAATTTTTACTACCTTTTTCTCACTATTAATTGTTAATCTGTCAATATCTTTACCATCAATTAATAATGCCATACCAATCAACTTATTGTCTTTTCTTGCAACAATAAAGTTTTTTAATGAAAATCGGTTATTTTTAATCTTCATTAAATGTTCTAATACTTGTTTTCTTTCTTTCTCAGAACCATATCCCCATTCGAGCTCTGGTTCTGGCTCTGTAATATAAATTAATTCTGTGATTTCCTTGATGTCTTTTCTAGTTGCCTTTTTAAGAGTAATACTACCCGAGGCACTTTCCATTTTAAACACTCTCCAATTCTTTTTTCTTTTTCGTGTTTTTTATTAGACTGATAACACATAATCAGCTTTTATAAAGTCTCTTATGTGAATTTGATAACCACTCTCCTTATGTGTTTTTTATATAATTTTTAACAATTATATGCTTATATTCTAACATATTTTATAATAATTTTCAACTTTCAGCCTTTATTATATCTGCAAATTCTATCCTTATAACTTTACTTAAATCTTGAACATTCATCTCTACTTGATATCCTATTTTCCCTGCACTAAACATTATCGTATCATATTTTTGGGCAGTTTCATGAATTACAGTTTTAAATTGTTTCTTCATACCTATTGGAGAACATCCACCATGAATATAACCAGTAAGAGGTAATAATTCCTTAGATTTAAGCATCTCTATACTTTTTTCATTTACTGCTTTTGCAGCCTTTTTTAAATCTAGTTCTTCTGCAACAGGAACTACAAAAACATAATGTTCACCAGATTTTCCGAACTGTAACTAAAGTCTTAAAAGTTCTGTTATAATCTTCTCCCAAGAAATCAGCAACTTCTACTCCACTTATAGCTTTTGATGGATCATAAGTATGTTTTGTATAAACTATTTTATGCTTATCTAATATCCTCATTACATTTGTTTTTTCTTCCATTTTATCACCTGATTACATTTTTATTATTTTTTCCCAAGGTAAATAATCTTTTCCTAAATGTCCATAATTAGTAGTTTTAGCAAATATAGGTTTTTGTAAGTCCAAATATTTTATAATTCCATTTGGAGTTAAATCGAATTTTTCTTTTATTTTATTAATAATCTTCTCTTCTTCTATCTTATTTGTTCCAAAAGTATTTACATATATAGATAAAGGTTCTTCTATTCCAATAGCGTAAGATAATTGAATCTCACATTTATCAGCATATCCATTTGCTACAATGTTTTTAGCTATATGTCTTGCTATATATGCAGCAGATCTGTCAACTTTTGTAGCATCTTTTCCAGAGAAAGCACCACCACCATGTCTTGCATATCCACCATATGTATCTACAATAATCTTTCTTCCTGTAAGTCCTGTATCTCCTAAAGGTCCGCCAATAACAAATCTACCTGTTGGATTAATATAAATTTTGGTATTTTCATCAATCATGTCTTGTGGAATCACTTCATCTATTACATATTTCTTTACATCTGCTTTTAATTGTTCCATACTAATATTAGCTAAATGTTGAGTAGAAATTAATATATTCTCTATTCTTTTTGGAATATCATTCTCATATTCTACTGTTACTTCTGTTTTTCCATCTGGTCTTAAATATGGTATTATATTTTGTTTTCTAACATCTGTTAATCTTTTAGATAATTTATGTGCAATATATATTGCATATGGCATATAATTTTCTGTTTCGTTTGTTGCATATCCAAACATAATACCTTGGTCACCAGCACCACCAATATCTACCCCAAGTGCAATATCATCACTTTGTTTAGTAATATTTATATCTATATCACAAGTTCTATAATCAATATCTGTTTCTCTATTATCAAAGCCAATTTCTTTTATAGTATCTCTCACGATTTTTTCTATATCTAAATTAGCTTTTGAAGTTATTTGCCCAGCAATTGTAATCTTATTGCTAGAAGCAAATGTTTCAACTGCTACTCTTGAATTTTCGTCTTGTCTTAAGCATTCATCTAATATCTTATCTGATATATAATCACATAATTTATCTGGATGTCCTTCTGTTACACTTTCTGAACTAAAATAATACTTTTTCATATTAATACCCCTCTTTATAATTTTTTTATTACAAGCTTTAAGCACAAAGATATAGTCACCATGCTTTAATGGTGACTATACTAAACATTTATATAAAATTTCTTCTAAATTACTTGTGTCAACTACCGATTCTATACATGCATCTAACATATTTTTAGGAGTAGTTTTAGTTAAATCTAATTCGTAGCCATTCCAAGCAGCGAGTTCCCTTATAAACTCTCTTATTGCTCTACCATTACCTTCTCTAAATGGGTGCAAAACATTTAATTCTGCCATATAATATGCTAGTTTCTTCGATAATTCTTCCTTTGATAATCCTTGTAAATAATTTTCTTCTTTTAATTTATCCAATAATTTTATTAATTCTTGTTCTATATATTCCCATTCTGCAAATCTAAAGTTACCTTTTGCAATATTTTCACTTCTAAACAATCCTGCAAAATCATATATATCCTCGAATAGGAATTTATGAATTCCTACAAAATGATGAATATCAAAATTTCCTGTTATCTCTTTTTGTCTTAATATAAATAATTTTGCTAAAACTATTTTTCTTTCATAATCATATAATTTTTCTTTATCTTTTATATTTAATTTATTTTTTAGTATATCTGTATTTTCATAACAGTATATAGAATTCCTAGCTTCATATAGATCATACATAAAACCAGCCCCTTATAAAGACATTTTCTTTATTTTATTTATCATATCCTGTTCTGTTATTTTTTGTTCCTGATAATCTCTTAATAAAGATATGTCCTCTTCTGTTACATACATATCTTCTATAGCTAAATCTTGTTTTAAATTTTCTATATCAAATTTAAATTTTTTCTCATTAAACATATCTTTTCTCCTTACACCATACTACCTTTTTATTATACCACATTTTGGCGAAAATATCAATATTTTTTAGCTTTAACCGCTCCTATCCAAAGATGATAATAGCATATATTATGTTGCTTAATTCAAATAAGAAAAGACTGTAAAAACTACAGTCTATTTTCTATTAAATCCTATGTATTTTGATTTTCTAGAGAATGCTAAAATTGCTTCGAATATTGGTCCTAATATCCATAATCCAAAACCAAATCCAATTCCTTTTCCAAACCCTTCTGCTAATGTAAATTTAGTATAAATATTTATAATTATTAATGCAAACCAACCTACTACTGGTACTAGTAATAACAATAATACCCATGGTGATACATCACATATCTTATACATAACAACATCTCTATATATTGGTATTAGCGCTGCCCAACCATGTTTTCCAGCTTTTTTATAAATTCTCCATCTAACAATAATATTATAAATTATAAGTACAACAATTATCCACATTATAGTCTTTACTACTGTAAAAGCCATTATTAGATTAACTCCTAAAGATATTTTATCTGTTGTACTCATATCTTGCTGAATGTTATTTAATATTTCTGTTGGTGTTGCTCCATCTTCTAATTGTTGTTGTATTTCATCTATATTAATATCTTCTGAAAGAATCTTATTTAATTGTTTAGCATCAACAGATCTTAACACACTAGTTCCAGAATCTATAACATTTTCACTTATTCCTTGTTCTGTTAACAATTCTTTATTTTCTTCGATTGCTGTTGCAATTTCTTCATTACTATATTTTTCACTTAAATCTTTATATGCTTGTAAAACATCATAAATATCTACATTACCTTCTGAACTTGACTGTATTAAATCTTTTATATCATCTAAATTATTAACATCTATTGTATTATCTGCTTTTGTAAATGTCATACATAAACTTATTACTATAAATAAAATTATACTTGTAATTATCTTTCTTTTCATTTGCTTATTCCTTTCTTTACTATTCTTCGTTTACATCTAAAATTGAAAATAACTCATCATTATTTAGTTCTTTTATATTAATAACAACCGAAATTCCAACTACATTTCCACCTAATTTTTCTATCTCTTTTTTTAATGTTTGAACTGTATTTCCTGTTGCATAAATATCATCTATAATATAAAAATTCTTATCTTTATATTCCTCATTATTTATTAACTTAGGTAATTCCAATTCATCTTTACCATATTCTTTAACATACTCAAATGTAGTTTGAACTGTAGTAGGAGGTAATTTTCCTTTTTTTCTTACTGGAATAAAACCAAGTTTCATTTTTTCTGCTACCGGACATCCAAAGAAAAATCCTCTGGATTCTGGTGATACAATATATTGTACGTTTTTATTACTAATTTCTTTTACAAAAATATTAGTAATTTCTTTATAAATTTCTGCATCTAGCAATAATGGTACTATATCTAAATACTCCATTCCTTTTATAGGAAAATCTTTTTCAGTTCTTATACAATTATCGTTTTCTAAAAGATTTTTTAATATTTTCATCACATCACTTCTTTCCAAAAAAGATAATCTATACAAATATAATTAAACTATATTTTTTATTTTTTCGCAATAGTTTTACATTTTATTTAATAATTCTTTAATAAATTTCCATATCTTTTTGGTAGAACTTATAGAAAGTCTTTCACTTGGGCTGTGTACGTCAAATGTGTTTGGTCCTATACACACATATTCACAGTTCGGTTTTTTATTTATAAAAAATCCTCCTTCTACTACTCCTTGTGATACAATCTCTTCCAACTCTTCATTATAAAGCTCTTTATATACCTTTTCACATTCACTTGCTAAAGTATTTTTTTCTCTCTTTGGTACACCTTTTAAGGTTTGATTCCATACTATTTCTATGTCATATTTTTTTATTAAACTTTCTAAATTTTCTAAGTATTCTTTTTCGAATGCTGGTACATTACTTCTTTCTGAAAATTCTATCTCTATATCATTTTCATTTGTTTTTACCTTTGCCATATTACCTGATTGTAATACATTTCCTTTCTTATCTTTCTTTATGGCTCCATTTTGAAATTCTTTAATAAAATCTATTATTTTATTGCTATTTTCTTTATTTATTACCTCTATAATTTCTAAATCCTTATTTAATTCTATTTTTACTTCTTTTCCATAAAATTCTTTTTGTTTAGTTATTTCTTTTGTTATAATTTCTTCTGCATTTTTGTTTTCTGTAACAAATTTAACTGACATCTCTCTTGGAATAACATTCACCCTGCTTCCACCCGTTATATTTGCTATTTGTACATCTTCCAATTTTTTTAATATCTCTATTGCTAATTTTATCGGATTTCCTCTTGTTTCATCCCCTATATTTCCACCAGAGTGACCTCCTTTAAAATTATCATATACTAATTCGAAACCTGGCTTAGCTGTTTTTTCTCTTGTAAAATTTACTTTTCCTTTCCATTCATTACATTCTGCTGAACTAATTAAAATTTTTCCTTCTTTTCCATTATCTAATGAAATTATTCTATTACTTTCTATGTTAGCTAAATCTAAATTTATCGCACCTAACATTGTCGTTTCCTCTTCTGAAGTAAAAATACATTCTAATTTAGGTGCTTTTATCTTTTCACAATCCAACACAGCTAATATAATTGCAACACCTATTCCATTGTCTGCTCCAAGTGTTGTTCCTTTTGCTCTTATGAAATCCCCGTCAACATATAACTCTAGACCATCTTTAGAAAAGTCATGATTACTCTCAGGTAGCTTTTCACAAATCATATCTGTATGCGCCTGCAATGCAATAGCAGGACTATTCTCTTTTCCTTGTGAAGCTTCTTTTTTTATTACTATGTTTCTATAATTATCTGTGTAATATTCTAAATTTCTTTCTATTGCAAATTTCTTCAAGTATTCAACAACTTTATCCTCTTCTCCTGACCTTCTTGGAATTTTACTTATCTCTTCGAAGAACCTCATTACTTTACATGGTTTTAATCCTTCTAACATATTTATCTCTCCTTATTTTAAATATCTTTTTAAAAATTCTTTTGTTCTTTCTTTTGTAGGGTTATCAATTACTTCTTCTGGTTTGCCTTGTTCAATAATCTCTCCGTTGCTCATAAAGATAACTCTATCTGCAATTTCTCGTGCAAAACTTATTTCGTGTGTAACAATAACCATCGTTCTCTTTTCACTCGCAAGTTGTTTTACAACTTTTAAAACCTCTCCTACTAATTCTGGATCAAGCGCACTAGTAGGTTCATCCATAAAAATAATCTTTGGATTTATTGCAAGTGTTCTCGCAATAGAAGCTCTTTGTTGCTCTCCACCTGATAAATTACATGGGTATTGGTTTATTTTTGCTTCTAGACCCATTCTCGTTAAAATTTTAATGCCTTCTTTTTCTGCTTTCTCTTTCGATTTTTTTAAAACATGTATCATTGCTTCAGTTACATTTTCTAAAACAGATAAATGAGGAAATAAATTAAAATTTTGAAATACCATCCCACATTCTAAATTCATTTTATTTAGAATTTCTTTATCAACATATATAACTTTGTTGTTCTTTTTATTGTATTTTTTAGGCAATTTATTAGCTGTTTTAATTTCCTTTATCATAGGTTCTCCACATATTTTTATGTTTCCACCATCTATTTTTTCTAATTGGTTTATACATCTTAAAACTGTAGATTTACCAGAGCCAGAAGAACCAATTATTGCTAATACTTCACCTTCATTTACAGAAAAAGAAACATTTTTTACTGCATAATTATCTCCAAATCTTTTTACCAAATTTTCGATTTCTAATATTTTATTCATTCTTCTCGCTCCTTTCTTAAGTTATAGTATAATAACTATATTTTTTCTCAGCTTTGTTAAATGCATAAGTAATTATTGTACATAAGACTAAATACATCAATCCTGCCACACATAATGGCAAAATAGAAAATTGATAACTTGCTTGTTTTTGTGCTAATGCAAAGATTTCTGTAATTCCTATTATTTGTGCTAATGAAGTAGTCTTAATTAAAGATATTACTTCATTTGACATAGCTGGTAATATTCTTTTTACAATCTGTGGAAGTAATATTCTAAAAAAAGTTTGTGTTTTGCTAAATCCTAATGTAAAAGCTGCTTCTTTTTGTCCTTTCGGTATACTTAAAATTCCACTTCTAAATATTTCTGCAAAATATGCTGCATAGTTTACTACAAAAGCAATTATTATTGCTACAAACCTGTCATAAGTTACCTTAAACAAATAATATGGTGCAAAATATATAAAAATTATTTGTAACATCATTGGTGTTCCCCTAATAATTAATATATACACTTTTATTAGTGTTTTAACTATTCTATTTTTTGAATTTCTGGCAACTGCAACTAGTATTCCTGCAGGAATTCCTAAAACTAATGTAAGCAAAAAAATTAATAGAGTTGTTCCCAGTCCTTCTGATAATATTTTTAATAAATTTAAAAAGTTTTCCATCTTTTCCTCCTTTCGGTTTACAGCTCCGGAGTTAGGGACAGTCTAGAATTTAGAGATGTTTCCTGTGCACCGGGATTTGGGCGTTCCTTGGGTCCGGGATTTGGGGACGTTCCTCGGGATTTGGGGACGTTCCTAAAATCCCTTTTTTATTTTTTAATTAATTAAATTTCTAAATAAGAAAAAAAGAACCGTCCCCAAATTTCTAAACTGTTAAATCTGCTCCAAGCCATTTTTCTGATAATTCTTTTAATTTTCCTTCTGCTCTTAATTCATTTAATGCATTTTCTACTTTATCTTTTAAATCTGTATTTCCTTTTTTAAATGCTATAACCATTCCTTTTGATTCTTCACCTATTCCAATAGCATCAAATGTTTTAAAATCTTTGTCTTGATTTTGTATAATATAATTTCCAGAAATTTGACTCATATAAACTGCATCTATGTTTCCTGTTTCTAAATCCATAAGAGCTGTTAAATAATCTGTATATCCTATTACTTCATCTAACTCCTTACCATATTCAGATTCACTTAATCTCTTTTCTTGTACAGAACCACTCTGTACACCAATCTTTTTCCCTTTTAATTCATCTTGATTTGTATAACTTGAATTACCTTTTACAACAAACATTGATTTATCCTTAACATATGGATTGCTTAATGTCATTGCTTCATTTCTTTCTTCTGTATAACCAAACCCATTCCATATGCAATCAATATTTCCTGAATCCAATTCTTGTTCTTTAGCTGCCCAAGATATTGTTTGAACTTCTAATTTCATACCTAATTTATTACATACCTCTTGTGCTAAATCTATGTCAAAACCTACTAGTTCGTTATTTTCGTTTCTGTACCCCATTGGTGGAAAACTATCATCCATTCCCAATACAAATGTATTATCTTCTTCTTGAGTATTTTTGTTAAATGCAATTGCCACTCCTATAATTGCAATTACTAATACAACTCCTACAATAATTAAAATTTTCTTATTCATATCTTTTACCTCCATTTTTAATTTAATAAGGTTTACACCTTTATTTATTTTGAAGACCTTTTCGTTAAAATGTCGCGACCAATTTTAACAAGTACGAAAAAAAGACCTTAAAGATACATTTTTAGTACCTTTAAGGTCTTCTTAAACAATAAAGGCACAAGCAGTTAAAGCCTGTGCCTAATAGACACAAGCTTACCTGTGATGATGATTTAATCCTTTATTGTTTAATATATTTCTCATAAAAAGCTCTCCTTTTTTATTGTGTAATAGTATATAATGTTTTTTTAGCTCAGTCAATACCTTTTAATTATTTTTGTAAATTCTTGGAACTCTCCCACCTATTTCGCACAATATTTCATAAGGTATTGTTTCTAAGTATTTTGCTGTTTCTTCTATATGTTTATTATCTTTTAAAATTTCTACTTTATCATATAAATGTACTTTTTCATCAATTTCTACAAATAGCATATCCATACATACATTTCCTACAATTTTGTATTTGTTATTATTTATATAAACATATCTTCCTGTATTTTTTCTAATTATTCCATCTGCATATCCCACAGGAATCACACCTACTTTTGTATCTTCTTCTGCCTTAAATATTCCATTATATCCTACAACTTCGCCCTTTTCTAAATTATGAACTTGAACTACTTCACTAATTAATTTTACTGGTGATTCTAATTCAATTTTTTCGGAAAATCCATACATAATTATTCCTAATCTGCATCCATTGGCTTCTACTGGCTTTTTATAGTTTGTTAGTGCTTCACTTGCTGAAATGTGAATAATAGGAACTTTGGAAATATCTATTTCTTTTAATAAATTCTCAAAAAATTCTATTTGCTTATTATAATCTGTTTCTTTTGATGCATTATATATATGTGTAAAAATTCCTTCTACATCTATATTATTATTTATACACTTATCATATAAACCTTTTAAATTTTTATTTATTCCTAACCTATTCATTCCTGTATTTATCTTTATATGGGCTTTTAATTCATGTAAATTTTGAGCTAGTATTTCTTCTAAACAATCTTCTGAATGAATTGTTATTGTTATATTATATTCTATTGCTTCTTTAATGTGCTCTTTATTTATATGACCTAATACTAATATTGGAATACTTTTAAATTCTTTTCTTATTGCAATTGCCTCTTCTAACGTTGCCACTGCTAAATAGTTACATCCAGCATCAATTATTGCCTTTGTAACAGCTAAGCTTTCGTTATCTAATCCATAACAATTTGCTTTTACAACTCCAAAATAATATTTATATGTCGGATAATTATTTATTATTTTTTTTACATTATTTTTTATCTTTCCTAAATCAACTTCTAAATATGTATTTCTCGAAAATTTCATACTTACACCTCTTTTATATTATTATATTCATAATATTCTCCTTTTTGATAAATATATATTTAATAAATTAATTTGTCAAAATTAATTTTATCATTCAATTTTTAAATTTCATTTATTTTGTTAAGATTATACATGGCAATAAAAATGACAGGAAGTCTAATATAACTTTCCTGCCACTTTCATTTCTGTGTTAAGCAAAATATATAATCTCTGTCCTGTAAGTATGGCGCACACATGATGTTAGTGGTTATACCATACCACATTTTGAAAACTTTGCTTATTTTCTTAAGCTCCCTTATGTCTGTCTACCGTTTTCTAATCTCTTTTAATGTGTACATTTTTTCTACCTCCTGCCTTCTGGCTTATGTTAACAGAAATATTATACCATAATATATAATTAGATTTCAAATTCTTGTACTTCGCAATTATGTAAGCAATAATTAATAAGCTTACCATCTTCAGGAATTCCTTTAAAATAACAATTTATTGCTATACTTACACCACCATGTGTTACTAATAAAACATTTTTATCTTTATATTCTTCCTTTATTTTGTCTAAGAAATTTGAAATTCTACTGATAATTTCTTGAATTGTTTCTGCTCTTTGGTATCTTGGATGGGCATTATAATCCCAAAATTCATCAAATTTTATTTTTTCACCTTCAAATTCTCCAAAATTTCTTTCAATTATCTGATCATCAAATATAATTGGAATATTTCTTCCTTCGTTTATTATTTCTGCTGTTTTTTTAGCTCTCTTTAATGGTGAACAAATTATTAAATCTATATCTATATTCTTTAGTTCTTCTTTAGTTTGTTTTGCTTGCTTAATTCCGACTTCATTTAGTTCAATATCTGCTCTTCCCTGTGTTTTTCCTTGCACATTCCAATCTGTTTGTCCATGTCTTGTTACATAAATCTTCATTTTTTTCTCTCCTTTATAGTCAAACTTTACAAGTCAAATTATAGTTCATTTATAGTATTATGTAAAATACATAATACTCATTCAGGTATAACTAAAAATTATATTTTACTCCTCTTCCAAATTATCATTATAAAATTTATTTCTACAATATTTTTTAGCAAGTCCACCTTTGCTTGTTTCTCTATAATGGCTTCCTAAATCTTTTCCTGTTTCATACATTGTTTCGACAACTAAATCAAAGGAAATTTTACTATCTTTATATAAAAGTGATGCCATATTTGCTGAATCTATAGCTCTAATCGCTGCTACTGCATTTCTTTCTATACAAGGGATTTGCACATATCCATATATAGGATCACAAGTTAAGCCTAAATGGTGCTCCATTGCTATTTCTGCTGCACATTCAATAACATCTATTGAATAACCTTTTATATATGCATATGCGGCTGCCGCCATGGAACAAGCAGTTCCAATCTCAGCTTGACAACCACATTCTGCACCACTAATTGAAGCATTTGTCTTTACCAAATTTCCAATTAAGCCCGCAATGGCTAAACCTTCTAAAATTTTAGCTTCATTAACATTTTCTTGTTTATATAGATAATATAATACTGCTGGTAAAACCCCTGATGCACCACATGTTGGTGCTGTTACAATCATTCCTCCTGATGCATTTTGCTCACTTGTAGCATATGCATATGCTGTTAACAATCTAGTTCTTTTTAGTTCTGCAGTTTCTTTTTCTAATTCTTTACTATATAACGTTTTTGCTTTTTTTGGTATTTTTAATCTTCCTGGAATTAAGCCTTCTTGCTCTAAGCCCTCTTCTAATGTTTTTTTCATTGTCTGCCACACTGTTTTTAAATATTCACTTAAATCTTTATCTTCTTGTGTATATACATACTCTAATAATGAAATATTCTTTTCTTTACAGTTATTTTTTATATCGGTATATGTTGTAAAATCATAGATGTCTTTTTCTTCCTGGAAGTCCTCTCCTTCTATTTGTATACTTCCTCCACCTATTGAATAGGCTCTAAATTTGCCTAATTCTTCTTTATTTTTTAATGCTATTAAATCCATTGTATTTGGATGTTTTAGCTCTTTTGTTTCTTTATTAAAAATTATTTCTACATTACTTGGTTTTAAAGCTTCTAATATTATTTTATCAGTTAGATGTCCCTTCCCTGTAAAAGCTAATGAACCATATAATATTATCTGATATAAATCTGCAGTTGGGTATTTTTCTTTTAATAATAATGCTGCTTTTTTTGGTCCCATAGTATGTGAACTAGATGGACCATTTCCTATTTTATATAATTCTTTTATTGATTTCATACTTTCTCTCCTTTGCACAGTAAGTATAACATACTTTATATTTTTAGGCTATCCATATTTATTTTTCCTCTTATTTTACAAATTATGTTAAGTATAGTATAATTATATTTAGCACTTGAAAGGAGCAGTTGAACATGGAAAAAAGAGAAGAAATAATTCGGAGATTAACTGAATTTAAACAAGACCCTGAACTTAGGGCTTTTTGGCCACTATTTGATGAAATGCTTAGTACCATTGACATCGCAGAATTTGACCCTCAGCAATTTGACATAATATTTACGCAGTGTTTATACAACAACACCATTAATATGTTGGCGGAAGGAGCATATATCAATTCCGCTATGCATACTCCACAAAAAAAGTGGTACGAATATGAAGATTAATTCTCTTTTAAAGGCTGTACGATCTACATCTTACAGCCTTTAGTCTTTATATTTCAAAATAATATATTTTCTCATTATTAGCTAAAGTTTCTAAATATTTTGCTCCAAACTTTTCATAATAATTTTCTAATGTAGTTTTTAAATAAATTCTTTTAAATCCTCTTGATTTTGCCTCTTGCAAGATTGCATCATTTAAAATCTTTGAATACCCGTTTCCTCTATACTCTTTTTTTACAAACATAGTTGCATACCATGGTGATAAATCTTCTCTTTCCTCACAATCATGTTCAAATATAGATATAAAACCTATCAATTCATCATTATCAAGTAAAATTAATTTACAATAATTTTTATTGTCTAAGTTGTTTTTTATTTTTTCTATTTTTCTAAATATTTTTTGGTTAAATTCTGCTTGAGCATTACATGTTTTGCCCCATTCTTTTTGTGTTAGTGTTGCAACTTCTTTTAAATATTCTTGTTTATCTTTAACATTATATATTTTTAACATAAGTTCTCCTTTTCATATATTAAATTAATAAAATAATTTTATCAAAAACTAAAGTGGGAAAAATGTGGGAAAACAAAAAAATAAAAGCCAAGTCGTTTTTTATAATCAGCTTGGCTCTAGGATTTTGGCTCCTCTTGTTGGACTCGAACCAACGACCTATCGGTTAACAGCCGAGCGCTCTACCAACTGAGCTAAAGAGGAATATATATTACAATTTGTATTATATACTATTATATTTTTTCTTGCAAGATTTTATTCAAAAAAATTTTATTTTTTAATTTTTACAACATCTTTTATTAACGTTTTAGAAATATTGTCTGTTACTTCCGGAAATAAATAATATATAGAAGCTCCTAATTTTTCCTCTATTTCAGCTTGTACATTAAATATTCCTTGTAAGTTTTTTTCGGAAATATCTGTTATACCATATCTTAACATACTTTCCGTTCTTCTTCGTTCTATTGTGTTTATTCCACTTGCACTTCCCATATTATCTGCTATTTGCAAAATTTTATCATATATATTAAATCCATTTTTATTTATATAATCTGCAATAAAATCAATTTCATTTCTAGTAAGATTTGTATTTTTTTTAGTTAGGTTTGGTATTACTAAATTTCTAGCATAAAAAGTATGGGTTAAACACCCCCTAGCCTCTTCGTCATACCCCAAACATTTTAAATAATTATATCCTTCTATAATATGTCTTAATCCTACATGCTCTCTGGCTCTTCTTCCTATGTCATGTACTAATCCCAGTACATACGCTTTTTTTCCATCTAATTTTAATTGTTCAGCTAATCTCTCGGCAACTATTGCAACATTTACCGAATGCTTTATCCATAATTCTTTGTTGTTTCTTGGGGCCTCTTCTAGTAGTTTATATGCCTCTTCTATCGATAATTTATCCATTATATTTCCTCCATTTTTTTGATTATATATTATAAAATTTTTTTATGCAATTATATTTTTTAATTATTGTAATTACTAATTAATAATTGTATAATACATTTAAATTATATGGAGGTAATAATATGAATATTGGTTTTTATCCAGGAAGTTTTGACCCTTTCACAAATGGCCATTTACATGTAGTAAAATCTGCTAGCAAATTATTTGATAAAGTAATTATTGGTATTGGTATAAATTCTGTTAAAGATAGACGTTTTCCAAAAGAATTAATGGAAGATGCTATAAAAGATTGTTTAATAGAAGAAAATTTATCAAATGTTAATGTAATTTCATATGATAATTTATCAGTTGATGCAGCAATTTCTTGCAATTGTAATTATATTATAAGAGGCCTTAGAAATGATATGGACTATCATTATGAAGAAAATGTCGCTAAAATTAATGAAGAACTTTCAAATTTAGATACTATTTATATTAGATCTGGAAAATATGGTTTTATAAGTTCTACTATGATTATGGATCTTATAAATAATAATAGAGATATCTCTAGCTATGTGCCTAATTCTGTAATAAAAAAAATGAATTTAAAATCTTAAATATAGTAAAAAACTACTAAAAAAATAATTTTAGTAGTTTTCTTATTTTTATAATAAAATTGTTATACATCATAAAAATATGTAGTTTCCAAATCTGCTTCATGAGTTAATAAAGCTAATGGATATTTCTTATACGCTTGACCTAAAGTGTTATAAAGCTCTTTTGGCTCTGTAAATCCCATATGCCATCTAATACAATATTTTTCTTCTACAGTTAATTTTATATATTCACTAAGCATCATTACAGATTTCTCACCATGTCCATATGGTATTGTATCATCAATTGTATAATATGGTACCTTTTCCCATACTCCTAAACTATTTTTTGCATTTCTATAATCAACTTTATAAAAATTAGCTTTACAAATATCATGTAATAATCCAATTATTATTAAGCTGTCTTGTGATACATTTATTTCTACTGGACAATTTTTTACTTTTTCGCATAATAATTTATATACATTTAAGCTATGTTCTAAAAGTCCGCCTTCATAACTCCCATGAAATCTTGTACTTGCTGGAGCTTTAAAAAAGTCTGATTTTTCTATAAAGTTAATTAATTCATCCATTCCCTCTCTATTTACACTTCTTAATAACATTAAAAATTCTTCTTTCACTATTTATGTACCTCCATTTTTCATATATTACGTATTCTACCAAATTAAGATATTAGATGCAAGAGGAACGCCTTAATATGGCGTTCCTCTTCTAAGATAAACAACAACATTTTCCAATACAATTTTTTCAAGCTGCCATGGTATTCTGTACTTTTTAGAAATTGCTATTGAATTATATCCTGCCAGCAAATATCCGTTATCACTAATAACCAATGGGAATTTTATTCTTTTATATTTCCTATAAAATTCATCTTGTTTTTTGAATTGACTACCAAGCTGTATGTCTGGTGATATTGTACCTATTAAATCACCTGATATCTTCTTTGACGTCCATTCTTCTGGTAAATATGGAATAATACCTCTTCTCTTATCCGTATTTTCCCTCCGCATTTCGAGACGTCTCATAGCAATCTTTTTATTTAAATAATTCTTATCCGTTTGATTAGTGCATTCATTTAATTGCTTTTGTAGTGATAAGATTTCGAAAAATTGCTCTGATGTTAAATCCCCCTTTTGCTGATCATTACATGTATGACACGCTGGTCTTAAATTATTTACGATTGTTGGTCCCCCTATACTTGTTGGAATTAAATGATCTAATGTTATTTTTGCACGTGAATCGTTTTGTCTTCCCTTTCCTCTTCTACAAGGCTTACCACAATACCAACATTTATCTGTGCCATATACAGCATATGCAATTTCATACATTAAATCATAAAAACTATTTAGCCGATAGATATACAAAATGCCATTTTTCACCTCTCCCATATTGCCAAATACAACATTGTTTTTTGGAAGCTCTAAATTCATAACAGCAACTCCTTTCAACATTTTTTTACATATTATCATATAATATGCAATTTATCCAGGAGTATAATAGCATTTTATAAACTTTCTTCATCAATAAGAGGAATAAGATTTATAGCTGGCTCTTCATATGGATGTGCTTCCCTTAACTTTTTTAAAACTTGTTTTAGTATTTTTATGTCACATACTGTTTCTATTTTTTCCTCTTCCACAACTTCTAAGATTTCTTTTTCTCCTATATATGGATTAGCTTGATTATTTGGTATAAATGTTCCTTTAGTTATGCTATTTGATGTACAATATGTATAATCTCCAATAACTCCTGCTCCTGCATCACATATAGCTTTTCTCAACTCCTCTGCATTTTCTTTTGGAACAGTTACAGTTATTAGAGCTTTGTTTACTTCTATATTCATATTAAATTCCTTCCTTTTATTAATAAGTTATCTCCACTTTTCTCCGTTAATATATTTAGTTAATGCCATTATAAATGCATCTTCTGTTAAATCAATTCTTGAAATTTTATTATGTGTTAATAATTGAATTCCTCCACTATGGTTATGTCTTTCCTTGTCTTCTCCTAATACAGTATCCATAGCTTCACTTAAATTTGTATCTAATACTTTTTGTACTAAATTATCTGGAACTGGAAAAGAAGGACTTGCTCCATAACTCTCAAAACCTTTATTATCTTCGATTACAGCTATATTTGTAATCATCCATCTTCCCAATAAATCATTTATTCCACTTTCTATTCCTAAAAATAAATCTGCTGCAATATTATTATTTTTAGCATATTCTTTTAAATTTTTTACTCTATTTTTAGCTCCTATATATATTTCTTTATTAACTGGTTGATCTGGTACATCAGAATTTACAGGTATTCCTTCAATTTCAACATTGTTAAAATAATTTTCTAATGCTCTTTTTGCTCCTTCAATTTTACCTTGATTTTTCGTTGCAATTAAAACTTTCATATTATTCTCCTTTAGATATTATTATTAATTACTTCGCCCAATTCTTCATATTTATCAGTAAAAGAATGATCTGCACCTTTTATAATTTGAATATTACATTCTTTTATATTATTTTTTAAATATTCTTTTACTATTTCTATATCTTGTGTTAATACACATTCATCCATATCTCCAAATACGACTAAAACTGGAACCTTGATGTTGTTTAATTCTTTACTTTTACTATTTACTCCTTCACGATATCTAATAAAATCTGTTTCTGTATTTGGTAAAAAGTCATAATAATATGTTCCTGCTGAGATTTTTCCATTACCATTTAAAGAAAAATTAAGCATTTGTCTTGGTTTACCTTCTTTAACTAATTTAGCTGATTCTGTTTTTAAATTATCATATTCCTCTTCTGATAAATATTTTTTACATTCCTCTTGTATATCACAAGGACCTAATAATACGAGTTTTTTTATAAATTCATCTTTTTTATTATTATAATAATAAATCACTTTATTACAGCCATAACTATGTCCTTGTAATATTATTTCATCATAATTTTTCTCTTTTACAAAATTTATTGCACCTTCTATATCTAATAAACAGTCTTTAAATCTTTCATGACAACCACCTATGACTTTAAATTCATTTCCTTGTAATAACTCTGCAACAAAATTAGTTCCTCTATTATTAAAAGTCAATAAACTAATTCCTTTCTTTGTATATGTTTTAGCTAGAATATCTATAAAACGATTTTCATAAAAACTTCCGCATAGACCATGAACTTCGATAACTATTGTATTAGTTCTTGTTTCTGGTTCGTATATAATTCCTGGCATCTCTATTCCATCAATAGAATTCATTCTTACTAACTCTTGTTTCACTAATACCAGCCTCCATAAATTTATAGCAATATTTGTTTGCTAATTATATTTTCAGTAATTATATATCATTACTTGGCAAATTACTAGCGTCTAAAAATAAAAAGCTATACTTACTTTATATTTACTCTTTTATAAAGACAAAAAAAACTGATAAGAATATAACTTATCAGTTTTTTGGCTCCTCTTGTTGGGCTCGAACCAACGACCTATCGGTTAACAGCCGAGCGCTCTACCA
>UMLM01054435.1_pt1 | contig 185031 bp, 196 predicted proteins | sample 1966571 | NCBI WGS metagenome assembly UMLM01 (sample SAMEA4836203, study PRJEB28245) | human gut metagenome | biome: gut microbiome; material: fecal sample | place: Denmark | collected 2008 | reverse complement strand
ATATATTTTATTATTATAAGATTTGAATAATCTAAATTAATAATAGTATTTGAAAAATCTATTAAATGTATTAAATTAGATTTTCTTTGTTTTTCTTCATTGCCCTTTTGTTTATTTTTATATTTAAAATAATAATAAATAGAAAATATAACTAAAGCAATTAATATAATACTCCAATATTTAAATTCTATTATTAACTCCATAAAAGAGAAAATAGTAGCCATAAATATAAAAGTATATAATATAAAAGTACAAATATTATATAAGCGTTCATTTTCTTTATTCATATTATTTTCTCCTTTTCTTCCTTCTAAATTCCTCTACAACACCAATTATTCTAACAGGTAATGTTTCTATCTGCTCATTAGTATAAATAATTGGCGAATAAGATGGATTTAATGGCTGTAAAATAATACCATTTTCATTTTTAAATACTCTCTTAAAAGTTCCATCATTTCCATTCACCATTACAACGCAATCGTCTCCACTTTCACAGTTATCTACCTTTTCTAATATAAGAGTATCTCCATCTAGATATTCTGGTTCCATACTATTACCTTTAACTCTTAATCCAAAGTATTGTTTACAACCTTTTAGCATATCAGTAGATATTTCTTCTGTATCTATAATATCTTCTATACACTCCATAGGTATTCCCGCAGGAATTGTGCCATAAACTAATACAACAGCTGAATTAGTTTTTTCATTATTTTTTAATTTTTCACTTTCAGCTAAATCCAGATATCCAGCCTTTTCATATAAATCTATATAATCTACATTGTAAACATTAGCTAATTCCTTTAAAGTTAGGGCAGTAGGTTTTCTTGTACCATTTTCTATCATTGATAGATGACTAAAAGAAACAGAACTTCTGTAATCTACTTGCCTTAAACTTAAATTTCTATTTTCTCTTAATTTTTTTAAATAAGTTCCAAGTTCTTTATTTGAAAGCATTTCAGCACCTCACTTTGTTCACATTATAGCACAAGTGTTCACAAAAGTAAAATTTTTTCAAAAAAAATATAAAAAAGTGTTGACAAAAAGAAACTTAGAATATAAAATGTTCACAGAACGAAACGGAGGTGAAAAAATGGTTATTGTAAAAGATAAGGAAAAATTAAAAAGAGATATAATCTTAGCGGGGTTTAGCATAACTAGTTTAGCCAAAGAAGTAGGATGCTCTAAAGCTCATATAAGTTCTATAGTAAATCATGAAAGAAATCCAAGTGGAACAATAGCCGTTAAAATTTGTGAACAAATAAAAGGAAAATTTGATGATTATTTTTTTATAGAAAGTGTTCACAAAAGAAAACAAAGAACTAATAATAATCGATGAATCTATTAGATTATTTTATTACTTACAACAAAAGTTTATATGTAGTAAAAAAATAACTAATGCTGATTAGTATTCAGCATTAGAAATATTAAAAATATAATTTTATAACCAAGTTTATGGAATAAATTTAGTTATAAAATCAGTAAGTTCTTTAATGTTATTTTTAAAACGATTTTCCATATAAATAATTCCTTCATCGGAAAGACTCATGTCTCCACAGCGAAGATGTATATAAGGGTTGTTATTCAAAAAGCCCTTTCTAATTAATTCTTTACAAGTATCTTCAGTATCCTCAAGAGACCACTTAGGAACAATGTTTGAATTTATATCTGGAGAATCACCTAATGATTTTGCCTTTGCCTTAGAAATACCACTATTACGTAAATTTAAATAATTCTTATAGATTAGACAGATTAGATAATCAGCATCTCGAGAAAGTTGAACATTTGACATAATAAATAACACCTCACTTTCAAGAAAATTATAGTATAAAATTTAACAGAAAGGAAGCAGAAAAAATGAATTATGAAAAAATAAATAAGGCAATAATAGAAATACTAGAAGAAAAATTTAACATAAAGATAGAAAGTATAGTTGAAAGGAAGTGAGAAAGGTGAGTAAACAAATGAAGAAGTATTGTCTAATAGGAAAAGTAGTATGCAATTTTACTGAATATGTATTATCAACTAGTGCAATTGTATTAACAGGAGCATTAGTAATAATAAAAATATTTTTATGATAGAAAGGAGTGAGAAAAAATGGAATATTTTATATTACTTGCAATAATAGGTATATTAATAGCTTACATAGTTATAAGAGAAACAATAGTACAAGCACAAATAAAAGAATTAGAAGAAAAGAGTAATAATGCAGAATTAAGAGCTGTAATACATTTTCAAAAAATAAATACAGTTGAGAACTTAATAAAAGAAGAACAAAAGAAACCAATTTATAACAGAAACAATTTTACATTAGTAAGCAAAATAAAAGAAGTAATTTCCAACGCCAATTAGATAATTACTTCTTAAAATAAAAAAATTTCATAAATGAACCTAAAACTATTTTAGCATAGTTTGGTTAGAAAATCAAGGGAGGAATAGCCGTATGAATAACGACTTAGACACTCGTTATAATGAATTAGAGGAAGCGATATCAACATTGAACATTGCAATAAATGAAGCAACTGATAATTGTGTAAAAGAAATATTAATATCTTGTAAAGAAAACTTAGAAAATGAATTTAATGAAATAAAAGATAGAGTTGAGGCAATATGGGAGAATGAAAAAAGAGAGTTAAAAAACGAATATTGGAGGAGTGTAGTGTGATGACTGAAAATTTAATAGTAATTAAACAATTACCACAGATAGAAGAACATTTAAAGGATTTATCAACTGAAATAGATGTAAAGGTAAACAATGCAAAGAAATTAGTATGTACAGAGGAAACTGTAAAAACAGTAAAGCAAGTAAGAGCAGATTTAACTAAAGACTTTAAAAATTTAGAAGAACAGAGGAAAACAGTAAAAGAACAAATTTTAGCACCATATATGCAATTTGAAGAAGTTTATAAAACATATGTATCTAATAAATATAAAGAAGCTGATATAGATTTAAAACAAAAGATAGATAGCACAGAAAATGAATTAAAAAAACAAAAAGAGCAGGAAATAAAGAAATATTTTGAAGAATATAAAACAGCAAATAATATTGATTTTGTAGATTTTAAACAGGCAAATATAAATGTAACATTAACAGCAAGTAAAAAGAACTTAAAAGAACAGGCTAAGACTTTTATAGATGAAATAGTAGATGATTTAAAACTTATTGAAACACAAGAAGGTAAAGAAGAGATTTTAGTTGAATATAAACGAAATTTAAATGTAAGTAAATCAATTCAAGAAGTTGCAAATAGACACAAGCTATTAGAAGAAGAGAAAAAAAGACAAGAAGAATTAAAAAATAAACAATTAGAAGAAGCTCAAAGACAGGCTGATATGTCAATAAAAAAACAAGAAGTAGCAACAAAGAATGCTTTAGATAATTTTGTTATAGAGCCACCAAAAGTAATAGAGCAAGAAGAAATTTTAACACTTAAATTTAAAGTAAGAGGAACAAGAAGTAAATTGAGAGAATTAAAAAGATTTTTAGAAGATGGGGGATATGATTATGAGTAATATACCAGCAAAAACAAATAAATCAACAAATAAGCCAAAGTTTAGTGTGGCAATACAAAGTGATACATATAAAAATTTAATAAACCAAACTTTAGGAGATAAAGATAGAGCAACAAGATTTATAGCTAGTATATCAAGTGCAGTAGCAACGAATACTGATTTACAGCAGTGTGATGCTGGAACAATATTAAGTGGAGCATTGTTAGGAGAAAGCCTTAATTTAAGTCCAAGTCCTCAGCTAGGACAATACTATTTAGTTCCATTTAATAAAAAAGTTAAAGGTGTGGATGGAGATGAGTCCTACATAAAAGTAGCACAATTTCAACTAGGTTACAAAGGATATATACAACTAGCAATTAGAAGCGGTCAGTATAAAAAATTAAATGTGTTAGCTATAAAAAAAGGTGAACTAATTAAGTATGATCCATTAAATGAAGAGATAGAAGTAAATCTTATGGAAGATGAAGAAGAAAGGGAAAATGCAGAAACAATAGGATATTATGCAATGTTTGAATATACAAATGGATTTAGAAAATCTCTTTATTGGTCAAAGTCTAAGATGGAAAAACATGCATTAAAATATTCTAAAGGCTATTCTGCACATAAAGGATATACTTTTTGGGAAAAAGATTTTGACGGAATGGCCTATAAAACAATGCTTAGACAATTAATTTCAAAATGGGGAATTATGAGTATTGATATGCAACAAGCAGTAGAAAAAGATATGACAGCAATTAATACTGATGGTACATACGAATACGTAGATAATGAAGAAGATACAATCATTGAACAACAAGAATCAAAAGACGAAGTAGTAGAAGTTCAAAATGAAACTACTGAAAAAGAGGTATCTATGAATGAATTATAAGATTATATCCAGTTGTAGTACAGGAAATGCAGTAACAATTAAAGACATAATATTGATTGATTGTGGAGTTACATTTAAAAAATTAGAAAAATATTATAAGAAATTAAAAATTGTGTTATTGACACATATTCACACAGACCACTTCAAAAAAGCAACTATTAGAAGACTAGCACAAGAAAGGCCAACTCTAAGGTTTGCTTGTTGCCAGTGGCTATTAGAACCATTACTAGAATGTGGTGTTAATAGAAAGAATATAGATGTTTTAGAAATTGGAATTAAATATGATTATAAGCTATTTAAAGTAATACCAATAAAACTATATCATGATGTGCCACAATGTGGCTACAGAATATTATTTGATAATTACAAAGTTATATACGCAACAGATACTAAAACATTGGAAGGAATAACAGCTAAAAAATATGATCTATATTTGATTGAAGGTAATTATGAAAATGAAGAACTAGAAGAGAGAATAAAAGAAAAACAACAAGCACAAAAGTATTGTTATGAATATAGAGTAAAAGATACCCATTTAAGCAAAGGACAAGCAGTAGATTTTTTATTACAAAATATGGGAGATAATTCAGAATACGTATTTATGCATGAACATATAGAGAGGTAAAAGATGGAATTTGAAAAATTATATATGTTTAATCCTTTTACAATTCAAAATGCAAATAGCCAACAAATCGCTGATACATATAGTAAATTACAAAATGAGATAGTAGAAAATGCAGATACAGGTTTTTTAATATCTAAAAATATAGAGATATATGCAAATATGAACTATTTAATAGGAGAAATGATAGCAAGAATACAACAAGAATATGACACACTAAAAACAGATATTTCTATACAAGAAAATAAACAAGTATATATGCAAAGGAAACAATGGCAAGAAACACAAAAAGAAAAGCCACCGGCAATGACTTATTTTGAAGCAATGGCAAAAGAATTTGTAAAAGAAGATAGTAAAAAATTAGCACAATTGGGGGCTAGATTATTTAGATTTAAAAAAGCCTATGAAAGCATAGACAGTAAACAGAATGCTTTAAAAAAGAAAATAGAAGCTATTAGATATGAAATATAAATAAATGTGGCACTAATTAGTGACGAAAAATAGGAGAAAAGGTACTCTTTTGATTAGTGCCACGAAGGTTCCCCACAAGGAGAAATAAATGAGTAAAAGAAGTAGAGCCTGTGAAATACCTAAAAAGGTAAAAGAAAAAGTATGGAAAAGAGATAATGAACATTGCATAATTTGTGGAAAATGGGTTCCAGTAAGTTGTGCAAATGCACATTATATAAAACGAAGCCAAGGAGGCCTTGGAATAGAACAGAATATAGTTACGATGTGTCCAGAATGCCATTACAAAGAAGATTTTGGATAAGCCACTAAATTATATGAAGATAAGATAAAAACTTATTTAAAAACAAAATATAAAGAGTGGAAAGAAGAAAATTTATATTACAGAAAATACAACTAGGGGAGCAGACATAAACAACTGCTCCTTTAATACCACAAAAGGGAGGAAGCAAATGGATAAGAACAGCTTTCTAATATACATAGATTATGAAGAACAATTTAGTTTATTGACAGATGAACAATTAGGACAACTTATAAGAGCAATAATGAAATACGAAAAAACAAGTGAGATTCCGAAACTGGACGGAATGTTAAAAATGGCTTTCTCTTTTATTAAGACACAATTAGATAGAGATAGAGAGAAATACGAAGAAAAGTGTGCAAAAAATAGAGAAAATGCTAAAAGAGGAGGCAGACCAAAAAAACAAACGGATAATAAAAAAACGAACGGTTTTGAAGAAAACCAAATGGATGCCAAAAAACCCGATAATGATGATGAAGATGATAATGAAGAAGATGAAGACAACAATAATAATGATGTTGTAAGCGACAGTTGTGTTGACGGTTTACAAGGAGTTATTGATTTTTATAATAATAATATTGGCTTTTTAAGTCCATATGGCCTAAAAATTCTAGAAAGCTATGCAAAAGATTTGTCTAGTGAACTAGTGATTTATGCAATGCAAATATCTGTAGAAAATAACAAAAAGACAATTAGCTATATTAAAGCAATATTAAATAACTGGACTAAAGCCAACATAAAGACATTAGAAGAAGCAAAAAGAGAAAATAAAAAGAAAGTAAATACTGATAAACAAATAGAACAACGTAATTATACAGAAGATGAGTTTGAAAGTTTGTATGCTAATTAAGGAGTGATAACGAATGAAAATAAGTAATATAACAAGGCAATTAAGTTTTGAAGATATAAAGCCTAAAAAGAAAATAAGGTATATGCAAATACTAGAAAGATTACTTTATGGAAATAAGACTGCAAAAGAAATTGCAGTAGAATTATTTGATTTAGGATTTACAAATACAAGTGAAAGAAACACAACAGCACCACGTTTAACAGAACTTGAAAAGATGGGATATGTGGAAGAAACAGCAAAGAAAACTTGTGAATACACAGGTAAAGCAGTAACTGTTTATAAGATAACTCAGAAAGGTTATGAAGCATTTAATTATAATCACATTCCAAGAATAGATTAGGAGGATATATGTTAATAAAAACTAATATAAAAGAAATTATAGAACATGTAGTTAAAAACGATATAAAGATAACAGATAATTCATGCAGTGGAAAGTGTAGTAAATGTGGAGAATGTTGTACAAACCTTCTTCCAGTCACACAAACAGAAATAGATATGATACAAAGATTTGTAATAAAAAATAAGATTAGACCACAAAAGCATGTATTAATAATGCAAAATAGATTGACTTGCCCATATTATGATGGAAAAAAATGCTTAATTTATGAGGTTAGACCACTTATTTGTAGAGAATTTTATTGCTATAAAAAACCTTCTGAAGAATTAGGTGAAAAAATTATGAAAGAAAAATTTATAACAGTAGATATGTGGCAAATAGCAAAAGAGATAGATAAATATTTTAAAGGAAAAGGAAAATCAAAATGAAAAAAATAGATAAAAGGTATCTTTGTTATTGGTGTATGGGTTGCAATGCAGAAGAGTTAGACAACTTTGAACCAAAGCAAAGATGTAAAAACTTTGTACCACGGATATAAAAATTGGGAAAAGATGTGGAGAGAGGAGCTAAAGAAAAGTGGCAATAAACAGTAAGAAAAAAGGTAAAAAAGGGGAGTTATATGTAGTAAATGAATTTAAAAAATATGGCTATGAATGTAATAGAACAGCGCAATTTAAGGGAAATACAGGAAGAGCAGACGATATAGAAGGCATAGATTATATACATTGTGAAGTGAAATTTGTAGAAAAATTAAATTTAGAAGAAGCAATGAATCAAGCAATAAGAGATAGTTTAGCAAGTGATAGAAAAGCTTTTCCAACAGTATTTCACAAGAAAAACTATAAGGAGTTATTAGTAACAATGCGTTTTGACGATTGGATTAAGTTATATAACGAATACTACTCCAGTATGAAACTAAATGAAAGAGAGGATAAATAGATGGAGATAGAAAGAACGAGATATATTATTACAAGAAACAATAGGACAGAAATTTTTTGTGGTGCGAGTAAAAATCATAGTTTTGAAAAGATAAAAGAATTAAAGAATAAAAAAATATCTATACAAACATATGCAACTGAGAAATTGGCAAAAGCAAGTTTTGAACATAGTTGGTGGAATATTGATTTTGATTATGAAATTTTAAAAGTTAATGAAAAAATAGAACTATTGGAGGATAAATAATGAATGCAACAGATTTAATAATTTATGCCATATCTAAATTTCCAAAATATGATGTAATAAAATATAATTTTAATTTTGATTATAACAAAACTCCAAAAAATGAAACATGGAAAATTATATCTGGCTTTAATTATGAATGTAGTAATTTTGGAAGAATAAGAAATATAACAACAAAAAAACTAAAACAATTAAGAGTAAGTCAATATGGAAATCAAGTTGTATTATGGAAAAATTCAAAAGGATATATATTTACGATATCTAGGTTAGTTGGAAATTTATTTATAAGAGAAATAAATAAAGATGAAAGAGTATTACATATAGATGGAAATATAAGAAATAATTATTATAAAAATCTAAGGATAACATCAAAAAATACAATTTAGAAAGCTAGGTGATTAAATGTTAAGAATAGTTGAATATAACAAAATAACAGGAAAGAAAGTAGATTTAAAAGAATTAGAGAAGTTTGGATTTAAAGAAAATGAAAATGGATTATATTATGAAAAGAATTTTTCTGCAGTATGTTACGACGGAGAAGAAGACCATCAAATATTAATTTATAAAAGTAAAAGAAATATAGTTTTAGAAATTATGAATAATGACTATACATATCATTCATTTGACGAAGAATTAGGAAGAATTGAAGATACATTATATGACTTAACAACAGCAGGCTATGTAGAAGAAGTGGAGGAAGAAAATTAATGAATAAAGAAACATTTATAAAATTATTAGAAAAAGCAAAAACAGATAAATATGGAAATTTATATGTTGATAGAAGAGAAATAAATAAAGATTGGGATGAGGAACAAAGAATTTATTTTGGAACAATTACAACAGTATGTGATGACTTGATTGAACAATTTTGTGGAGAAAATGATGATGGATTTGAATTATATGATAGACACTTTGTAAATGACGATACTTTAGAATGTCAAATTGTAAATGTAGGAAAATTAAAAAGTAGATATAATGAGGAGGAGTAAAGAATGAGTGATTATGTAAAAAAGAAAGTCATAAGATACCCTATTGATAAAGAAATATTTAAGCATTACGGAATAGAAGATTATGAATGGGATATTGTAGAAAAATTCAAAGAGATAGATCCTGATTTTGAAGAATTACCAAATAAAGGTCAAATAGGATTTGATAGTACATATAACAGTAAAGATGAAGAAAGTAAATATTATATAGATTATGTATTAACTTATACATACGGTGCAGACTGTGGCGATTTTGGAATATCACAATTATTAACAGAGGAACAAAAAGCAAGTAAACGCATTTGCTTGTATTATGACAGCTGATTATTATTGTAGCAAATTAATATTTAATGATGAACCGTTAAGTTTAGATGATATTAAAGAATATATAAGAGAAGATACAGATGAAGCAGAAAGATATATGAATATTATAATTGATACAGCAAATGCCAATATTAATAATTTTTATGACAATGATAGTGCATTTCCACCATCTGGACAAATTTGGGGAAAACTAGAAAAAACAACAGATGGAAAAGGAGCTATTATGTATTACGATTTTATTCCAACAAAACTACATGAAATATTAGACGAAAATGGAATCAGTTGGAATAGTATAAAGAAAAAATTATTAAATCAAGGATATATTGAAGTTGATAGAAAAGGGAAATATCAGGTTAATGCAAGGATAAATGGGACACAACAAAGAGTAATAAAAGTAAAAAATATATATTTTAATGATGATTAAGTGTTACACCTGTTACACCTTGTTACACCTAAGTTACACCCAAAGGTGTAACACCAAAAATATTAGAGTATCAAGCATTTTAATTAAATAATATATATATGTTACACCTAAATAATATTTATATATACGTATAGGGAAATTAGATATATGTATTCTATTAATTATATATATGTATTAAATTCAAAAATAGGTGTAACGGTGTAACAAATTTTTGAAATGTTAGAGTAACAAGCATTTCACTGTTACACCTGTGGTGTAACAAGGGTGCAACAGAATAAAAAAGGTGTAACAAGAAAGGATAAAAAGATGATAATAGTAAGTCAAGATAAAACAGAATTAATTAATTTTAGTAATATAGTTCGATTAGAAGTATCAAATAATGCAGAAGGACAAGCATTAATAGAAGGACATAATTTTTGTGATGATTTTGAAACAGTAATCGGACTATACAATACAGAAGAAAGAGCAAAAGAAGTATTAGAAGAAATAGTTGATACTTATAAATTCAATAGATGCTATGCTGTAGGACAAAAACAAGCAGTATACCAAATGCCAGAGGAGTGATGATAATGGATATAAAGAAATTAGAGAAGTAAAAGCAGAAAAAGAAGAATTAAAAGAAAATTTAGAAAATGCAAGAAAATATAAAGATTTATATGATGCAGCTTTAGTAACATTAGAAGAATTTAGAAAAAGAGATGAAGAGAATAAAGAAATACAAACAAAACTGGAAAACAAAATTAATAAAAAAGAAACAGAAATAACAAAATTAAGTGAGCAAGTAAATACTTATAAAATACTTGAAGTTGAAACAAACCAAAAAATAGAAAATATAGAAAAAGTAAAAAATGAAGAAAGAAATAATGCAATAAAAGGATATAAAGAAAAATTAATAAATGAAATAAACAATACAAAAGGAAATATTAGTAAAAGCAAATTATTTTATATTATAAATTCTATAAAATGAATTACAAAGGAATTATAAGGAAGAAAGCTAGGTGATTAAATGTTACAAGGATTTATTGCAATTATATTATTACTTACTGGAATAGGTACAGGAGAAGTAAATTGGTTTATAGCAAGTGGAATTTTTGAAATAGCAAGTGTATTAAGTTTTTGGAGGGAGGACAAGCAATGACAGAAGAAACACCATTACAAAAAATACTAAAAAAAAGAAAAATGACTTTAAGAGAATTATATTTTACTATAAATGCAGAAATAAAAATAACAAGATTATCTGATATTAGAATAGGAAGAATAACTCCTACAAATCAAGAAATACATATATTAGATCAATATTTAAAATTGACAGAGAATGAAATAGAACAATTAGAAGATATGAGAATAAATAAACTTTTAATTGAAAGTGATAACAGAATAAACAAATTACTAAGTTTAGTGCCTAAAGAATTAAAGGCAGGAGAATTTATAATAACAAGATGTCCGAATTGTGATGCTAAATTAAAAATAGCTAGAGCAAAATTAAATGGTCATTTATGGATTGTATGTGAAAAAGAAGGTGTATTAATTTGTCAATGACAGAAGATAAAAAGATAGAACAGCTTATAGCAATGGGAGTAAAGTCAATAAATATAAGTAAGGATAAATATGAGAGATTAAAACCAGAAACTAAGAACTTAATTAAGCTTAATAATATAAAATTAAATTTTGAGGAGGAAAAATAAATGAACGATAGAGCAAAATATATTGGTGTAGATGAGGAAAAGAATAACAGAATACAACATATAAGAGAATGCTTTTCAATAATTTATGATGAAATTGATTTGAAATGTAAGAATAGTAGAGAAACATCACTAGCATTAACTAAACTAGAAGAAGCTCAGTTTTGGGCAATAAAAGGAATTACCAGGGAGGGATAGATATGAAGGTAATGATAAGTCAACCAATGATTAATAGAAACGTAGAAGATATATTAGAAGAAAGAAAAAATATAATAGAAAAATTCAACAATATGCACATAGAAGTTATAGATACACTTTATACAGAAGATATAAGTGAAGAATGCAATAATGATGGAGTCTATCTTTTAGGTAAATCGATAAAAGATATGTCAAAAGTAGATGCTTTATTTATGTGTGAAGGTTGGAGAAATTCAAAGGGATGCAGAATAGAAAGACAAGTAGCACAAGAATATGGAATTAAAATATTATATGAGGATTTTTTTATAAATAAACCTGAGATTGGCGTCAAAGAAATATAGGAGGAATGTAGATGCAAAAGGGATATAAAGGATACTTAAGAGATGAAGAAAAACAATATTTAAGCAATATAATTAAACCTTTTAGAGATTCTGTCGTATGGATAGGAAAAGTAAAAGAATATGATCCAGATAGAGAATACATACAAATATTAATTGATACAGATGAAGAAATAAATCTTCCTAGTTTTGAAATAGGAGAAATGTATAAAGGAATGGAAGATAACAAAAAATATGAAGTAGAAGAATTGGGTCTATAAAAGATTTATGATAATAAAAATGAGAGTTGAGAACGTTTTATATAAAAAATAGGAGGAACAAATGACTAAAGAGTTACTAGAACAGGCAGATAGCTTAATAGAAGAAATTAAAGATATAGAAAGAAGATTAATGAATTTAGAAAAAAAAGAAAGAACAATATTAGGTGATTCTGTAACAGGAAGTGAGTATGAGTACCCTTATATAAAAAGGAATTTTAGAGTTAATGGTGTAGCCAATAAGTTATTTAGTAGTAAGGCAAAAAGGCAGTATAAGAAAATGTTAAAAAGTAAGAAATATAAATATGAAAAAATAGTAAAGCAAATCGAATATGAGTTAAATTACATAGACGATTCAGAGATAAGAAGAATTATTAGATATAGATATTATGATAAGCTTAGTTGGATACAAATACAAATAGAAATGAAATATAATAGTGAAGATACGGCAAGAAAACAATTAGAAAGATTTTTAGAAAAAAATTAAAGTTGTCCGTTTTGTCCGGTAAAAAGGTAGTAAAATGGTATTAGTAAAAAAGGTAGTGCTAAGAAATTGGCAAGCCCAAGCTACCGTTTAGGCGAGTAAATTATCCTCTAATGTTAAGAGTAAGTGTTTTGAATACTTACTCTTTTATATTGCGCATTTAGAGAAACGGATATCTCATTAGTCTCATAAGCTAAAGATACTGGGTTCAACTCCCAGATGCGCAACCAAAAAACATATACAAGGAGTAAATATGAATTTATTAGATACCTATAAAAAAGAAATATGTAGTAGATGTAAAAACAAGAAGACAAAATTATGTGAAATCAGACAATGTGTAGATGGAACATATAGGTGTATTTACTATGAAAGAGAAGGAAAAGAAAATGACAAAAGGAAGTTTTAAATTTAAGATTAATAATAAAAATTGGGAGATAAAAGAAATTCCACAAGATGAAATGAGAGAAGAGATAAAGAAACGCAATGATAGATTTGACGAGTATGGAAAGTATTATGGATTAACATATCCAGATACGCAAACAATATTTTTAGACAAAGATTTATGTGAGGATAGGAAAAGAACAACCTTACTACACGAATTGGGACATTGTTATATTAATACATATATAACTCATTTAGATCAAAATTATAATGAAGAAGATGTAGTAGATATAGTGGCAAATTCACACGATATTTTAAAAGATATAGTGGATAAATTTTTTAAAAAGGAGAAATAAAAATGGATTTTGGAGATGCAATTAAACTATTGAAGCAAGGTAAAAAATTACAAAGAGAAGGTTGGAATGGTAAGAAACAATATATAGAACTAGCAACTAATATAAGTTATATAACTGCAAAAGAAGAAATTGTAAATGTAAATCATGATGCAATAGGAAATAAGGCGATTGCATTTGTAGGAACATCCGGAGTTCAATTGGGGTGGTTAGCTTCACAAGCAGATATGCTAGCAGAAGATTGGAGGATTGCAGAATAATGACTAACGAAGAATTTATAGCTAAATGTAAAGAATTAGTAAAGGAATATGCAATAGATCATCTAGATAAAACGGATTCAATTCCTAATTTCACGGTGTATATTCCATGGAGTTGCAAAACATTACAAAACAGTAAAGCTTTATTAAGTACAGATTTAAAAGATGGAATGTATTATGAATGTACTATGAACGGAGACAAGAAAGAAATATATTTTGATGCATATAAAAAGTTTGAAAATAGATGCATAAAGATAGAAGAATAATGAAAGGAGCAATTTTATATGACAGATGCACAAAAAAGATTTTGTGATGAATACTTAATAGATTTAAATGCAACAAGAGCATATAAGGTTGCATATCCAAATTGTAAAAGATATGAAACGGCAAGAGCAAATAGTAGTAGACTGCTAACAAATGATAACGTTCAAAAATATATTGCAGTAAAACAAGAAGAAATAGAAAAAAGAACAGAAATATCTCAAAATAAAGTAATAAAAGAATTAGCTAATATTGCTTTTTCTAATGGAACAGATTTTGCACAAATAGTTGAAAGAGAATATGAAGAAAAGATATATGATGATGAAGGAAACTGTATAGGAACTAAACCTAAAAAATATAAATGTTTAGAATTAACAGCTACAGATAATTTGACAGAAGAACAGAAATCTGCAGTTGCTGGAATAAAGCAAACAACAAATGGAATAGAAATAAAGACAAATGATAAAGTAAAAGCATTAGAATTATTAGGAAAACATTTAGGTATGTTTAAAGAAACAAATATCAATATTAATACAAATTATGAAGAGTATTTAAAGCGAGTTGAGGGAGATGAGTATTAATACAAAAGCCTATATAGAAAACTATATAAAGATTAGAGATAAGAAAAACAATATAGTATCACTTGTATTAAATGAACCACAACTTAAATATTACAATGTTATAAAAGAAATGTATCGAAAAAGAAAGCCTATTAGAATAATAATATTAAAAGCAAGACAAATGGGATTTAGTACAGAAACAGAAGCAATAATATTTAAGAATGTAGTCACTCATCACAACTATAATGTAGGTATAGTAGCACATAAAGAAGATTCTACAACAAACTTATTCAATATGAGTAAAAGAATGTTAGAATATTTACCAGAAGATATTAGACCAGAGCAAAAGAAATCTAATGCAAAGGAACTCGTATTTAATAATGACCAAGGGACAGGCCTAGACAGTAGAATAAAATGTATGACAGCTGGAGGAAAAGGAATAGGACGTTCTGATACGTTTACAGCATTACACTTATCTGAATTAGCATTCTGGGAAGGCGATAAGAAGGCCACAATGACAGGTTTATTACAAGCCGTTCCTAATACTCCAGATAGTATGATAATAATAGAAAGTACAGCAAATGGATATGAATATTTTAAAGAAATGTGGGATAGAGCAGTTGCAGGCAAAAGCGACTTCTATCCTCTTTTTATTGGTTGGAATGAACTAAAAGAATACTGTATGCCTTATACAGGATTTGATTTAACCCAAGAAGAAAGAGAACTTAAAGAACAATATAATTTAACACTAGAGCAATTAACTTGGAGAAGATGGTGTATACAAAATAACTGTTCTGGTGATATTAATCAATTTAAACAAGAATATCCAATATGTCCAGAAGAAGCATTTTTAAGTACAGGTAATTGCTATTTTAATAAAGAAAATATAATAAACAGAATAAACACAGCTCCAGAACCATTAGTAAGAGGTAAATTTACTTGTTACTATGATGGAATAAGGATAAGAAATCAAAAGTTTTTAGAACAAGAAGAGGGTAATATCAAGATATATGAATATCCAGAAAAAAGAGTACCTTATGTTCTAGGAGGAGATACAGCAGGGGAAGGTTCAGATTACTTTACAGCACATGTAATTAATAATATTACAGGTAAGCAGGTAGCAGTATTAAAACAACAATATAATGAAATAGAATATGTTAAACAGGTATATTGCTTAGGAATGTTTTACAACTGTGCATTAGTAGGACTAGAAAATAATTTTTCCACATATCCTACACAAAAGTTGATGGAGCTTAATTATCCAAATCAATATGTTAGAAAGAAAGAAGACCAATACAATAATAAATATGAAAAGAGTTATGGATTTAAAACAACAAGCATTACAAGACCATATATTTTAGGTTTATTACAGGAGATAATACATAACAATACAGATGTAATACAAGATAAGGAAACGTTAAGAGAGATGCTTACATTTATAGTTAATGATAAAGGTAGAGCAGAGGCAGAAGAGGGATATCATGATGATTTAGTTATGGCCTTAGCTATATCTTATTATATAAGAGGACAACAAAACTATAAGAAAGCAGAAAGAGAATCAAAGTATAGAGATATACAAGAAGAAATAGATAAGATATTTGGTGAAGATATAAACAATATAGAAGAGGACTATGGAGATGACGTAGTTCCTTTTTAGTTTGGAGGAAAGTATGGAACTTATATATACAATTATAGCAATATTATGTTTATGTTTAGGATTTTATGTAGGGTATAAATTGGGTAAAGATAGGGAGTTGCCAAAAGTACCAAAAGAAGTAACACATCCTATAAAAACTATTAAAGACAATATTGAGAATAATAAAGCTGAAAGAGAGCAAGATGAAAGATTGCAAGAATTACAAGATGATTTAGCAGAGTTAGATGCATATGATGGTGGCTTAGGAATACCAGAAAGGAGATAGCAGATGAAGAAGCGTGAAGAGACAAGTATAACTACGGTATGGCAAGAGTATGAGCGTGGTAAAGATTATAATTATCAACAACAATTATATGAAAAGAGTAAAAGAAATTATAATTTTTATTTTGGAAAACAATGGGAAGGTGCTAAACTTTCTGGAATACAGCCAATAACTTTAAATATAATTAAATCAATTTGTAAATATAAAGTTGGTGTAGTAAAAACTAATACATATCAAATATATTTTAATTCAGATACATATAAAGACCAAAAAGAAAGAGAAAATTTAAAAGACATATGTGATATGCTTAATAGATATGCTAATAGAATTTGGGAGAAAACTAAAGTAAATAAGTTAATAAGAAGTTGTATAAATGATGCCTGTATAGATAGTGAAGGTATCATTTATTTTTATGCTGATCCAGATGAAAATAGCAACTCTATATATTGTGAACAAGTAAACAAAACAAATATTTATTATGGTAATGAAAATGAAGATGATATACAAAAACAACCATATATAATTATATCTTTTAGACGTACTGTAGAAGAAGTAAAAGAAGAGGCAAGGAAAAATAAAATAAGTGAAAAGGAAATAGAATTGATAACAGAAGATCAGGACATTGAAGAACAAGCGGGAAGAGATTTAAGAACAACAGAAATAGTACCAATGTGTCTAGAGCTATTAAAATTATATAGAGGTAAAGATGGTAAGATATGGGCGAAGAAATGTACTAAATTAGCAACAGTAATGGAAGATAGTTGTTTAGAAATAGATAGATATCCAGTAGCTCACATTTTATGGGAAAGAGTAAAGGGAAGTGCCAGAGGACAAGGAGAGGTAGAAACATTAATACCTAATCAAATTGAAATAAATAAAACAGCTACAAGAAGAGCTTTAGCAGTTAAGCTAGTAGCTTTTCCTAAGTTGGTTGCAAATACTAAATATATATCTAATACAAAAGCTTTAAGTAAAATTGGTACAACTATAGAAGTAAATGAGCTAAATGCAGATGATGTAAATAAAGTAGTTAATTATTTAAAACCGGCAAGTATTAGTTCTGATGCATATCAATTACAAAAAGAACTACAAGAAGAAACACAGAATTTAGCAGGTGCAAGTGATACAGTTACAGGCAATGTAGACCCTACTCAAGCAAGTGGTAAATCTATATTAGCTGTACAACAAGCATCACAACAACCTATAAATGAACAAGTAGAAGCATATAAGGACTTTATAGAAGATATAGCGCTTATATGGTATGCAATGCTTAAAGCTAATAGTGTTAAAGGGATAGAGTTAGTAAAAGAAACAAAGGATTATACTTCAAATACAACATTAGAAGAAACATACAAAATGAGCTATAAAGAACTCAATGAATATGATTTAGATATAAAGATAGAAACAACTCCAAAATCTCCATTTGATAAGTATGCAATGGAAATGTCTTTAGAGAATTTATTAAATGCAGGGCAAATAAATTTTGAAGAATATGTAAATGCATTGCCTCAAGATTCAGCAATGCCAAAAGCAGAATTAAAGCAAATACTTAAAGAGAGAGAAGAAAAAGAAAAAATATTTAATGAAATAGAAAAAGCAGGAAATGTATTAAATAGTGCTATGCAACAGGTAATGCAACAACAAGAAATGAACAATGTAGAACAAACAGGAGTTACACCAGAAGAAGCAAACATAGTAAACAATACTCAACAAGAACAAATACCAATAAATCAATAGGCAGTCAAAAGGCTGTCTATTTTTTATGCAAGTTTAGTTTAACGGAAGAACGACAGTCTCCAAAACTGTTAGATAGTGGTTCGAATCCATTAACTTGTGCCATAGTCGACGGACTTAAAACGGGAGGCACTTATGCCGGTGAAAATCAAAAATATAAAAATAATAGTCGACGGACTTTAAATGGGAGGTACATATGCCAGGAGAAAACGAAGATATGAATTTAGAGGAAGAAGTATTAGTAAATCATGAAGACACATCAAATAAAGATGTTAAAAATGACGACAATGTACAAGAGCCTAAACAAGAAGAAAAGACTTATACACAAGACGATATTGATAAGATTGTAAGTCAAACAAAAGCAAAGATTGAAAGAAAATATCGCAAAGAAGAAGCGAACAAATTAAGTAAATCAAAGCAATTAGAAGAAACTATAAGAGCTGGACTTGGTTTAACAGATGAAGATGATGTTTTAAGCAAAGTAAAAGACTTTTATAGAGAACAAGGTATAGATATACCTGAATTTGATACGGGAAATAATCGAGATGCAGAAATCCTAGGTAAAGCAGATGCTAATGAGATTATTGAAACGTATGAGGATAAGGATATCGAAGCTAGAGCAAATGAATTAGCAATTAAACGAAAAAGAGGAAAGACTACCGCACGTGAAAATGCGGAGTTTTTTAGATTAGGGGAATATTTAACAGTCAAATTAGAAGAAAAAGAATTAAAAGAAAGCGGAGTAGATACAAGTATTTTACAGAATAAGGAGTTTAAAGCTTTTGCTAATAATTTTAAAACTGGGACAAAGATAAGTGATGTATACAAAATATGGAAGAAAATGAATGGAGAAGAGGATAAGACACCTGAAAAACCTGCTTCTACAGGAAGTTCACAATCTACTGTACCAGATAACAAAGAAAAGGAGTATTACACTCCGGAGGAAGTAGATAAATTATCTAGCAAAGACTTGGACAATCCTACTATTTGGAAACGTGTAAGAGAAAGTATGAAACGTTGGAAATAGGAAAGGAGAAAAAATAAAATGAGTTACGCAAATTTTAAACCAACTGTATGGTCAAAATACATACAAACAGAATTACCAAAATTCACAGTATTTAAACAAGACTGTGATTATGAATTTGAAGGAGAAGCAGGCGAAGGAAAAAGAGTAAAAATACAAAATTCTGGAAAGCCAACAATTAAAACATATATACCAGGAAAACCTATTGATGATCCAGAAACTATAGATGGTACATCAGCATACCTAGACATTGATCAATATGATTATTTTAACTACGGAATAGATGATATTGATAAAGCTCAATCTCAAGATGGTGTAATGGAAGCATTACAAATAGAAACAACAAGAGGTTTAGCTGAAAAAGAAGATAAGTTCTGTGCTACACAAATGGCAAAAAATGCAGGATATAAAACTGCTTCAACAAAAATAAGTGATGAAGCATCAGCTAAAAAGGCAGTTGACGATTTATTTGTTAAATTATGGAACAATGGAGTATCAACAAAAGATGATGTTACTATGTATTTAACACCATGGTTCTATATGCTATTCCAAAACAAATTAATTGAATTAAAAACTAATAATGATGATTTAATTGCAAAAGGTGTACTAGGATTATACAACAATGCAAAAATCAAAATGACAAACAATGCTTATAACGATGGAACAGATGATTATATTATCTTAAAAACATCTAAAGCATTTGCATATTGTAATGGTATTGACAAATTAAAGCCATATGAACCAGAAAAAGGTTTTGCAGAAGCTATAAAAGGTTTAAATACATATGGCGGAAAAATGATAAGACCAAAAGAATGTGCTGTATTAAAATGTCATGCTTAATAAATAATAGAAGGGAAGTGTTAAATAATGGCAATAGCTGAAATTACAAATGTTGAATTAGTTAGAAATGAAGCAAAAGAATTAACAACTGCAGTTGCAGTAGATGCATCTGCGGGAGCTAAAATTAATTTTGCTAATAAAAGTGATGGAAGAATACTATTATTATTAACAAATAGTAATGATTCAGGAGCTAAGAAAGCTACAATATTAAAGGGAAATTCTTTACAGGGAGTAGAAGATTTAGAAATTTCTATACCACAAAGTAAAACATATGCAATAGTTATTGAATCTGGTAAATTTATGAATGTTTCTGGAGATAATAAAGGATATGTAATCATAAAAGGGGAATCAACAGATATAAAAGTACAAGCTGTAGAATTACCTTAATTTTAGAGGGATATATTCCCTCTATTTTTATATCAAGTTAAAGGAATGGACAGTTCGACTCTGTCAAACTTGGGAGGAATTGTTATGACATATGGAGAATGTAAAAAACAAATATTAGCATTAATTGAAGAATATGCACCAAATACAGATAATTATACAGAAGATGAAGATATTGCAACTAGAATACCTTTTTTGGTTGATTTAGCATATCAAGAATTAGCACAGACTAAAAAGATAATATCTACTAAAATTTATACAGAGATATCAGATGAGAACAAAGAAGATAAATATACATCTTATACATTGCCAAGCGATTTATATCAGATAAGAAATGTATATTTGTTGGATGCTAATAATAAGAAAGGTAATTCAGATTATTATTTAATCGGCAAAAACAAAATATATATAAACGATAACAATCCAGGCCAAACAGTAGTAGAGTATTATAAATATCCGACAACAATCAATGATAAGACAAAAGATAGTTTTTATTTAGAGATAGACCAAGATGCACAAAGTATACTACCTTATAAAGTAGCAAATGATTTATTAGTAACAGACCCAAGTGCAGACTATACAGCTTTTGCAACAGAATATCAAAGAAAGTTACAATTATTAGATACAAGAAGAAATATACCAACAGTTAATTTAAGAGAATATGAACCTGATGAGAACGAAGGAGAATTTGATATATAGGAGGAAGTAGTATGGCAACAGGAGTTAAACGAGTATATACAGATTTTAAAGGTGTTGATTTTTTAGAGGAACCTAGCTTAGTTAATATTACAAGAAGTCCTGATGCCTTGAACGTGTGGAAAAATTATGAGGACACACAAGGAACTTGTATTGAAACTAGACCAGGATACCGAAAATTAGCACAAATAGGGACAGGTTCTATATTAGGAGTATATGTATATAGTAATTCAATTGCTATAATACATTCTGGAATGCAGTTATATGAATGGAATAACTTCCCTAATGAGCCAGAAGAAGATAATATAAAAAAAATATATTCAGATATGAATAATAAAAAATCTTATTTTAATAAGGTTGCAGAAAAATTATATATAAATGATGGCAAAAATTATTTAGTATATGATGGTAGTACTTGTAAGAAAGTAATAGATGATGACCCATTTATTCCAACAACGACAATAAGTAGAACAGCAGGAAATATAGGTGGTGGAGAAACATTGCAAGATGTAAATGTACTAACACCAAAAAGAACTAATTCATTTGTTGGAGATGGAGAAAATAAAGTATTTTACCTAGATGCAACAGAAATAGACTCAGAACCAGTGACAGCACTAGTAAATGATATAGAAATGGAAGAAAATACAGATTTTGTAGTAGACAGAGTTGCAGGCAAAGTAACATTTAATGAAACTCCCTCAGAGCCAAATTTGAGTGGACAAGATAATGTATTTATTACATTTGCTAAAACAGTTGAAGGATATACTGATAGAATAAACAAATGTACTCAAGCATTATTATTTGATAATAGATTATTCTTTACAGGTAATCCTGATTATCCTAATGCAGTATTTCATTCTGAGCTAAATAACCCACAATATATATCAGATTTAAACTATTATGAAGATGGAGCAGGAGATTCGCAAATTACTGGTATGACAGTAGGTAATAATATTTTATGGGTATTTAAGAATTTAGACCAAAACAATGCAAATGTATTTTATCACGAGCCAACGTTAGATACAGAAGCAGGAAAGATATATCCAAGTAAACAAGGTAATGTAAGCATAGGTTGTTATGCTGTAAGTACAAACTTTCAAGATGATATTGTTTATCTAAGCAGATATGGACTTGAAGGAGTAAGCACAGAAAAGATAGATAGCAGACAAGTAGTAGCACATAGAAGCACAATGGTAGATGTAAAAATGACAAACGAAAATGGATATAGAGATGCTTGTATGACAGAATGGAAAGGATATTTACTAATACTTATTGATGGAAGAATATATTTGGCAGATAGCAGACAGAAATATGCAAGTTTGAATAGTTTTGAATATGAATGGTTTTATTGGGACATTAGTAATGCAAATCCTAATATATTAAAAGAATACAATGATAGATTATACATAGGAGCCAAAGATGGCTCTATTTTTATTGTCGAAGGAACCAATGATAATGGGGCAACAATACTTAGTTATTGGACAACTCCAATGGATAACTTTGGTTACGAAAATCAATTAAAGACTACGAATAAACGTGGTGGCATAGCTAAAATTAAAACTATTCAAAATGGAAGAATAAAGATAGCTAGAAGAACAGATAAATCAGAGGAATATAAATATACAACTGAGAAATCTGCAACAGGATTTAATTTCAATAATATAAATTTTGCTAACTTTAGTTTTGTAACAACAAATAAATCTTATATGTTATACAAGATTAAAGAAAAGAAAATAAGTGAGTTGTCATTAAAATTTTATAGTGATGAGAAGGATAAACCTTTTGGAATATATAGTGCTGTTATAGAAGCATTTGTAGGAGGATATATAAAGAAATGAGGTGTAATAGATGAGTTTACCAGAGTGTACAGTTCCAACTAATAATGTACAAAACTTAGCAGATTCTCCAACTCAGTCAGCTCAAGACTTAAAGAAAGTTTTTGATCAAGTTGGAGAAGATATAAAAGATTATATAAATGACGAATTAATACCAGCTATTAATAAAGATATTTCGGATTTACAATCTGCAACAAAAAAATTGATTTTAAAAACATATAAATACAATGCAACCACATTAGCAGAAATAACAGAAACAGAAGATTATACAATACCATCAACATATAACGTTAATACACATGGATTAGATGTTTATTTTGAAGGTAATTTATTAGCTTTAAATGAACATTATCAAGAAAGAGGTACAGGAACAAGCGATAAAATTAGGTTTAATTTTACAGTTCCCAAAGATAGTGTATTAACGTTTGTTATAAGAAAATAGACAGAAAGTAGGTGAAGAACTTGGCAAGTGGATATGAAGATTTAGATAGTTTAGTTAATCAGCAAAACAGTTTATTGCAACAGCAAGAACAAAAACAAAATGAAATAATTAATCAACAAACGCAAATGCAAGTTGATGAACTTAATAGAGAAAAAGAAAAACTAGACAAGGAAACAAGCAAAACAACCCAGGGGCTATATTCTAGTTATCAAAAGCAAGCAAATCAATATGGTGCAGGAATGGAGCAACTTGCAATGCAAGGTCTGGGTAATTCGGGATATGCAGAAACAACAAGAACATCTTTGTATAATGCATATCAAAAAAGTGTTACTGATACATTGAATAATGCCAATGATTTAAAAGCTGATTATGATTTTAAGATACAGCAAGCACGTCAAAATGGAAGTATTCAACAAGCACAGAGTGCATTAGAATTATATGCTCAAAAGGTGCAATTATTAACGCAGAATTATCAGTTAAGACAAGAAAGAGAGCAATACTTATATCAACAACAAAGAGACCAAATTTCAGACCAACAATGGCAAAAATCTTTTGATGAGCAAGTAAGACAAAATGAACTTGAAAATCAATACAGACAGCAACAATTTGAGTATCAAAAACAAAGAGATCAAGTAGCAGATTCACAATGGCAACAACAATTCAATCTTCAAAAAAAAAATCTAGCTAAAAGTTCTTCAAGTAAAAGAAGTTCAAAGGCTACAAGTGTAAATAAAAGCAATGGGTCAAATACAAGCAACAGACCATCAGCAGAAGAGGTAGTGAATAATATAAAATTTGTAAATAATCAAGGGCCAGGTTTAAGTGCATATGTTGTAGATGGATTGACTGGTAAGAAATATAACAAAGCCGAAGATATATTAAAAGCATACAATATTGGATATGAATAGGAGGTAACTATGGGCTGGGTATATTTGGACGAAATAGATGATGAAGAAAAAAGAAAAAAATTACAAGAGAAGTATGGTCAACATATAAAAGAAGTTGAAGACAATAGAAATTCATATCTACAACAAACAGGTCTAGATAAAATCTATAGTGGAGATTATAGTAATTCTAGTGATGGATTTAATACAGCAGGTAGAAATGACTTCTCTGTAAAACCTTCAATATGGGACCAAATAAAAACAACAGCTAGTAATATGCTAGGTAATACTGGATATGGACTTGCAAACGGATTAATAGGTTTTGCACAAAATGAAAAAAGAAATCAAACTGCTACAAAAGCTTTAAAATCTATGAATCAAGTTATAGGTATGACTAATCCTGGTGTTGATTTTTTAAATAAAATAGGAGGACTAGGACAATCAATAAAATCTACGCTTGATTATACATTAAAAGATAATGATACATATAAATCTTTAACAAAGACTTATGAGGATAATAAAAATAATATATTGAATAAAATAGATGAAAAATTACAAAAGCAAGAGAATATAAATAATGAAAATATACAAAAAAATATACAAGAAACTACAAATCCAATAGGACAGAAGTTAGTAGAGATATCTCCTTCGCTAGGCCAAATGCTTCCTTCTGCAATACCTGGAATAGGAACATTATATTCAGTTGGTTCTGCTACGGATAGTTATTACGATGAAGCAAAATCAAGAGGAATGGACGATAAACAGGCAAGTAACTATAGCCAACTTATGGGTATCGCCGAAGGTTTAACTGAACAAATTGGAGTTGGAAAGTTAGTTAAAGGTGGGAAAGGTATTGCAAAAGGAACTGTTAAAGAAGCTTTTAAAGACTTTGGAATAGGTATGGCAGATAACTTCATTCAAGAAACAGTAATTGAACCAATATCTGAAGGTGTTACCAAAGTAACAGCAGGCGATGAATATTTAAAAAATGATTATAGAACATCAGAAGGTTGGAAGAATTTAGGCAAAGATATGTTGCAATCTGGAGTCGATGGAGCAATAACAGCTGGAATAATGGGTGGAGTATCTGCTGGTTTAGGTAAATCAATTAATATTTATAATAAATTAAAGAACGGTCAACAGCCAACAGCAAATGAATATAAAGAAGCATTTAATGAACAAAGAGAAAAAGGCATTGATGTAGATGAAAATGTACAAAATGAATTTAAAAATAGAATAAATGAATCAATACAAGAAACTAAGTCAAAATATACGCAATCAACAGACCACAATAATATTAGTAATCAGACAAACACACAAAAAGGTATAGCTAATAGACTAAATGAAATTGTAAAAAATGATAAATATTTATCACAAGAAGATAAACAAGCAATGATTGATGCGACTAATAATTTAGCTTCTAAAAATCAACTAGACACTGACAATACATTAGATGCAATTAATCAGATAAAACAAATGTCACAATTGTCTCAAGAACAAAAAGACCAATTGGATGCAGGTAAAAAATATCTATCAGGAAGAAAAGAAATATATAATAAATATAGAAATGTAACTGATTACGATAATTCAATTGTACAACAAGCAAAAGATACTGTAGCACCAAACAAACAAGGCAAAAGAACAAAAGAACAATGGTTAGATGTAGCAAAATATATTGGTACTAATATAGCAGATAAACCTAATTCTGAGATACAAAAAATTGCCTATAAAAGTTGGCAAGAGGAAACACCTAATAATTCAGCTACCTTAAATAAACAAGGCCAAAAATATGTGAAATTCATGTCTGATGATTGGATAGATACTATATACGCTGCAGTAGATAAACAAAGACAAAAAAGTGGATATGTAGCAAATAATGATACAGTAAAGGCATTAGATAATCTTTATAATGAGTATACAAACAATCAAGTGCTTCAAAATAATAATATTCAAAATAACATTGATACCTCGAAGATGAACTTAGTAGATAGTGCAAAAGCATATAATTTAAATGGGAATGATGAAACAATACAAAGTATAAATCAAAAACTAAATGACAGAGGGATATCAAGTAGATTTGATGGAAATCTATTTAAAGATGCTAATGGTGAGATTAGCAAAAATATAAATGCATTATGGAGAACAACTAAAGATAAAAATGGTAACACACATAGAGAAATAGTATTTAACCCATATATAGATGGAAACATAAACGAACAAAAAACAATGCAACAGGTTACTATTCACGAAATGTTACATGATATGGCTAGAGACGAGAAAGTTAAAGGAGAATTATTTAATTTAGTACTGGATAAAAATAAAACAAGAGATGGATATAGTGATGCTAGACGTAATCTAGAAGAAATGTATTCACAAGTATATGATAAAAATAGTGAAAATTTTAAAAATTTAGTAGATGAAGAAGAGGTTGCAGATACATTAGCACAAAAGTTAGGAGACCAAGACTTTATTAATTCTTTGAATAAAGAAAAACCAAATGTATTCAAGAGAATATATAACTGGGTAGTAGATAAATTAAACAAATTTACAGGAAGTAAAAATGAAAAAATATATTGGGAAGATGTAAAGAATAAATTTGAAAAAATTTATACAAAAAAAGAAAGTTCAGATTTCAATGAAGAAATCCAATATTCTAACATTGATGAACCTTCTTCTAATAATAGAAGACCAACATCAAATAACAATGTCAATACTACTAACAATAATTCTATGCAGAATAATGCAAATAATACTAGATTTTCTATTGCAGGTAAAAAAGGAATGAAGAATGCCATAAAGCAAAATACAAGAAATATTCACCTAGAAGAAAATTATAATATGGCTGTAAATATGGCAAGAAAAGGATTAGATAACGAAACAATAAGACAGAAAACGAATTGGTTTCAAGACAAAAATGGTGTTTGGAAATTTGAATTTTCTGATAAAGATATGAAGATAAGAAGTAATATAAAAGCAAATTCTATTAATAGACTAGATGAAATATTAGAACATGATACATTATTTACAGTATATCCTGAATTAGAAAATTTAAAAGTAGTTTTTAAGGATACCAACAAAATAGATGGAAACTATAATAAAAATACTAAAAGTATTACTATGAGTAATGATTTAATTGGCCATAGGGCAAAAACTGGAATTGCAATAATACACGAAATACAACATGCAATACAAGATATTGAAGGATTCGAAACTGGAATAAGTTCAAAATTAAGCAAGGAAATGTATTATACTAATTTAGGAGAGATTGAAGCAGATAATACAGCTAGAAGATTTATAGATGAAAAATATAAACAAAAAGATATAAGCAATATTCCACCAGAAAGTTCTAAAGCAAATCCAAAACATAGAAAATATGACAATTATATGAAAAAAAGAGGAATAGTTGACAAAGCAAAAGATGCTGTGTTTAAATACTTAAATAAGATAGGTGATAATAGTGAAAGTATTAAAGAAAATTATTCAAACTTTGAAGAACAAGATAATGGATTGGTGGATGATGGAAGATTTGGATTACAGCGAGGAACTAGAGAAAATAGACAAACAGAATCAAGAAGAGGAGACAAAAAATTAACATCATTAAATGAATCAGGAGCATGGCAGTCATTCCTAGAAAATCAAATAGGCTCATCAGGTAAAGGTAAAACAGTTCAAGAATTAAGATTACCTACAAAGGACAATATTAATAATAAAAAAGTAGATGCCTATAATATTTTATATCAAGATAACAATCAAACAAGCAAAACAAATTTACCTATATCAGAAGGAGGAAAAACTAGAAAACATTATAAATCAATAATGCAAAGTTCAAATACTTCTCCAGAAGCAAAAGCTATAGCAAAAGAATTAATAGGTAGTGATACATATGTGCCAGATAGTAATGAAAAACAATTAGCAACAGCAGATAATAGAATAATTAACAATGGAGCAGATAATGAATCTGTAACATTAGCAACAAAGGTAAAGAATAATGATAAGATTACAGCAGATGATATTGCTGTAGGAGAAAGATTAATAGAATATTATTCAAAGACTGGAGAAAAAGAAAAGTTACAAGATGTAATACAAAATGTAGCATTAGCAGGAACACAAGCAGGACAAACAGTACAAGCAATGAGTTTAATAAATAGACAAACTCCACAAGGGCAAGCAGTATATTTATCAAAAGTTGTAGATAGAATGAATAAGCAGATAGAAAAAAGAACAAAAGGGAAAGGACAACAATTTGATTTGACTCCAGAAATGTTAGATAAAATTACTAATTCAAGTAAGGAAAATTTAGAGAAGAACATTGATGAAGTAGCAAGAGAATTAGCAAAGCAAGTACCAAAAACTACTATGGAAAAGATAGATAGTTGGAGGTACTTTTCTATGCTTGCAAATCCTAGAACACATATAAGAAATATAATAGGAAACTTTTCAATGGCAAATGTACAATCTATAAAAAATAAAATAGCAGGTGGGTTGGAAAGTATTGCACAGAGAACAGGTATGATAGATCAAAGAACAAAAACTTTAAAACCTGCTAGTAAAGAAGTTAAATCATTTGCCAAAAAAGATGTTGAAAATGTTTTAGATAGATTAAATAATGAAAGTAAATTTGATACAAAAAATTTAATACAGCAATACCAAAGAACTTTCAAAAGTAATATATTAGAAAATACACTAGGAAAGTTATATAATTTAAATAGTAAAGCACTAGAAGCAGAAGATACATTTGGCTTAAAAAGTGCATATAGAAAAGCTATGGCAGATTATATGACAGCAAATAAATTAACAGAGAAAGATTTAACAGCAGGGACAAAAGAAGCTGATACAAAATTAGAAAATGCTAGAAAATATGCAATAGAACAAGCTCAAGAAGCTACATTCCATCAATATAGTTCAGTAGCATCATTATTAAATACATTAGAAAATAAGAATAAAGCAACAAGATTGTTAACTGGAGCAATAATACCATTTAAGAAAACACCAATAAATGTAGCAAAGACAGGAATAGATTATAGTCCAATAGAAATTGTAAAAGCATTTACAACAGATATAGCTAAGTTAAGGAAAGGTGATATTAATGCAAATCAATATATAGATAACTTAGCTAAAGGACTTACTGGAACAGGAATAACAGTAGCAGGATATGCTTTAGCACAAGCTGGAATATTATCTGCAAGTGGAGATGATGATGACCAAAAAAATCAATACTATCAAGAAGATAGAGGAAATCAATCATTCTCTCTTAAGATAGGAGATAAAACATATTCATTAGACTGGTTATCTCCAACAGCAATTCCATTGTTCATTGGAGCACAATTAAATGATAATGTTAAAAGCTCTGGAGAAGAGCAAACTACAGAAGATATGCTAGATAAAATATCAAACAGTGTAGATGCTATGTCATCAGCAATGAACCCTATGATAGAAATGTCAATGTTATCAGGTGTAGCGAGTGCTGTAAAGAGTTTTGCACAAGGTGATGCACAATTTTTCCAAAATTTATTAATTAACTCAGCAAAATCATATGTAAATCAATTCTTCCCAACATTAGGTGGTCAAGTTGCTAAAATGGTTGATGATACAGAAAGAAGTACAACATCAACTAAAAAGAATATGTTTTCTAAAGCAGTAGATAGTACAGGTAAACAAATATTAAACAAAATACCTTTTGCAAGTAAACTATTACCTGCAAAAACTGATGTATGGGGAAATGAAGTAAAACGTGAAACTAATAAATTATATAGAGCTTTACAACAAGCAGTATTTCCTTGGACAGAAAAAAATTTAAAATCAACAGTAGTAGATAACGCAATATCTGATTTATATGAAAAGACTGGTGACAATTCGGTTCTACCTAATACAAGTATCAATAAAGATTTTACTATTAACTCTGAAAAGTATAGATTAACAGCAGAGGAATATGCAAACTACAAAAAAGAATATGGTAAAACATCATATACTTTATTAAATAGATTAACCAATTCGAACGAATATAAAAATATGACAGATGAGCAAAAATCTAAAGCTATAGCAGAAGTTTATTCATATGCAAATGAAAAAAACAAAATGGACTATGCCGATAAAAATAACATAAAAGATGTAAAAGTAAGCACTGCATTTGATACAATAGATGAAATTAAGACTGAAGGAGGAAATGAAGCAGATTATTTCAAATATGTAGGTTCAACTGTAGGATTAGAAAAGCAAGATGAAAAAATAGATGCTTTAATAAAAATGAATGTTTCTGGAAAATCAAAAAGTGCAATTTATAAAATAATATTTGGTAAAAAAGATGATGTATATAATAATATTTTATCAAAAAATGGAATTGATATAAATGAATATTTGAAATATAAGAATCAAGAATTTAAAAGTGATAAAGAGGATGATGGAACATTACAAGGAAAGTCAGTTACTAATAGTAAAAGGAATAAAGTATTTAATTATGTAAATAGCATGAATGTAAGTTACGAGAATAGATTGGTGTTATTAGGACAACAGTATAAATTGGATTCACAAAAAAGGAAAGATTTGTTTAATTATATAAATAATACTGATATAAATGTAGATGAAAAGCTAAAAATATTTGATAAAATGCAAGGTTTTACAGTATATAAAGATGGAACTGTAGAATATTAAAAATATAAAATGGGCACTTCAATTATATGGAGTGTCCTTTTATTATGGAGAAAAAAGATGAAAGATCAAGTTGTAAATAAAGTAAATAGACGAGATGGTGGAGTACCTCAAACAATACAACAATTAATTAGAAAATATAGTTTAGATACTATGTGGGATAACATTAAAGCAGGTACTATAAATGCAGATAGAATAAAGACTGGTAGTATAAATGCCAGTCTTATTACTTCTGGAATAATAGATGCAAGTTTAATAAAAACAGGAATAATAAATGCAAGCCTAATTACAGCAGGAATATTAAATGCTGATTTAATAAAAGCAGGAACTATGTCGGCTGATAGAATAAGAGGTGGAACGTTAATTTTAGGTGGAGAAAATGATACAAACGGTTCTATGCAAGTTAAAGATGCATCCGGAAATAATCTAGTTTCAATTGATAAAGAAGGCGTAAAACTAGAAAATGGAACGCAATTAATTACAGAAAATGGAATACTGAGTGTAATTCAATTTGGCCAATATGAATGGAAAAAAGTTGGATATAATGCTAATCCATCTAATAATGTTATGGAAAAAATGACATATAAAATTCCAGTATTTATTCCAGAGGGTTTTACGATTCTTGATGCGAGAGTTGTCCTAATGCATTCTCCTGTAAAATGGAGTGGATACGGACAAAATGGTTGGGGATATTGTAGAAATTTAAGATTATATAAAAATGAACAAGATGAAAACTGGTACGAAGAAATTATATTAGATTCGGAAGGGTTTACAGAAGAAGAATATTATACCAACGAAATTTTAAATGCTTTTGGAACAAGTGGTTTTTCACCAACAATTCCATCGGATAATAATCATAAAGTAGAAACAATAATAAGTAATAATATTAAAAATTATTTATCTACAGATAAAAGGATAACTTTACAAATTCATTCTGGAAACGAAGCTCCAGAATTTAATATAGATTTAGGAGACATATATAGTTCAGAATGTTTTAATAATACAGGTAATTGTATAGCTATTCTAACAGTTATAGGTTTCTATAAAGGAGGAGATACATAATGGATATTGAATTTATAAGAGGAGATACCCAATTCTTCAGATTTCAAGTCAAAGATGGAGAAGGAAATCCAATGCAATTAAAAGATGGAGACAGACTGTATTTTACAGTTAAACAAAATGCTAATAGTGAAGATGTATTAATTCAAAAAAGATACCCAGAGGATATTGAGTATTCCGATGGGTATTTTAGTTTTGTCTTAAATTCAGAAGATACATCGGATTTAGCGTATGGAACATATAATTATGATATCGAATTAAAATCTGGTGATTATGTTAAAACTCTAGGACAAGGTACTATAACACTAACAGAAGAAATTACTTTTAGGAGTGATGAATAATGAATGAAATAAATGATTTAGCCAATACAAATATGGAGACTAGAGATATAACAGATTTAACTAATAGTGAATATGAAAATTATTCTGTAACAGATTTAGTTAATATTCCATTAATTGTTGGACCACAAGGACCACCAAATGTTTTGAAAATTGGGGAAATAAAGACAGGAGATAAGTCGGAAGTAAAGATAAGAGGAAGTTCTCCAAATCAAATATTAGATTTTACACTTGAAAAGGGAGATAAAGGGGAAAACGGAGAAAGTGGAGTATATATTGGAGATACAGAACCTGTAGATGAAGCAATAAAAGTATGGATAAAACCAGATGGACAAGGTTCTAATATTTTAAAAATAAGAAACAGCGAAGGACAGTTTGAAGGTATTTTGAGTATTAAAGGCGACCAAGGAATACCAGGTCAAGATGGAGAAGATGGAAACCCAGGACCTGCCAATACATTAACAATAGGGACTGTTCAAAGTGGAGATATACCAAGTGCAACAATAACAGGACAAGCCCCTAATCAAGTTTTAAATTTAGTTTTAGTTAAAGGAGATACTGGTCCACAAGGACAGCAAGGTCCACCTGGAACACCAGCAAAAAATTATATTATAGAAACTACAAATAGAAATATAGCAACAGAAATAAAACAAAATACAAATTATGAAGTACCCGATTATATAGTAGGGACTAATTCTTTAGTTATTTATTTTGAAGGAAACAAATTAATAAAAGATGAAAATTACATAGAGGTAGATGAAACGCATATTCAATTTAAAGACTGGAATGTACCAGTTGATAGTAACTTAGAAATACTTATAAGGAAGGAGGAAAAATAATGTCAGAGCCAAAACTTTTAGAATTAGAAAATAGAATTAAAGAGTTAGAAAAATTAACCCCTATAACATTGTGGGAAGGAGAAACAAATAATCCTAGTGAAATAACATTGTCAGATAGCATTGTTAATTATAGAAGACTAAAATTGTTTTTTAGAGATAATGATTCACAGTTAAGAGGTGTAGAAATATATACAAACAACCAAAATTCAATACGAGTTTCTCTAGATAGTCACTACAATCAAGGTCAATGGTTTAATGTAAAAATGAAAAGTATTGCTTTAACAGATAAGTCAGTTGCTGGAATAGGTGCCGCTGAATATGAGTTTGGAAGCCAGAGTATTTCTTATAATAACAATATTTTTATTATGCGAGTAGAAGGATATAAAAATTAAGAAGAAAGGATGAAGTAAATATGAAAAACGCTGAAAACCCTTGTAGCTGTACACACACACACACACACACACACACACACACAAGTAATTTTAAATAACAGAAGAATTGGAGGTGAGTTCTAATGAGCGAGCCTCTTATTTTAAGATTAAAAAATAAAGTAGAAAACAAACATGAATTATTTTCTGGAGGATTACATGGTAGCAACGAAGGAGAAGAAGTAACAGCAGATTTAACTGGTAATGTAGCAGATTATAATTTCTTTATTTGCCGCGTTAGAAAATGGAATGAAGGAGAAGAGGAAACAACAGTAATAGTTTCAACATTAGATAAAGTAAATTATTTTAGACTATGCTCAGGCAATAAAGACTATTATGCTGAATTTTTAATTACAATAACTAGCGACAATAAAGTAAAGTTTCAATGTAGAGACATTGTCGGTTGGCAATGGAAAGATAACATACAGTTAGAAAAAGTATGGGGAATATAAAAATAATTAATAAAATATTTAAAATTATAAAAAGAACATTAATAAGCTTAATGCTGTTAATGTTCTTTAATTTGTTTATATAAAGGAAGAAATTATGGAAAGTACAATAATAGTAGCATTTATTACTGCATTAGGAACCATAATCAATACAGTAATAAGTAAAAAAACTAATAAAAAAATAGAAAACATAAATGATATAAATAATAAACTTGATTTTATGCGAAAAGAAAGTAAGGAAGATATGTTAGAGCATACAATAGATGCAGATAAAACATATCTAATTAATTTCTTAAGTGACTTAGAGAATGGAGTACCAAAGACAGAAGTACAAATTAAACGTACATATGAAATATATGAAAGATATGTAAAAAATGGTGGAAATTCATATGTGCATGATAAATGGGAAGAAGTAAAAAAATTAGGATTATTATAGAAGGGAGAAATTGAGATGACAGTAGAGATTTTTTTAGCTTTATTACTTGGCTTTTCTACATTAGCTAGTTTAGTAACAGAAGCAATAAAGAAGTTATTTAGTGCAGATGGAAATATAACAGCTTTTGTAGTAGCAATAGTAATAGGTTTAGTAGGAACATTATTATATTATCAGTTAGGAAGCATACATTTTTCAACTAACAATGTAATCTATGCTGTTTTAATTGGTTTAGCATCTAGTTTAGTAAGTCAATTAGGTTACGATAAAGTAAAAGAAGCTATACAAAAATTTATAGTATAGGAGGTCTAAAATGAACAATAAAAAGTATAAGATTTTTGTAGCAATAGTTATAGTTATAATATTATGCTTAGGTGTTTACTTTGGCTTGTCGACAAGAATAACAGAAACAACACAAGGAAATGCAGAAGAAAATAATATACAAACATATAAGATGACTAATGAGGATATAGAAGCATTAAGTACAACAGAAATAACAGAGCAAACAGAAGCAGAAGAAGAAAAAATAGGAAAAGAACAAGAAGTAGAAAACGAAGATTTTGAATTACAAGGACAAATAGCTTATGAAGGCTCTAGTCAATTTCCTAGTGTAAATTTAGGTAGTTATTCAGGTTTAACATATTACTCACAAATTGATGCTAGATGGAAGAATCATATGTATAGTTCTGTAGGAGATAGTTCGCAAACTGTTGGAACTAGTGGATGTGGACCGACGAGTGCTGCAATGATTGTTACAGCTATAAAAGGAACTATAACACCACCTGAAATGGCTGACTTATTCGTAAATAATGGATATAGAAGTGCATCAAACGGTACATATTTAAGTGCTTTTCGTTGGGTAGCTGATGTTTTTGATATTGGATATCAAGAGACATATAGCTTAGATACAGCAGTAGATTTATTAAAAGATAATAACTATTTAATAGTAAGTTGTGGTAATGGTTTATTTACAACAGGTGGACATTTAATGGTTATTACTGGAATAGATGGAGATACGCTAAGGATATACGATCCATATTTGTATAGTGGCAAATTTGATACTTCTACAAGAAGAGGTAAGGTAACAGTTAGTGGAAATACTGTGTATTGTTCTGTAGATAATTTTAGAAGATACGCAAATTATACAAGATTTTTTGCATATAAGCACGATGGAAATGTACAAGAAAATACAGGTAATGTAACAACATCTACTTATACTAGATACGTAAAAACAAGCACAGGTGTAGGGGTAAATGTAAGAAGTGGTCCAGGTACAGGATATGGTAAGGTAGGAGCACTAGCAGATGGAACAAGTGTTATAGTGTATGAAACATCTGGAAATTGGTCTAGAATAGGTACAAATAGATGGGTATCTTCTGATTATTTAGTATCTACATATACAAATTCAAATGTTTATAATACAATAGGACAAATAAGAAAGATAAAAGCTTGTTATTTATATAGTAAAAGTAATTTATCTGGAACCAAATATACTTATAAAGCAAATACAACAGTAACTATATTAGAGAATATATCTTCTAATGTAGATAAAGTTAGAGTAAATGTAACTGGAAGAATAGCATATATAAATACTTCTAATTATACTAGTTCTACTTCTATAAGTGTAAAAAATACTGTAGGGCAGTATAAAAGATTAAAAGCAAAAACATATTTATATTCAAAATCAAATTTAACAGGAACTAAATATACATATTTACCGCTAACACAAGTAAAAATTATAAAAAATGTATCAAGTACAGTAGATTATGTCTATGTAGTTAAAACTGGTAGATATGCTTATGTTAAAAATAATGTTTATAAATAAAATTAGAAGAGGTGTAGTGTAATTTATTTATGCTACACCTCTTTTTTTATGCCTATAAATCAAGGATTATACTAACTTATTTACATAATACAAAAAATATGATAAAATGTAATAGAAATGTAATGAAAATGTTAATAAAACATAAAAAACGATATGAAAATAAAATAAATTGATTAATTTAAGTCTTTTTTGCAAATAATATTGATAATATAATATGATTTAAATGTTGAAAATAAAAATAAATTATTATAAACTATTAATACATTAAAACATATAATATAATAGGAGAAAAAATGGATGTAGAAATAGAAGGATATCATGGAACAGATAAAGAGAATATCGAATCAATTTGTAGCAATAATTTTGAAATAAAAAAAGATTTAAAGAATAAACTATTTTTAGGCTTCGGTGCATATTTCTTTTTTGAGTATGAGGATGCTGTTGACTGGAATGTTAAAGAATTAAGGGACGATTTAAATAGAGTTCCTAAATACGATGAACTACAAAATAAAAAGAGTGTAGTTAAAGCTGATATTAAATGTAAAGATACAGATATTTTGAATTTGGACGATAAAGAAATGCTTTTAAAATTTGAAATATTAGTTGAAAAATATCAAGGAAAATTATCAACAAAGCCAGAATTTATAAACGCTAAAAATAAAACAGCAGCAATAATAAATATGCTATATCAAAGAAAGCTTATCAAAAGGAATATAATAATAAAAACTTTTATAGAAACAATTAAAACGAATAGATTTTTACAATCCTTAAAAAACTATCCTAGAAAAATGGTATGTGTAAAAGATAATAAATATATATATAATATATATGAATATAATGAATTAAGCAAAGAAAAATATGATAGTATAGTTTATTTTTATTAATTATGAGAGGTGTAAAATGGATATTTTTGATTTGAATTTAAAAGAATTTGAAGAAAAAGTAAATGAGTTAGTGGAAAATATGACTGCGGATGAACTTTTAGAAGAGCTAATTGATAATGGCTTAATAATTGATGAATATGAAAAAAGTAGTTATTATGATATAAATATAGAAATAGAAAATACTTGGGTACATAAGAATAAAAAGAATAAATTTGAAAAAATGAAAATAAACAAAAAAATGAAAAGTAATTTATTGGAGGCAGCATAATGGAGAAATATAAAAGTAAATTGAGATTTAACAAATATGTAGTTAATGAAGTGAATTTTAAAAATAATGATAATTTCAAGCCACAACCAGTTACAATAGATTTTTCTATATATAAAAATATAGAAAGAGAAGAAAATAACATGAAGGTAGAATTAGTAACAAAAGTATTCGAAAATGCAGAAGAAAATAATTTCCCATTTGAAATGATAGTAAAGCTTACAGGATATTTTACAGAAGAAAATAATGATGAAAATATAAATTTTGAACCAAATGCAATAGCAATTTTATATCCTTATGTTAGATCAATAGTTTCTATATATACTATTAATTCAAATGTTAATGGGTTAATACTACCTGTTATAAATGTAAATAATGTAATTAAAGATTTAGATTCAAAAAAAGGTAATTAGATTAAATTCTAATTACTTTTTTGTTTCGACAAATTTCTTACGACAAAGCAAACATAAAATGTTATACTATCTTAAAAGGAGATGGTATATATGAATATGAAAAGTGCATATGAAAAATCTCTACAAATGATAAAAGAATTAAATGTAAAAAATAAAAAGGAGTATAGAAAATTAGTAAGAAATTATTTAATTTTAAATTTTGAAAGTCTAAAGTACATGAGTCAAACTAGAAGTTTTAGAAAAATACGAAAAATGGCAGAAAGTGAATAATTTTAGCTATATAATTTTATTACTCGCAAATAAAAATGCCTTAGAATCGATTCTCACAATAAGCAACTTAAAATGCAGTAATACCAGTACTTATAGACAATACATACAACAAGTCGAATAAAAAAATAGAAAATGTACGTAAAATGCTGTTGTCCAGTAGAAGCGCCAGAGGAAGAATAAGAAATATAATTTACATATAAAAAAGGAAGTTACATTTTTATTGATGTGACTTCTTTTTTATTCTATAAACTGATATGTAATATTACTAAAGGAGATGTATGAATGAAAATAACGTGGCTAACTAGAAGAAAAAGCTTCAAAGAGATTAAACCAAATAGAAAAATAAGATATGAACAAATTTTAGAAATTTTGTGTTTAGGAATAAAACTGCTAAAGAGATTTCGGTTGAACTATATAAGCAAAAATTAACAAATATAGATGAACGTAATACAACAGCATCAAGGTTAACAGAGTTGGAAAAGTTTAGGTTTGTAGAAGCAACTGATAAAAAACATGTATTTAAACAGGAGAAACAGATCTAATTTATAAGATAACAAAATTAGGGTTAACTAAAAGATAAATGTAATAAAAACTTAATAAATCTATCAAACAGTATTCCGTAAAGAAAGGCAGGAGACAATAAAAAACATATATTTACTAAATATTGTAAAAATAGTAAAATGAAAATAGGGAAAGTACGCAAATAGAAAAGGAGTGATACAAAGTGAGAAGACGTAAAACGCATGGGAATCTAAAGAGAGAGTCCTACTTTAAAACAACTCGGGAATGTTAGATTTATTATTGTAAGTATATTTGCGATAATTCTAGTGACATTATTAGTTTTAGGCTTAATTTCATATGCAAAAAATGGTGTAGAAGTTACAACATTAAGCATTGTAACCAAAGGTAGTGATAATAAGTTTTCGCTTAGTGGAGCTAAATATACCATAAAAAAGATTACTACAGATGAAAATAATAATGAAGTGATAGAAGATGCAAAAGACTATTATGGTAATCTGATTGGGAATGAAGAAAATATAGATGGCACAGCTTATAGAATTATTACAAGCAATGAAAACGGAGAAATAAATCTAGACTTACCATCAGGTAAATATAGAATTACAGAAATAGTAGCACCAACTGGATACAAATTAAATAAAAATAATTCATATGATGTTGTATTAGACAAAAAAGGTGATTATTCTTTATTCTATACAAATAAGGAATGGGAAAAAGAGTTTAAAAAAGATGAAACTAGATTAAATCCATTAGATATAAAAGAAACAACAGGAGAAGAATATATTGCACTTGTAGAAGTAGTTGCATATTATACTGTTCCGGCAGAAGATAAGGAGGATAATCAGCCAAGTGAATTAAAACCAGGACTATATATTTTTAGGTATAACGTTAACAATAAAATTAAAGAAATTGTATATTTATATGAAAATGCCCCAAGAGACAATAGTGAAACTAATATAAAAATTTTAAATGAAACAGAGCAATATTATATTTTATATTCTAATGAAACAATATTTGCTTTTGACAAATCTGGGGAGCTAGTTAATGATTTTTGTAGTTTTATATACGATTTAGATATGTATTTTTCAGATAATTATTATGTGTCAAAACAAACAGGAGATATTACTATAGTAGGACATGCATACGGAGAAAATACCATACCGGCAGAACAAACTTCATGGAATAAAGAAATTACTTTTGGAGAGCAGGATTTAGAAAGCAATATATTGATACAACTTAATTCGGAAGGAAAAGTAAATTGGGTTATAGATTTTAAAGATGCAGAGATTATAAGTAATATAATGCAAAGAGATTCAAATGTTACAATTAATATAAGGACTTATAATGACATTATACTAAATCAAGGTGATGGTGATATAGAATTACAAGCAGGAGCATATAATTTAACTATAAATAATGGACAAGTAGAAAATACTGTAAATCTAATAGGCAGTTTTAAAGATCAATTATATAGTGATAATAATCTTATGGAAGAATATATAACAGCTGATTTTGGTACATTAAGTTTTATAGATGTTTATGATGAATATACTATACAACCAGAAAATACTGTAAATAACGAACCAATCCAGTTAAATAGTGAACTAATGTATGTTATAAAACTTAATAGTGAGGATAAAGTTGAATGGGCTACACAAATAAACATACCAAATGATCAATATTATAAAGAAGTTAGTAATGGATATATTATTAATGCTTTTATGTATGGAACAATTAATGCAGAGTATACTTGTGATGGAAAGAATATTGATTTAGGTTACCAATGTTTGGCGACAATAAAAATTGATAAATCCGGAAAAGTTATGTATGTAGAACAAACACCAATTGAAGAGAATACAGAAGAAATATATTATTTAGATAAAGTAATTGAACTAGATAATAGAAAATATATACAATTAAAAACAAAAGATAGTTTATCTAGTCCTAAATCAATTATAGAAGGAAGAGATATAAAGCATTTTAATGATACTAAATTAGAAAAGTATGTAGAAATAGAAGAAAAAAGAGATAAAATTGATAAGCAAATATTAACTGTTACAAATGGAAAAGAAGATTCATTACAGATTATAAAACAAGATTCTAGGACAGCTGAATTGTTACCAGGTTCAAAATTTACAATAAAAAAAGTTATAACAAATGCTGACGGAACAGTAACAAAAGAAGATGCTGTAAATAATGATGGAGAGTTAGTAGGAAATATCGAAAATATAAATGGAGAAGAAATAAGAGTTGTTACTACAAATGAAAATGGAGAAATTAATGAAAGCCTTCCTGTAGGAAAATATGAAATTGTAGAGGTTAAGGCTCCTGAGGGATATTATTTAAAACCTACAGTAGAAGAAAATACATACGAAGTAGAAATTGCAGAAAAACAAGCAGAAAAGAAAGAATGGAAAGAATCGTGGAGTAAAATTGTAGGGGAATATAGGGAAAGACCAAGCTCACTAGATGAATATGAAGCGGTAGGACATACAAAAATATTACAAAAAGATGAAACTGGAGTAATAGTATATATAGCTAATAATGAACATTTAAATATTCCAGCAGAAGATACAGTAAATAATGTGGAGATAAATCTTTATAATCCAGTAATAATAAAATACAATTTAGACAATAAAGTAGAATGGATAAAGAGTACAATAGACTTTGGAAATATTAAGAAAACAGAAAATAATGAATACGTTGTAAATGGTTATCTAGAGGATGAAATAGAAATACCAGCAGAAGACACAGCCAATAATAAAGAGTTGGTGATTCCAAGAGGAAGTGTAACTTTAAAATATGATAGTGAATTTAAAATTATAGGTATGATCGCATTAAATTCTGTAGACTATTTAACTGATAACATTTATGAAGTTAATATATATGATAATGCTTTTAAAATTCCAGCTATAAGTACTGCTGATGATAGGGAAATTTTCTTGGAATCAGGCCATTATCTTGTAAAAATAAATAATGATTTAAAGATAGAAAAGGTAATTGTTAAAATTCCAGATTATGAAGATTATATTGTAAAAGATAATGAAATTATATATAAAATAATTCCAGAAGAAACTGAATATATACATACTATAGATAAAAAAGAAAAAGAATTATTAGCAGGAAAAGAATATATAGCAAAATGTAACTATAATGGTGATATATTAAATATATTTTCAGGAATGGATGAAATACAAGATATAATTGTAGATGAAGATGGATATTTACTAAAAGTGTATAATAAAGAAGATACGTTAATATCAACTGATGATACCTGTAATGGAGAAGAAGTAATTTTAAAAAACTATATGTATATAAAATTAGATAATAATTTAAAACTTACAAGCAATACTATGGATTTTTGGAATAATAATAGCTATGAGTCTTATATTGAATTAGTTGATGTATTAAATGATGGTTATTTGTTAAAAATCTTTTCAATAAATGAATATACTGTACCAAAAGAAAATACTATTAATGATATAGAGGTGATATTAAATTATCATACAGAAACTATAGTAAAAGTAAATAAAGAATTAAAATTTGAATGTAAACTAAATGAGTTTAAATTAAATAGTCACTATACTGATGGAGAATATGTTACATCAAGGATAGATGACAAGGAAAACAGAATATACAGATTACGTAGATATTTTACTTCTAGTACAACAATACCAGCAGAAGATACAGTAAATAATAAAGAAATTAAAGTATCGAGTGGATACAATTATGTATTATATAATAGCGAATTTAAAATAATGGCAGTTGGTATGAATTTACCAAGTTCTATATTAGAAAGTGGATACATTATTTGCGAATATAATTCTAGCGAAAAAGAAATTCCTGCAGAAGATACGGTTGATAATCAAGCTATTCTTTTGCAAAAAGGAAATTCATTAATTATATATAATAAACAAATGAAAGTAGAGCGAGTTCTTACTGGTTATGATAATATATATTCTTTTGATGATTTAGGAAAAATTGCATTTGAAGTAGAACCTAAGAATACAACAATAATTGATGCTAAAGATACAGTGAATAATAAAGAAATAGTATTACAAGAAGATATTAGATATATTGTAATAATAGATGAAAATACACTAAAAATAGAAAATGTAATATATATTCCATATTCAGGAGATTATACAAAATTAAATGAAGGATATCTAATGAAAGGTCATTTTATAGAAAACCAAGTTATACCTGCCGAATATACAGCAGATGGAAAGGATATAGAAATTGAAAATCCATATGAAGATTATATTGTAAAATATAATAATGAAGGAAAAATACAATTAGTACTAGAGGGAGAACTTAGAAAAGTAGATAAAAATGATGATGGCTATACGCTGTTGTTAGAAGATTCTTCAGGATATACTAATTTAGTAAATATAGATAATAATTGGAATATATTAAATATAATAGAAGATTTTGTATTAAATACATCTGATGGGGGATATATTAAATATGAAAATTATCTAACGAATACTACTATAACTAAAGAGAATAATACTACTGGTAATGATATTTTTATCGAAAAAGGACTATATCTTGTAAAAATGAATTCAGAAAATAAAATTGAATGGTTATTAAAACAAGATAAAGTAGTAACCGAATTAGCAGAAATTAATGTAGATAAATATTTTGGTACATTTTGTCAAGTGAATGATGACGGAGGAATAAATTTAGGCTTTCTACAAATTTCACAAGAGACTGTGCAAGAGCAGTTAGCAAACAAAGTTGTATTAAATGTAACAAATGAATCTGATGTAGGAAAAGTAGTTGTAAAATATGTAGACAGGGAAACAAACCAAGAAATAGCTTCAAGTGAAGAATTTGAAGATAGAGTAGGAGTAGATTACGAAACAGAAGCAAAAAATATACAATATTATAAGTTAGAAGGAACACCAGAAAATGCAACAGGTACAGTAGCAAGTGGAACAACAGAAGTAATATACTATTATGATAAACAAGATTTTAATATAAAAACAGATAAAACAATTTCTGAATTATATGTAAATGGTGATAAACAAGATATTAAGAATAATAAAAATAATATTTTCCAAGTATCAGTACACAGAAAAGAACTAGAAAACACAGAATTAAAAATAAAATATATAATTAAAATAGAAAATACAGGAGAAATACCAGGAACTGCAGGAATAGTTACAGACCAAATACCAGAGGGCTTAGAATTCTATGCAGAAGATAATGCGGACTATTGGCAATTAAAAGATGGTGTAGCAATGACTGATAAATTAGATGGCGAATTAATCGAACCAGGAGAGTATAAAGAATTAGAGATTGTTTTAAGATGTACTAATTTAGGCGATAAAGTAGGAATACAGACTAATAAAGCTGTTGCAGAAAACATGAAAAATGATCCTAATTTTGAAGATTCAAATAGTGAAGACGATTTAGGTGAATGTGAGTTATTAATTTCAGTTGGATTAGGTGGACAAGATATTGTAAAAATATTATTAATCTCAATTGTTGCATTAATAGTAGTTGCAAAAATAATAAATAAACTTAGAAGAAGAAGCAAATAAAAATAGTAAGATAAAAGAGTTAAGATTTTATAATCTTAACTCTTTTAAAATGTTTTATAGACTTGCTAAATTTTATTCTTTATTTGTCATTTCTTCTAATTGTAATAATTCATTCCATCTCTTATCAACTATTCTTTGGAATTCTTCTATCATCCACTCATTTCCTGGTTTAAACATATGCCTAAAACGTTTTTGTGGTTTTAAGAATTCTTCTACTGGAAGTTTTTTAGCTGGTTTATATGTTATTTTATATTTACCATCTACAACTTCATATAATGGCCAATAACATGTATCTGCAGCTAATTTGTTAATTTGCATTAAGTCTTCTGTTGGGTATCCCCATCCTCTTGGGCAAGGAGCCATTACATTTAAGAATGTTGGTCCCTCTGTATATATTGCTTTTTCTGCTTTTTCATATAAATCTTTAAAATTAGTCATAGCAAGAGTTTGTGCAACATATGGTAAATGATGTGATACCATTATTTCTGTTAAGTCTTTTCTTTCTTGTGCTTTACCTGGGATAACTGTTCCAGCAGGTGAAGTTGTTGTATCTGCAAATTTAGGTGTTGCAGAAGAACGTTGAATACCTGTGTTCATATATGCACCATTATCGTAACATACATAAACCATATCATGACCTCTTTCCATAGCACCAGAAAGTGATTGTAAACCTATATCATAAGTTCCACCATCTCCACCGAATGCGATGAATTTTGTATGTGTATCTTCTTCTAATTTTCCTTGTTTCTTTAAAGATTTGTATGCAGCTTCAACACCAGATAATGTACTTCCAGCATTTTCGAAAGCTGTATGAATAAATGAATCTGTCCAAGATGTATATGGGTATGTAAATGTAGAAACTTCCATACATCCAGTAGCTGTAGCAATTACAGCATGATCTTCTGGTTTTAATGCACGTAAAACCATTCTAGCAACTGTTGGAGCTCCACAACCTGCACACATTTTATGTCCTTCAGAAAATCTTGAAGGCTTATTTGCGACTACTTCTTTTAAATTATATGGCATTATTTTTCAGCTCCTTTCGTTCTTAATCCTAAATGTCTATAAGGATTATCAATTTTTCCTGTTTCTACGATTTCTAATAAATCATTATAAACTTTTTCTATGTCATCAGATTTTGTATCTCTACCACCAATTCCATAGATATAACTTACTGTAGGTACATGGATATTATTTACATACATACCAGATGTAACATCTGTAAATAATGCACCACCTGCAGCATTTAAAGAATCTGCTTTATCTAATACTGCAACTGCTTTTACATTTGCTAAAGCTTTAGCAATTTCTTCTGCAGGGAATGGTCTAAATACACGAACCTTTAATAATCCGGCTTTAACACCTTTACTACGTAAATCATCTACTACGAATTTTGCAGTACCTGCTGTAGAGTTCATACAAACAATAGCAACATCTGCATCTTCTAATTTATATTCTTCGAATAAACCATATTTTCTACCTGTTAATTTTTCAAATTCTTCTGCTACTTCTAAAATAACTTTTTTAGCATTTTTCATAGCTTGAGATTGTTGAGCTTTATGCTCGAATAAATATCCTTGTAAATCTAAAGGTCCCATAGAAATAGGTTCTTTACTATTTAATAAGTAATGTTCTGGTTTATATGTACCAACAAACTCTTTTACTTTATCATCTTCTACTAAATCTATTGTTTCTATAGAATGTGATGTAATAAATCCATCTTGGCAAACCATTAATGGTAATAAAACATCTTTATGTTCTGCAATTCTATGAGCCATTAATAAGTTATCATATGCTTCTTGATTACTTTCTGAGAATAACATTATCCATCCAGCATCACGAACACCCATTGCATCAGAGTGATCATTGTGGATATTTAATGGTCCAGATACAGCACGATTTACAAGTGACATTACTATAGGTAAACGTAATGATGAAGCTATATATATCATTTCCCACATGAAAGATAATCCGTTTGAAGATGTAGCTGTCATAGCTCTAGCACCTGCGGCTTCTGCACCAACACAGGCACTCATTGCACTATGTTCACTTTCTACTGCTACGAATTCTGTATCAACGGCACCATTGCTAACAAAAGTAGAAAAATATTGTGGTATTTCTGTTGATGGTGTAATAGGGAAGGCAGCAACAACGTCTGGATTTATTTGTTTCATAGCTGTAGCTGCAGCTTCATTACCACTTAAACGTTCTCTAATACTCATTATTCAACTCCCTCCTCTTCCATTGAGATTGCTTTGAAAGGACAAACTTTGGCACAAACGCCACATCCTTTACAATATTCATAATTAAAATCTGTTCTTTTCATATCTTTTCCAACTGGAATTGCATTTTCTGGACAAACAGGGAAGCATAATCCACATTGTTTACATTTTTCACTATCAAATATAGGTTTCATGCTTCTCCAATCTCCAGTTTTAACTTCGCGAGAATTTCCAGCATTATATATTGTTCCTCCAATTGTCATATCTTCCATTGGAGTTGAGTTATTTATATTTGTCTTATCCATTTTAAAACTCCTTTCTTTTGAACTTTAGGGACGGGGCTTAAAGTTCATTCGTATACATAATATAGAACTCTAAGTGAAATTTTATACAGGGAAAAAAGGAACGTCCCCAAATCCCTATTGTATTTCTACGACTCTTTGTAATGCTATTTCTAATGCTTTCATATTTCCACCTATAACTTCTGGTTTCTTTGCAAATTTGTGTTTAAAAGAACCTTCCATATCTTGTAAGAATTCTTTTTCAGGAATAATTCCTGTTACTTTAACAACTGCAGCAAGCATAGGAGTATTTGGAAAATACTTTCCTAAAGCTTCGATAGAAACAGTTCTTGCATCTATTGTATATATGTGTCCTTTATATCCTTTTAATAATCTTTTTAGTGTTTCACCGTCTTTTGTAGTATTAATAATAATTGCTCCAGATTCTTTTAAACCTGCAGTAACATCTACAGAATTTAATAAAGTGTCATCAACAACTACTACATAATCTGGATTGTAAATATTACAATGTATTCTAATAGGTGTTGTACTAATTCTGTTATAAGCAGTTATTGGCGCACCCATTCTTTCAGCTCCGTATTCAGGAAATCCTTGGATATATTTTCCTGTGTTAAATGCTGCATCAGCTAATAACAAAGAAGCTGTTTTTGCACCTTGACCACCTCTACCATGCCATCTAATTTCAATTAAATCGTTCATTGGTTTGAAATTACCTCCTTTTAGTAAATTTACGTATAAATATACACTTAAAGTATATTCTTAAAAGCCGTAAGTGTCAAGGCAATTTGTTAGAATAAATGGTCATAAAAAAATAAAAAACTTAAGTAGACATAATATTAAAAAAGTGATATACTATAAAGGCTAAAAGCAAGTTGAAAAGATTAAAGGAGGATTATTATGCTTATTAAAACAAAATTAAGACCCAAGGAGCAAAATGAATTTAATCGGTATTTTGGAGATTTAAAACACTCCATTACACCGATTGAGGGAACTAGTAGACAAATCCAAGAGCGGATTGAAGACGAGAAAGTAAGTTCACAAATAATCTTATCAAGTGAAAAGTTGTTTATTCAAGATATTAAAGGAGAAGCTGTAGGTAGAATACACAAAAATTTGCTTACAAATATTTATAGGGATATGAATAATGTCCAACGTTTTATGCTAAGAGCTTTTGTTGAATTGGAAAAAAATACGCTCCCAATTGTTTCAAATTCTCAAGTTGGAGATTTTATACAGGGGTTAGAAGATGATGAAAAAGTAATGATTTACAATCAACTTTTAGACTTCTTCAAGTATTTTAAAGACAGAGAGTCTACCGGAGATACAGAAGTTTGTGTACTAGCGGCAGATAGCACGTCAATTTGTGGAGCAATTACACAAAGCACCGATTTGCGCTTCATTAAACTTCCTAAGCAAATTCAAGAAAAGGTATATTTATTAGAACTAGTAGAAGGGCAGATAAATATACTAAAATATTATTACTTGATGGTGCTAGATATTATCTTACATCCTTTCTTCGAAAATACTATATATGCAATAGAACAAGACAGACCATTATATTGGTGTATAGTTAGCTTGTTAAAAAAATTGGATGAACATATTAGTGATTTTTGGAGAGAAAGAGCAAGGGTTATATTAGAGAAGTATTTTGATTATATTGAAGGAGCAGAAGTGCTTTACAATGAACTTTTTGAAGGTGACAAAGGACATGGAAAGGAACTACTGAAGGAGAATTATTACTTTAATATAGCGACAGGAGTTCTAATGAACAGTGATATTCAAATACGATTTTTCTATGAAATGAATAAAGAGGAAAAGAATATTGTAATAAACCAAGCTGTTTCCTTCGCAAGAAGAATAAATACCTTATTAGTTAAAGATTTAGAGAGAATCTCACCAGAGGTGTTTTATCATCCAAGAGAACATGAGACAGAGCTGGAAGAAATTTTTACCTACCTTAAGATGTTCAGATTTACTCATAGAACCTTAGAAGAAGTAATGTTAAAAAAGGGAATGAGTAAAAAAGAATGGATTTATGTAAAAAATTTGTTAAGGACAGTATATGAAGAGGAACATATGCAAAGAATTGAGGAACAATGTTTACATCATGTGAATAATTACTATACTATCATTAGTAACATTGCTTTAAATTATTCGTTGCAGTCGGCAAGTTCTGTAAATGCAAATTTATTAGAACTTTGTAAATATGAGCTAGCATATAAACTAGCTATTCAAGAAAAGACAGAAGAGGAAAAAGCAGCGTTAAAAGACATTGAACTCTTATATAAGCTGATGGATGTTCCTTTTAAAGCGTATCTGGATAAGGATCTAATGATAGAAGCCCAGCGAAAAAAAGGGATATCAGAATGGATGATAAATCTATTTGTATTTATTTGTGAAGATGAGTAGAAAAAAGGATGAAGCAGGATGTTATCCTGCTTTTTTCCTGTCTAAAAATATGGACTAAGAAAACGTATAAATCTTACGCAAATAAGGTTTCTAACATTGACTTTTTATACTTTTTCATATATTATAGTAATGTCAAATTTTATGTATAAATGAGATATAAAAGCACTAGCTTAAGGAGGAAGATTTATGGGAGAAGTAATAGTTATAACATCTGGTAAAGGAGGAGTAGGAAAAACGACTACAACAGCTAACTTAGGTTCTGCCCTAGCATTAGAAGGAAAAAAAGTAGTATTAGTAGATACAGATATAGGACTTCGTAACTTAGATGTCGTAATGGGGTTAGAAAATAGAATTGTTTACGATATCGTAGATGTTGTAGAAGAAAAATGTAAATTAAGACAAGCATTAATAAAGGACAAGCGTTTTCAAGAATTATTCCTATTACCTGCTGCCCAAACAAGAGATAAAAGTGCAATAACAGAAGAACAAATGAGAGATTTAATAAAACAGCTAAAAGAAGAATTTGACTATATTTTAATAGACTGTCCAGCTGGAATAGAACAAGGTTTTAAAAATGCAATCGTAGGGGCAGATAAGGCAATAGTTGTAACAATGCCAGAAATTTCAGCGATAAGAGATGCTGATAGAATAATAGGATTATTAGAATCATCAGAAATCAAGAATCCGCAATTAATTATAAATAAATTAAGACCAGAAATGGTTAGAAAAGGTAAAATGATGGATGTTGATGATATAGTAGATTTATTATCAATACAACTTTTAGGAGTAGTACCAGATGATGAATATGTAATTACTCAAACAAATAAAGGGGAACCTGTTATATCTAACAGAAAAGCACCTTCAGGTAAAGCATATATGGAAACTGCTAAGCGTATTCTAGGGGAAGATATAGAAGTAACAATACCAGGAAGAGAAAAAGGATTCTTGGCAGCTTTAAAAAGATTTTTTAAAAGAAAATAATTAGCATTGGAGGTAAAATATGTTCGAAAATATAGTAGGTTTCTTCAAAAAATTATTAAAAAAAGAAGAGGAAGAAGAAAACAATAAAGATATGGCAAAAGAAAGATTACATCTAGTTTTAATGCAAGATAGGGCAAATGTTTCAGCAGACTTTTTAGAAATGATGAAACAAGAAATTATAGATGTAATTAAAAAATATATAGATGTAGATGAAAAAGAAATTGATGTTCATTTAACAAGTAAGACTAACGAAGATGGTACATCAGCAGCTCCAGCATTATATGCAAATATTCCGATTGTTAGTATTAAACATACAGGGGAAATGGATGACGAAGTAGTAGAAAAAGTTCAAGAACAAGAGATAGAAGAGAAAAAAGATAATAATCAAGAGACTCAAAATGCAAAAACAGATAAAGAAACAGCTAATAAAACAGAAATCAAAAAAGAAGAAAATAAGGAAGAAACTGTATTAGAAGCTAAAAAAGAAGAGGTAAAAGTAGAAGAGATAAAAACAGAAAAAGAGTCTAAAGAAAAGGAAAAAACTAAAAAGGATGAAGAAGTAAAAACTGAAAAAGAAAAAACAGTTAAACAAGAAGAGAATGTTTCAAATGAAGAAGAGAAAGCTACTACAGATGTAAAAGATGATGATAAAAAAGATACAGAGCCTAAAGAAACAAATAATGAGCAAGTAAATGCAGGAGTAAAAGAAAATAATATAAGTACAAAACAAGAAAACAAAAATATAATAACAAATTCACAAGTAAAACAAGAACCTGTGATACATAATAATAGAAAAAGAAGAAATAAAAAAAGAAAAGGAAGAAGATAAACAAGGGATGTATAACAAATAAAAATAAATTACGTAAAGGATGAAAAATGAAAAAGAAAATTTTAAAAAATATCGACTGGGGAATTTTTATATGTTGTATTTTATTGTCAATAATAGGAATGATAGCCTTGTTCTCTGCAACTTATGATTCTGAAGATACAAGTTTGCAAAGACAATTAATATGGTTTGTTATTTGTATTCCGGTAGTCTTTATTATAATATTCATAGACTACGAAGCAATAGCAAAAATATCGCCGATTCTGTATGGAATTGTTTTAATACTGTTGGTTATAGTATTATTTACAGATCCGGTTAATGGAGCTACAAGCTGGTTTAATTTAGGATTTCTTTCTATTCAACCAGCGGAATTTGCTAAAATAGCTGTAATTTTGTTTTTAGCTCTAGTCTTGTGTAAAATACAAGAAAAGGGTAAAAATGAGATAAATAGACCTACAAAATTATTAATAGCTTTAGCAGTAGTAGCAATTCCAGTACTTTTAATAATAAAACAACCAGATTATGGTACAGCTGCAGCATTTTTAGTAGCAACAGTAATGATATTATTTACAGCTGGAATAAATAAAAAATACATTATAGGAACTATTTTATTAGTAGTTATAGCAGTTCCTTTATTATACTTTTTTGTATTACCAGAACATGCAAAAGACAGAATCGAAGTATTTTTAAATCCAGAGTCAGACCCACGTGGTTCAGGATACAATTTAACACAATCAAAACTTGCAATAGGAGCAGGTCAATTAACAGGAATGGGATTACTAAAAGGAAATCAAACACAGCTAGGTTTCTTATATCCAAAAACAACAGACTTTATATTTTCTGTTATTGGCGAAGAGATGGGCTTTATAGTTGCAGGTAGTGTAATAATAATATATGTAATACTAATAACAAAATCAATCTATGTGGCTAAGACTGCAAAAGATGACCTTGGCACATATATTGCAATAGGAATAGCTGGAATATTCTTATTCCACATGGTAGAAAATATAGGAATGACAATGGGATTATTACCAATAACAGGTGTTCCATTACCATTTGTAAGTTATGGAGGAAGTTCATTATTAACTAACTTTATTTTAATAGCATTACTGTTAAATATAAGTGGTAGAAGACAAAAAGCAATATTTATAGAATAAAAAAGCAAATACAAGATTTTTTATACATTAGTAAATGTTAGGAAATCTAGCATCTGCCATAAGTATCTAGTACAGAAAGTTGAAAGTAAAAGCTTTCAACTTTTGCAGTTAAACATAAATTAGAATTAAGGAGAGAAAAAATTTGTATTTAAAAAGTATAAAGATTGGAAATTTAGAATTAGACAATAATGTGTTTTTAGCACCTATGGCAGGAATTACAGATAAATCATTTAGAATTTTATGCAAAGAAATGGGTGTAGGACTTACTACAACAGAAATGGTAAGTGCAAAAGCAATTTATTATCATGATAATAAAACTAAAAAATTATACAATTTAGATGGAGAAAAAAGACCAATTAGTATTCAATTATTTGGGAGTGATATAGAAGCGATAAAATATGCTACACAAGAGGTGGATAAGCTTGCTGATATTATAGATTTTAATATGGGATGTCCAGCTCCAAAGATAGTAAAAAATGGAGACGGAAGTAATCTACTATTGCACTTAGATTTATTAGAGAAAATAGTTGGTGCAATAAGAGAAAATACAGATAAACCAATTACTTTAAAAATAAGAAAAGGCTGGGATGAAAATAGTGTTGTTGCTGTAGAAACTGCACAAATAATCGAAAGAGCTGGAGGAGATGCTATTACAATCCATGGTAGAACTAGAAAAGAGTTTTATTCTGGAAAAGCTGATTGGGATATTATAAAAAAAGTAAAAGAAAGCGTAAATATTCCAGTAATAGGTAATGGAGATATAGTAGATGAAGAAACAGCAGAAGCAATGTTTAAATATACAAATGTAGATGGAATAATGATTGGGAGAGCAGCTTTTGGGAACCCGTGGATTTTTAGAGAGATAATACATTATTTAAAAACTGGGGAGAAATTAGAAAAACCAACTTTAGATGAAAGATATAGCACAATGGTAAGACATATAAATATGGAAATAGAAGAAAGAGGAGAAGAAGTTGCAATAAAAGAGATGAGAAAGCAATTAAGTTGGTACATAAAAAATTTAAAAGATTCAAGTCAAATGAGAGATAAAATAAATAAAATAATAGATAAAGAACAATTGCTAAATGAAATAAAAGCATATTTCGAATATCTAAAAAATAATTGAATAAAATTAGAGAAAGAATAGTATATATACTATTCTTTTTTTGATATAAGAATTTAATTTGGGAGGAATTTATGAAAAAAAATAAATTAATTATTTTCTTTATTTTAGCAATAATTATTGTTTTTACAATTATTTTTTATTTAATTAATAATAAAAAAATCGAAATTGGGAATAATGATAATAATCAAATTTTAAATATGAACTCGTATAAAGCAAAAATAGAGGTAACAGTGGTAAGTAATAAAAATACTAATAAGTATAAAATGACACAAGAATATAAAAAGGGAGAATACTGCATGCAAGAAGTAGAAGAACCAGAAAATATAAGAGGAGTGAGAATAGAATACAGCAATAATACATTAAGTTTAAAAAATACTAATATGGATCTTACAAATATATACGAAAATTATAAATATATGGCAGAAAATAATTTATTTTTAAATGAATTTATAGATGATTTTAACAATAGTAGTAATTCAAAACATGAAGAAAATGAAAATGAGATTATATTATCAACGGATTGTAAAACTCAAGAAAATAAGTATCAAGTAAAGAAAAAATTGACAATAGATAAAAAAACAAATAAACCAAAGAAATTAGAAGTACAAGATATTAACCAAAATATAACTGTTTACATATTATATAATGAGATAAGTTATAAGTAGTAAGAAGCTATTTTCTTTATCTCGAGCTAGTATTTAAAACAAGATATATACTAATAATAGGAGTGAAGAAAATGAATATAAAAAGAGGCGACATGTTTTATGCAGACTTAAGTCCTGTTGTTGGCTCAGAACAAGGAGGAATTAGACCAGTTTTAATAATACAAAATGATTTGGGAAACAAATATAGTCCAACTGTAATTGCAGCAGCAATTACATCTCAAAAAACTAAAAATAAGTTGCCTACGCACATAGAAATTAATTCAAAAGATTTTGGTTTAAAATCAGATTCGATAGTACTTGCTGAACAAATTAGAACAATAGATAAAAGTAGATTAAAAGAGAGAATAGGACATATAGACAATGACGAAATTATAGGGAAAATAAATAATGCTCTTGGTGTTAGTTTCGGTTTAGGCGAATAGAGAGCAAAAGAACGTTCTTATTTTCCTTTTATAGGAAAATAAAAGCGTTCTTTTATTTGTATAAATTTGTGTACTAGAAATTTAATTATTAAAAAACTATCTAAAATCCCGGAGGAATGTCCAAAAATCCCTATACTTGTAATTTTTTTATTATTTTAATTTCTTCATATAATTTGTCTACAATTTCTTTTCTTGTTAAATATGCTGTTTGATATTCATGATATATCTTATGAATATTTTCAAAATTTTCGCCTTCCTGAAATAGCATTTCCATTCCCTCTTTATAATAATTTTTCTTTTTTTCAGAATGAGCTTTATCCATTTTTTCCTCATATTCTAAGATTTGTTCAATTCTTTTTATTTGATCTTTTAAATAGTCAACATAGCCTGTGACGCAACTGATTTCATAGTAAGTATCATCAATAACAACTTTAAACAAAGCCTTTACAACTTTTTTATTAAGTTTACCTAATTTTACGCCTTGTGCTGCATTATCTAGAGCTGCAACTTTAATATTTGGCTCGGTATCTTTTATTAAATCTTTTAGAGTATCAGATATGTGAATATGAGTTTTATATTGTCTTTTAGTAACTAATGCATCATAGTCATCTGCAACTTTTATTATTTGATCTTCGTATGGAATTAAATTTCCAACCAATCCTTCAGGATATCCCATACCATCTAAAGTTTCATGATGATATTTTGGCCCTAGTGCATAAGGTCTTAATTTAATATCATCCATACACATTTTATAACCTATAAGTGTATGTGTTTTCATGATAGCGAATTCTTCGTCTGTTAGTTTATCAGGTTTATTTAGTATTTTGGCGGGAATAAACATTTTACCAATGTCATGTAAATATGCACAAATCGTACAATAAGCAGTAAAATTTTTATCGCAACGCAAATATTCGCACAACCTACAGGTAATGCTTGCAACATTTTCACTATGAATTCTGGTAAAAGGGTCTAAACTATCTAGCATAGTTAATTGATACCTCATAGTAACATCTAAATTATATGATTTTAAAGTTGTTTTATCATAAAAATCAAATTTTTGGTCAAACATTAAATACTCCTCTTTTGTAAAATTATTCGTCATTTTCATATAGCCCACAGACACCAAATCAAAAATTTAGACTGTGGTTTAAATTTTTAATTTTCGAATTTCTTTTAATTCTGCGTTTAATTTATCTATTTGCTCATTTTTATTAATAAGAGCTTGCTTAAATTGTTCAAAGATTTCTTCAAAATTTTCTACAGTTTCGCCTTTATCAAAAAGCATTTTCATTCCTTCTAAATAATAATTCTTTTGCTTTTCAGAATTAGAAGAATTCATTTTATCATAATATTTTTTTATTTCTTTTAATCTTTTTATATTATCTTTTAAATAATCTAAATAGTTAAATGCACAAGAAATTTCATAAATTGTATCATCTATTACTACTTTTTTTAAAGCTTTTGTAGCTGGTACATTATTTTTTCCATTATGTGCATTTTCGATTAATATTTTTAAAGTATCTATAATGCCAATGTGTGATTTATATTGTCTTTTACTAACAATTGCATCAAATTCATCTGCTACCCTAATAATTTGTGCTTCTATTGGGATGGCATCTCCTTTTAATCCTTCTGGGTAACCTGTACCATTTAATGCTTCGTGATGGCATTTAGGACCAGCAGAATAAGGTCTTAAATTGACATCATTCATACACATTTTATATCCAATAGTTGTATGAGTTTTCATAATTTCATATTCTTCGTCTGTAAGTCTAGAAGGCTTTTGAAGAATAGATGGTGGAATAAACATTTTGCCAATATCATGCAAATATGCACAAGTTGTACAGTAAGTAGTAAAGTCTTTATTTAAATGAAGATAATCACATATTCTACAAGTTATATTTGCAACGCCTTCAGAATGTTTCCTTGTAAAATTATCTAGTGAATCTAACATTTTTAATTGATATCTAGCACTAGAATCTAAATCATAAGATTTTAAGACAGTTTTATCGTAAAAGTCAAATTTTTCTTTAATCATTTTAAAACTCCTTTGTAAATAGTATTACTTTTTGCTATGTAAATAATTCAATATTTTTTCAAAAGTATAATATCATTAAATGAAATAAAGTTCAATATATTGTTGATTTATATTGATTTTTAATATATTATAAAGAAGTACAAAAAGATAAAAAAGGTGATAATAATGTATTTAAAAAGATTAGAGTTACAAGGATTTAAATCCTTTGCAGATAAAACAGTTTTAGAATTTATGCCAGGAATTACAACAGTTATAGGACCAAACGGATCTGGAAAAAGTAATATATCTGATGCAATTCGTTGGGTATTAGGTGAACAAAGTATAAAATCATTAAGAGGTGCTAAATCAGAAGATATTATTTTTGCAGGAACACAAAATAGAAAATCTTTAGGTTTTGCTGAAGCATCTTTAGTTTTTAATAATGATGATGGTAAATTACCAATAGAATATGCAGAAGTTACAGTAACAAGAAGAATATATAGAACAGGTGAAACAGGTTATTTTATAAACAAAACACCTTGTAGATTAAAAGATATTCTAGAATTATTTATGGATACTGGTATTGGTAAAGATGGATATTCTATTATAGGTCAAGGAAAAATAGATGAAATATTAAGCAATAAGTCAGAAGATAGAAGACATATTTTTGAAGAAGCAGCAGGAATTGTAAAATATCGTAGCAGAAAAGAAGATTCAGAAAAGAAACTAGAAAGATCTAAATTAAATTTGTTAAGAATTAACGATATTTTATCAGAAATAGAAAATAATATGGAACCTTTAAAAATCCAATCAGAAAAGGCTAAAAAGTTTTTAAGTTTAAGAGAAGAATTAAAGGGAATAGAAGTGGGATTATTCTTATATAATATTGATTTATATAAAGAAAGATTAGAAAAGATAACAGCTGATGAAGATATTATGAATTCAACTTATGAAAATGAACAAAAAAGCCAAGAAGAAAAGAATGAAAAAAAGAACAAATTAAAAGTAGAGATAAATAATTTAATAGAAGAAATAGAATCTATGCAAAATATTGGTTTCGAAAGTTCTAATCAAATAGAAAAGATAAATTCTAATATAAATGTATCAGAAGAAAGAATTAATAATATACAAGAAAATAATAAAAGATATGAAACAGAAATTGCAGAGATAAATGATAAAATAGTAGAGTTAGAAGAAGAAAAGAAACAAAAAATAGCTAAAAAAGAGAATTTATTTAATAATAAAGAAAAATTCGAAAAAGAATTAAAGGAAAAGCAAGAGGAATTAAACAGATTAACTGCAAAATTATCTGATAAGCAATTAGAGATAGAAAATAAGAAGAAGATAATTGAAGAAAATACAGATAGAAAATACGAAGTACAAAATGATATAAATACACAAGATGTAACAACAGATTCTGTAGAAAAAAATATAAAAGCTAAAACAGAAGAATTGGAACTTACAATTTCTGAATTAGATGGGGCAAGATTAAAAAAGAGTGAGATTGAGCAAAATTTTATAGAGATAGAATCAAAAAGAAATAAACTAAAAAATGATTTAAGTGAGATAGAGAATAAAAAAATAGAGGCTGACAATAAAATAAAAAGTTTTGAAACAGAAATTAATACTTTGGGTCATGAAATAAGAATTAAAGAATCTAGACTTAAATTTTTAGAAGAAACAGAAAGAGAAAAAGAAGGTTATACAAAAAGTGTTAAATCATTACTTAAATCAGCAGACATGAATCCAGAGTTAAAGAAAGGCTTACATGATGTTGTAGCAAACTTATTAAATGTGAAAAAAGAATATGAAGTTGCAATAGAAATGAGTTTAGGAGCAAGTCTTCAAAATGTAGTTACAGAAACAGAACAAGAAGCTAAAAAACTAATAGAATATTTAAGAAAAAACAATTTAGGAAGAGTAACTTTTTTACCTATTTCAGCTGTTAAAGGTAAAAAATTAGACAGGGCCAATTTAAATATTAAAGGTGTAATTGGGATTGCTTCTGACTTAGTACAATATGATAAAAAATATGATGGAATATTTAACAATTTACTAGGAAGAACAGTTATTGTAGATGATATGGAGGCTGGAATTGCTGTCGCTAAAAAGAATAATTACGCATTTAGAGTTGTAACACTAAAAGGTGATATAATTAATTCTTCTGGTGCTATGACAGGTGGGTCAGTGCAAACTAAAACTGTAAATATTCTAGGAAGAAGTAGAGAAATTGAGGATTTAAAAGAAAATTTAAACGAATTAAATTCAAAATTAAAAAATAAAGAAAAAGAGAAAGAAGAATATTTAGCTAGCATAGAAGAACTATTAGAAACAATAGAACATTTAGAAAGTAATTTACAAGAGATAGATATAGAATATGCAACACAAAAACAAAAAGTGGAATTAATCTCAGAAAATGTTGATAAATTAACAGTTAGAATGGATAAAACGAAACAGGAAATAGAAAATCTAAATAATCAGAAAAAAGATATTGCAGAAAATAAGGAAAAATTAATAGAAGATTTAGCAAATCTAGAAAAAGAAATACAAACTTTAAATTTAGTAGTAGCGGAATTTGTTAAATTAAATAAAGATGATCAAACATATATAGATAATTTAAATATGGATATAACAAATTTAAAAATATCTGTATCATCTTTTGAAGAAAGCGAAATGTCAATAGATGAAATGACAGAAAGAATTAATACTGATATCGAAAATAATAAAAATAGTATTAAAGCTAAAAACGAACAAATAGAGCAAAATAAACTGGAAGAAGAAAATTTAAGAGCACAAATAGAAGAATTTAAAGCAAAAATTATCGAGATAAAAGAAAACGTTAAAAATAGTGGTTCAAAAATAGAAGAATTAAAGAAAAATAAAAATGAAAAGAACACAGAATTAGAAAAAATAGAAAAAGAAATAGAAGAACAATTTGGAAGATTGCAAGATTTAAAAGAGCAATTAGTAAAAATTGACTTAAAGAAAAATAAAACCTCTCAAGACTTAGAAGATGTAATTAATAGAATGTGGGAAGAATATGAATTAACGCCTAATAATGCAGAAGGTTTTGTAAAAACAACAGACCCATCAAAAACCCAAAAAGATGTTAATTATTTAAGGAATCAAATAAGAGATTTAGGAAGTATAAATATTGATTCTATTAAAGAATATCAAACCTTAAAAGAAAGATATGACTTTATGTGTGAGCAAAGACTAGATTTAGAAAATTCTATGGCTAAACTTAGAAATGTTATTTCAGAAATGATAACTATTATGAAAGCTCAATTTAAAGAGAAATTTAAACTTATTAATAAAAACTTTGATGAGGTATTTAAAGAATTATTCGGTGGTGGAAAAGCAGAATTAATACTAGAAAACGAAGATGATGTTTTAAACTGCGGAATAGATATTAGAGTACAACCACCAGGAAAGAAACTTCAAAATATGACACTGTTATCTGGTGGGGAAAAGGCATTTACAGCTATTGCAATATTATTTGCAATATTAAAAATAAATCCTGCACCATTCTGTGTATTAGATGAAATTGAAGCAGCGCTAGATGATGTTAATGTTAACAGATATGCAGAATACTTAAAGAAATTTTCAAAAGATACACAATTCTTAGTAATTACACATAGAAAAGGTACTATGGAAGCAGCAGATACAGTATATGGAATAACAATGGAAGAAAACGGAATTAGTAAACTACTTTCTATGAAACTAAAATAGGAATTTGGGACGTTTCCAGGGATTTGGGGACGTTCTTTTTTTCCCTCTTGTATGAACAATATATCCCACTAGATTTTATCTAGTGGGATAAAAAATAATGTAAACAGGGATTTTAGGACCGTCCCCAAAAATCCCTATGTTCCGATTCCTCTCAAAATACCAATAACTATTAATAAGACTCCAGATATTATATTCCATTTTTTTAAGGATGTGTTGTATAACACAATTTTCTTACCAAGAATAATTCCTGCGTTAAGAAAAATAAATTGAAAAAGAGGAACTAGTATAGGAAATAGTAAACTATACATTCCAAATGATGAACTTGTAATACCAACACAAATAGAATCTAAAGAAAGAGCAAATGCTAAATATAATGCTTCATTTTTTTCAATTATTTTTGAATTGTTTAAATCAGAGGAGATTGGATTTCTAATAATTTGTATAGTTATACCTAAGGATTTTAGAAATATCTTATGACTTTTATATTCTTTTTTTTCATTAGTATTCATTGCTTCGTATATAATTAAAAATCCCATAAAGACTAGAAGAATTACACTAATAATTTTTATTATATTAGCCGGAAGGATAGAAATTAGGAAATATCCAAACGCAACAGAAATACCTACAAAAAGTAATGAAACAAAAAACAAGATAAATTTTGCAGGAGTAGATAATGATGTTTTTCTAAGCCCATATGTAATTCCAATTCCAAATGAATCAATACTAACAGATAAAGCAAGCAAGATAATAGTAAGTAGCATCATATCACCTCTATATATAATATGTAAACTAAAAAAATAAGTGTAATATAGGAATAAAAAAATAGTATAAGCATATAAATTAATAAACTATACAAAGGAGAGATTTATATGTGGCATACTAAAAATATTAAAGAAGTAGAAAAAGAACTTAGGACAAACATTAAGACTGGTTTGGGAGATAAAGATGTACTAATAAGACAGGATGAGTTTGGAAAAAACAAGATAGAAGAGGGAAAAAAGGAAAGCTTACTAGTAAAATTTATAAATCAGTTTAAAGATTTTATGATAATAATTTTAATTATCGCGGCAATAATTTCAGCTGTTGTAAGTTATTTAGAAGGGACAGGAGATTATTTTGATTCTATAATAATTATTGCAATAGTTTTATTTAATGGATTAATGGGATTAATTCAAGAAGCAAAAGCAGAAAAATCTATAGAGGCATTAAAGAAAATGTCAGCTCCTGTAGCGAAAGTTAGAAGAAACGGGAAAGTTCTTACTGTGAATGGTGAAGATATAGTACCAGGTGATATCGTTATTTTAGAAACAGGTTGTTATGTTCCAGCAGATATTAGATTAATAAATACATATAATTTAAAAGTAGAAGAGTCTAGTCTAACAGGAGAAACAGAGGCAGTAGAAAAAGATGAAAATGCATTATTTAATAACCAAAAAGTTCCTCTAGGTGACATGAAAAATATGGTTTTTGCAGGTACAGCGGTAGTAAATGGACACGCAGAAGGAATTGTAACTAATATAGGAATGAATACAGAAGTTGGAAAAATTGCAAGTATGATAATAACAAATGAGGCTCCACAAACACCAATCCAAAAGAAGTTAAGCGAAGTAGGTAAAGTGCTTGGGATTGCCTGTGTAGTAATTTGTGCTTTGATTTTCGTTATAGGAGTTATAAAGAAAATATCAGTAGTAGAAATGTTTATGACATCAGTAGGTTTAGCAGTTGCAGCAATTCCAGAAGGTTTGCCTGCAATTGTAACAATTATTCTTTCCATTGCAGTTACAAAAATGGCAAAAAGGAATGCAATAATAAGAAAACTACCTGCAGTTGAAACATTGGGAAGTAGTAAAGTAATTTGTTCAGACAAAACAGGAACACTTACAGAAAACAATATGAAAGTAGTAGAGATTATAGGCAATAAAAATAAAATTCTAGAATATGGAGCATTATGCTGTAATTGTGAGATAAATGAGGGAGTAGTAGAAGGGGAGCCTACAGAGGTTGCAATAGTAAAAGAAGCAGTTAAAGAAAAACAAAATAAAATATTACCACGAATTTGTGAGATTCCATTTGACTCTAATAGAAAATTAATGACAACGGTTAACGAATTAGAAAATGGAAAGTATAGAATTATAACAAAAGGTGCTCCAGAAATATTATTAGGTATTTGCGATTATTATGAAGAAAACAATACTGTACATGATATGAATAGTACATTTTTAAGTAAGATAAAAAATAAAAATGAAAAAATGGCAGAAAAGGCGTTAAGAGTATTAGGAGTTGCATATTTAGATGTAGATATAATGCCAAAAGAAATATCGGCAGATTTTTTAGAAAAAGGACTAATTTTTGAAGGTTTAATTGGAATGATTGATCCACCAAGAAAGGGAGTAAAAGAAGCTGTTTTAGCTTGTAGAAGAGCTGGTATAAAGACTGTAATGATTACAGGAGATCATATTACAACTGCTAAAGCCATTGCAAAGGATTTAGAGATATTAAGAGGGCGAGAATTAGCAATAACTGGCCAAGAGTTAGATAAAATTTCGGATAGTAAATTAGAAAAAGAAATAATGAATTATTCTGTATTCGCAAGAGTTACACCTGAACACAAAGTAAGAATTGTTAAAGCTTTCCAGAAAACTGGAGCAGTTGTTGCAATGACAGGTGATGGTGTAAATGATGCACCAGCACTTAAAAAATCTGATATAGGAATTGCAATGGGACGTAAAGGAACTGATGTAGCTAAAAATGCCGCAGACATGATTTTAAATGATGATAATTTTGTTACAATTGTAGATGCGGTAAAGCAGGGAAGAAATATTTTTGATAATATTAAAAAAGCTATACATTTCCTAATTGCTACTAATATAGGAGAGATAGTTACAATATTTGTAGGATTATTACTTGGAGTAAAATCTCCATTGCTTGCAGTACAATTATTATGGGTGAATTTAGTTACAGATTCTTTGCCAGCGATAGCGTTAGGCTTAGAACCACCAGAAAAAGATATAATGAATAGACCACCAAGGGACTCTAGAAAGAGTATATTTGCAGATGGACTAATGGGAAAAATAGTAGTAGAAGGTTTTATGATTGGAATGTTTACAATTTTAGCATTTTTCATAGGAAATAGATATTATGGAATAGAAGTTGCAAGAACAATGGCATTTATAAGTTTAGGAATGCTAGAATTAATACACAGCTTTAATGTAAAAAGTGAAGAATCTATATTTAAAGTTGGCTTGTTTGAAAATAAATATTTGGTGGGAGCATTTTTATTAGGAACAGTATTACAATTAGGTATAGTATTTGTACCAACTTTAGCAGAAATATTTAAGTTAACACAGCTTAATACTACACAATGGTTAATAACTATAGCAATTTCTATAGCCCCAATAATTATAGTAGAGCTTCAAAAGAAATTTAACGAATTAAAATTTGGAAAAGTTGTATATGATTATAAAACACGTCAAGAAGTATAGGTAAGATAGAAATAAAAAACATCTCATTTAAATAATGAGATGTTTTTTATTATTGATTAGTACCATCACTTTCTGTAGATAATGTTAATTTTATAATTGTTCCTTCCTCAACAGCAGTATCTACCATTATACTTTGACTTATAACTGTTCCAGAACCCTCTGTTGTAATATTCAAATTATTTGCTTTTGCCATATTTTCTGCTTGGGCTAAAGTTTTATCTTTAAAATCTGGAACCTTTACAGAAACTCTTGTATCGTTTTCTTCTGTATATAAAACTATTATAGATCCTTTAGGAATACTAGAGCCAGGTTTTGGTGTTTGGTCTGTTACTAGAGTAGAATTTTTATCACCACTAATATTTACTTTTGTAGTAAATCCAGCTTGCTTTAATAATTTTTCTGCTTCTGTAACTGTTTTATTTCTAATATCAGGAACTGTTGCATAACTTGTATCTTCTTCTACAGTATCTGTAGAAGTTTGAGCGTTACTAGAAGTTAAACCTAAATAAGGTAATATTTCAGATAACATTTGTGAAACTACAGGTCCACAAACTTGACCACCTTGGTGACTACCTTCATTATTAGGATTTGGGTTATGTACAGCGATTAGTAAACAAATCTCTGGTTTTTCTGTAGGAGCAATTGCAACATATGATGCAATATAACCTTCATCTTCACGTCCTGCTTGTGGTTCTGAGGTACCAGTTTTTCCACCTATAGAATATCCTTCAACTTTAGCAAGTCTACCAGAACCATCATCTACAACTGATTTCATTAGATTTCTCATTCTTTCAGAAGTAGATTTAGAAATTACTTGTCTTACTTGAACTGGCTCAATATCTGTAGTTGTACCGGTTTCAGGATTTATAATTTGCTTTACAATCCTTGGCTTCATTAAGATTCCATCATTTGCAATTGCAGAAACTGCAGAAACTAATTGAATTGGAGTAATTGTAAACCTTTGTCCAAAAGACATTGTAGCAAGTTCTACATCTTTAACATCTTCTAGTTTCCAATATGTACTACTTGCTTCTTGAGGTAAGTCTATACCTGTTTTATCAAAAAATCCAAATGCTTGGTAATATTTGTATAAAGTTTCAGCACCAATACGCTGACCTAATTGTATTAAAGAAGGGTTGCATGAAACCTGTAAGGCTTGTCTTAGAGTTTTTGCTCCTTTATGAGCTTGGGTCCAACAGCTAATTTTTCTATCAGCTACTTCTATAGAACCATTACAATAAAAATCATTAGGAACATCTTCGCTAGTAATATTTTCTTCTAATGCAGTAGCAGCAGTTATTAATTTATAAGGAGAACCAGGTTCATAAGGTGAAGATACTACATTGTTTTTCCACATATTATATAGTGCATCAGATTGTGTAGTAGAATCTAAAGTATCCCATGTAGCTTTTAATTCTTCTGTATTTGGTTCGAAAGGAGTATTAAGATTATAATCTGGATAGCAAGCCATACCTAGAATATCCCCTGTACTTGGTGCCATTGCTACTACTGTACCACTATCTGCATTGTTTTCTTCTACTGCTTGTTTTAAATATTTTTCTAATACAGTTTGAATATAATAATCTATAGTTAAAACAATATCGCTACCATTTTCAGCAGGAATATAAGTTTGATTGCTATCTGGAATTTCTTCTTGAATAGCATCTGTTGATGTTGTTATTTTACCAGGGGTACCCTGAAGAACACTATTCCAACTATCTTCTATTCCTTGAATACCAGTATTATCTGTTCCACAGAATCCAATTAAGTTAGAAGCTAAATTATTATATGGATAAACTCTTTTTGTATCTTCATCTATATTAATACCAGTACTTATTTTTTCAGTTTCCATCCATTGCTTTAATTTATCTATCTTATCTTTATCAACTTTTTTGGCTATAGTTTGAACATTAGAAGTACTATTAACTTTTTCTAATGTTTCATTATAATCTAGTTCAAAAATTTCAGAAAAAGCTTTAGCAACCTTTTCTTTTTTTGCTTTAGTTTCTTCATCATTAGACCCAACTATTTTTTTTGGATTAATAGTTACAGTATCTGTTGGAGTACTTATTGCTAATGTTTTACCTGTAGAATCATATATTGTGCCCCTGCTGGTACTTATGATTTGGTCTGTAGTTTGTTGATTATAGGCTTGTTCTTTTAAATCTGAACCCTGAACAAATTGCAACCAAATAAGTCTAATAATTAAAAGTAAAAATATTATTAGTAAAGAAGCTAATACAATTCTAAACTTTTTAACAGCTAATAAATTAGTAGAAAATTCATTATTAGCAGATTTATATAATTTATTATTACTTTTTTTTGTCTTAGGCAAATTAAATTTATTATTATTTTTTTTCTTCATCTGCATCACCTCAAAAAACGGGATTTGGGGACGTTCTTTTTTCCCTTTTCGGGATATAGGGACGTTCCTAAAATCCCGATTATAAAATACTTCATATATTTTATATTAAGTGTATGTTAAAATCAATAAAAACACAGATTTTTCACAAAAGAATTTGACATAATTAACTTAAGCTTGCTATAATTAAAAAGTGTATAAATAGTGCATAATGCACGATAAAAAGGTTAGGAGATACTATGAATTTATATGAAGAAACAAAATTTTTAATGGATAAATATAATATTAAAGCTAATAAAAATCTTGGACAAAACTTCTTAGTAGATGAAAACGTTATAGAGACAGCAATAGAAAAATCTAATATTAATGAAGACGATTTAGTTATAGAAATAGGCCCAGGCCTTGGAACACTTACAAAATATTTATTAGAAAATGCAGGAAGAGTTATATGTGTAGAATTAGATAAAAGAATGATAAAAATATTAGAAGAAAGATTTTTTCTTTATAAAAATTTTGAAGTAATAAATAATGATATATTAAAAGTAGACTTAAATGAAATTATAAAGCAAGCAAAAGAAAAATTTAATTTAAAGAATGCCAAAATTGTTGCTAATTTACCATACTATATAACTACTCCAATAATAATGAAGTTATTAGAAAGTAAGATAGATATTACAAGTATAACTGTAATGATTCAAAAAGAAGTAGCAGACCGTTTAGCAGAAATTCCAGGAGGGAAAAATACTGGAGCTATAACATATACGGTGTATTATTATGGCGAGCCAGAAAAGTTATTAGAAGTTCCAAAAAGTTCTTTTATTCCAGAACCTTCTGTTACATCAGAAGTAATAAAGATAAATATTAGAAAAGAACCTCCGGTAAAAGTACAAAATGAAGAAAGATTTTTTAAATTAATAAAAGTAGCCTTCTTACAAAGAAGAAAAACATTATTAAATTCGTTAACTAATAATGGAATATCAAATAAAGAAGAGTTAACACAGCTCTTAAGTAAATTAAATATAGACGAAAAAATAAGAAGTGAAAAGCTTACTATAGACCAATTTGCTGAGCTTTCTAATAATCTTAATACATAAATTGGTTATTGCAAAAGCCATATTAAAATGATATAATATGCTTGTGAAAAAAGATTAAGAAGGAGGTAAACATGAATCAAATTCTGGTTACAGAAAAATTATATATAACACCTGAAATAAAGCGAAAAAAGAAATTATATAAATTCGAATTTTTTATTTCACTTGTAGTAGTTTGTGTCTTATCTTCTTATTACATATATGCAGAATATAATAAAAACAAAGATGAAGCGGTTTCTCAAGAAATATTGGCTGGTGCAAATATTGTTGGGGAAGATCAAACAACAAAGCCAACAGAAAAATTAGTTGTAATGCTAGATAATGATGTAAATACAGTTGGAACAGAAGATGATTCAGCTATTGCAAATTTAGACGAAGAAACAAAATCTGTTTTATCAAAAGAGTTTACAACAGCAGATGGACATGTATATAAACCAATTGCAACTATTAGAATTCCAAAAATAAATATTTATTATCCAGTATTGTCAGAAACAACCGAGGAATTATTAAAAAAAGCACCTACAAAATTTATGTATGGCGAGCCAAACGAGGTTGGTAACTTCTGTATAGCAGGTCATAATTATAGGAATAAGAAATTCTTTAGCAAGGTTCCAACATTAGAAAATGGTGATATTATAGAGATAACAGATACAAAGGGAAGAACAGTAAAATATACAGTATACAATAAATATACTGTTACAGATGATGATATGTCACCAGTTAGCCAATTAACAAATGGTAGAAAAGATATTACATTAATAACTTGTACAGATGATTCAAAAGAAAGAGTAATAGTAAAAGCAACAGAGGTGTTATAATGGAATATAATGTAGGGGATATAGTAAGAACAAAAAAGCCACATCCATGTGGAAGTAAATTATGGAAGATAACAAGAGTTGGTGTAGACTTCGGTTTAAAATGCGAAGGATGTGGACATTTTATATTAGTAGAAAGACAAAAAGCTTTAAAAATGATAACTAAAAAAATAAATTAAGATAGGGATTTAGGGATGTTCTTAAATGCCCTATTTTTTATTTGAAAAATCAGAAATTTGTGATAAAATGTTACGAGTTTACTAGTTGAGGCTTGCTTAAAATAATATTTTATTTTAGAAAGGATGATGTATAGTAAAAAAAAGCTGTAACTAGTTAACTTAGCATCGAAAGGAGTATGTTATGATTAAGGTTAATGTACATGATAAAGATGCGCAACTGGTTGTGCTAAATACTCTTTATCCTGATTCAGGCATTAAGGTACGGATTGAAGGAGAGTTAGAGTTATATGACATAACCGAAGCTTTAGTGGTGGAGTTATTTAAAAACTTACTGCATGAGAACTTAGTTTCAGAAGTTACTTTTTCATATGTGGAAGAAAAGAGGAGTAAAGAAGAAGTTAAGAATGTTCAAAAGAGTCAGAGGTATGGGACACTTACAGAAAATGTTTATGGCTTTTTGGAAGAAAACATAGGTCGGGCATTTTCAATAAAAGAGATTTCTGAGAAAACAGGAATTGAGTATTCTTCTGTAAATAATATAATTCGAAGGTTATACAATAACGGAAAAGTACAGAAGAATGACGAGAAAAAATATTTTTGTCCCATCAAAAGTGCTAATGTAGAGCAACCAAAGCATGAACCACTTGAAGAATCTTCAGGTGAGGAAGAAAAGAAAGAACCTGCAGGTGACGAAGAAGCACAATCTAAAGAACCTGAAACGCCACAACGAGGCGACAGCTCAGAGGCAGCTGAAGAGGATGAGACCAAAAAATTAAGTGAAAGCGAAAAAAGGGATATTATGCAACATTTGTTTTTGAACGAGGATTATGAAGATGTACTAAAATATATCTTTTCGACCAAAAACAAATTTGTTGTAAAACTAGCACAGAAAAAGTTTGCAGGACCACGCGCCTAGCAACTTAGTGATGTAATCACTGCACTAAATAAAGCTGAAGTAATAGTGTTTAATGATGACTTTAGTGAAGGTGGTTCATACGAAATTTCTGCTAGTTGGAGAATATGGGCTTATCTGTTTAGGGCAAAAAGAGAAGTCGCTTCTAAAACTATAGAGGTTGATCTTCAAATGAAGTCGAGTGAGTTTAATGCTGGAATTAAAGAAGCCTTAGAAAAAGGTATAGTAAAAAAAGAAGTGGACGAGAAGCTTAAGATTACGACTTATTGTGTCGCCTAATGTACAATGTTTGTATGTTGAAAAAGGAGATCTGGATTTGATCTGGATCTCCCTTAAGCACATATATTTTTAAATATATTTTTCAATTTCATTCCAAACGTTTTCTGTATAAATTCTTCTTTCAGAAGAAAATGGTAAAGTAGTAATATCGCCAATAGGATTTAAAGCTTTCTGAATTTCTTGTGTAGCAGCATCAACTTTAGTAACTGCAATTTTATCAGCTTTATTTGCGATAATGATAAATGGAATTTTACTACTTATAATATAATTATACATTAACTTATCATTTTCTGTTGGTTTATGTCTTATATCAACTAAAAATATAATTAAAGCAATTTGTTTCCTTTTATGAAGGTATTCTTCTATAAAATTTCCAACTATTACTTGTTCTTTTTTAGACATTTTACTATAACCATAGCCAGGTAAATCGACAAAATAAAATTTAGAATCTATATTGTAAAAATTTATTTGTCTAGTTTTACCAGGTTCACTACTGGTTTTTGCTAGTTTTTTTCTATTAATTAAAGTATTTATAAATGAAGATTTACCAACATTAGATTTACCAACTAATACAACCTCTGGGAAATTAGTTGAAGGATATTGTTTAGGTCCAACTGCGGAAATCTCAAATTTTGGTTCTTTTACTATCATAAAAAATTCTCCTTATTATTAATATTGTTATATTTTAACATAAAATTAGCAGATTTACAATGACAAAAAAATAAGGGATTATCAAAAATTAATATTATTGAAAAATTTTTTCTTATATGATATTTTATAAAAAAGGAGTGAGGAGAAAATGAATAAAACTGATAGAGAATTATTAAAAGATGCATTAGAATTAAAAGTTCAAATAAGAAATTTATCTAGTGAAGAACAAAAAGAAATTTTACTTAATAAGATATCAGAAATAAGAGAATGTATTAAAAAAATTTCATTAGCATTTGAGAAGTATGAATTAAGTAGTAGACAGAAAGAAGTAGAAAGTTTAGCCTTAATAGAAGATAAGGATATAGCAGATACATATTGGGAAATATATGATTTTATTGATGATTATGGTGATTCAAAAAACGGAAGAGTGCATATTGAAGAAGTAGAGAAATTAGAGAAAATGCTAAATAATTTAGAGCAAAAGTGCAAAAGAAACTAAGAAAAATAATATAGGAGAAAATTGTGAAAATATTAATAATAACAGATTGTCATCATTTATTACCAGAAGAAGCAGAAAAATTAGCAGACTTAGAATATGATGTTTGTTTTTTACTTGGAGATATAAGTGGAAAATATATTGATATGCTTTTGATGTATTTAGATAAGGATAAAGTTTATGGGATACTAGGAAATCATGATGAATTTGGTGTATTGGAAGCAAGAAATATTCCTAATATACATTGTAAGTTAATAGAAATAAATGGTACTAGTTTTTTAGGATTTGAGGGAAGTAATAGATATAAACGTGGAGAATTTCCGATGTTTACACAAAAAGAAGCAAGGAAATTATTAATGAAATGCCCTAAAGCAGATATTTTACTGTCACATGATTCTCCATATAAATTATATTCTGATGGAAAAGATTTAGAACATTGTGGATTAAAAGCTATATCTAAATATATAAAAAAGTATAAACCTATTTTTAATATACACGGACATCAACATATTAATTCAAAGAAAACTTTAAAAAACGAAACAAATGTAATATGTGTTTATAGAGCTAGTATTATAGATACTGAAACAAAAGATATAACTTTTATATTTTAAATAATTAAGTATAAATAACAAAACCAAGAAAATTTTTATAAATTTCTTGGTTTTGATTTTTCAAATAGGGATTTAAGGAACGTCCCCCAATCCCTATTTTCTATTTTACTGTAATTTTTTCTAATCCACCCATATATGGTCTTAATACTTCTGGAACGATTATACTTCCATCTGGTTGATAATTGTTTTCCATAATTGCAATTAACATACGTGGTGGAGCTACAACAGTGTTGTTTAAAGTATGTGCAAAATAGTTTCCTTTTTCACCTTTTATTCTAATTCCTAATCTACGAGCTTGTGCATCCGTTAAGTTAGAACAGCTTCCAACTTCAAAATATTTCTTTTGTCTTGGACTCCATGCTTCTACATCACAAGATTTAGCTTTTAAGTCTGCCAAGTCACCACTACAACATTCTAAAGTTCTTACTGGAATATTCATACTTCTAAAGAATTCTACTGTATATGACCACATTTTATTATACCAATCCCAAGAATCTTCTGGTTCGCATACAACAATCATTTCTTGTTTTTCAAATTGATGAATTCTATATACACCACGTTCTTCTAATCCATGTGCACCTTTTTCTTTTCTAAAACATGGAGAATATGATGTCATTGTATAAGGCATATCCTCTTTTTTTAGAATTTGTCCTTTAAATTTTCCAATCATAGAATGCTCGCTTGTACCAATTAAGTACAAATCTTCTCCTTCAATTTTGTACATCATTGCATCCATTTCTTCAAAACTCATAACACCAGTTACTACATCACTTCTAATCATATAAGGAGGTATACAATAAGTAAAGCCTTTATTAATCATGAAGTCTCTTGCGTATGTTAAAACAGCAGAATGTAATCTTGCAACATCTCCCATTAAGTAGTAAAAACCTTGTCCTGCAACACGTCTTGCACTATCTAAGTCTAATCCACCTAAAGCTTCTAAAATTTCACCATGGAATGGAATTTCATAATCTGGAACTACAGGTTCTCCAAATTTTTCAATTTCTACATTTTCGCTATCATCTTTTCCTATTGGAACAGACTCGTGCATGATGTTTGGAATTTTCATCATTCTAATTTTAATTTCTTCTGCATATTTGTTCTCTAAAGTCTCATTTTCTTCTAGTTTATTATTGATTTCTTGAACTTCAGCTTTAATTTTTTCTGCTTCATCTTTTTTACCATTTCTCATTAAATTTCCAATTTCAGCACTTAGTGTTTTTCTTTTGTTTCTTAATTCATCACCAGCAAGTGTAGCTTCTCTAGATTTTTTGTCTAAATCTATAACTTCATCAACTAATACTAGTTTTTCATCTTGAAATTTTTTCTTTATATTTTCCTTAACAATGTCAGGATTTTCTCTTAAAAATTTAATATCTATCATATTAATTCCCCCTAATTATTTTTTTGTATAATCAATAGTTAATTCTTGGGCTACTTCAAATCTATGTTTTTGACCAGTAATATTGTCAGGCCTTTCAGGAATTTCTTCTAAAAACATTTTTTCTGGTCTTACCCAAAGATAATTTCCATCTTCTCTTGGATATAAAGGTTTATATACTACCATTCTTTCTTTTGTTTCCGAATCACAAGCTACATTTTCTACAAAATAATAATTTCCTTTAAAATGACGATAAACTTTTCCAATTTCTACATGTTCCATAAAAATACCTCCATTATACAAAATATATTCTAATAAATTGGGCTAAAACAAGCACAATTTAATTTAGACAAACAAAAATCGTCCTTATATAAAAATATAAGGACGAATATAATCCGCGGTGCCACCTTAAGTTATTATAAAAATAATACACTCGATTAGTAGGATAACCGCCTAACTTACGGTTTAGTTTTCACTAAAAACATCTAAGAGTAGATTCACATATAAATTTTATTTACTTACACCACCCGTAAACTCTCTAAAAAAATTAAATATGTTACTATTCTCTTATCAAACGTTTATATTAATATGTAACACATTTTAACATAATATGTATAAATATTCAATAAAAATCGTAAAAAATTATTAATCGGGATTTGGGGGACGTTGGTTAAATCCTGATTTGACACTTGGAAAATTATGTTAAGTATGGTATAATAAAATGCAGAAAAAAGTGAAGGAGGCTCAAAAGAATGAGAGAGTTTAACAAAAAGAATAGCGAGAAGCTATTCTTACTGAAGGTATGCTTACCTGCAGCGTATGAACAAATTGGAAATGAAGGTGTTGAAGCAGTCGAAAAGGGCTGGGCCAAGGAACAGGATTTTAAATTTATCAACGACCTAGTTCACAAGTATGTAGCAAAAGCTACAGAAGAAGCCATTTCTTATGAGGGAAGTATGCAGGAGAAGATGGAATTAATCAGAACATTCAACTACTTCTTATATGCGTATATTGAGAGAACAAGTCCAAAAACGTTGGAAGAACTGAATGTTGTAATTAAAGAGTACTATGAAAATGTCGAAGATTCAGTCATATTAGGAGGTTAAATGCATATGATTTTTAAAGACAGATTCGAAAAAATGTCACGTAAAGACTTGGAAGAAGAAATCCGCGTATATAAGGATTTCTCCAAGTATACTCGGAAAGAACTGGAGAATGAATTAAGAATTCTTCTTCCAGATATTAATTTGAACGAATTCTCTGACCAGGACTTGGAAGATTTGTTAAGAAGTAATTATACCTTCGAGGAGTATAGCACCGAAGAGCTTCGGGAAGAAGCAAGAAGACATGAACGCTTCGAAGAGTGGAGTAGAGAAGAACTCGAAGAAGATTATGAACAGTTAGAGAACACTGAAGCAAACGCTGAAAAGTACAAGAATATAAAATGGATTCTTATAGCAGTGCTCTGTGCTTTTTTAGGATACTACTATGGAAGTATGAATACAAAACTGAACTATCTAGAACAGAGAACAGAGCAACTTCAGCAGGAGCTGAATTTTATCGAGTATCAGAATGAACAGTTGGAAGACAGAGTAGATACCTTGTCAGATATTATAGATTTGATAATAATTTATATTACGTCTGACGACCTTCCAGAAGTAGAAAATCCGAGTACATCAGCACAAATCATCTGAAAAACCAAAACTTCACATCTTTTTCCCCTGGCGAAAGCCGGGGGCATTTCTGTTTTATAGAATAAAATTTAAGAAAAAACGAAATTTTGTTTGACAAACAAAAAATCATATGATAGTATGTAAAAAAATAAAGTGGAGGCGTGAACAAGTGAAAAAAGATAAAAGCGATTTAAATAAAAGAGAAGTAGCAATCTTAAACTTTATATCCAAACAAATAAAAGCTAATCAATATCCACCATCAGTAAGAGAAATTTGTAAAGCTGTAGGGCTAAATTCAACAGCAACAGTACATGGATATTTAGAGAAATTAGAGCAAAAAGGTTATATTAGAAAAGAATCTCAAAAAGGAAGAGCATTAAGAGTTGTTAATGAAGATGATGTTATAAGAAAACCAAAAGATTTATATGCTGGTAAAGAATTGGTAGATGTACCAGTTGTAGGAAAAATAACTGCAGGTGCACCAATTTTAGCAGTAGAAAATATAACAGATACTTTCCCAATTCCTTTAGACTTCGTAGGAAATTCAGAAAGCTTTATGCTAACTGTTAGAGGAGAAAGTATGATAGAAGCAGGTATTTTAGATGGTGACTATATATTAGTAAAACAACAAAATACCGCAGAAAATGGCGAAATTGTTGTAGCTTTAATAGATGACGAAGCAACAGTAAAAACATTCTATAAAGAAAAAGATTATATAAGATTACAACCAGAGAATCGTACAATGGCTCCAATAATTGTTCCAGATTGTAAAATACTTGGTAAAGTAGCAGGCGTATTTAGAAAAATGTAGTATAAAATAAAACGACTTAAGACATAATATATTTTAGGTGAATATATTATGAAAAAAGAAAAAGAGATTAACGAAATAGAAGTTGGGGAAGATGTAAGCAGAAATGGTGAATTCATACCCACAAAATTTGCATGGATAAGTTTAGGTTATCAAAAAGAGAATGCAAAACGATTACAAAATATAACAAAAAAAGAAGATAAACATAGTAAATAAATATAACAAAAAATAAATGTGGTTTTATTAATTAGAAAGGGATTTAAATTTCATTTCTGCAATTTAATAAATCCACATTTTTTACTTGAAAGACAAGCTAAATAATGGTAAAATAAAAACGTTAGAAAAGGAGGAAATAAGTATGGATAGTAAAAGTAAAGAAATCTATTCGGAACTTAATGCTTTTTTGGATAGTATAGATGAAGAAAGAAGAAACAAAATACCAGCAGACTTAAGGGAATTAATAAATAGTAAAAAAGACGATAATTATACACCTAAATATCCAAAAGGAACTCCTTTAGAAAAATTAAAAATGAAAAAAGAAACAAAGGATATGGTTAATTTACTAAACTTTAATTATTGGTGTGAAAACGAACAACAACGAAAAGAATTAATGGAACGAATAGCAAATGGAAAGAAAAATGAAGGAGCAAAAGTAAATGCTTTTGATAAAATAAAAAATATATTTAAAAAGAAAAGCTAAAAGCTTTTCTTTTTTGTATTAAATTAGATTAAATTGGCTCTTATACATATTATAATATGCTCCCTTTTTATTAATTAATTCATCATGAGTTCCAACTTCTACAATATTACCATCTTCTATAAAAACAATAAAATCACAGTTTTTTATTGTAGATAATCTATGTGCAATAATTATAGATGTAGAATTCGAAGTTAATTCTAGTATAGCTTTTTTTATCATGTCTTCTGTTAGTAAATCGATATTACTTGTAGCTTCATCCAAAATTAAAATAGGTGGTTTTATTAGCATAATTCTTGCAATGTTCAATAACTGTACTTCGCCTTCAGAAAGCATATCAGAATTTGATATATACGTATCATAACCATCAGGTAATTTTTCTATAAATGTGTTTGCAAAAGACAATTCTGCAGCTTGTTTAATTTCTTCTATACTTGCATTAGGTTTTCCATATGCAATATTTTCCCTTATAGTACCTTGAAAAATCTTAGTATCCTGAAGAACCATACCGATATTTTTTCTTAAATTATCAATATTAATCTTTTTTATATTTGTATTATCAATTAATATTTCGCCACTAGATATTTCATAAAATCTATTTAATAAATTAATTATTGTAGTTTTACCAGAACCTGTTTTGCCAACTATAGCAATACTTTTTCCATTAGGAATATATAAATTAAAATCCTGTATAAAAGGTTTATCAGTATACGAAAAATATACATTTTTAAATTCTATAGAATAATTAGGTTTTTCTGGCAGTTTAATACTATTACTAGAAGGTAGATTTTCTATAATAGGAGTAGTTATAAATTTTAAAATCCTTTTGTAAGAAGCAATAGCAGTTTGGATTTCACTAAACACAGCTGTTATTTCGTTAAATGGTCTAGTAAACAAATTAGTATATATTAAAAAAGTAGAGATATTACCAATTGTTAAATTTCCGTTTTTACAAAATATAATTCCAAGCATAGCAATTATTATATAAGAAAGGTTTGAAACGAACCTAGTACTTGGATTTGTAAGTGAAGAATAAAACTGCGTTTTATACCCATAGTTATATAATTCAGAATTTTTTTCTTTAAAATTTTTGCTAGATATTTCATTATAATTAAAATTATCTAAAGTCTTTTTGCCACTTATTAATTCATCAGTATATGCATTTAACTTTGCTAATAAATCAGCTCTTTTAACAAACATATTATTTGTATGTGAAACAATATATTTAGATATAACAAACATTAGTAAAGATAAGAATATAAGTAAAACTGTTAAAGGTATATTTAAATTTATCATTATATAAGTAGCTAATATAATTGTAAATATTCCACTTATAATTTTAGAAACACTTTGCATAGTTCCATTAGAAATATTTTCTATATCTGTAGAAAACATGTTTATAATTTCGCCTTTTTCAAAGTTTTCCAAAATAGATAGAGGTAAATTATTTATTTTATTAAAAAGAATAGTCCTAATATTTCGAGAAAGCTTTGTAGCATAACTAGTTAAAAAATAATTTAATAAAAAATTACTAATAAATAGAAAAATAAATATTAGAGCAAGACTAATAAAATAATTTATTAAAGTTGTATTTATTCCTAGTTTATCTATTAAATTACCTATTATAACAGGATAAGTAATACTTAAGCCTGCAGAAAGGACAGAAAAAATAATTATTAATAAAATATAAAATTTAGAAAACTTAAATTTAAATAATTTCATAAATTATGCTCCTTTGCTTACGCTGTTTTGAAGTTCATATATTTTTTTATATAATTCAGAATTGTTTAATAGCTCGGTATGTGTACCGATATTTTCAATTTTTCCATTATTAAAAACTAAAATTCTAGAACAGTTTTTGATTGTAGATGTTTTTTGTGAGGCTATAAATGTTGTAATATTATGTTCTTTAGAATAATTAAAGATATTTTGTAATACTTGTGATTCTGTATATAAATCTAATGCGCTTGTAACATCATCAAAAATTAACACTTTAGGGTTACCAATAAAACCTCTTGCAATATTTATACGTTGCTTTTGACCACCAGATAAATTAGATGCATTATTTTGTAAAACAAAGTTTAAGGTGTTTTCTTTTTGATTAACAAATTCACTTGCATTAGAAAGCTCCAGACTTTTTTGTATTTCTTCTTTAGAAGTAACTCTACCTAAAGCAATGTTTTCAAAAATTGTAGCTGTAATAAAATCTGGCTTTTGACCAATATATGTTATGTTAGATTTTAAAAAGCTTGAATCATATTTTCTTATATCTTCACCATATAATTTTAAGTTACCAGAAGAAATATTTAATGAATTGTTTAGAAGTTTTAAAAAAGTACTTTTCCCTGAACCTGTAAGACCTATAATACCAATAGTTTCGCCAGGCTTTATTTTTAATGATATATCTCTTAAATTGTTAGTAGTAAAATATGAAAAATTTACATTGGATATATCAAAAATATAGTTGTTAAGTTTAAATTCTTTAAGGGTACCAGTTTGTTTATTCTCTTTTAGGTTAAATAATTCTATTATACGTTTTGAAGAAGCAAAAGCTTTTGTGTAAATTGCGACTAAATTTGAAAGTACAACAACAGCTAATAGCATCTCAGAAATGTAGTTTATTATTGCAATAATTTCACCTTTAGATAAATTAGCAAATCCAAACTCGACATTGCTTATATTTAAAACTATTAGTGTAGTAAAGTTTAAAATAAATATAGAAACAGGATTTAGTAAAAAAGATAAAATAGTTGCAAGTTTATTATAAATATATGTTAGATTATTTACTTTATCAAATTTTGTTTTTTCTGTATTTTGTGTTACAAAACTACGAATTAATTTAATATTAGTTAAGTTTTCTTTTATTCTTAAGGTTAGCTTGTCTAACTGTAAATTAGCTTTTTGATAAATTTTACTCGCAGATTTTGCAATTAGCAAAATTACTAGAAATAGTATAATACTTGCTACAAGAACATTTATTGCAATTTGTATGTTTATTAATGAAATCATAATAATTGAGCCAATAAAAATAAATGGAACTCTTATTACTAATCTTATAAACATAGCAATTCCTGTTTCTAAATTAGTAACATCATTAATAATTCGATTTACTATGGCAGAACTACCAATGCTATTTAATTTATTAGAAGGAACTTTTTGAATATGAGCAAATAATTTTTCGCGTAAAGTTTTGCTATATCCTTGTGAAGTAATTGCAGCTATGTATTGTGCACTACAAGCGAAAATAAGTCCTAATAATACAAGTATAATTAATCCAACAGAGTAGTATATAAGCTCTGTAGAAGAAAATCTATTATAATTATCTATAAAAAAGGCAATAATAATTGGCAATAGTACTTCTATTATTGCTTCTAACAATTTTAATATTGGTCCAACTATTAAATTTATTTTATATTTTTTTAAATATATTAATAATTTCTTCATAAAACTAAATCCTTTCGTAACTTGTAAAGTCAAAATTATTATATCATTAAAGTAATAAAAATATGTAGTTATTTCATATAAAAAATATACATATATAAGTGGACATTTTGTGGTATATAATATAAAATGTACTATAGATTTAGGAGGAAAAAGATGAAAGCTTTAGTTACAGGTGCATCATCGGGAATAGGAGAGGAAATAGCAAAAGAATTAGGAAAGCGTGGATATGATATAATTCTTGTAGCTAGAAATGAAGAAAAATTAAAAGATGTTGCCTCAAAGATAAAAACTAAAACTAGAATAATAACGATGGATTTATCTAATAAAGAAAATTGTAAAAAACTATATGAAGAAACCAAAAATGAAGATATAGATATCTTAATAAATAATGCAGGTTTTGGTGTTCACGGAAAATTTTGTGATACAGATTTAAATAAAGAAGTGCAAATGATAGAAACTAATATAACTGCAGTTCATATTTTAATGAAATTGTATTTAAAAGATATGATAAAAAAAGATAGAGGTCACATTTTAAATGTTGCTTCTATGGCAGCTTTTGGACCAGGTCCATTGATGATCTCATATTATGCATCAAAAGCATATGTTTATAGATTGTCACAAGGTGTAAAAACAGAATTAAGGAAAAATAATTCAAAAGTTAAAATTTCGGTATTATGCCCAGGACCAGTAAGAACAAATTTTAATAAAGTAGCAGGAGTAGATTTTGCAGCACCATCATTAAGTAGTGAATATGTTGCAAAATATGCAGTAAAGAAAATGCTAAAAAATAAATTTACAATAGTTCCTGGTACTTTTATGAAAATAACTAGATTTTTCGAGAAAATAATGCCACATAATTTAGTAAGCAATGTTTCTTATTTTGTAAATTACCGCAAAGATAAATGAACTTTAGGGACGGGGTTAAAAGTTCAAAAGTGCACATAAAATTCAAATTTTATGGTAGGATTAAAGTTCATAAATGTTTAATTTATTTGCAATACTAGGTAAAATAAAGGAGAAAAATTATGAAATTAATGTTTGCATCAGATATACATGGAAATGCATATTTTTGTAATAAACTTAAAGAGGCATATAATAAAGAACAACCAGAAAAATTAATTTTATTAGGAGATTTACTATATAATAAATCACTTCTATCATTTGGAAGAAATAACGAAAGGCAGAAAACAGCTGGAATCCTGAATGACTTAATGGATTATATAATTGCAGTAAGAGGAAATTGTGATACAGATTTAGACCAAGCATTATTATATTTTCCAATAATGAGTGATTATAAAAAATTAAATGTTGATGGATATGAATTTTTCATAACACATGGTCATTTATATAATAGATATCATTTACCGCCTTCAGATAAAAAGGTAATTTTAATACATGGGCATACACATGTACCATGTATAGAAAATACAAAAGAATATATGTACCTAAATCCAGGTTCTATATCTGATCCAAGAGAAGGAAATCCTAATACTTATATGATATACGAAAATAAAGAATTTATAATTAAAGATTTAGAAGGACACGAGTTTAAAAGTATAAATTTAGATGAATGCTATTAATTATGATAAAATAAAATATCATATAGTATATGGAAAAGTAAAAAATTTATATATTCATATAAAAAATGGTGAGGTAATAGTAAAAGCACCTAGGTTTATTACTAAAAAATACATAGATAAAATTGTAGAACAAAAAAGAAATTGGATATTAAAAAAGTTAGAAGAAAGTAAAAATAAGCCAGAGGAAAGAGAATATACTAAAACAGATATAGAAAATTTAAAAACTAAATTAGAATATATTTTTCCAGAATTAATAAAACAAACAAATTTAGTTCCAAATAAGATAAGAATTAGAAATATAAAATATGCTTGGGGAAGTTGCTCAAGTAATAAGAATATAACAATAAATCTGAAGCTGGTTAATAAATCAGAAGAGGAAATTAAATATGTTGCATTACATGAATTATGTCATTTAAAATATATGAATCATTCAGATAAATTTTGGAACTTAGTAGAAAAATATATGCCTAATTATAAAGAGATTAGAAAACAATTAAAAAACAATAGATAAGACAGGAGATACAAAAATGATAAGTTCAAAAGATGGAATAATAGGTTTTGCAATAGGGGATGCAATGGGAGTTCCAGTAGAATTTACCAACAGGGAAAAACTAATGAGAAATCCTATAACTTCGATGGAAGGCTTCATGAGCCATAATGTTCCAAAGGGGACTTGGTCAGATGATACATCTATGACAATCGCCACAATGGACTCGATAATTAATTCTAATGGAGATATTATAGCAAATGATATGGCAAATAGATTTTTAGAGTGGATGGAAAAGGGAGAATATACACCAGGTGGAAAAATCGTTGATATCGATAGGACAACTTTAAGAGCTCTAGGTAAATATAAAACAACAAGAAGAAGTGCTGTCAATTGTGGATGTACAAGTAATACAGACAATGGTAATGGATCATTAATGAGAATGTTACCAATAGTGTATTACTCATATTTAAACTGGTTAGAGCAGGACAAAATTTTAAAATTAGTCGCTGGCATATCATCAATTACACATGCAAATGAGCTAGTAATTATGGGATGCTATATGTATGTTAATTATGCCATTGAATTATTAAATACTAATAACAGAAAAGCAGCATATTCCAAAATTCAAAATTTAGATTATTCTATGTTTTCTATGCCAACAATAAGAGCATATACTAGAATTTTGGATCATGAAATTTACCATTATGGTATAGACGAAATAAAGTCATCAAGTTATATAGTAGATACATTAGAAGCAGTTTTATGGGTACTTATAAATACAGATACATATAATCAAGCGATAATTGGAGCAATTAACTTGGGTAGTGATACAGATACAATTGCAGCTTGTACAGGAGGCTTAGCTGGAATTATTTATGGAATAAAAAGTATTAATTCAGATTGGAAGATTGATTTACGTAAATATTCCGAAATTATAGATATTTGTGAACAATTTGATGAAGTATTATATAAACTAAATGAAAAAGAAATTGATAATAATACAGTAAATAAAAATGATATATTAAGAAGAATAGAAATTGTTAATAATGAAATAACTGAGGTTCCAGCAGATGCATTAGTTTGTGCCAATACATCTGGTAATTTAGGAAGAGGGGGAGAAGGTACAATATTTTCTAGAGCTGGAATAGAGCTAGAAAACAAATGTAGAGAATTTGACGAATTAAGTAAAGGACAAGCTAAAGTAACAAGAGCATATAGAATTGATACAAAATATATTATTCATACAGTTGTACCAAAGTGGTATGATGAAAGTGAAACAAATCAAAATGAATTATTAGAAGAATGCTATAAGAATATCTTTAGAATTTCTGCAGATTACGATATTAAAAGTATTGCAATTCCTACACTTGGAATTGGAGCATGTAGGGCTCCTGTTGATATAGCAGTAAAGATTGCAATAGATGGTATAATAAATAACTTTTTTAGAAATACTGATATAGATAAAATTTACATAGTTTGTAACGATTCTAGAATACAAAGGACATATATAGAATACTTAAATAGTTTATTAGATTAAAAAAACTTGGCAGTAGATGTTTTTTCTACCGCCAAGTTTTTAGTGCGTCTAAAAAAGGAAATATAGGGAAAAAGGGACATTGCTAAAATCCCTAATATTTTACAATGTCATTATATGTTTCTATTGCATAACTATCTGTCATACCAGAAATGTATGTAATAATAGCTGTTTGATAATCTTTAATATTATTCATATCATATAAAATTTTATTTTTTAAATGAGTTCTATCTGTTTCTATATTCCAATAGCAAGAAATCCACTTTATAAAAGTATCTATTACTTTAGTATAAAATGGTTTAATACTGTTTAATTTTTCTAAAGTATTCATACCATCATAACATTCATTTAAAGTATTAAATATTTCATTTAGCACAAGACTAAAATATCTTTCTGAAGGGTTCATACATTTGTGCTTATAAATATACTTGTAATTAAATTGCTTTAATCTTTTTATTTTTTCAAATGTAGCAGTAGAGAACTTTAAACCTTCATTTGCAGATGAATTTAAACATAAATCAGCTATTAAATCACCTATAATATTAGTATTATTTAAATTAGCACTTCTAGGTTGTTCTAATAAATCATATAATTCGTTTAAATTACTATCTAGTATTCCCATAGAAATGGCATCTTCTATATCTCTGCCTAAATAAGAGATTTTATCGGAAATTTTAACAACACAACCCTCCCAAGTATATGGAGAATATTGGTTAAGTTTAATATAATCTTTTTCTAAATCGATAAATTCAGTTCTAGGTTTTAAAGAAATTTCATCAATTTCACCACAGTGAGATATAATACCATCTCTTACTGCATATGTTAAGTTTAGATTTTTTTCTTCGTTGTTAACATTTGTTAGCAATTCAATATTATCAACAAAATTTAAACCATTTCTTTCATGCCAAAAAGCTTCTAAATCATTTTCCATACAGATTCTATTTAAGATTTGTTCACCTTTATGTCCAAAAGGACTATGGCCAATATCGTGTGATATAGAAATAGCTCTTGTTAAAGTGGTATTTAAACCTAATGCTTTTGCAATGGTATAACTTGTTGCATCAACATTATTTACATGTTCAATACGAGTACAAATATGATCATTTTTTGGTAAAAAGAATACTTGGGTTTTATGCTTTAATCTTCTATAAGCATTACAATATATAATTCTATCATAATCTCTTTCGAATTCAGAACGTACATCGTTTTCTTTTTTATACAATTCATCTTTTCTTGAAATTAAATTATTCCAAGTAGGGTTAGATGGGGTAGCAGCAACACTACTAAATTTTAAATCCATTAAAATACCTCCTATAATTTATATATAAGATAGTGTACCATAAAAAGAATATAATGATAAGAAATTTTGTTCGAAAAAAATAAAAAAATTTAAAAAAGTACTTGCATTTTTTGCAAAAGAGAGTATAATATAATTTGGAAAGGTCAAAGAAAGTCAAAGTCAAAAAAGAAAACATGAACTTTAGGTGAACTTTAGGGACGGAGGTAAAAGTTCATAAATTAACATAAAAAATGAACTTTAAGCCCCGTCCCCAAAGTTCAAAGTTCAAAAGTTCACATAAAGGAAGTGAAAAAATGAGAATATCAGATTTAATAGAAGATTTTATAAAAGATATGTTAAAAACAGAAGATGAATTAGAAATACAAAGAAATGAACTTGCGGAACATTTTAATTGTGTGCCTTCACAAATAAATTACGTAATATCCACACGATTTAAACCATCACAGGGTTATTATGTAGAAAGTAGAAGAGGAGGTGGCGGTCACATAACAATTAAAAAAATACATATAACACAAAGTAATTATCTAATGCATATAATAACAAGCATTGGAGATACATTAACATCAAAAGAAGTAGATATTTTCATAAGTAACTTATTATCAGATGAAATTGTGACTAAAAAAGAAGCTAAACTTTTAAAAGTAGCAACAAGTGATAATGTACTTAATGTACCTATCGATATAAAAGATAATTTACGAGCAAGAATATTTAAAAACATGTTAATAAATTTAGTAGAAGATTAATTGGCAGACGTAAATAGTCACCAACTAAAATTAGATATTTTAAATAATTTAAGGAGGTTTTTATTATGAAATGTCAAAATTGTGGTAGAAAAGAAGCAAATGTAAAATATACACAAATTATTAATGGTGTAAAAAAAGAAATGAATTTATGTGAAGATTGTGCAAAGGAATTAGGAATAGGAAGAGAACTTAACTTTAATATGTCTATGAATTTACCAAGCTTTTTAGGAGGATTCTTTGATGAATATAATATGGATTCTTTTATTCCAACAATCGGAGCAATAAGAGAAGAAGGATGCAATACTTGTGGTACAACATATAATGAATTTGCAAATACAGGCTTATTTGGTTGCATGGATTGCTATGATATATTTGCAGATAGATTAGATCCAATATTAAGAAATATACAAGGTTCTAACAGACATGTTGGCAGAAAAGCGAAAAGCTTGGATAAATCTATCGTAAAAAATATGGAAGCTAAGAAGAAAGAACTAGAAAAAAATAAAGAAGCAAAGAAAGAAAATAGAAAGACTAAAGAATCATTAGAGGAAGAATTAAAACAAGCTATTAGAGAAGAAAGATATGAAGATGCAGCAAAACTAAGAGACGAAATAAAAAAAATGAATGGTGATAAATAATAAAATCAGTAATTAATTCTTTAGGAGGGAAAAATATGCTAAATTGGTATTTACAAAGTGGAAAAGATTCGGATGTAATAATAAGTTCTAGAATAAGATTAGCAAGAAATATATCAAACTATCCGTTTGAAACTAAATGTAATGAAACAAAAAAAGAAGAAATAACTAAGTTAATAGAAGAAGCTATTAGTGGTAACAAATATGGAATTAAACTTTTAAAATTAAAAGATATGGATGATGTTACTATTAATAGTTTAATAGAAAAAAGATTAATAAGTCCAGACTTTGTAAGAGGTAAGGAAAAATCTAAAGCAATACTTATAAATGATGACGAAAATGTATGTGCAATGATACATACAGACAATCATATTAGTCTACAAGTATTTGGTGCAGGATTAGAGTTAGACAATTTGTTAAATCTAATTATTGAATTAGATGAATATCTAGATGAAAAACTAAAATTTGCATTTAATGAAAAATATGGATTTTTAACAGCCTGTCCTATAGAGGCAGGAACTGCTATGAAGGCGTCTGTAATGGTTCATTTACCTGCATTACAAATTACTGGTAATATTGGAAAGGTATTAGAGATAATAAATAACTTTGGTATGAATGTAACTGGAATTCATGGAGAAGGTAGCAAATCCGAAGGAGCTTTATACCAAATATCTAATAAACAAACTTTAGGAATTTCTGAAAAAGAAATTATAAAGAAATTAAAATTAATAACAGATAAAATAATAGAGCAAGAAAGAATTGCAAGAAAGTATTTAGGAAAGAATAGGTTAAATTTAGAAGACAGATTATATAGAGATTATGGTATTTTAACAAACTGCAGAAAAATTTCAGAAAGTGAATGTAAGGATTTATTATCAACATTAAAATTAGGAACAGATTTAGGAATTGTTAATGAACTAACAGACTTAAAAATAAATAAATTATTATTATATACACAAGATGCAAACTTACAAAAATATTTAGGAACAAAACTAGAAGGAATAGATTTAGATGCTAAAAGAGCAGAACTTATTAAAACAATTATAAAAGAGTAAGGAGGTAGATATTTATGACATATAAATTTACAAATAGTGCTCAAAATGTTTTAGAGATTGCAAAAGAAATCGCGATAGAATTAGGACATAATTATATAGGAACAGAGCATATATTATATGGATTAACAGAAGAAGAAAATGGTGTTGCAAGTAAAGTTTTAGAAAATCAAAATATAAATTCTGAAAATGTCTTGGAAGAAATAGAAAATTTAATAGGTAGAGATGAAGGAAGGACTATAACAAGTTTAGGGTTTACGCCAAGAACTAAAAGAGTGTTAGAAAATGCATTTTTAGAGGCAAGAAAACTAGATTCAGATTATATAGGCACAGAACATATTTTAATAGGAATAATGAGAGAAGCAGATAGTATTGCTGTAAGAATACTATTAGATTTAGGTATTAATCCACAAAAATTATATAACGAAATAGTAAAAGTATTAGAAGAAGATGAAGATATAAATAGTAGTGATAATTCTCAAACAAGAAAAACAGGAAGCTTTAATTCTACACCAACATTAAATCAATATGGAACAGATTTAACTAAAAGTGCAAGTCTTGGAAAATTAGATCCTGTAATAGGAAGAAAAAATGAAATAGAAAGAGTAATTCAAATTCTTTCTAGAAGGACTAAAAATAATCCTTGCTTAATTGGTGAACCAGGTGTAGGTAAAACAGCTGTAGTAGAAGGATTAGCAGAAAAAATTGTACAAGGTGATGTACCAGAAATATTAAAAGATAAAAGAGTTGTAACAATCGATTTATCTAGTATGATTGCTGGTGCAAAATATAGAGGAGACTTCGAAGAAAGAATAAAGAAAGCTTTAAATGAAGTAAAAAAAGCCGGAGATGTAATTCTATTTATAGATGAGATTCATACAATAGTAGGTGCAGGTTCTGCAGAAGGTGCTATTGATGCGGCAAATATTCTAAAACCTTTATTAGCAAGAGGTGAAATTCAATTAATTGGTGCTACGACTTTAAATGAATATAGAAAATATATAGAAAAAGACAGCGCGTTGGAAAGAAGATTTAGTCCTGTAACTGTTAATGAACCAACTCATGAAGAAACTGTAGAAATCTTAAAGGGTATAAGAGATAAATACGAAGCTCATCATAATATAAAAATTACAGATGAAGCTATAAATGCAGCTGTAGAATTATCTAGCAGATATATTAATGATAGATTTTTACCAGATAAAGCAATAGATTTAATTGATGAAGCTTCTTCAAAAATTAGATTATCTTCTTTAGAAGAACCAGATAGTCTAAAAGAGATGGAAGATAAAATAGAAAAGATGAATCAAGAAAAAGAGGCTGCTGTAAAAGTACAAAAATTTGAGAAAGCTGCTAAAATAAGAGATGAAGTAAATAAACTAAAAGAAGAACTAGAAGAAGAAAGAAATAAATGGAAAAGTAAAAAGACAAAAGCAATTCCAAAATTAACAGAAGAGGATATTGCTAAAACAATTGCAAGTTGGACAGGAATTCCAGCTGCTAAAATAACTCAAGATGAAAATAAGAAATTAAAGAACTTAGATAAAGAATTGCATAAAAGAGTAATTGGTCAAAATGAAGCTGTAGAAGCAGTTGCAAAAGCAATAAGAAGAAGCAGAGTAGGTCTTAAAAATCCTAATAGACCAATAGGTTCATTCTTATTCTTAGGTCCAACAGGTGTTGGTAAAACAGAATTATCTAAAGCATTGGCAGAAAGCTTATTTGGTACAGAAGATGCCATGATAAGAATTGATATGTCAGAATTTATGGAACCACATTCTGTTGCTAAATTAATTGGTGCGCCTCCAGGATATGTTGGTTTTGATGATGGTGGTCAATTAACAGAAAAAATAAGAAGAAAACCATATTCTGTAATATTGTTTGATGAAATAGAAAAAGCACATCCAGATGTTATGAATATGTTATTACAAATTCTAGAAGATGGTAGATTAACAGACAGCCAAGGTAGAACAGTTAATTTTAAGAATACAGTAATAATTATGACATCAAATATAGGTGCAAGACTAATTACAGAAAAGAAATCTTTAGGATTTACAAATTTAGCAGAAGAAGATGAAGCTAAGGAATATGAAGAGATTAAGAAAAATGTAATGGCAGAATTGAAGAAACAATTAAGACCAGAATTTATAAATCGTATTGATGATATTATAGTATTCCATAAATTAAATGATGAAGAAATAAATAGCATTATAGATTTATTATTAAAAAATGTAGAACAAAGATTAGTAGAACAAGGTTTAAATATTAAAATTGATAAATCTGTTAAAGAATTAATTGCTAAAAAAGGTGTAGACAAAGAATTCGGTGCAAGACCACTTCGTAGAGCAATACAAAATATTGTAGAAGATAAATTAGCTGAAGAAATATTAGATGGAAATATTAAACCTGGTCTAGAAGCTAAATTAGTAGCTAAAGATGATAAAGTAGAATTAAAAGTAAAAGCAGCTAAATAATATAATAGGGATTTGAGGCGTCCTGCGAAAAAAATTCGGGATTTGGGGACGTTCATTAAATCCCTTTTTTCTATTAAAAAAAATTAGAGTTTTTTGTAGTAGACATAAATTTGCACAATATAAGAAATTATGATAAAATTAGCCGGTAACAAAAGTTGAAGAGATAAGCAAGCCTTGCTAAATGTAGCGAAGAACTAAGAAATGAGAAAAAACTTGAGACTTAAAAACTGTAAGATTTTCGACCTTTATGGACGGAGAATGCAAGAGGATGAGAATCCACATTTTGTAATTATTGTTGCAGATGTGGAAGACGACACAATATGCGAATATGGGATCCTGAATAAGAACAAGTTTGAACTATCAAAGGATGTGGTTTATGACATCGAATCTTTTGCAGAAATGCCGGAGACCGATTCAACCATAAAAGAAAAAGGTTGTATGTTTTGTGCTGCAATGCCAAAGAGTACAAATAGTACTATTTCCACATGGCCTATGTTTGTGAAATATAAAGCAGACTGCACAAATGTAGGTGACGAAGAAGTTTCAATTGTTTGCATAACAGGAGAAAGGGTTCAAGTGTTGAAAACGAAACTTTCGGAAACCAACGATGCTGGCTTTAAAGTAGGAGACAGTTTTTACAGAGTTGGTGTAATGTAAGCAAAAGTTAAAATCTAAGATTTTTTCTATGCAATAAAAACAGCTCGTGCTTTTATAACAAAGCACGAGCTGTTTTTATTTATTATTAATTAAATCATTCATATTATACATTCCATTATCTTTATTAACTATGTATTTAGCAGCCATAACAGCGCCATTTGCAAAAACAGTTCTAGAATAACATTTATGTGTTATTTCTAATGTTTCATGCTCACCAAAGAATTGCACTGTATGTTCACCTACGATATTTCCACCTCTAATAGAAGAGAAGCCAATTTCTAATTTATTTCTTTTTTCATGTTTATTATGTCTGTCAAATTCATAAACCATCTTATTGTCTTTTGCTTCATTAATGCTATCTGCTAAAAATAAAGCTGTTCCACTTGGACTATCTATTTTTCTATTATGATGTGTTTCTATAATTTCTATATCAGTATCTGGCAATTCTTTTGCTAAAGAAGCTACAATTTTAGCCATTAAATTTATATCATATGACATATTGGCAGATTTAAAAATAGGAATATCTTTTGAATAATCTTCTATTTCTTTTAATTGTTTGTCTGTAAAACCAGTTGTAGCAATAACAACAGGAACATGATTTTCTTTAGCATATTTTAAAATATTTAAAGTAGCAACTGGAACAGAAAAATCAATTATTACATCCGGTTTTTCTTCTATGTTTGAAGTATTTGTATAAACTGGGTATGTATAAATTCCAGTGTTCTCTTTATCAACACCACCAAGAAGTAAAATATCTTTATCAGTATCTATTACATTTGCAACTTCTTGTCCCATTTTACCATTTATTCCATTTATTAATACTTTCATTTTTTAGATCCTTTCCATATCGCTTAAAGGTAAATAAAATAAAACAAATTAAAATCTTACAAAAAAGATTGTTAAAAAGATATAAGCATATCTATATATCATTCTTAGCTTGTATTTCTTATTTAAATATTTAAAAAATTCGACTGTAGCACAATATTTGTCTACAAATGTAACTATGTAACTTTCTTTATATTTAGGAAATTTTATAGTTAAAGGCCACATATGTTTTACTATTACATCTTTTTCTAAATCATTTAAAGTGAAATTTTTTAAAGAATTTTCTAAAGCGATTTTAGGATGAGAAAATGCGTGTAGTTCTTTAAATGAATTAACCTTTCTGTGCTCATGCCAATCATATAAAAAGAAATCGTGAAGCATAGCAGCACGAGCTGCTGAAAAATAATCTAATTTAAATTTTTTACATACTAAATAAGTGTAATATGCAACATGCAAGCAGTGGTTATAACATGACGTGCTAGAATGTTGCATATAATTGTTCATTTCTTTTACCTTTTCGTGTAAGCGAATATCATTTATTATATTTTTAAATTCTAAATAATTTTCTTCATTTTTAAATTTTTTAAAAAACATTTATTCACATCCTATATTATTTTTTACTCCTATATATATTATATCATGGGAGATATATTATGTGAATAAAGTTAATTAAATCTTAACAATTTAAATTAATCCAAAATTTTTTAAAGAAGTTCTTAATTTTTCTTGATTTTTTTCAGATAATCTAACTAGTGGAAGTCTAGGAACTCCGAAATTGTATCCCATCATATTTAAAGCTTCTTTTACAGGAATAGGATTAACTTCACAGAATAAGCTTCCTACTAAATCTATTGCATCTAACTGCATTTGTGTAGCTTCTGCAATATTACCATCAAAGAAATTTTGAACCATATCATGTGTATATTTTGGTGCAACATTTGAAAGAACAGATATAACACCAAGTCCACCTAAAGATAGAATTGGAACGATTTGGTCATCATTTCCAGAATAAATATGTAAATTATCTTTACATAGTGCTGCAATTTTTGCAACTTGTGAGATATTACCACTAGCTTCTTTTACAGCTACAATATTAGGTATTTTAGAAAGTTCTAAACAAGTTTCTGGAGTTATGTTTACACCAGTTCTACTAGCTACACTATATACGATTATAGGTAAAGAAGTAGAATTTGCTATTGCTTTATAATGTTCCACTAAACCTGCCTGTGTAGTTTTATTATAATATGGTGTTACAACTAATAAAGCATCTGCACCAACAGATTCTGCGTATTTTGACATTTCTATTGCAGAGGCAGTATTATTAGAACCTGTTCCTGCAATTACAGGAATTCTACCATTAACTTTATCTATAGCATATTTAATGGTATCTTTTTTCTCTTTCTCTGTCATTGTAGAAGATTCGCCAGTAGTACCACATACTATAATACTATCGACCCCTTCTGAAATTTGGAATTCTATTAATTTTCCAAACTCTTCGAAATTTACGCCATCATTTGTAAATGGTGTGGAGATGGCAGTACCACAACCTTTAAAAATAATTTTTTTCATAATAACATCTCCTATAGAGATTTTTTAGCATATATAATTATATGTAGCTATTTTCTATGTTATTATATGATATAATTTATAAAAAATAAATAATTTCTGGAAAATATCTAAAAAATACTATATAATTAGTACTAGATAAAAGGAGGAGAATGATGACTGCATCTCAAGAAGATTATTTAAAATCAATATATATATTAATATTACATAAAAATGAAGCAAGAGTTACAGATATAGCAGACTATTTACAAGTTAGTAAAGCAAGTGTAAATAGAGCCTTAAAATCTTTAAAAGAGCTAGGGCTTGTGGATTATGAGACATATGGAGAGATAAAATTAACAGAAAAGGGTAAAGAAGAAGCAACAAACATTATAAAAAAACATAATGTTTTAAAAGCTTTTTTAATTCAAATTTTAAATGTTAATAACGAAACAGCAGAAGAAGAAGCTAAGAAAATGAAACATGCTATTTCTGAAGATACTGTAAATAAATTTTCTGATTATATTAAAAGCATTATAAAAGTTGATGAATTAAAATGTAACTATAGTCCAGAAAATGAAAGATGTCAAAATTGTATAAAATTAAAAAAGAAAAAATAATCGCAAATGTATTTTGCGATTATTTTTAGCACTGAAAAATTTAGAAGGGAAAAAAGGAACGTCCCCAAATCCCGGAAGCCTCCCAAATCCTGGGAAACCTCCCAAATTCGGGAAGCCTCCCCGAATCCCGGGAATGTTCTCATGTCCCTAGGAACTATTTTTCTATCATTTTTTCTACTATTTGTATTGCATTAGATGCAGCACCTTTTCGTATATTATCAGCAACTACCCAAAGATTTACACCATTTTCTACACTAAAATCTCTTCTAATTCTTCCTACAAAAACTTCATCATGTCCAGTTGTATTTGTAGCTATAGGATAAACTTCAGAAGCTGGATCGTCTTGAACAATTATTCCTTCAAAACTTTTTAATGTTTCTACTAATTCAGAAAGTTCAAATGGCTTTTCAAATTCTATATTTATAGATTCACTATGTGAATTTTCTACTGGAACCCTAACTGTAGTTGCAGTTATTCTTAAATCTGGTTTCTTTAAAATTTTTCTTGTTTCATTTATCATTTTCATTTCTTCTTTGGTATAACCATTTTCTGTGAATACATCTATATGTGGTAAACAATTATTATAAATTGGGTATGGGAATTTTTCTAATTTATTAATTCCTTTTCTACCATTTTCTAAATCATTTAATCCTTTTTGACCTGCTCCAGAAACAGCTTGATATGTAGAATATACAATTCTTTTTATTGTATATTTATCATCTAAAGCTTTTAAGGGTAAAACTGCTTGTATAGTAGAACAATTTGGATTTGCGATTATTCCATGATTATTTTTTATTTCTTCTGGATTAACCTCTGGTACAACTAAAGGTACGTCTTTATCCATTCTAAATGCACTACTATTGTCTACTACAATACAACCTTTAGAGGCTGCAATTGGAGCATATTTTTTAGATGTCTCGCCACCAGCGGAAAATATTGCAAAGTCAAATCCCTCGTCAAAAGAGTGTTCTGTTAACTCCTGTATAATATATTCTTTATTCATAAATTGAACTTTTTTGCCAGCAGATTTATTTGAGGCAAATAAAACATATTCACTAATTGGTAGATTTTTTTCTTCTAATACTTTTAGTGCAGTTCTACCTACTACACCTGTAGCACCTACAATTGCTAATTTGTAATTTTTCATATTAAGCACCTCGGCTTTAAATAGTAACAAGAATTATATTTATAATTTCTTATAGTACATATTATATTCGAAAATATAAAAAAATGCTAGTTAAAACTAACAAATATATGATAGAATATTGTCGAAATACAAAAGACATAGGAGGGGATTAAATGAAAAAGAAATTAGCAGTAATAATAGCTATATTACTAGTAATGGCTATTGTTATTGGAATTACAGTATCTAATCTAAAATTTAGAGGAGATTTAACAGAAATTAGTTCGGAAAAACAATTACAAAAAATAGTAGATGGATATAATTATTCAGGAGGGTCAACCGTACTTGCAACATTTATATGTCCATTAATTGCATTACCTACTCGTAGTTTCTCTGGTGGAATTATAGAGGATGCAAGTTCGTCACAATCTTCTGGTGGAGGTATTGTTCCAAGTGAGATAACAAGTAGTGCGAGTGATACAAAATCTTTTGATTCTGTACTTCCAAGTATAAATAAAGGAACAACCACATCAGATTATTCAACAACAAATATACAAGTAGAAAATGTGGATGAGGCAGATATTGTAAAAACAGATGGGGAATATGTATATTCTATTTCAGACGATACAGTATATATAACATATGCAAAAAATCCAACGGAAATGAATATAGTTGCAAAGATAGAAGAACCATTAAGTAATGTTTATCCAGAAGATTTAATATTACAAAATAATAAATTAATAATTATATCTGGAAATACTATTAATACAGTTGTTAAAATTTACGATTTAGCAGATATAGAAAATCCAGACAAAATAAAAGAATTTGAGCTAAATAAGGAATATTATACATCAAGATATATAAATGGCAATTTATATGTAATTTCATCTGGAAGAGTAACAAGTGAAAGAAATTTGGAATATGTAGAAGATGGTGCTATTGTAAATCCAGACAAACCAAATGCATATAAAATAAATGACTTAAATACAAGGATTCAAACAGTTATAGCTTCATATAATTTAAACGCACCAGAAAACAAAATTAAAGTTCAATCATATTTAATGGATATAGAGAATGCATATATATCAGAAAAAAATATGTATTTAATTGATAACGGATATAGTGGAAGCAGAGATGTAGAATTTAGTGATATATTTGGCCTAAAAGGACTTTTAGGAATTAGCGATGCAATAGAAGAGAGCGATAGTACTTATGGTTCAAGTATTTATAAATTTAATTTTAAAGAAGATGGAAGTGTAGAATATCAAACCAAAACTAGAGTAGAAGGAACAACTATAGACCAATTTTCTTTAGATGAAAAAGATGATAATATAAGAATTGCATTATACAGCTCAACGAAAGGTTCAAGAGTTGTAGTCTTAGACAATAATTTGAAACAATTAGGAGAAACAGCATATCTGGCTAAGGGAGAAAAAATGTATTCAGCAAGATTCGTGGGAGATAGAGCATATCTTGTAACATATAAAAATATGGATCCATTATACTCTATAGATTTAAGTGACCCAGCAAATCCAAAAGCTTTAGGAGCATTAAAAATTCCAGGATATAGTACATACTTACAGCCATATGATGAAAATCATATTATTGGTTTTGGTTTCCAAACAGAAGAAACTGTTAGAAGAAATTCTTTAGGAAGAGTTACTTCAACTTCTGCAAAAGTTACAGGAATGAAGATGGCTTTATTTGATGTTACTGATATAAGTAATCCAAAAATGATATCAGAGGAAGTAATAGGTGATTCTAAAACAAATTCTACTATTTTGGAAAATCACAAAGCATTATTGTTAGATAAAGAAAGAAATCTTTTGGCAATTCCTATAAAAAATTATACGACAGATTTAAGTATTACAGAAAATGATGATATATCTTCTGCTACAAAGTCATACACAAGTTACTTAAAGAGTAGAACATATAACAAAGTTGGATATGCAGTATATAGTTTAGATATAGCGAATGGTTTTAATTTAAGAGGAATAATAACACATGATGTAAATTCTAAAGATTATACTTCAGATATTAGAGGATTATATATAGATGACACATTATATACTGTTTCAAACAAGGAAATTAAAGCAAATAATATAGATACATTAGCAGAAATTAAAGAAATTATATTTGATTAAGGGGGATAACTATGGGAAAAATTTATGAAAAAGAAGTTAAACATTATTCAGGAATGCCAGCTGCATCATTAACATTAGGAATCATATCTATACTTACAATTATATTTTGGTATATGTCATTAATAACAGGAATTTTGGCAATAGTTTTTGGAGTTAAATCTATACATAGAATTAATAGTAAATTAGGAAAAGCAGGAATGGTATTAGGAATTATAGGTGTTTCTCTTTGTTGTTTTATATACTTATGGTTTATATTTGCCATTTTAATGCAATAAAACTCTTGCAAAATGAAAAAATCATGATATAATAGATGCACATAAAAAAGACAAAATAAGGACAACACAGTTATAAATTAGTCTTTAAGAGAGCTAGATGTATGCTGAAATTCTAGTAAGATAAAATATAGTTGTTATCACCTTATATGTTGCAAAACTGAACTAATAGTAAGTTTTGTCGTATGTTCTGCGTTAAAGAAATTAGAGAGAATAACATAAGTTATTAAATTAGGTGGTACCGCGGAAATTATGCCCTTTTCGTCCTAAGCAGGATGGAAAGGGCTTTTTGATGTTGATTTTGCTTTGTAAATAAAGTTAAAGTGAAATCCCTAAAAAATAAAGAAGGAGGAATTACGAGTGTACAAAAAAGTAGAGCTTAAAGACGGTTTTGTAGGAATGGAAAATGATGTAGCAAAACTATGGAAAGAAAAAGACATTGTTAAGAAAAACTTTGCAATGAACGAAGGAAAAAGATACTTCACATTTTATGATGGACCTCCAACAGCAAATGGAAGACCACATGTTGGACATATCGAAACAAGGGTAATGAAAGACATTATACCAAGATACAAAGTAATGAAAGGTTACAAAGTATTAAGAAAAGCTGGTTGGGATACACATGGACTTCCAGTTGAACTAGAAATAGAAAAAGAATTAGGAATTTCAGGAAAACAACAAATAGAAGAATATGGTGTAGAAAAATTCGTAAAAAAATGTAAAGAAAGTGTATTCTCATATGTTCACCTATGGGAAGAAATGACAAATAAAGTAGGATTTTGGGTAGATATGGATGCCCCATATGTAACATACCATAACGAATATATAGAATCTGTATGGTGGGCATTAAAAGAAATGTGGAAAAAGGGATTACTATATGAAGGTCATAAAGTAATGCCATATTGCCCAAGATGTGGAACAGCACTTTCATCACACGAAGTTGCACAAGGATATAAAGATGTAAAAGATTTAACTTGTATAGCTAAATTTAAAGTAAAAGGTGAAGATAATAAATATATTTTAGCTTGGACAACAACACCTTGGACTTTACCATCAAACTTAGCATTATGTGTTAATAAAGCTTACACATATGCAGATGTAAAAGTAAATGTTGGAACAGAGGAAGAACCAAAATATGAAGTATATGTTCTTGCTAAAGATTTGGTAGAAACAGTATTAAAAGACAAAGAATATGAAGTCTTAAAAGAATATAAAGGAACAGAATTATTAGGAACAAAATATGAACAATTAATGCCATTTGCAAAAGTTGATGGAAAAGCATTCGAAGTAATCCATGGGGACTATGTAACATTAACAGATGGTACAGGAATAGTACACATTGCACCAGCATATGGTGAAGATGATAGTTTAGTTGCAAAACAAAATGGAATAACTTTTGTAAATTTAGTAGATAAAGAAGGAAAATTTGTTCCAGAAGTAGAACCTTGGGCAGGAAAATTCGTAAGAGATTGCAACGAAGGTATTTGTAAATGGTTAGAAGAAGAAAATAAATTGTTTAGCAAAGAAAAACATCTACACTCTTATCCACATTGTTGGAGATGTGACACACCACTTTTATATTATCCAAAAGAGAGTTGGTTTGTTGCAATGAGCAAACTAAGAGACAATTTATTAAAAAATAATGATACGATAAATTGGATGCCAGAAACAATTAAAACAGGAAGATTTGGAAAATTCTTAGAGAATGTTATAGATTGGGGAATCTCAAGAGATAGATATTGGGGAACTCCACTTCCAATTTGGACTTGTGAATGTGGTCACCAAGAATGTATTGGAAGTATAGCAGAATTAAAAGAAAAAGGAATAAATGTACCAGAAGATATAGAACTTCATAAACCATATATTGATGATGTACATCTAAAATGTCCACATTGTGGTAAAGAAATGATAAGAGCAAAAGAAGTTATAGATTGCTGGTTCGATTCTGGTTCAATGCCTTTTGCACAATGGCATTATCCATTCGAAAATAAAGAAATATTCGAAGCAAACTTCCCAGCTCAATTTATTTCAGAAGCAATAGACCAAACAAGAGGATGGTTCTATACACTACTTGCAGTTTCTACATGTTTGTTTGATAAATCATCATATGAAAATTGTATAGTATTAGGACATGTTCTAGATGACAAAGGACAAAAAATGTCTAAATCTAAAAAGAATGGTGTGGACCCATTCGAATTACTAGATACTGTTGGAGCAGATGCTACTAGATGGCATTTCTATACATGTAGCGCACCATGGATTCCAACAAGATTATCTGTAAAAAGTGTACAAGAAACACAAAGAAAATTCTTAAGTACATTATGGAATGTATATTCATTCTATGTATTATATGCAGAGATTGACCAATTTAATCCATTAAACTACAAAGACTTTAAAGTAACAAATGTAATGGATAAATGGATACTTTCTAAAATGTATACATTAATAAAAGAAGTAGATGCAAAATTAGATAAATATGACATAACAGGAGCAGCATTGTTAATAGAAGACTTCACAGATGAACTTTCTAACTGGTATGTTCGTAGAAACAGAGAAAGATTCTGGGCAAGTGGAATGGAAGATGACAAAGTAGGAGCATATGTAACTTTGTATAATGTTTTAGTTAACTTAGTAAAAATTTCTGCACCATTTGTACCATTCATAACAGATGAAATTTACCAAAACTTAGTTGTTAATTTAGATAAAGAAGCACTAGCAAGTGTACATTTATGCTTATGGCCAGAGGTTGATGAATCAGCAATAGATAAAGACCTAGAAAAAGAAATGGACTTAGCATATAAGATTGTTAAATTAGGTAGAAGTGCAAGAAATGCTGCTAATATCAAAAATAGACAACCACTTTCAGAAATGCTAATTTCTGTTGGAACACTTCCAGAATACTATGGAGACATAGTAAAAGATGAATTGAATGTAAAAGAAGTTGTTCTAGGAGCAGATATGTCTAAATATGTTGACTTCGAAATAAAACCAAATCTACCAGTACTAGGAAAAGAATATGGAAAATTAATTCCAAAAATTAAAGAAGCTATTTCTAAATTAAATCAAATGGATTTAGCAAACAAAGTAAAAAATGGTGGAGTAGAATATATCGAAGTTGAAGACACACAAATACCTTTAGATGAATCTAACTTATTAGTAACGATGCAAGGAAAAGAAGGATATGCCTTTGCAGGTGAAGGTGAACTTGGAGTTGTATTAGAAACAACAATAACACCAGAACTTAAAGAAGAAGGATATTTAAGAGAAATTTTATCTAAAGTACAAAACATGAGAAAAGATAGAGACTTCGAAGTATTAGATAGAATAAACTTATACTTTGCAAATTGTGATACATTAAAAGAAGTTATAGAAAAATATAAAGACCAAATAATGAAAGATACTTTAGCAGACAATATCTTCTATAACGAAAAAAGAGAAAACTATGTAGAAACAAAAATAAACGACGAAACAATAGACATAGATGTTGAAGTGGTTAAATAAAAATAAAAAAAGAATTTGAGGACACTCCTCGCCAGGGATTTGGGGACGTTCCTTAAATCCCTATTTAAAAAATCCTCTGGTTTAGTATGCCAGGGGATTTATATTTTTTAAACATTTATCTATTAAGTAAATAAACTCCAAAATTTAAATAGGTTGCAAATAATGCCCATAGTAAGTATGGGACTTGTAACCATGCAGCAGTTTTTTGCTTTTCATAAAATCTAGCTATCATAATAATAATTAAAACTGCAAGAATTATAATCCAGATAAAAGCAAATAATCTCCATTTTAATAAGAAGAAAGCAATAGGCCAAAGAGCATTAAAAAATAATTGTAAGTAATAGATAGAGTTTATTTTAGAATTTACTAATGAATTACTCTCTAATATGGCATACGAAATTCCCATCAAAATATATAAAATTGTCCATACAATTGGAAAAGTAATGCTAGGTGGTGACAAAAATGGTTTTTCTAAAGAATTATAATCTATACTACCAGAAATGAAAAAGCCAACAATACCACCAACAAGAACGGGAATAAGAATAGCCTTAAAATAAGTTTTAAATTTATTTAACATGCCTAAACCTCCATATTACTAGTTTATTAAAAAGGAGGTAAAATATACTAAATACTAATTAAATTAATATATTTGGCTTAAATTTAGTAGTGAATTTTTATTAAATTCAAGTTTTATAACGCTAGGAGAATCGATTTTTAAAACTTTATTTTTATAAAACAATTCGAAGTTTTCATTTAAAGAACACCAATTCATTAATAAAAATTTAATTGATGCACCATGACTAACTATTGCAATTTTAGATCCAGTATATTCAGCTAATAGTTTATTAATGAAACTTGTCATTCGCCTATTAACTTCAAATCTATTCTCTCCATCTTTGTTCTTTAAATTTTCATCTAACAACTGTTCTGTAGTAAAAGTGTGAGTGAATTTATCTCTAAGTTTAGATAGAGAATCTAAATTCCCTATTTTTCTTTCGTTTAAATATGTACTAATTTGTATTTCTAAATTATTACGTTCAGCAATGTATTTAGCAGTGGCTAGCGCACGTACATAAGTACTAGACCATATTGAATTTAGATTAGATAGTTCTTTTATCTTACTTAGTGCTTCTGCCTTTTTTTCACCTTCAACAGATAAAATTATTTTTTCATTAGCAATTTGGCTATTTTCAGAATTATTTAATAAAGTATTAATCTTTAATTGTTCAGAATGTCGTATTAAAAAAATTGTTATTTTATCCATAATAATCACCAAAAATATTGTATCAAAAATACACATAAAAATCACATAAATTTATTGTAAAAAAAATAGTGTTTTTATATAATACTTTTAGTTAAAAATAGGGGGAATAAAAAATGGCAAATTCAAAATTAATAGTAGTAGAAGGACCACAAGGCGCAGGAAAAACAACGATTACGGATTATTTAAGATATACTATTCCATATACAAATTTATATAGATTGTGTGGAACTGCAGATAGCACGCCTACAGGAAAGAAAAAAGCAGAAACAATGTATAGGGATTTAGTAGAATATTTAAAAAAATTAGGAAATCAAAGTATAAATTTAGTATTTGATAGAACATTTTTTACAGAAGAAAATTATTGTAGACTAAAATATAAAGAGTATTCATTTACAGATGTTTATGAGGAATTACTAGAAGATTTTGCTAAATTAGATTTTGAAATATATTATGTAACACTATATTTAGAAGATGAAAGCTTATATACTCAAAGATTAAAAAGGGATAATAAAGCTGTACCAAAATATGCTAAATTTGAAGCTGAAAAAAGCATAAATCAACAAAAAGTATATTTAGAAATGTCTGATGAAATAGAAAAGAAATATCCAAACATACATTGCTTAAAAATAGAGAATAGTAAAGATTTAGAATTAACAAAGCAAGAATTAAAAGAAAAAATAGGTTTCTAAAGCTTGAGTATACATAAAAAATATAGTATAATAAGGTTGGAATTTTGTTTAATTTTTATATAAAAAATTAAATTTACAATATATAAACACAGATAGGAGATTTTTTTAGTGAACGTTTCAGATTTTTATTATGACTTACCAGAAGAATTAATAGCACAAACACCTATAGAAAAAAGAGATGAGTCAAGATTAATGGTCTTGAACAGAGAGAAACAAACGATAGAACATAAAACTTTTAGAGATATAATAGATTACTTAGAACCAGGAGATTGTTTAGTAAGAAATAATACAAAAGTTATACCAGCAAGATTGTATGGTAAAAAGGCAACAGGAGCAAAAATAGAATTTCTTCTATTAAATAGGATAGAAGGAGATATATGGGAATGTATTGTAAGACCTGGTCATAAATTAAAACCTGGTACAGAAGTAGAATTTGGAGATGGAATATTAAAAGCAAAAGTACTAGACGTAATGGAAGGTGGAACAAGAAAAGTAGAATTTAAATATGAAGGAATATTTAATGAAATTCTAGATAAAATTGGGTTAATGCCACTTCCACCATATATTCATGAATCTTTAAAAGATAATGATAGATATCAAACTGTTTATGCAAAATATGAAGGTTCAGCAGCAGCCCCAACAGCAGGCTTACATTTTACTCCTGAACTTTTTGAAAAAATAAAAGCAAAAGGAATTGATGTCGCAAATGTAACATTACATGTAGGAATCGGAACTTTTAGACCAGTAAAAGTAGAGAATGTAGAAGAACACCACATGCATTCAGAACATTTTTATATAAAACAAGAAGAGGCTGATAAAATAAATAATGCTAAGAAAAATGGAAAAAGAGTTATAGCCGTAGGAACTACTTCTTGTAGAGTATTAGAAACAATAGCAGACGAAAATGGAATGGTAAAACCTACAGAAGGAGATACACAGATATTCATTTATCCTGGTTATAAATATAAATGCTTAGATGGCTTAGTAACGAATTTCCATCTACCAGAATCAACATTAATAATGTTAGTATCTGCATTAGCAGGTAGAGACTATATTATGAAAGCATACAATGAAGCAGTAAAAGAAAGATATAGATTTTTCAGTTTTGGAGATGCAATGCTTATTTTGTAAGATAGGAGAAAATTATGGTTATACATACAAAAAAGCAAGTAAAAACAAAAACTATTCATAAAAGAATGAATTTGCCACAAAGTTTACGAGATAAAATAGATGAATTTTGGAAAAAACAAGTAGAAGTAAATCCAAACTTATTTAATGGGGAAGTTTGGAATGTAACAAAAATGGAAGACAATAAAGATAATATACTTCTAACAATAGAAAAAACAGACTATGCACATTACTTATATGATGAAAGGCATGGTATAGAAGAAAAATATGCTTGCCACAATCTTGCAGGAGGAACATATATTGTTACTAAAGATGGATATGCTGTTATAGGAGAACTAGATGATACAACTTCCTATCCTAGAATGATGCAAGTTTCTGGTGGTGGAATAGACGAAAAATATGATATAGTAAACGGTGAATTTGATTTAATAAAAACAGCAAAAAGGGAATTAAAAGAAGAATTAAATTTAGACTTAGATGATAAAGAACAAATAGAAAGTTACAATTTCGAATATATAGAAAAGCCCGAAGGAAAAAGGCATTCATACTGTGTAATATTAAAAGCATATTCAATATATTCAAAAAATCAATTAGAAGAACATTTTAATAAGTATTATCAATTTTTAGAAGAAACGGATGGAGAAAAGGAATTTAAAAAATTACATTTTTTAAAACTGGGTAGAGCAGTAGAAGAATTGGACAAGCTAGATAATCCAAAAAGATTATATGTTAGACAACTTCTAGGAATCGAAGATAAAGGGGTGTTAAATAATGAATAAAAAAGAATTTGAAGAATATCTAGACAGCCTAGACTTAGATAAGAAAGAATATTGTATAATAAGTGGTGGAAGCTTATTAATGCATAATTTAAAAGAAGAAACAGACGATGTAGATTTATATGTAACACAAAATTCATTTGATAAATTAAGTAAGAAGTTTAATGTTCATATAAGTGGTAAGCCATTTCCAAATCATTATACTGTAAACGAAAAAACTGAGGCAGTTTTAGTTAAAAATTTAAAAGACGAAAAAATATATAACATAGATGGATATCCTTGTCGTTCTATAATAGATGATTATAATTGGTATAGGCAAAATGGTAGACCAAAGGATTTAGCGAGTGCAGATAAAATAGACACCATGTTTGAAAATATAGCCAAAGAGTTTAATTGTAAAAAAGAAGAGGTCACTGAAAGCGAAATTTGTAAATATGTAAATAAGAAGGAGGAAATATGAAACCAGCAGTAACATATGAGTTAATACATAAATGTAAACAAACTGGAGCAAGAAGAGGTGTAATACACACTCCTCATGGTGACATACAAACGCCAGTATTTATGCCAGTAGGAACACAAGCAACAGTAAAGAGTATGACACCTGATGAATTAAAAAATGAGATAGATGCAAAAATAATTTTATCAAATACATATCATTTATATTTAAGACCTGGGGAAGAAGTAATACAAGAAGCAGGTGGACTTCACAAGTTTATGAACTGGGATAGAGCAATATTAACAGATAGTGGAGGATTCCAAGTATTTAGTTTAAGTGGACTTAGAAAAATAACAGAAGAAGGTGTAGAATTTAGATCTCATTTAGATGGAAGAAGAATTAAATTTACACCAGAAAGTGTTATGCATACAGAAAATATTCTAGGGTCAGATATCATGATGGCATTTGATGAATGTTGCCCATACCCATCAACATATGATTATACAAAAAAATCTATGGAAAGAACTACAAGATGGGCAGAGAGATGTAAAACAGCACATGCAAGACCTGAAGACCAAGCATTATTTGGAATTATACAAGGTGGATTTTATAAAGATTTAAGAGAAAAATCTGCGAGAGATTTAGCAAAATTAGATTTACCTGGATATGCAATAGGAGGAATAAGTGTAGGAGAACCTAAAGAAGAATTTTTAGATATATTACGTTTTACAGCACCACTTATGCCAGAAAACAAACCAAGATACTTAATGGGAGTAGGAAGTCCAGATTATTTAATAGAAGCAGCAATGGCTGGAATAGATATGTGTGATTGTGTACTACCTACAAGAATTGCAAGAAATGGAACTGCAATGACATGGAATGGAAAAGTTGTAATAAGAAATGCAACTTATGAAAAAGATTGGGGCCCAATAGACGAAGAATGTGATTGTTATGCTTGTAAAAATTATACAAGAGCATATATAAGACATTTAATTAAAGCAAAAGAAATTTTAGGAGTTAGATTACTTTCAATTCATAATCTATATTTCTTGACTAAACTTATGGAAAGAGTTAGAATGGAAATAGAGAATGATAATTTAGGAAACTTTAGAAAAGAGTTTTATAAAAAGTACGGATATGACACAAAAGAGTAGTTGAATAGGGGGAAAGTTATGGATTTATTTGATAATGAGGAATTGTTCAAAGAAGAAAAAAAGAAAGTAAAGAAAAAAGGAATAATAATTATTTCATGTATAGTCGTAGCAATTCTTTTAATAATTGGAATTGTTGTAGCAATGATGTATTTTCAAAGTTTACAATGGGGAATTACAGTTGATGGAGTAGGAGTTTCAGTAAAAGATACAACAATTATAACAGATGAGCAAACAGGTAAAGTATTTATATCTATTGCAGATGTGGCACCACATGTAACAGGATATACCTATTTACATGGTGAATATGGTAAAAATTCTGAAGACAATAATTCAGGTGTTGTTCAATGTAATGATGAAGCAGTAGAATTTCATGCTAACCAAAATAAAATAAATAAAGTCTTATTAAAAGAAGACACTAATGATAACGAATATGGTTATATGTATTTATCAGAAAAAATAAAATATGCAAATGGACAACTATATGCATATGTAGAAGATTTACAACCATTATTAAATGCGAAAGTAAATTATAACCAAGCAACAAATAAAATAACATTAGCAGGAACAGAATATCTATATGAACAATATCAAACAAAAATTGCAAGTTTAGGATATAATGCTGTAGATTCAAACTTTGTTAATAAAAAAGCTTTAGCTTCAGATATGATTGTGGCTCAAAAAGAAAATGGATTAATAGGAATAATTAGACCAGATAGAACAGAAATTGCAGGTCCACGTTATACAAGTGTACAATGGTTAGAAACAACAGAAGAATTTTTAGTAGAAAATAATGACAAATATGGAATTATAAGCGAATTAGGACAAAGTAAAATCTCTATGAATTATGATTCTATAAAGTTATTAGATAAAGATACAGGACTTTACATAGTAGAAAGCAATGATAAATATGGTGTAATCAACAAGAGTGAAAGACAAATATTATATGCTGAATTTGATCAAATTGGTGTAGATAAAAATCAATATCCAAGTGTACAAGATGGAAATCAATATTTATTCTATGATTCTATTATACCTGTAGAAAGAGATGAAAAATGGGGATTATATAACATAAATGGAGAAGTTATATTACCAGTAGAATATGATAGTATCGGTTGTATAGTAACTTCAACACAAACAAAATCTGCAAACAATGCAGTACTACTAGAAGACTACGAAGGAATTATAGTAGGTAAAGAAATAAGTGAAAATGATACAAATAAGAAATATGCAGTATATAACCCATTAGGAGAACAATTAGTTGGTTTCTTATTAGATAATATTTTCTATAGAACAGAAAATGGAAAAGATATTTATTATCTAGAAATGAATGGACAACAAGGAAACTTAGATGAAGTATTTAAGGCAAATGGAATTAAGAAAGTTAATACAGATGTTAATGATTCAAATTTAAATAACAATATGAACATTAATAACGGAATATCTGATACAAATGAATTAGTAAGAAATTAAAGTAATAATTAATAGCCTTCCTAAATAGAATTTATTAGGGAGGCTTAAATTATGGAAGAAGGAATATTAAAAAAGAATGGAATTGCTATATTAAAAGGTGAAATAATAGCTTTTATAATAAATATCTTTGGATTAATAATATTATCACTAATAATGACATATTCTACTATTTCGGATAATAATATACCAACATTAGTAATAGCAGTAAATACATTAGCAATTTTAATAGGAAGTTCAATTGCAACTATTAAGCTAGAAAAGAAAGGAATAGTAAATGGGTTAATAATAGGTGTATTATATATGCTTATTTATTTATTAATTTCTTTAATATTTTCAGGAAATATTAATTTTTCTAGTAAAACTATTCTATTAATCATTTTAGGTGTTATTGCTGGGGGAATAGGAGGAATAATAGGAGTTAATCTTAATAGGAAAAAATAAGATAAGAAACGGTTAAGAAAATATTAGTTTTATCTACGGAAACAATATAAAAAGTTTGCTAATTATAAAATTCAACTATTTAGGAAAAAGTAGTTGAATTTTTTTATGATTTAAGATAGAATTTAACAAGACTATATTCAATGTTTTTAACTAAGGAGGAGAAAAAGTGAACAAAGAGGAAAAACTAAAAAAAGAGCAAAAAGCAAAAGAAATAAACAAATTGAAAGGTTTAAGAATAACATTAATAGTATTTATTATAATTTTGTTATCTTTAATATCTTTTGTGGGCATATATGTAAAAGATAAAAACGAAATGTCAGATGTTATTCCAGACTTCATATTAGGTTCAGATATAGAAGGAAATAGAATAATTCAATTAAATGTTGAACAAGACGAAACAATAACGTTAACAGATTCAACAGGAGCTAAGATTGCATCAGGAACAGAAGAAGAGCTTTCAAACCAAGGTTATACAGAAGATGTTATTACAAAAAATGGTTATACAAAATCATCAGAGGAAACAAATAAGGCAGAAAATTTAACTGCAGAAAATTATGAAAAATCAAAACAAATATTAATAAATAGATTAAAAACATCTGGGGTTACAGATTATAAAGTAAGACAAGATAAAGACAATGGGAATATAGTTGTAGAACTAAAAGAAGATGATTCAACAGATGATATAATATCAACATTATCAGAAGTAGGAAAATTTGAATTAAAAGATTCAGAAACAGAAGAAATATTATTAAATAATGATGATGTAAAAGATGCTAAGGTTTTGTATAATAATACACAATCAGGAGTTAATGTGTATTTAGAAATAGAATTTAATAAACAAGGAAAAGAAAAATTACAAGAAATATCAAGAACATATAATAGTAATGCAGTATCAGAAGATACAACAAATACAGTTTCTAATAATACAGTATCTAATGAAATAACAGAGGAAGACTTAAATGCTGCAGAAACAGCGAATGAAGCTACAAATACAACGACTGATGGAACAACAGACACAGCTGAAGCATCATCTAAGAAAATAGATATGGTAATAGATGGAACTACAATTGCACCAGGACAACAATTTTCTGAGGAAAATACAACAGGAACATTAGACTTATTAATAGGAACAGGAAGTGCATTAAATACAGATGATGAAAACAACAAATTAGATACATATATAACACAAGCTCAAACAATGGCTTCATTAATAAAAAATGGTGTAATGCCAATTACATATTCATTGGAAAGCAATAAATATATAGAATCTCCAATAACAGTAGATTTATTAAAAAATGTAATTATAGTATTAGGAGCTATTGCAGTAGTATTATTTATCTTCTTAATAATTAAATTTAGAGTAAATGGAATACTTGCAACAATATCTAATGTTGGATTTATTGCAGTTATATTATTAATTTTAAGACTTACAAATGTAGAAGTAGGAATTGGTGGAATTATAGGATTAGCATTAATACAATTATTAAATTATATATTACTTTATGTGTTATTAAAAGCTGTAAAAGGTAAGAAAGATAATGATAAAGTAATGAAAAGTGTACTAGTAAAATTCTGTATGATGTCTGTACCAGCATATATTATTGCTATCGTATTTGCATTTAACTCATTTATTCCAATATATAGTTTTGGAATGGTTGTTTTCTGGGGAATTACAGCATCAATTATATATAATTTACTTGTAACTAAAAATTTAATTATAAAAGCAGAAGAAAAATAATATGAGAGGGTGAAAAGATGGAACGCAAAAAAACTAAGATGAAAAATAAAATACTATATATTATTATGGCAATTATAATAATTGCGGGTATAGTTGTTGGATGTACAGCAAAGTTTAAATTTAGTTTAGCATATGATGATTCTAATAGAATCGAAGTTTATATTGGTAAAGATTATACAAAAGCTGATGTAGAATCTATTGCTAAAGAAGTATTTGGAACAGATGATGTATTAGTACAAAAAATAGAATTCTTTAATGATTCTGTGGCAATTACAGTAAGAGAAAGTAATGACGAACAATTAAATAACTTAGTAACAAAAATAAATGAAAAATATGAAACATCTTTAACAAAAGATGATTTAACTGTAGTAGAAATACCTCATTACAGAGGAAGAGACCTAATGGCAAATTATGTTTGGCCTATAGCAATTTCAGCAGCTCTAATTATTGTTTATGAAGCAATAAGATTTAGAAAATTAGGAGTAGTAAAAGTTGTGGCAAAATTAATAATTTGGCCAATAGTAATAGAAGCATTATATTTAAGCGTTTTAGCAATAGCAAGAATACCTATTAGTTATTACACATTACCATTAGGAATTATATTAGCAGTATTAACATTAACAGTTATTGCTTATAAAAATGAAAAGAGATTAATAGAATATAATAGAAAGAAAAACTAATAACATAGGGATTTTGGGAGGTCTATAGGGGGGATTTGGGGACGTTCCTAAAATCCCATTTTTAATTATATAAGATAAAAAAATACAGGATAAAATGCTTTATCCTGTATTTTACTTTACGAAAATCTTCAGATAGTCTGAATGGCAGTAAAGCTTTAGCCGGAAAAAATCACTGGTGGTTATGTGATTATTTTTGTAATTTGTAATAAGATTTCTTTCCTTTTTTTAGAATTGCAAATCCATCTTTAAAATCTGTATCTGAAAGTACATAGTTTGTATCAGATATTTTTGTATCATTTAAAGATATACCGCCTTGTGTGATTAATTGACGTGCTTGACCTTTTGATGGTGCAAATCCAACTTGAATTATTGCATCTAATATAGAAATATTACTTGCAACTGTAGCAGTTGGCATATTGTCTAAACTACCTTGTCCACCAAATAAAGCATTAGAAGCTTCTTCTGCTTTTTTTGCTTCTTCTTCGCCATGAATTAATTTTGTTATTTCGTATGCAGCTACTTTTTTAGCTTCATTTATTTTTTCATCTTTTAAATTAGAAAGTTCTTCGACTTTTTCCATAGGTAAGAAAGTAAGCAAACTTAAGACAGTTTTTACGTCAGCATCATCAATATTTCTCCAATATTGATAGAAATCATATGGTGATGTTTTAGTAGCATCTAGCCATAATGCACCTTTTTCTGTTTTACCCATTTTTTTACCTTCTTTTGTTGTAAGAAGTTTAAATGTAAGACCATATGAATCAGAATGACCAATTCTTCTTATTAAGTCAACACCACCTAAAATGTTTGACCATTGGTCGTTTCCACCCATTTGTAATTTACAACCATATTTATCATGTAAATATAAGAAGTCATATGATTGCATTAACATATAGCTAAGTTCGAAGAATGTTAAACCCCTTTCCATTCTTTGCTTATAACATTCTGCAGCAAGCATTTTATTAACAGAAAATAATGAACCGATTTCTCTTGCAAAGTTAATAAATTTTAAATCTAGTAACCAATCTGCGTTGTTTACTATTATTGCAGCATTTTCACCTTCGAAAGATAAAAATTTAGCAATTTGCTTTTTAAAACATTCAACATTATGATCTATTTCTTCTCTAGACATCATTCTTCTCATATCTGTTTTGCCAGAAGGATCACCTATTGTAGCAGTACCACCACCAATTAAAATAATAGGTCTATGTCCTGCTTTTTGCATATGTGATGCAACCATTAAAGAAATAAAATGTCCTACATGTAAACTATCTGCAGTTGGATCAAATCCTATATAAAATGATATTGATTCATTATCTAATAAATTTTTAATTTCTTCTGGATGTGTTAATTGTTCTGTATAACCTCTTTGTGTTAATTCCTCAAAAATATTAGACATAAAACGTCCTCCTTATAAATTGATATCTATATTATTTTTTTCTTTTTTTACAGCTTTAATAAAGTCTTTATTATTCATAAATCTATTTATATTTGATTCATCAATTCCAGTACCTTTACTTATATCTGCAACTGAAGCATCTTCTACTTGATTAGTTAAAAAAGTTTTTAATTTTGACATTTCAAAATTATCTTTTGGTGCGCAATTTGGGCAAATATCATCTACTGATGAAAAAAAGCATCCACAACGTAAACATTTCTTAAAATTCATAATTAAGTTCATTCCTTTCTAGTTTGATTATAAATTAAATAAATTTTCTAGCAGTATTCTATCATAAAATACTACAAAAAAAAACTAAATATTACAAAAAACATATATAAATTTATTAAAAAAAGTGTTGACAATTATTTGTTGTTATGCCATAATGATAATGGTTATCACTTAAGGAGATGTTATGGAAAGATATAGTAAGCAAAGAGAGTTAATCTTAAACGTTTTAAAAGAAAGAAAAGACCATCCAACTGCAGAAATGATATATAAAGATATAATAAAGATTATGCCAACGATAGGTATTGCAACAGTATATAGGAATTTAGCAGCATTATATGAAAGTGGTCAAATATTAAAAATAGAAACTAAACAAGGGGAATCAGATAGGTTTGATGGTAATCTTATGCCTCATTTACATTTTCAATGTTTAGAATGTAACGAAATACAAGATATCTTTTTAGACGAGTGTGATAATGACAAACTTAATGAAAAACTAAAAGAATTTGCTAAGATGATCAATGCAGAAGTAACAAGTTCAAAAATTCTTTTAAAAGGAAAATGTGAAAAATGCAAAAATAGTGAAATATAAATTTCATATTTGCAAATATCACAAGTATAGGAAAACTAACTATGTTGTTTCGGAAAAATCTAACGATTTTTCTTACATAAAATTTTATATTATAGGAGGAATAAAAATGAAAGCTTATGTATGTAAAGTATGTGGATATGTACACATTGGAGATGAAGCTCCAGAAAAATGCCCACAATGTGGAGCTAGCAAAGACAAATTTGAATTAAAAGATATGAGTGGAGCTAAAGACTATGCAGATGAACACAAAATCGGTGTAGCTCAAGGTTTAGATGAAGAAGTTGTTAAAGGATTAAAAGATAACTTTATGGGAGAATGTACAGAAGTAGGTATGTACATAGCTATGAGTCGTCAAGCTGATAGAGATGGATACCCAGAAATAGCAGAAGCTTTTAAAAGATATGCATTAGAAGAAGCTGATCATGCTGCTAAATTTGCAGAATTACTAGGAGAAGTTGTTTATGCAGATACTAAGAAAAACTTAGAATTAAGAGCAGCTGCAGAACAAGGTGCTTGCATGGGTAAAAAAGAATTAGCTACAAGAGCTAAAGAGTTAGGATATGATGCTATACATGATACAGTTCATGAAATGGCTAAAGATGAAGCTCGTCACGGAAGAGGATTTGACGGATTATTAAAAAGATATTTTTCTAAATAATATTTGTTAATAATTTGTATGATTAAGCGAATATGGGGTGTTTATATTATACATCTTGTGTTCGCTTTTCTATTTTATAAGAAAAATCGAAGATTTTTAAATATATAACAAGATTCAGTTGCCTATATTTGTGTTATTGTAAAGGAATTTTCAAATATAGCTAAGCTACTTTTCTTGTTTACAAATAAAAAACAGTTATGGTATAATTAAATGGACTTAAAATTTAAGAAGGTGTGTTTATGGCTGTATTATTATTTATAATATATATGCTAGTACTGATAATCTTTGGTTTAGTTGTATTTGCTGTTATGCAAATAAAGATGGCAGGTTTAACAGTAAAAGACTTCTGGTCATTTATAGAGGCAAACCAAGAATTAGATAAATTAGATAAAATCGCAAAGAAATATGAAAAGATGAGTACTCCTCAACAAATAATGTTCTTAAAAGAAGCTGAAAAGATATTTAATGCTTTCGATAAAGTACCTGCTTCTATTTGGGAAGAAGAAACTAATAAGTATCAAAATGTTCTAGAAGCATATAAAGATATAAAAGTTATGAGATGGATAGAAAATGACAAGAGTAATGTAAAAGAGGAAGTTACAGATACGAAATAAAAAATTAAAAAAAATGAAAAATTGTATTGACAAATTATATATAAAGGTATTATAATAAGCATTGTCAGTTGCAAGACATTCATGCAGATGTGGCGGAACTGGCAGACGCACAGGACTTAAAATCCTGCGAGGGTTAAACCTCGTGCCGGTTCGATTCCGGCCATCTGCACCAAAAAAGAGTAGTTTAAAAACTACTCTTTTTTTAGATGAAATAAAAGGGGAGAGTATAAATGGAAGAAAAAAATAAAACAGGAAAAAGGATATCTAATGTATTAAGGTATATTTGTGGAGTGTTTTTTATATTAACAGGATTTAGTGGAATGTTAATTAATAATATTTTGGCAGGATTTTTTATGATGTTATTTGGAATATCTTTATTACCAGTACTATATAAAAAAACAAAATTAAACCAAATTAAGCATATACAAATTATTTTACCAATCATATTAATAATTATATATGGAATGAGTATGCCGGATGTACCAAATGTGACGTATACTAATATAATTGCCGATGTAGATACCAATACAAGTATAAGTACAAATATAGTGCAAGAGACTAAAAATATCGATATAACAAATTTAAAATTTAATGAAGCTGAAATAGAATTAGATATAAATGAATCAAAGAATATTACTTTAGAAATAGAACCAGAAAATGCTAATATTGACAGTTTAGAGTATTGTTCATCAAATGATAAAGTAGCAACTATAGAAAGAACAGATACAGACATAATTAAAAATAAAATTACATTGAAGATAAATCCGATTGCAGAAGGAAATTGTGAAATTTTTGTTAAAACAAATAATGGACTAGAAAGTAATAGAGTAACAGTAAAAATAATTGATAATAACAGAATAGAGCAAGAAAGAATAAAAGCAGAAGAACAAGCAAAGAAGGAAGCAGAAGAGCAGAAACAAAAACAAGTAGCTGCAGAAAGTGCAAGCACAAAGAAAGAAGATACATCAACTTCTAAAACTACTACAACGACAAAGAAGAAAAATTCAAAAAGTACGTCGAATAATTCAAATGGAAAAACAGTATACAGAACTCCAACTGGGAAAAGATATCATTATGATCCAGATTGTGGAGGGAAAAATTCGTATTCAACAACTTTAGACGCGGCTTTATCAGCTGGATTAACACCTTGTAAAAAATGCGCTCAATAAAAAAGTATATTCAGAAAAAATATTAAACCTCCTATTATAAAATAGGAGATTTAATTATATTTCTAATTCTTTTAGTATCTGCTTATTCTGTTTTGTAGCAGGCCAAGAAATTGTAAAAAATAATATTATAAAGATAATAGCTAAAACTCCACCAATAATTGAGCTATAACGCATTATAGCTAAAGACTCGAAAAGAGCTATTAAAATAGCGTAAATTTTTCTATAATTTTTTACAAGAATTTGTTTTTGTTCATCTGAAGCTTTTTCTTTTACTTTTTTTGCTAATAGAATATCTGGTTTAGCCAAACTTATTATTAAGATTATTATTAAAAATAAATCTAACATAATATTTCCTCCTTTGTTAATTTTATTTAATATATCATAAGAAAATAACATGAGCAATACTAATTTATCAAAAAAGAAGAATAATGACTAGTTTTGCCTTTTATGAGCAAATGTGCTATAATAAAGTTTGAGAAACTCGTAGATTTATCCACATTGCACATTAAGTGCAAATGATTAACAGGAGGAAGAAATATGAGAGAAATAGTAGCAGAAACGAATGTACAAGAAACAATTAGGAAACTAATTGTAAATTGCATTCGGGACAACAAGTGCGAAAGCACACAAATATGGCTGTCTGACGAGGTAGTACAGAAAATTAAAGAGCTTCAGATATATGGAACCAGTAATTTTCCGTACGAAGGATATACTATGGCTGCTTTTAAGTTAAAAAGCGGAGAGCCGATGGAGATAACCTATAGTAGGGAAAAGAGCCTTGCTATAAAAAATTGGCATAACAATTGGAGCAACATGAATATTATAAAATTTGTGTACTTCCCAAACAGCGAAGAATATTTCTTCTTTGGAGCTACAAAGGAGAATATCTTAGTAATTAAGTAATCTCATGTTTCGTACATGGCTTTCCTACGTAAAAGTAGGGGAGCCATGTATTAGTTTATATAAAAGATTAAGGTAATTCTATCTTTAAATGTTCGTTTTTCAAATCTTTTAATTTATTATTTATACAATTGGCAATTTTATCATTATAATCAGTATGTTTTTCGATTAGATTAATATAATAATTTAATTTCTTTAAATAATTTTCTGAATTATTATTTTTTAAATATAAATCATAATAAATATAAATTAATTCCTCTAAAGATTCAGTAAGCTCATCAGAAGATTCTTCAAATAAAGAAATTGCTTTAGTTAAATCTTTATGAATTCCAATTTCTAAACAACCATCTTTATAAAAATATTTTGCTAAATTATATTTAGCCCAATTGCATAATGTAAACTTTGGTGATTCACTAGATAAAGTGTAGTAATCAAAAGCTTTTTGTAAATTTATATTTCCTATTTTTCCTAGCCTATAAAATTCTCCAACTCTATTCTGAGCCCAACTATCACCTAAATTAGCAGATTTCATATAATAATCAAAAGCGAGTTTTAAGTCATTTCGAGCCTCGTAAATTTTACCAAGATTATTAAACGCATATACATGTCCCATATCTGCTGCAATTTTAAACATTTCAATTGCTTTTTCTTCGTTCTTAGAAATATGAGGTATATTACCCAAAAGTAGTATATTACCAATGCTAGTGTAAGCATTAGCACAATTTAGTTTCCTAGCTTTGTTAAAATATTTTAAAGCTAAATACATATCATGTTTAGATTTAGTACCAATATGCCCTTCATAATATAAATAACCAATAGCCCAATTTGCTGTGGGATGATTAGCCTTTGCAGCAACTTGATAGTAATCATAAGCTTTTTCATATCTAGCTTTTCCAGTTATAATTCCATAACATTCCATAGAAGCCATCTCAAAACACGCAAAAGGATTACCATGCCTTGCTAATTCATAAATGCCTCTAATAGACCAAATACCAGAAGTTAATTGGATATTAATAAAATCTTCAATATCATTTACAGAGATATTTGTATCATATATTTTCTTTTCTATTATATTATTTAAATTTTCGTCAATACAAATAGGTTGTTTTTTATCTAAAACAGTATAAAATAACACCTCTGCGATAAAATTATATAAATCGTTATTAGTTAAATTTGAATGCAATCGATTAGAAAGATTAGTGGTAATATCTGAGTCATTTTTACAAATAGAATATAGTCGTGTACAAACATGACGCATTTTTTCATTTGTATTAAAGATATTAATTGTAATTTTTGCTGGAACATTAATATCTATTAATTTTAATATTTCCGAAAAAATAGGAAGTAGAGTAGAAGAATTTTTTTGATAGTCAACTTTTAAACTTTTTATATAGTTTTTATAAGTAGAATTAATTGCCCTAAAACCTGTACAGTAATTATTAACAGTACTATCTGCAATTGAATCTGTATTAAAAATTATAGAGAATAAATCTGCTTGCCAAAAGCTTGCAGAATTATTACTTTCTTCTTTTAAAATTCTAAAAAAATTACCAAAAGATAAATAATTATCATTTATATTTAAACGAATAAAATTCTTTTTCATATATAACCTCCAATAAATATATAATCATTATATTTACATAAAATATAAAAGTCAATACAAAAACGTGAAATAAACGTGAAATAGAATAAAATACGTGAAAAAGTATGAGTTGATATTAGCATACAATAAAATATAGAATAGTAAAAAATAATAAGGAGCTGATTAATATAAATATTTTAGGATTAAATATTAATTACATAGAGCAAGGCGAAGGAGATAATGTCTTAATCTTACCTGGCTGGGGAACAAATTATAATGTATATAAAAATTTAATAGACAATATCTCTAAATATGCGAAAGTATATTATTTTGATATGCCAGGGTTTGGAAAATCAGAAGAGCCAAAAGAAGCGTGGAATACAGATAATTTTATAGAATTAGTAAAAGAATTTATTAAAATAAATAAAATAGATAATATAACATTAATAGGACATTCAAATGGTGGAAGAATTGCAATAAAAATGCTAAGTGAAGGAAACTTAGAATTTAAAGTAAGAAGACTAATTTTAATAGGAAGTGCAGGAATAGTTCATAAAAAAACAGCAAAACAAAAGGCAAAATTATCTATAGTAAAATTTGGAAAAAAAGTATTAAATACGGGAATTGCAAAAAAGATAGCACCAAATGCACTAGAGAATTTAAAGAAAAAAATGGGATCAGTAGATTATCGTAATGCAACACCTGTTATGAGAAATACATTAGTAAAATTAGTAAATGAGGATTTAAAAGATAGATTACCAAAAGTAAATGTTCCAACATTACTATTATGGGGGGAAAATGACACAGAAACACCATTTGATGATGCTAAAATCATGGAAAAAGAAATACCAAATGCAGGGTTAGTACCTTTTAAGGGGTGTTCTCATTATGTGTTTTTAGAAAGACCAGTACAAATAAATAATATAATTAAAAATTTTATGGGAAAATAAATTTGGAGGATATTTATGAAGATAATAATTATAATAGAACTTATTATAAATTATATATTATTGCTAATATTTAACACACATATGTTACAACTAAATTCATATTTCTTCTTAAAACATTTTAAATGGATGAGAAAAAATATAAAGAAATTATTATTACAACTAATTTTAGTAATACCAACAATATTAATATATTTTAATAATACCATATTAAATATAGCTATAATAATTATTTTAGGAATTTCAATAATATATAATATTCCAAAAAGAAATTCAAAAATATCATTAAAATATACTGGTAGAGTAAAAAGATTAATATTTACAGATATGCTAATAGCACTATTAATTTTATTCGTTGGAGGAATACGAAATTATATAATAACTAAATTAATAATTATAAATGTATTTGCAAATATGCTAATAATATTATCAAATTTAGTAAATCACCCTATAGAAATGTTAGGAAGAAAGAGATACATAAACGATGCAAAAAGAATATTAAACGAAATGCCTAATTTAATAGTTATAGGAATAACAGGTAGCTATGGAAAAACTAGTATGAAAAATTTTTTATATAGTTTATTGTCAGAAAAATATGATGTTTTAAAAACTCCTAAAAATTATAATACAACAATGGGAGTTGTAAAAACTATAAGAGAAGAATTAAAGCCAACTCACCAAATATTTTTGTGTGAGATGGGAGCAACAAATGTCGGAGATATTAAAGAAATATGTGATATTGTAAATCCAAAATTAGGAGTAATTACATCTATAGGTCCACAACACTTAGAAAGTTTTAAAAGCATAGAAAATATAATAAAAACTAAATTTGAATTAGCAGACAGCGTAAAACAAAATAATGGAACCATATTTTTAAATTATGATAACAACTATATAAAGAATAAAGAATTAGATATGAACAAGATAACATATGGAGTAAATGATAAACACTTAGATTATAATTCATATGAGCTTGAATCTTCTAATAAGGGATTAAAATTTAAAATTTTAGATAAAAAAACAAACGAAGAAAAAGAATTAAAAACTAAACTAATAGGAAGACACAACATTGTAAACATTACGGGTGCAATAGCTGTAGCAGATTATTTAAAAGTTCCAATGAAAAAAATTGCAGTAAAAGTAAGAGAAATACAAAATGTAAAACATAGGTTAGAACTATTGCCAAAAGGTAATATTACGATAATAGATGATTCGTATAATGCAAATCCAATAAGTTCAAAATCAGCAGTTGATACATTAGGAGAATTTAAAGGAATAAAGATAATAGTTACCCCAGGTCTTATAGAACTTGGTAAAGAACAAGAAAAATATAATTATGAATTTGGAAAATACATGGCGGATATTTGTGATTATATTTTCTTAGTTGGAACAGATAATTACGAAGCCATGCTTAAAGGAATAAAAGAAAAAAATTATGATGAACAAAAAGTATTTAAGGTGAATTTGCCACAAGAAGCTGTTAGTCAAATTATAAGTTGGAATTTAAAAGAAGAAGTAACAGTTTTATTGGAAAATGATTTACCAGATAATTATAATTTATAAAAATCTTAAGCTAAACGAAATATTTAGATTCATATAAAAAGGAAGGTAGGTAATTTTTATGAAAATTAAATTAGGTGTTTTCTTCGGTGGAAAGAGTGTTGAACATGAAGTATCTATAATAACTGCACTTCAAGCAATAGAAAATATTAATAAGGAAAAATATGATATTGTACCAATATATATTGCAAAAGATAATAAAATGTATTGTGGAGATTTTGTTGATGATATAAAACAATACACAAATATAGATAATTTAAAAAGAATAAGTACACAAGTAACACTTTCTTTAAAAGATAATAAAACAGTTTTATTAAGAACAAATAAGAAATTTTACGAAAATGAAGTTTATGACTATATAGATGTTGCATTTCCTATTGTTCATGGTACAAATGTAGAAGATGGTACACTTCAAGGATATTTAAAAATGTTTAATTTACCATATGTTGGATGTGATGTTACATCATCAGCAGTTGGAATGGATAAATATGTATCTAAAACAATTTTAAAAGAAAACAATATTCCTGTTTTAGACTGCAAATGTTATTATAAAAATGAAGAAGTAGAAGATATAGTAAAAAATGTTGAGGAAAATATAGAATATCCAGTAATCGTTAAACCAATTAATTTAGGTTCAAGTATAGGAATTGTTGTTGCTAAAAGTAAAGAAGAACTTGAAAAGGCAATAGAAGATGCATTTACATATGCAAGAAAGATTTTAATAGAAAAAGCAATAAAAAATTTAAAAGAAGTTAATTGTTCTGTTCTAGGTGATTACGAAGAATATAATGCCTCAGAATGTGAAGAACTAGATAAAACAGCAGATATTTTATCATATGAAGATAAATATATATCTGGAGGTAAAAAGACAGGCGGAGCTAAACAATCTATGAATGCAGGAGTTTTAAAATTACCAGCAGATATAAGTAAAGAATTAAAAGAAAAAATTCAAACATTAGCAAAAGAAACATTTAAAATATTAGGTTGCACAGGTGTAATACGTATAGACTTTTTAATCGATGAAGATACAGATAAGGTATATGTAAACGAGGTAAATACTATTCCTGGTTGTTTATCTTTCCATCTATGGAGAGCAGCAGGAATGGAATATCCAGAGTTATTAGATAAAGAAATAGAATTAGCATTAAAAAGAAATCGTGAAGAAAATAATATGGTATTTTCTTTTGACACAAATGTATTAGAAGGATATGCAAATGGCGGACTTAAAGGTGGAAAAGGAAAGCTTGAACTTTAGGGACGGAGCTTAAAGTTCAAATATTATGTAACTCTCGTTATTACTGTAAAAGGTAATAATGGGAGTTTTTGGATTTGAATTAAATAGTTGCTAAATTGCCTTATAGGTTGTATTATTATATGAATATATATTTTAGTAAAGAGGTAGAAAATGATTTTAAATGTAAGTGGAAGAACCGATATAGTAGCTTTTTACACAGACTGGTTTATGAACAGATATAGGGAAGGATTTTTCGATGTAAGAAATCCATTTTATAAACAGCAAGTTAGTAGAATATATGTGGAAGATGTTGATGCCATCTTATTTTGTACAAAAAATCCAATACCAATAATTCCATATTTAAAAGAAATAGAAAAGCCAATATTATTTCATGTTACTTTAACTCCATATAAAAGTGATATTGAACCAGGTGTTCCAGATAAAAGAAAAATAGTAGAAGCAATCAAGGAAATTTCGAAGATAGTTGGAATATATAACATATATATAAGATATGATCCAATATTTATAAGTGATAAATACACTATAGAATATCATATAAAAGCATTTAATCATTTATGTGAATTATTAAATGGATACATAAAGCATTTTATTGTATCATTTATAGATGATTATAAAAATGTTAGAAATAATTATAAATTTTTAAGATTAAAAGAATTTAAAGAAAGTGATTATGAAGCAATAGGAAAGAGTTTTAGTAAAAGTGCTAAAAATAATGGAATGACAGTACAAACCTGTTTTGAAGAAAGAAATTTAGTGGAATATGGCTTTATACAAGCAGATTGTCTAGGAAAAGAATTAGCAGAAAGACTAACTGGAAAAACTAAATTCAAAAAATGGAAAGCACGTAGCGGTGGAAAGTGTAATTGCGTAGAAATGGCTGATATAGGTGCATATAATACGTGTAAGCATTTTTGCAAATATTGCTATGCAAATTATGATGAAAAAATTGTAGCACAAAATAATAAATTACATGATGTAAATTCATCTTTATTAATAGGCAAACTAGCAGAGGACGATATAATTAAAAGAAGAAAAAATTAAAAAATATGTAACAAAAATAAAGTTTTTAACACTAATAAAATGAAAGGGGGAAATTATGCAGGATATAGAAGAGATTTATAATAATTATGCTCAAATAGTATATAAATACATATTCTGCTTAACCAAAAATAAAGAATTAAGTGAAGATATAGTACAAGAAACTTTTTTAGTAGCTGTTAAAAACATAGATAAATTTAGAGGGGAAAGTAAAATTTCTACATGGCTGTGTCAAATCGCAAAATTTATTTTATATAAAGATATAAGAAAAAAAGAAAAGCAAAAAAACATATCTTTAGAAGATGTAGAAAATGAATTAATAACAGAAAATTCACTAGAAGAAAATATATTTTTACAAGAGGATAAGCTAGATTTATTAAAAAAGATTCAAAAGTTAAATGAAGAGACTAGAAATGTAATGTATTTAAAATTATTAGGTGGGCTAAAAAATGAAGAAATAGCAGAAGTAATGAATAAAACACCAAATTGGGTAAGAGTTACATATTTTAGAGGAAAGCAAAAAATAAAGGAGGATAAATCCTAAAAATAATATGTGTACTTTTAGTAAATTATAGTAAGAGAGGATTGGAGATAAAGATGAAAAAAGAATGTGATATCGTTCAGGATTTATTATTTAGTTATAAAGATGGATGTTTAAAACAAGGTTCAAAAGAATTTGTAGAAAAACATTTAAAAAAATGCGAAAATTGTGCAAAAATATATTTAGAAATGAATAACGAAGAAGAGAATCCTACTACTACTCAAAATGAAATAGATTATTTAAAAAAGATAAAAAAGAAGATGAAAAAGAAAACTAAGATTATTATAGCAATTTCAATTATATTAATTATTTTAATTATCTTGAATATTGCTGTATTCATTAATTATGATAAATATATAAGTGAAATGACAATATTCTTAGAAGATTCTATAACAGATGAAGAGCGAGTAGAGATAGAAAATATAATAAAAGAAACTGACAAAAATGCAGAAATTATATATAAATCAAAAGAAGATGCGCTAAATGATATGAAGCAACACTTTGCAGACAGACAAAATTTATTAGAAGGATATGAAGAAAATAATATATTTCCAGCTTATTACGAAGTAAATTCAAATAAAAAAGCGATTGAAGAGATAGAAGCAAAACTTAGTAACAATAAAAAAATAAAGCATATAAGTAGTCGTAAAGGCGGAAATCCATATGAATTGTTTTTTCTACAATGGATATATGCGCCATTAACAGGAAAGAACAAATAAAATAAAGCTCCTCTACACAGAAAGAAATTTATTTCTTGTGTAGAGGAGCTTTTTGTGAGAGCCACTTAAGCAACGTAGAAGTTGTTAAATGGATCCCGTATTGTTTCTTGCAGACCGATTAGGTCCAAGGTTTCCCCATTTTTGGAGAAGTATGAGTCTAGTTTGACCTTTTCTGGGTCAAAGGTCACTTTTATAGCAGTTTGCCTTCTAGAATCTGCTTCCTTTTCTTCTGGTGTAAGTTCTTTGCTGGTGTCTGCTCCATATCTTTCATCTTTGTGTGAAAGATGTGTTGCAACATATTCTGCGTGGAAGTGGCTAGCAAATGTCCTTAATTGGACTTCGATTGTTAAGCCACTCTTTGTTACAAACACCATGTGAAGAGCTTGATAGCCCTTCTTTTTAGGAGCAACAAAATAGTCTTTGACATATTTTGCATACTCTGGGTAAATGAGCCCCTTTTGAGGGACAAACACATTTGGAAATAGTTCCTTATTAAAGCCAAGACCATTCGCTGGAGATGGCTTTATTAATTGGTAACCTTTCCTAATAACGAAGAAGGCGATTACCTTGTTAGCTACTTCGTAGAGTTGAGCAATCGATTTTTCATCATCATATCGGCTTGTTCCTATTACTATCCTAAAGCCCAACTCGTCGTTGATAGAGTATGGATCAAGACCATCATAGATGAATGTTCGCACTTTCTCTAAAAAAGCGACATAGTTTTTTAGTCGACCAGAAATGGAACAAGGAATCTTTAGACTTGCTAAAAATTTCTTTAATTCAATAATCTCCTTTTCAAGTTCAGCCAATGAACCGTAATTATAATAGCGGTTCAAGTAGTTTTCAAGTTTCGTGTGATACATGTCCAAATAATTTGGGACGAATTCATTTCCACGAAGCTTATCTGCCTCAAGCATAACTTCATCTAGATATAGGCGTTGAACCTGTACTAGACTACCGACTCCCCGATAGAGAATTGGAGCAATATCTGGAAACCAGATATTATTTCGCTCGTTTTTTTGACCGTTGGACATAAATTGTCCTCCTTTCTTCTGCTGTTTAGTGTCTATATATTATATCATATTTACATAAAAAAGTAAAAAAATTTTTCAATTAACCTAATATATACAATTTTCTTATAGTATAATTAAAAAAATTTATAGACTATTATGTAAATTTATGCTAAAATAAAAAAGATAACTCGTAGACCATAGCAAAAATAAAGGAGAAAGAACAATGAAAGTGTGCGAAGGTAAAACTAAAAAATGGGAGGAACTCGAAAACGACATTTCAAAGGAATTTGCTACAATGTGGGCAGATGAAATGGAACGGTTGTTGAAAGAATTTCCATCATTGCATGACGTTGCATTTCCTGCGTTCGAAAAATGTTTAAATAAACTGTCTATTAATGGCAGTGAGGAATATGCAGCGGCAGCTCTTTTAGGGCAATATTGGTACAAGGGTAATGAATTGTATCAATTATGGATCGATGGAGGGATAATTCCTGACTAAGTTACTAAAAATGGGGATATTTTCTTTTCGGGGAAAATATTCCCTTTTTTTTTATATACAATTAAACGTTGATATATAAACGATTAAAGTGATATACCCCTATATTGACTAAATACCTATGCAGGGTATATTATATATCAAGAGGTGATCAAATGAATAAAGAATGTTGTAACAACAAAAAAACAGTAAGAAGTGAAGATGAAAAGAAAATAATAAATAATAGATTAAATAGGATAGAGGGGCAAGTTAAAGGCATAAAGAATATGGTAGCAGAAGACAGATATTGTAATGATATATTAATTCAGTTATCTGCAATAGAAAGCTCAATAAAAAGTTTATCTATGCATATATTAGAAAATCACTTATACTCATGCATTACAGATAGCATAGAGAAAAATGATACAGAAGTAATAGATGAACTTATGAGTTTATTCAAAAGATTTAATAAATAGTACAATAATAAAAAATGTATATTTATAAATTATAAAAAGATATAAGGAGGAATAAAAATGAATGAGATTATTTTAAATGTAGAAGGTATGATGTGTGGAGGATGCGAAAAAAGAATAGAAAATGCATTAGGAGAAGTTAAAGCTATAAAGAATATAAAAGCAAATCATGAAGACGGAACAGTAAAAATAGAAAGTAAAAAAGAAATAGATATGGATGTAGTTAAAGAAAAAATAGAAAATTTAGGATTTAAAGTAAAATAGGAAATAAGGAAAAGGGAAATAGGGACGGTGTTAAAATCCCGAACTAAATATCTTTATAAATTTTTTATCGGGATTTTAGCAACGTCCCCAAATCCCGACAAAATTCCAAAGGAGTGAAGTATGAAAAAAGTTGTTTTAAATATAGAAGGAATGACTTGTAGTGCTTGTTCAAATGGTTTGGAAAAATATTTAAACAAGCAAGAAGGAGTAATTAGTGCTTCTGTAAATTTGGTTATGGCGACAGCTTTAATAGAGTATGAAGATAATTTAAGTATTAAAGATTTAAATAGATTTGTTAAAGAAGCCGGTTTTAAAAGTTTAGGAGAGAAAAAAGAAGAAAAGAAAAGTAATGAACTTACAAAGCTAATAATATTTTCTATATTAGGAATTATTTTAATGTATATATCAATGGGGCAGATGATTAATTTACCAACTCCTAAAATATTAAATATGATGGAAAGCCCACGAGTTTATGCGATAACATTAATGATTTTATCACTACTATTTATATTTTATGGATTTGATATTATAAAAAACGGAATAAAAAATATTGTTCATAAAATGCCTAATATGGATTCTTTAGTTGGAGTTGGAGTAATTGTAAATTTTGTGTATAGCTTGTGGAATACAATTCAAGTATTTATGGGAAATACATCACTGGTACACCATTTATATTTTGAATCATCAGCAATAATCATTCTTTTTGTAAAAATTGGTAGATACATAGATAAGAAAAATAAAGATAAAGCAGTTGATACAATTAAAAACCTTGTAACAATAACTCCTAAAAATGGAACAATTTTAAAAGACGGAAAAGAATTACAAGTTACTATAAATGAAATACAAAAAGGTGATACGATTATAAGTAAGCCTGGTGAAAAGATAGCAGTTGATGGAACTATTATAAATGGCAAAACACATACGGACGAATCATTTATAACAGGAGAAAGTAAACCTGTTAGTAAAAAAGTAGGAGATACTGTAATTGCAGGAAGTATAAATTATGATGGATATATAGAATATAGAGCAGAAAAAATAGGTAGAGATTCTAGTATTTCTAATATAGTAAAAATGGTGGTAGAAGCTACAAATACAAAAGCTCCAATTGCAAGAATTGCAGATAAAATAAGCGGATATTTTGTTCCAGCAATATTTATAATTGCATTAATATCATTTATTTTGAATTTTATAATAACAAAAGATATAAATGAGTCGATTTTAGCCCTAGTAAGTGTTTTAGTTGTTGCATGCCCATGTGCGCTAGGATTAGCAACACCACTTGCTATGGTAGTTGCAATAGGAAATTGCAGTAGAAGAGGAATATTAGTAAAGTCTAGCGAAACTTTAGAAGCAATAAACAAAGTAGACACAATTGTATTTGATAAGACAGGAACATTAACAACAGGAAAAATGAGTATAGCAGATGGAGTATATAATGAAGTTACTTTAAAAATATTGAAAAGTTTAGAAAAAAATTCGAATCATCCATTAGCCAAAAGTATTTATAATAATGAAAGAGATATTTTCGAAGTTCAAGATTTTGAAGAAGTTCCAGGACTTGGAGTTAAAGGAATTATAAATGGAAAGCAATATTATGCAGGTAATTACAAATATGTAGAAAAAATGAATGTAGAAAATAAACTAAGAGATAATGAAGCAATATTTGCAAGTAAAGGTGAAAGCATAGTATATTTATTTGATGAAAAAGAAACTATTTTAATTATAGGTTTAGCAGACACAATAAAGAAAGATATTACAGATACAATTAAAAAATTAGAAAAATTGGATAAGAAAATCATAATGCTTACTGGAGATAATGAAAAAACTGCAAGAGCTATTGCAAAACAAATAGGAATAGAAAATATTATAAGCAATGTAAATCCAGAGCAAAAACTAGCTAAGATAAAAGAATTGAATAAGAATAATAATGTAGCAATGGTTGGTGATGGAATTAATGATAGTCCAAGCTTAAAAGCTGCAATAGTTGGAATAAGTGTAGAAAACGGAACAGATATTAGTGCAGATTCTGCAGATGTTATATTACTTAATGAAAATATGAACAATATAGTAAAAATATTTGATCTTGGAAAACGTACAATAAGAATAATTAAAGAAAATTTATTTTGGGCATTATTCTACAATGTATGTATGATACCACTTGCAACAGGATTATTACCAATAGCTTTAAATCCAATGATTGCAAGTTTAGCAATGACATTAAGTAGTTTAACAGTTGTTTTAAATAGTTTAAGATTATTAAAAAAATAGCTGTGGATATTTCCACAGTTATTTTTGGCTTAAAAGTTTAAAGCTAATTGAATATGAAAATTCGATATGATAAAATTCAAGAAATAAAGGAGGTATATTGTAATGGTAGAATCTAAAGCATGGAACTGGAGCAAAGCGAGCAAACTTGATATTTGGAAAGAGCCAAGTATTGAATCATATTACTTGCTAAACAGATGGAAGAAACAAATGAAAAAAGATTTTTTAGATTTAGGATGTGGAATTGGAAGACATACAATTTTATTTGCACAAAATGGATTTAATACATATGCTTTTGACTTAAGCGAGGAAGCTGTAAATGCTACAAAAAAGTGGGCAGAGGAATTAAATTTAAATGTAGATTATAAAATTGGAGATATGCTAAATCTACCATATGAAGATAACTCTTTTGATTGTATATTATGCAGAAATGTTATATCACATACAGATACTAAAGGTGTAGAAAGAATAATTAAAGAAATAAACAGAGTGCTAAGAGAAGATGGAGAATGTTATTTAACTTTAGGCTCTAAAAGCTCTCCAGCCTTTAATAATAAAGATTTTCCGATAGTTGATGAAAATACCAAAATAAGAGTAGAAGATGGACCGGAAAATGGAATACCTCATTTTTATGCAGATTATGATTTAATACAAGAGCTATTTAAAGACAACATAATAGAATTAGTAGAACATATCGAAGACTTTTTCGAAGAAAAAGGAAAGACTAGTAGTTCTTATCATTATCATCTTTTAATAAAAAAATCTGACATTAATCCAGAATTAAAAGAATATATCGAAGAAAAGATATTTCCAGAATACAATAAGAATGGAAAATCACATGATATAAGACATATAAAAGAAGTAATGAGAAATGCATTAATATTAGGCAAAAAGTATAATATGAATTTAGACATGTTATATACAGCGGTAGCTTATCACGACATTGGTGACCATATAGATAGAGAGAATCATGAAAAAGTATCTGCAACAATAATAGGAGAAGACCAAAAGCTAAATAGTTTTTTTAATACTTCAGAATTAAAATTAATAAGAGAAGCCATAGAAGACCATAGGTCATCTAAAACAGGAGAACCAAGAAATATATATGGAAAAATATTAGCATCAGCTGATAAAACCGTAACAATAGAAATATTTTTTAGAAGGACCTATGAATATGGAGAAGAACATTATGGAAATATAGGAAAAGAAGAACATATTAAAAGAGCATGGGAGCATGCGGTAACCAAGTTTGGAAAAGATGGTTATGCTGCCCAAAAAGATTATATAGAAAACGAATATAGAGAAAAAGAATTAAAAAAATTACAAGATTTAATAGAAGATAAAGAAAAATTCTTTAAAGTAGCAGACGAAATGTATAAAAAATATATGGAGTAACCAATACTTGACAAAGAATAAAAAAATAATGTATAATATTTTTCAGCTGATTTATTTGTCGAAAAAAGTCGAGGAATAAATTAATAAGAAAATAACATATATTGTAGGTATAAAATTGGAAACGTACATTATTTAATATAATGATTAACGAACAACACATAGAAATATGTGTTGTTTTTGCGATTCAAAATAAATAATGAAAGGAGAAAATTTTATGCCAAAGAACAAATTTCAAGATGCAGTATTTACAGTAATAATGGTTATAGTAATGGTTTATACAATGGTGTGCTATAACATTTCAACAAATATGGGAGGTTTATCAAACGAAGTATTTTTAATGGCGCTGAAAGAATTGCCATTAATGGGAGTAATTGCCTTTATATTAGAGTTTTTCTTAATAGGTAAATTAGCTCAAAAAATAGCATTAAAATTATTAGACCCAAAGAAAACGCCACCAATTTTAATAACAATGGGAATATCAACAGTAATAGTATGTTTTATGTGTCCAATAATGAGCTTTTTTGGAAGTATATTCTTTAATTATGAAGGAATGGAAAATATAATTGCTAAATGGCTTCAAATAGCAGTGTTAAATTTCCCTATGGCTTTATGTTGGCAAATATTTTATGCAGGACCATTTGTAAGATTTATATTTAGAAAAATATTTAAAGAAAAAAAGATGTAGGAAAATAAAAAATCCTGCATCTTTTTTGTATAGTAGGAAAGTTCTCCTAGTAGGAGAACTTTCTGTACTAGACAATTATAGCGAATGTTAGATTTTCTAGCATTTACTAATGGTTAGAAAATCTTGAATTCGGTTTTTTGTTTGATAAAAAATATCAAATATGATAATATACAAAAAATAAAAGTAAGGAGGGTCAAGATGGCTAGTAGAATAGAATTAGAAGCAAGTTATCATCTAGGAGAAAATTATGAGGATATACTAGAGAAAATAGAGGAGCAAAATTTTAAACTTGTAGAAGATAGCGTAGAAGAAGATACATATTTTACAGATAAGAATTTAGAATTTGTTAAGAGTAGGACTTGTCTAAGAACAAGGAAGACAAATGAAGATTTCTTAGAGCTTACATATAAGCCAAAAACAGATAATAGCACAGAAAAATATGGAAAAAAAGAAGTGAATTTAAGATTAGACCCAAAAGATTACGAAGATACGAAATATGTTATAAATCAACTTGGATATATTGAATATGTTTCGTTTAAGAAATATAGACAAGTATATTCAAAAAATATTAACGGATTTGAATATAACATCATGATAGACAAAATAGATGGAGTAGGAAATTTTATAGAATTAGAGATTTTAGCAAATACGGAAGAAGAAAAAGAAAAGTTAAGAACAGAATTAGATAAATTTGTTGAAAGAATGAATTGTAATAAATTAAAAGAAAAAGAAAAGCCATATAGGGATATAGTAAAAGAACATATGGACAGAAAGAAGTAAGGAGATACGAATATGTCACTAGAAAAAGCAAAAGAATATTTAAAAAAATTTAACTTAGAAAATAATATAATGGAATTTAATACTTCTTCTGCAACAGTAGAAGAGGCAGCAAAAGCTTTAAATTGTGAAGAAAAAGAAATAGCAAAGACATTATCATTTTTAGTAAATGATGAAGTAATTTTAATTGTAGTTGAAGGAGATAAAAAGATAGACAATGCTAAATACAAGGCAGAATTTAATACAAAAGCTAAAATGATACCATATGATGATGTCGAAAATTATACTGGACATAAACCAGGAGGAGTCTGTCCATTCGGAGTAAAAGAAAATGTAAAAGTTTATTTAGATGAATCATTAAAAAGATTTGATATTATATATCCTGCATGTGGAAGTAGTAATAGTGCAGTAAAATTAACAATTGCTGAATTAGAAAAAACTTCAAATTATGAAAAATGGGTAGATGTATGTAAAGATGTATAAGGAGGTTACCATGGAAAGCAATGAGTATTTAAATTTTGCAAAAGAAATGTGTAGCGAAGCAGGTAAGATAATGAAAAAGTATTTTTACCAAGATAGTGGTATAAGCTATAAAGGAGATAGAACAATTGTAACTTTAGCAGATAAGGAAATTAACCATATTTTAATAGAAAAGGTAAAAGAAAAATTTCCAAATCATTCTGTAGATGGAGAAGAGGAAAAATTTGGAGAAAGTAAATATGTATGGGTATGTGACCCAGTAGATGGAACAGCAATGTATGCAAGACATATACCAGTTGCAGTATTTTCTTTAGCATTAGTTATAGATGGTGTACCAGAAGTAGGTGTGGTATATGATCCTTTCTTAGATAATTTATATTCAGCAGTAAAAGGACAAGGTGCATACTGTAATAATAAAAAAATTACTGTAAATGATTTTACGTTAGAAGATGAAAGAAGTATTGGGCATTTTGATATGTGGCCAGCAGCAGAATATAATGATATACCTGTAATGAATGAATTGTATAAGAAGACATATTTTGTGGGTATTGGTAGTATAATAAGAGCTTCAGTATGTGTTGCTTCTGGAGATTTTACTTGTTGCATATTCCCAGGAACAAAAGGGAAAAATTGTGATATTGCAGCAGTAAAAGTAATTGTAGAGGAAGCCGGAGGAAAAGTAACAGATTTATTTGGAAATGAGCAAAGATATGACGAACCAATAAATGGAGCACTTATAAGTAATGGAGTTGTGCATGATGAACTAATAAAAAGTGCAAAAGCAAATATTAAACAAAGATTATAATAATATAGTAAGGAATTCTACATAAGAAGGTTGATGACTTTGTAGGAGATTATGTAGCAACCTCAACAAGTGGTACAAGAGTTCTAATAGAAAATTATTTAACTGTAGCAAATGGAAAAATTGATAATAAGGTATCAACACATTGTGGATTAACAAAAGAAGAACTAGAAGTTCCAATAATAAAAATAGAGATTTAATATTTTTTTATTGCTTTGGAAAATCTATCGATTTTTCTGGAGCAACAAGGTTTAGTTACATATAGTAAATCTACTTTTCTTATAAACGAATACGCCATGTTAAGTATATTAATTATACTTAAACAGAGGCGTGTTTTTTATTTTTGTGAAAATGATTAATCTAGTCCATCCGTAGAAATAGTCAGATTGTTTTTTATAAAGGTTCATATATATAGTATTAGGTAATCAATAAATACAAATAGAACAGTAGCACATAAAAACAATCAAAAGTCTACGGATATAAGGGAAAACGCATAAAAAAATTGCTAAAAATTAGTAATTTTGTAAAGAAGTGTAATATAATGTTTCCGTAGCGGAAAGGGGAGAATAGAATGAAAAAGTTAAGTTCTAAAATTTTATTAATTGTAATGGCAGTTACTCTTATTTTAAGTTTAAACGCCACTGTAAATGCTACAGCCGAAGATATGGCAGTGCTAGAAAATGCCAATGGAGATTATTTAATCTATTTAAATGGTCACTTAAATGATGAATATTCTTATGCAATAACAACTAGTGCAGATGTTGAAGAAAATAATTTAAATTGGTATACAGCAGAAGATACAAAAGGAAATAAAGTAATAAAAGTTTCAAAGGATCAAGTTGGATCATATTTATGGGTAAAAATAGATGACGAAATTATAAAGAAAGCAGAACCTATAAATATATCAGAAGTATCAACTGAAGCAGAAATTAATGAAATGAAAACTTTAACAAATAGAATTAAAGTTGATGCAACTCAAACTATAACAGAAGAAACAAGAGAAGAAAATGTAATAAGAACAGTAACACAAGGAACATTAAAAATTACTGATGATGCAAATGCAAAATATAGTTATGATGTTGTTCTATTAAATGGCGAAAATGCAAATTGCCAAGAATTAGTTAATGTTATGAACAAAATAAACAGTGATATGGATATATTTGAATCAATTAAATTATCACAAGAATATACTAATTTATGGAATAATATTATAACAAATACAGAATGGAAAGAAGTAACAAATGCTACAATAGCTCAACCTGTTGATGCAGAAAACGGTACACAATATGTAGTTTTATTAAAGAAAGAATTAAATGGAACTACAACATATGATGCACAAGTTTTAACTTCAAAGAAAGAAACTTCAGAGGATGAAGTAAAAGAAGTTGTAAAAACAGAAACAAGAAGTGAGCTACCAGTTACATTCGATAATCCAATATTATTTATTCTATTAGGAGTTGCAGTAGTAGCAATAGTAGTAATAGCAATCAGAATAAGAAGTTTATCTAAGAAAAATGAAAAATAGAAAGTTAGTATTTTATAAAATATTACTTTTTATAGTAATTATTTTTGCGATTATTGTAATTGCACTTATAGCAAAAAAATATATTGGAAATCAAATTAATGAAGAAAATAATGCACAAATAGTGGAAGAGATTAAACAACATGAAAGGACAACAGAACCTATTAAATTTGGTAATAATTCTATTATAGGAATTATTAATATACCCAAAATTGATCTAGAATACCCAATTCTAGACATAACTACAAAAGAAAACATGAGAACGTCAATAACCCGTTTTAGTGGTGGAAATGTTAACGAAATAGGAAATTTAGCTCTAGCTGGTCATAATAATTATGATGGAACAATGTTTGGAAAAAACGATGAACTTGTAGTTGGAGATAAAATCTATTTAACCGATTTACAAAAAAATACTGTTGAGTACGAAATAAATTCTATTTTTGTAACAGACCCAAATGATGTTAGCATCTTAGAAACAAATGAAGAAGAAATTAGAGAAGTCACCTTAATAACTTGCGAAAACGGAAACAAAGCCAGACTTATTATTAAGGCGGAAGAAGTAAAAAAATAAATTATAGGGGGATAATTTATGGAAGGGAAAAGTTTAAGTAAGAAAGCTATAGTTGCCATAGTTATAATTGCAATATTAGTAGTTGCAGCAATTTCAATGGTAGTAGTTTTCTTAAAAGACCAAGGTGAAACAGAAGCTACTGCTATAGGTGAAAACAATAGTAATAGTGAACAAACACAAGATGCGGTTCCTGAAAATAATGAAAATAATAACCAAGGAACTGCAACACAAAGCGAAGAACCACAACAAGAAGAACAATCAGAAGAGCAAACAACAGTAGCTAATAATGATGGTGCAACTACTAATTCTGGAACAACAGCAACAACACCAGTACAACAAACAACTACAACAACAGATGGTAGTACTCAAGTAGCAACAACTACAACAACAGAAACAATTCCAACACAAGCTTTAACTTTAGCTTGGAGCAATATGACTGTTTATGGTGGAGAATTATTAGCAAATCTTGATGCAGATGTAACAGATGTAACAGCACCTGTTAGATTAGCAACAAACATCTTAAAAGATGGTGAATCAAATGACTTGAGAGAATATTATGTAAAACGTGGAGATACTATTTACATGTATATAGCTGTTAATGAAGAATTAGCACATAATCCAACATTTACATTAATCAATAATGGAACAGAATATGTAATGGAAGATTCACTAGTAACAGTAAGACAAAGTGCAGAAAACAGATGGGATTATTCAGTAAGATACTTAATTCCAGAAGATACAACTTTTGTAGATGGAGAAATTACTTTAAGAGTATCTAATATAGAAGATGTAGCTGGAAATTCAATCCCAGATGAAAATGGACCAACAAATGGTCATAGAGTATTTTATGATGGTACAGCACCAGAAATCCATGTAAAAGGAACAGAAGGATACATGGAGGAAAAAGAAAACTATGTAGGTAATAACGAACAAGATGTATATAGTAAAGTAAGCTTTAAATTAAGTGATAATTTTAAAGTTGTAGAATATGAAGTAAATGATACTTTAATTACAGGTATGACACCAAGTGCATGGTCAGATGCAAACTTTGCTAATATCAGAGAATTTTTAGTACAAGGAACAAATACTATTACTGTAAGAGATATTGCTGGAAATGAATCTACATATACATTTACATATGATTCAATTGCTCCAGTATATTCAAAATTAGGAATATTAAATAAAACACGCTATGTAAATAAAGTAGAAGATTTAACATGGGCTAAAGAAGGAGACGAAGTTCGTATATTAATTTCTTTCCCAGAAAAATTAGCTGTTGAACCAACAGTGAAAGTATTTGGAAAAGAATATACAGCAACATATCGTCCAGCAAGTTCAATTCCAGAACAAAATATTTACTACTATATGGTAGATTTCACATTAGATGAAACTATGCCAGAAGGTGAAATTCCATTCGAAGTATATGGATATGCTGATATAGCAGGAAATATTGGAGAAAAATTAGATCAAACAAAAATTAATCGTGATGAATATTCAAAAGTAATATATGATAGAACAGCTCCATATTCAGGAAATAAAGATGCAGGACATCCACTATATATCCTAAACGTAAGTGATGCAAATCGTCGTACATGGATTAGAGATGGAGAAACATTAAGAGTAGAAGCAAACTTTAACGAAGATATGGATATGTCTAAAGCTCCAATTTTAACAATTGGAACAGGAAATAATACTCAAACAGTAGAATTTAGATATAGAAATACAGTAGATGGAAAACGCACTTTTGTTGCAGATATTGTAATTGATAATGATATTTTAGGATTAGCAGATGGAACAGAAGTACCATTTACAGTAACAAATGCATTTGACTTAGCAGGAAATGAAGCAATATTAGATAATGAAGATGTTACTTTCACATCAGAATATGGTCAAGTAACATATGATAATAATGCACCAGTAGTAAAAACAGTGGGAATGTTAAACGATACACATTATAATGAAGGTAAAGATACTACAGTTGCTACAACTGGGGATAGAATTAGATTAAGAGTAGCATTCGAGGAAAAATTAGCAGTTGAACCAACAGTTGAAGTAATTGGAGAAGATGGAACTGTTACAGAAGTTAGCTGTACATACAGAGAACAAACTTCTAAACCAGAAAACAACTATTATATGTATATGGCAGACTTTACTTTAACAGATGAAATGAATTTACCAGAAGGACCAATTCAAGTTAGAATTTCTGGATATGCTGATGCAGCAGGAAATGTTGGAGAAGTAGTAACAGAAATAAATGAAGAAGCTTACCCAGGAGTTGTTTACGACACAGTAGCTCCAGAACTTGCTGCAATGGGTATATTCAATTGGACAAATGATAATTATGGTGGAGATATTACACTTGCAACAAGAGATGAACATATAAGATTATATGTAACATTTACAGAAATGTTAGGAGTTAATCCAAAAGTTGATATTTATGGAGAAAATGGAAAAGTAACAACAATGGATTTAGCTTGGAGTGAAGCTGCACAATTCTATTTTGTTGAATTTGATACAACAGACGAATTGCAATTACCACAAGGTAAAATACAATTTAGAATCTATGGATACGAAGATGTTGCAGGAAATGTTGGAAAAGATATAACACAAGAACAAACAACAAGTAAAGAATATCCATATGTAGTATTTGATACAGTGGCTCCAGAATATACAGCATTAGGAATAGTTAATGGATCTCATTATGATGCAAAAGAAGGAGACATATATCATGCTAAAACAGGTGATTATGTAAGAATTCTTGTACAATTTGATAACGAGAAATTAGCAGTAATGCCAAAAATAAGAGTTTTAGGAGCAGACAATAAAGTTGTTAAAGAAGTAAATATGATAGATGCATATCTAACTTCAGAATCAATGAATACAAATGCTTATTCAGGACAATTTACAATAACAGAAGATATGAATTTACCAGAAGGTGAAATCAAATTTGAAGTTTATGGATATGAAGATGCAGCAGGAAATGTTGGAAAAACATTAACAAATGCAGATTTAAAATATCCAGGAATAGATCAAGGTGTAGAATATGATAAAACAGCACCAACAGCTGATTTTGTAGAATTCACAACTACAAATAAAAATAATCAATATGCTAAAGTTGGAGATCAAGTTTGGGTAAAAGTTAGAATTAAAGAAGAATTATCTAAATATCCAGTTATCAAAATAAATGGTATGGATACAGACAAAGAAACAATAATAAATGACCAAAATGAAGCTGGAACACTATATGTTGCATGGCTTACAATGACAGAAGATATAGCAAATGAAATAAATGAAGGAAAAATGTCTTTTGAAATATCAGGATTTGAAGATTTAGCTGGAAATGTTGGAGATGTTATTACTACAACTACAAATAATACATCTGTAACATTTGATAAAACAGCACCAGCATTAAGAGAATTAAGAGTACAAAACTTCTATAATCCAACAGGAAATCAAAACTATTCAGGATTAACACAAAATCCAAGACAAAATAAAGGAATAGCAATAACAGTAAATACAACAGAATTATTAGATAAAAATCCAATAATTGTAATTGGTGGAAAAGAAATAGAAGTGCCAGTACAAGAACCTCAATTTAATAAATATGTAGTATATGTAGATATAACAGAAGATATGAATTTAGTAGAAGGAGAAAAAATCCCAGTAACAGTTAAAGGATTAGTTGATTTAGCAGGAAATACAGGAGATGAAGTTACAACAACTGGTAATGATAATTACTACGTAATTTTCGATAGAACAGCTCCAAAGACATTAGCAAATAATATTTTAAAATTAGGTGAATCTAACGAGCAAAGAGAATATTATGTAAGACCTGGTGATTCAATTTATATGTGCTATACAGCAAATGAAGAACTAGGACATAATCCAACATTTACATTAATTAATAATGGAAAAGAATATGTAATGGAAGATTCACAAGTAATAGTAAAACAAAATCCTGCAAAAGCATGGGATTACACAGTAATTTATGAAATTCCAGAAGATACAACTTTTGTAGACGGAGAAATTGAATTAAAAGTTTCTAATATAGAAGATAAAGCTGGAAATAAAAGAGAAGACGAAAATGGTCCAACTAATGGACATAAAGTGTACTTTGATACTACAGCTCCTGAAAAGTTAAATTTAGGAATTGCTCGTAATACAAGTAGTGAAGATACAAGAGATCAAAGATATGCAAAAGCTGGTGACAGCATTCGTGTATTAGTATCTTTCCCAGAAAAATTAGCTGTAGAACCAAAAGTTGAAATGTTTGGAAAAGAATATGATGTAACATATCGTCCAGATAGTTCAATTGAAGAATCAAATATTTATTACTATATGGCAGATGTTAAGATAGACCAAAATACACCAGAAGGTGAAGTAGCATTTAAAGTATATGGATACAAAGATGTTGCAGGAAATGAAGGAACACCTTTAACAAATGCTGATATAAATGATGGAAAATATACAAATGTAATAATAGATAACACAAAACCAACTATAGAGCCAACAGAAGATTCGATTTCTGGTTCAGAAGGTAATTATAGTAGAATAGGTTTTAAAGTTACAGACGATAATGGTGTAGCTTCTTATGAAATTAATGGTGAAACATTAATTCTTACAAACGGAGAAATTTCTTATGAAGCATTAAAATCATACTTAAAAGAAGGTGTAAATACTGTTGTTGCTAGCGATGAAGCTGGAAATACAGCTGAATATACATTTAACTATGATGCAGTAGCTCCAACAAGAGAGTATTCAAACATCATGGTTAATGGTGATGATAGTACAAAACATGAATTTTATGCAAAAATAGGAGATAAACTTTGGGTAAGTATAGGTGTTAAAGAAGAATTAGCACATAATCCATCATTTACATTAATAAATAATGGTGTAGAATATCCAATGGATGGAAATCTAGTAAAAGCTAATTATGATGAAAAAAATGATAGATATAGTTATGTTCTAATTTATGAAATTCCAGAAGATACAGCTTTTGTAGATGGAGAAATTACATTTAAAATTTCTGATTTAGTAGATTTATTTGGAAATAAAATGACAGATGAAACAAAACCATCTAATGGAAATAGAGTATTTTTTGATAAAACACCAGCAACAATTAAGTTAAATGGTACTGAAGAACCTATTACTATAGAAGCAGGAAGTGAATATGTAGATGCAGGTGCAACTGTAACAGACAATATTGACGGCTTTATTTCTAGCAACTACCAATTCACTTATGCAAACTATTATGCAGATCCTAATTCAGACAAAGTAACTGAGTCAAGATTGACAGAAATTGATACTAGAAAAACAGGACTTTATAAAATAGCCTATATTTATACAGATAAAGCAGGTAATACAAAACAAGCAACAAGATATTTATACATTAAAGATACAACAATGCCAACAGTTACATTAAATGGTGAAGAAAATATAACAATAGAAGCAGGAACACCTTATAAAGATGAAGGTGCAAAAGTAACAGATAATTCAGACCCTACTATAGAAAACTTTAAATATACAAATATAAATTATTATGTAAATGGAGAACTTAAAAAGTCACATTTAACTGAAGTAGATGTTAAACAACCAGGGGAATATAAAATTGGTTATGAATATACAGATAAGTCAGGAAATACAAAGATTACAGTAAGAACAGTTATTGTTAAAGATACAACAGCTCCAGTAATTACAGCAAATGGAAAGAGCCAAACACTAAAAGTTGGTGACACATATACAGAATTAGGAGCAACATTAACTGATAATGCTTATATAGATGCTGACGATTATGAAATTACAATTCATTTTTATGATGAAAATGGTAAATTAGTATACCCATCACCATCAAAAGTAGATACATCAAAAGTAGGAGAATATAGAATAGCATATACAGCAAAAGATAGTTCAGGAAATGCTTCAAATGTAGCTACTATATCAGTAAAAGTTGAAAGATAATCACAAAAGTATAAAAGGTAGAAAGTACTTTCTACCTTTTATATATCAATATAAAGATATGAAACAGAATATTTTTAAGGGGGAAAATATTTTGGCAAAAAGATATAAAAGCGAACCAACCAAAAAAACTAGTTCACACAAAAAATCTCCAAATAAAAGGAATAGAGTAATTGATAAAAGAAAAGTCTTAGCTGTAATTATAATAATAGCAATAATAATTGCAGGATATTTTATAGTTACAAAGATAAACTCAACTGATTCAAATGGAGAAATAAGAATTAGTAATGCAGAAAAGAAATTATCATCAGACATCTTAATATTAAATGATTTAAATAATGAGGTAATAGAGCATTTAGATATGAAAAATATACAATTAGTAAAAGCTCATTATAAATTAGAAAATTTAGAAACAGGAATAGTAAATCTATACTATAAAGTAGATGATAAGGAAATAGTTAAGGTTGATATAAACATTAAGGATAAAGTAATAGAAAAAGCAGAAAAACAAGAAAATGCAGAAGAAATGTCATTAACACAAATTGGCAATAACATGACTAGAGATATAAAGAAATATTTTAATGACAATCAAAAAAGATTAAAGCCAGATGAAGGAAAAAATATTTTAAATATTATTGTAGCAAACGAGCAAATAATTATAAATGCTAGTGAAAATTAAGAAAAAGTGCTTCTTATATGAAAGAGGCGCTTTTTTGTATGTATAACTGTTTTTAATTAAAATAGAAATAGCAGGGATTTGAACAACGTCCCTAAATCCCTTTAAAAAATCGGGATTTGAGGAACGTCCCCAAAATCCCGATGCATTGAATATATATTAAACAAAAACATTTAACAAAGTTAAACAAATTGCTGCTAAGATTGTTTTAACAGAAATTGTTATAGTTTTCTTAACTGCTTTGTTAATAACTACTAACCTATGCTCTTTTCTGATTGTTAAGGCTAAACAATCAGTTTTATTATAATTTTCCATTGTATTTCTCTCCTTTTTATCTATAGTATCTATGTCAAAAATCTTTAGTATTTTTCATAATATAAATTCATTATAGAGCAAATATTAAAAATTGTCAACATTTTTATTACAAAAATGTAATAAAAAAATATAAAAAAAGTAATATTGGAAAAATTTGTGAAATTTACCAAATGGACATAAAAGTATGATACAATTTATATATAGAAGGAATATTTTGAAAGAAAATTACTTTCATTTTTACATGTACATTCGAACAAACCGAGAAAGGGAAGGACTTTAATATGCAAAAAGTATTATTTGTATGTCTTGGAAATATATGTAGATCACCAATGGCAGAATATATTTTTAAAGACATAGTAGCAAAAAACGGACAAGAAAAAAACTTCTACATTTCTTCTGCTGCAACTAGTACAGAAGAAATTGGAAACGATATGCATTATGGGACTAAAGAAAAGTTACTTGAACATAATATACCATTTCAAAAACATAGAGCTAAACAGCTAAAAAAAGAAGATTATGATAAATATGATTATATAATTGGGATGGAGAATAGTAATATTGTAAGGATAAAAGCAATTGTAGGTATAGATGCAGCAAATAAAGTATATAAATTATTGGATTTTACAAATGAGAAAAAAGATATAGCAGATCCTTGGTACACAGGAAATTTTACCAAAACTTATGAAGAAGTACTAAAAGGATGTCAAGCTTTATATAATTACTTAACAAAGGAGTGATTATTATGTCATATATCGAATTTAAAAATGTATGTAAAGATTATAAAATGGGAGAAGTTATAATACACGCCTTAAGTAATGCCAATTTAAGCATAGAAAAGGGAGAATTAGTTGTAATAGTAGGTCCAAGTGGAGCAGGCAAAACTACAGCTTTAAACATATTAGGTGGTATGGATAATGCTACATCTGGAAGAGTTATAGTAGATAATAAAGAAATCTCCAGATTAAAAAATAGGGATTTAATAAAATATAGAAGAGAAGATATAGGTTTTGTATTCCAATTCTATAATTTGGTGCAAAATTTAACAGCAATAGAAAACGTAGAACTTGCAACACAAATATGTAAGAAATCTTTAAATCCAGAACAAGTAATGGAGAAGGTAGGCTTAGCAGAAAGAAAAAATAACTTTCCTTCACAATTATCTGGAGGAGAACAACAAAGGGTTGCTATTGCAAGAGCAATAGCTAAAAATCCAAAGTTATTGCTATGTGATGAACCTACAGGAGCATTGGACTATAAAACAGGTAAACAAATATTAAAGCTATTGCAAGATATGTCTAGAAAAGAAAATATGACAGTCATAATAATTACTCATAATGGAGCAATAGCTCCAATGGCAGATAAAGTTATAAAATTCAAAAATGGAACCGCAGAAGATATGATAATAAATGAGAATCCAACACCAATCGAGGAGATAGAATGGTAATAAGGAGGTGGAAGTATGAAAAAAGCACTACTTAAAAATAGTTTTAAAGAAATAAAAACCTCATATAAAAGATTTATTTCTATATTGCTTATAGCACTATTAGGAGTAGGCTTTTTTGCAGGTTTAAGAGCTACATCTCCAGACATGGTAGATACTATAGACAAGTATTATAAAGAACAAAATGTGTATGATATACAAATAATGTCTACATTAGGGCTTACAAATAGTGATATAGATGCTATAAAAAATATAGAGAATGTAGAAAATGTTTATGGTACATATTCAGAAGATATTTTAGTAAAAGTAAATAATAAAGAATTAGTATCTAAAATATTAACAATAGAAGAAATTAATAAACCGAGATTAATTGAAGGAAGTATGCCATCAAATGCCAATGAATGTTTGGTAGAGCCATCATTTTTAACAACAGCAAATAAAAATATTGGTGATACTATAACATTGGAAGCAAACGAGGAAAATGAGCTTCTTAAAGAATTAACTCTGAAAATAGTAGGAACTGCAGAAAGTCCTTTATACATATCAAGAGAAAGAGGAACAACAAGTTTAGGCTCTGGAACAATAAATAATTTTATTTATGTTTCAAGAGATAATATAGAATCAGATGTATATACCGAGATATATGTAACGTTAAAGGATGCAGAAAAATATACAACTAGTTCTAATAAATACGAGAATTATGTAGAAGAAACAAAAGATAAAATAGAAGGAATTAAAGAAGAAAGAGAAACAGCAAGATATAATGAGCTTATAGATGAAGCAAATGAAGAAATTCAAGAGGCAGAAAACGATTTTAATACTCAAAAGGCTGATGGAGAAAAACAGCTAGCTGATGCAGAGGCTAAAATAGAAGATGGCAAAAAGCAAATAACAACTGGTGAGAGTGAGATAAAATCAAACGAAGAAAAATCCAATAAAGAATTTGCAAATGCAGAAAAGAAGATTCAGAGTGCAAAAGCCGAAATAGAAAAAAATGAGAAAACGTTAGAAGAACAAAAACAAAATGCTCAAACTCAAATTGATGAGGCAAATACTAAAAAAATAGAGTTAACGTCAACATTACAGACGGTAAATCAATCGTTAGACCAAGTAACACAAGCATATAATGATGTAGTAAATAAATTAAACGATAGTAGTTTAAGTGAAGAAGAAAAAGCTACATTGACGGCTAAAAAACAAGCTTTAGAAACTCAAAAACAGGAATTAGAAACAAATAAAATGCAGTTGCAAGCTGGAATTACAGAAATAGAAAACAAGGTAAATTCTGCAACTAACACAATAAGTGATGCTCAAGTCAAAATTGAATCAGCAAAAGCAGAAGTAAGTAAACAAGAAAAAACTTTAGCAAGCACCAAAAAGAAGACAGAAACACAGCTAAGTAATGCAAAAGCTGAATTAGAAACTTCAAAACAAGAAATACAAACAGCAGAGGCAGAATTAGTTACTAAAAAAGAAGAGTTTAATACTAAAATTGCAGATGCAGAAACAGAATTAATTGATGCCAAAGAAAAAGTTAACGAGATAGAAAGTGCAGAATGGTACATATTAGATAGAAATCAGAATAGTGGATATGTAAGTTTTATACAAGACACGCAAAGTGTAGATAGCTTAAGTATCGTATTTCCAATTGTATTTTTTGCAATAGCAATATTGGTGTCATTAACCTCAATGACAAGAATGGTAGAAGAAGATAGAACAGAACTAGGAACACTAAAATCTTTAGGATATAACAAAGCACAAATAATGTTTAAATACATACTTTATTCTAGTTTAGCTTGTATTATTGGAGGAGTAATTGGTATAATTATAGGTTTGCAATTAATACCAAGAATTATCTGGATGATGTACAGTATGATGTATACAATTCCAGAATTTGTAGTAGGACTAAATTCTGAACACTCATCATCAGGTTTAGCACTTATATATATTTGTATTGTTGGTGCTACAATTTATGCAGCAGCAAGGGATTTAAAAGAAAAACCAGCAAATCTATTAAGACCAAAGGCTCCAAAACTTGGAAAAAGAGTTTTATTAGAGCGAGTAAAATTCATTTGGAAAAGATTAAACTTTTCACAAAAAGTTACTATTAGAAATATATTTAGATATAAAAAGAGATTTTTAATGACAATTATAGGTATCTTTGGTTGTACTTCGTTAATTTTAACTGGATTTGGAATAAAAGATTCTATATCTACGATATTACCAAATCAATATGAAAAAGTATTTTTATATGATTTTCAAGTTAGTATGAAGAGTAGTTTGAATGATGAAGAAAGACAAAGTGTTATTACAGAATTACAAAATACTGAAAATGTTAATAATGTTGTGGAAACATATATGGTAGCTGATACTGCAAATCATAATGAATATTCAGAAGACTTGCAAGTAGTAGTACCTAAAAATGTAGATGATTTGAAAAATGTTATTACAATAAATGATGTTGATAATAAAAAAGAAGAAGTTAACCTATCATCAGATGGAGTTATTTTAACAGATAAATTGGCACAATTATTAGATGTAAAAGTTGGAGATACAATTACTTTAGACGGAACTTCAGAAGAAAATAAAGAAGTTAAAGTATCTGATATAACAGAAAATTATATTGCTCATTATATATATATGACAAAAGATATGTACGAAAGTTTATATGGGGAAACATATAATACAAATGTATTACTTGTAAAGGCTGAAAATTTATCAGAAGAAGCACAAGAAGAGCTTTCTAAAAAGTTATTAGATGGTGGTAAGGTGTCTACAGTTTCATTAAATTCAAATGCAGAGAAAACTTTGGATGATACAATTAGTTCATTAAATTATGTTGTTGTAATATTAATTGTTTCAGCAGGATTGCTTGCATTTGTGGTATTATATAATTTATCTAATATAAATATTAGTGAAAGACAAAAAGAACTTGCAACAATTAAGGTATTAGGTTTTTATGATAAAGAAGTATATACTTATGTAACAAGAGAAACAGTATTATTAACAATAATAGGAATTGCACTAGGACTAATTGGGGGCTATTTCTTAAATTACTTTATAATTGGTACATGTGAAATAAATATGCTTAGATTTGCAAAAGTTATACATCCATTAAGTTATTTATATGCTATTTTAATTACAGTTGCTTTTACGATTATAGTAAATGTAATTACCTATTTTGCATTAAAGAAAATAGATATGATTAGTAGTTTAAAGAGTGTAGAATAAGACACTCATGGTAGGGATTTGGGGACGTTCCTTAAATCCCGATTTTTTGTCTTATGAAAACTTACAGCTAGGCTTGGGAAAATTTGGGGTTTTAAAAAAAGAAATTCCCTCGTCACAGCGTGGCGAGGGATAAAGATTTGAAAAGAGATGTGTTGCACGATTGCATTACAGAAGTTAGAACGTTATTGCCTGGACCCAGTTGATCAGTTCAGAAAGAAGGCGACCACCTTCTGCAAACATTGCTGAGAGGCTATCTGCTGCACCAGGCCAGTTTAGCGTAAACAACTGAACAAAAGCTTTAAGCAGAGTAAAAGCTACTTTCAGCAGGAACTCGTAAAATACGAGAATTCCTTCACAGAGCTGGAAAAAGACAGGGCATTTTCCAGAAACTTCAGGACAGAATTCAACGACTAACATTGCCAACAGAGCCAATATTAGGTTAAACGTCATTGCCCTTGAAAAGTTGGAGATAGCATGATCTATGCTACGAGAAACTGATTTTGCAGTAGCCTGCCGAGCCTTCTGGGTTCCAAAGTGGTTCTTCCACCAGTCTTTTAGCCGGTCGATGGGTGTAGGTTGTGGATTAGTAACTTTAGGAAGCACAGAAGCAGGTTTTGCTTTAGTTGTTGCTCCAGGGTTAACATTTGCATTCTTCATCATTTTGTTTGTCATCATATTGTTCTCCTTTTCTTATCAAGTTGCAAAGTATCAATTGATACTAGATACAAAGCAACAGTTTATAGTCACTTTTTATTATACCATAATTATGTTAATTATTCAACCTAAGTGCTTAGTTAGACTGGATTTAGAGGGATTACCCAAAAATTGAAATAATTAAATATAGCTAGAAAAGAAACCAAAAATATGATATATTAATTGCAATAATTATCGGAAAAAGGAGAAATTTGTGAAAGAAAAAACAAAAGAAATATTAAATAAGATTATTAATTCTAGTTTTTTCATTATAATACTTGCAATTTTTATAATATTAAAAACTATATTATTTTATAAAAGTACAGTATGTATAAATGAAAAAATTGATATAAAAACAATACAAAGTAGTATAATATATATTTTATCATTATTTGGAATATTATGTGTATTACCTAAAAAAGGAAGAAATATAGGTGGAATCGTATTAGATACGATAATAAGTATAATTTTGTTTGCAGACAATATTTATTATACTTATTCAAGTAATGTGTTATCTGTATTACAAATAACTAATCTTCAATATGGTGAAGAAATAATGTCAACATTGCCAATGCTATTAAAAATGCATCAAATACTTTATTTTATAGATATACTACTTCTTGTGATTTTATTTGTATCAAAATTTATAAAATTAGAAAAAGGGGAAAAAACCAAAGTACCATATATTGTTATTAGAACATTAATTGGATTATTTGCAATATATGTATTTATTACATCAGCAATAGAGGGAAATGAAAAAGCTTTAGAAGATCCATATAATAGAGATACACAAATAAAGAAAGCAACAATTTATGGATATCATATATCAGATATATTAAATGCTATAGATGGCTCAAAACAAGTAAAATATAAAAATAAAAAAGAAGCGATGGATGCATATGATTCTCTAAAAGAAGAATATAACCGAGAATATGAAGAAAGTTATCTAGATATTGCAGGATCAATGGAAGGCAAAAATGTAATAATTCTTCAATTAGAATCTATGCAAGAATTTGTCCTAAATAAAACTATAAATAATAAAGAAATAACACCAAACCTAAATAAATTTATAAATGAAAATATAAGACTTTCTAATATGTATATGCAAAGCTATTCTACAACAGCAGATTCAGAGTTTTCAACAGTAACATCATTATATCCTGTAGAAAATGGAATGGCATATAGTAGATATTATAAAAATACATATGATGATATCTTTAAAATATTCCATCAAAAGGATTATACAACTTCATATATGCACGGGAATTATGGATATTTTTGGAATAGGACTAATGTATATAACAATATGGAGGTTGACCATGTAGAATTAAAAGACACTTTTGCAGATACTTCGGAAGATGTAATGGGCTATTTGTCAGATGAATTATTATACAGACAAGCTGTAGAAAAATTGTCAAATTATGATGCACCATTTATATCATATATTGTTGCAGCTTCATCACATACTGGTTTTACACTAGATGGTTTGCAAGATAGAAGTAAAGTTAGTATAGATGTTGGAAAATATAAAGATACTTTCTTTGGAAATTATTTAGAATCAGCCAATTACGCAGATTATGCATTTGGTATATTTATAGATGAACTAAAAAAAGCTGATTTATATGATGATACTGTAATAATTTTATATGGCGACCACAATGGACTAGATATGTATAATAACGAAATGATAGAGTTTTTAAGTGAATTAGATGGAAATGTTACAGATGTAGATATAAAATTAAATTATATTAGAGTATTAGCGGGGATGAGAATTCCAGGAATTAGCAATTTAAGAATAGATAAACCTGTTAGTAAATTAGACATAAAACCAACACTTGCATATCTATGTAACTTAGATTCAGGAGTATCTTTAGGAACAAATATGTTAGCTAAAAAAGATTTTATATGTTTAAATAACGAAAGAATCGTTACAGCTGACTTTTACTATGATGAATTATGGTTTAATATACAAACAGGAGAAATAGTAGAGGAAAATGAACAACTAAAAAAATATTATGATTATATGAAAAGGGAACTAGATATATCAAAATCTATAGTTTTAGAAGACTTGTTAAGATAAGGTGATAAAATATGAAAATATTGATTGGAACGAAAAATAAAGGAAAAATAGGAGGTGCCAAAAGGGCATTCGAAAAGTACTTTAAAGATGTTACAATAGAGGGAATAAGTGTAGAATCAGAGGTTGCTGACCAGCCAGTAAATGATGAAATATTACAAGGTGCAAAAAACAGAGTAAAGAACTTAAAAAAATATGCAGAAGAAAATATGATAGAAGCAGATTTTTTTGTAGCAATGGAATCTGGAATAACAGATAAGTTTGGAACATGGTTAAATTTAACAACAGTATATATCGAAAATAAAAATGAAGAAGGAGCTGTTGGGTTTGGTCCTGCATATCCAATTCCAGATAGATATATAGACGAAGTAAAGAAAAAAGAATTAAGCTATGTGCTTGCAAAACTTTTCGAAAGTAAAGAGCTTAAAGCTCCACAAGGTGGAATATTTCAACTAAGCCATGGACAAGTAACTAGGATAGATTTAGCAGAGCAAGCATTTTTAATGGCACTAACATGTTTTATTAATGGGGGGATTTGGAAATAAGATGAACTTTTTTGAAAACAATAGTAAACTAGAGCCACATAAGATTTTGGTAAATTTTATACAGAATAATCCAAGTATAAAAACAGCAATTGATTTAGGGTGTGGCGCAGGTAGAGATACTAAATTTTTAGTACAAAATAATATAATTGTAACTGCTATCGATAGAGTTGATGTAACAAAATTTTTGTATAAAGATTTAACAGAAGAAGAAAAAGCAAGATTAAATTTTGTGCAGGCTAAATTTTCTGAGATAGACTTACCAAAAACAGATTTAATTATTTCATATGAGACTTTGCCTTTTTGTGATAGAGAGGCATTAGTTAAGTTGCTAGATAAAATAAACGATTCTTTAAATGAAAATGGATACTTCTTATGTAATTTCTTTGGGAAGAATGATTCATGGTTCGGAAATGATAAAATTCAGTTTTATGAAAAAGAAGAAATAGAAGATTTATTAAAAGATTTTAAAATATTAAAGTTAAATGAGATTGAAAGAGATGGAGAATCTGCAATGCATCAAATTAAACATTGGCATGTATTTTGGATAATTGCAAAAAAAGAAGAACAGAAAGGGTGAATAAAATGAAAAAAATAATAGGACTTGTACCAGCATCTAATAATTTATTTAAGACAGACTTGGTATATGAAGATAAATATTATTTTATAAATAATTATATAGAAAGAATAAATGAAGCTGGAGCAATTGTTAGTGGGGTATTACCTTGTAGTGCATATGTTGATGAAGAAACCTTAAGTTTATATGATGCATTCATATTGTCAGGTGGTGGAAAAATACATCCATACCATCTACAAGTAGTCGATTATGCAGTAAAAAATAATAAGCCATTATTAGGAATTTGTATGGGAATGCAAACTTTAGCTATATATTTTTTGCTATGCAAAGAAAAGAAAGAACGAAATTATGAAGGCAGTATTATAGAGTTATTTGAAGATTTAAGAAAAAATAAATATGATTTTACAGAGCCTGTAGAAGGACATAGAAATGCAGACTTAACAAGAGATAATATAGAAGATATAAAGCATAAGGTAATATTGGATAAAAACAGTATATTATATAATTTATATAAAGAAGAAGTGTTAAATATGCCAAGTATTCATAGATATAGAATTCCACAAGTAGAAGAACCATTAAAAGTAGTAGGAAGGGTAGAAGATGGTACTATAGAAGTTATAGAATATAATGATAGGATATTTGGAGTGCAATTTCATCCAGAAAATGAAAGCATAAATAATTGTATTTTTAAATATATTATAAGTAAATGTTAAATAAGAACTAGATAAATTATAATTAATATATAAGAAAGGAATGAGATTATACATGAAAGTATTATTAATTAATGGAAGTTCAAGAAAAGAATGTACATATACTGCATTAAGTAAGGTGGCAGAAAGCTTAAATGAAGAAGGAATAGAAACTGAAATTATAAATTTAGGTGGAACTCCTGTAAGAGATTGTATTGGATGTGGAATGTGTGCTAAAAATGGAAATGCTAGATGTGTATTTAATGATGATATCGTAAATACAATAATAGAAAAAGCTGAAGAAAGTGATGGTTTTGTATTTGGTACACCAGTTTATTATGCACATCCATCAGGAAGAATTTTATCTGTTTTAGATAGAGCCTTCTATGCAGGCAAAAAAGCTTTTGAATTTAAGCCAGGTGCAAGTATTATAAGTGCTAGAAGAGGTGGAACAGTTGCTTCTTTTGATGTACTTAACAAATATTTTACAATTAGTCAAATGCCAATAGTTTCTTCTACATACTGGAACAATGTACATGGAAATAATAAAGAAGAAGTTGTACAAGATTTAGAAGGTATGCAAACAATGTATAATTTAGGAAAAAATATGGCATGGATTTTAAAATGTATAGAGATTGGAAAGCAAAATAATATTAATCAACCAGTAAACACAACTGTTAAAACTAATTTTATAAGGTAAAATCCTTGAAATTTAGCTCAAAATATGTTAACATAAATGAATGAAAAAGGATGTTGATGTAATTTGAGTATGGAAGCAAAAACTGTAGAATACTGTTTTGATTCTAAAATATATTCTGGTGAAGCTATAAAAAGAAAAATAGAACAAATAAAAAGAGATTTTAGTAGAATTTCTAATAAACCAGTAGAAGTGAGAGTAGAACTTAACGAGCTAGGAATGTATGTTTTAACTTTTAGATTTTACGCAAAACGAAATATTGCTAAAATGAAACCAGAAAAAATAACTAAATTATATATAGAATCATTAGGAGAATATTCGAATGGTTATATAAATAAATTGATTGGGAATAAAGATAGCGAATATATAAGAAAATTAAAAAATAGAGATAAAGAGCATAAACAATTGCAGAAAAGACTTAAAGAACAAAACAAAAAGAAAACATATGCAAGAGTAGAATATGTAAAAGAGGATAAAAAGAAAGAAAAAAAGGAAACAGAACCTGTAATACAGAAACAATATAATAATTATAATAAAAAAGAAAATAAGATAAAACAAGAGTCTGTAAAAAGAACACCACATATAGAATATTTACACAGAGAAGAGGAAGAAAAAAAGTTTACAGAGAGATTAAATGAATATTTGCAAATGTTAAAGAATGTTAAGGCTCCTAAATTAGAACGTAAAAATAAAATTAAGGTAAAAAACAAAGTAGAGAAGAAGAAAATTCAATATGAGCAAAACATAAGAAAACGAGCAAATTATGATAGCTATAAAAAACATAATAAGAAAGAACAACAAATTGGAGAAAAACATTATTGGAGTGACAATTATATTCCAAAGGAATATGGTAAATATAAAGAAACAAAAAAATTTAAACCATTATAAAATCGGGAGTTTGGGATGTTCCTTGCAGGGATTTGGGGACGTTTCTCAAATCCCGATTTTTGTTGTTCTAATAAAATGAGTATTGGTAATTTATTAGACAGGGAAAAAAAGACCGTCCCCAAATCCTGGTTAGGGAAAAAAGGACTGTCCCTAAATTTCATAGGTGTGTTACTCTTGCTTTTATTTCTTTTGTTTTACCAACATTCCAGAAATTTTCTCCTAAATAACCACAAGTTCTTCTTGTTACATTCATTTTACTTTGGTCTTTATTACCACAATTTGGGCATTCCCATTCGTTATCATCATTTATAATTATTTCTCCATCAAATCCACATACCTGGCAATAGTCAGATTTTGTATTAAATTCTGCATATTGAATATTATCATATATAAATTTAACAACTTCTTCTAAAGCCTTTAAATTATTTTGCATATTTGGTACTTCAACATAAGATATCGCACCACCACTAGAAATTGGTTGGAATTCACTTTCAAATTTTAATTTAGAGAAAGCATCAATTTTCTCTCTAACATCTACATGGTATGAATTTGTATAATAACCCTTATCTGTAACATCTTTAATATCTCCAAACTTTTCTTTATCAATTCTAGCAAATCTATAACATAAACTTTCTGCAGGGGTTCCATATAAAGCAAAACCAATTCCTGTTTTTTGTTTCCATTCTGAAACTTTAGATTTTAAATGATTCATAACTCTTAATGCAAATTCTTTTCCAATAGGATCAGTATGTGATACACCTTTCATTAATTTTGTAAGCTCATATAATCCAATATATCCTAGAGAAATTGAAGAATAACCACCATGTAATAGTTTATCAATTTTTTCACCTTTTTTAAGTCTTGCTATTGCACCATATTGCCAATGAATAGGACTAATGTCAGATAAAGTACCTTCTAATGCATGATGTCTGCACATTAATGCTTCATAACATAAATCTAATCTTTCATCAAACAATTTCCAGAACTTATCTTCATCTCCATTTGCAATAATTCCTATTTGAGGTAAGTTGATACTTACAACACCTTGATTAAATCTGCCTTCAAATTTATAATTTCCATTTTCATCTTTCCAAGGAGCCAAGAAACTTCTGCAACCCATTGGACTAAATACATTTCCTTCATAGTTTTCTCTCATTTTCTTAGCAGAAATATAGTCTGGATACATTCTTTTGGCAGAACATTTTACAGCAAGTTTTGTTAGATAATCATATTTTCCACCTTTTAAGCAGTTATGTTCATCTAAAACATAAACAAGTTTAGGAAATGCAGGTGTAACATAAACACCAACTTCATTTTTTACTCCTTGAATTCTTTGGTTTAGAATTTCTTCTATGATCATGGCATTTTCTTCTATATAAGGGTCATCTTTTTTTAGATTCAAGAATAGTGTTACAAAAGGGGTTTGTCCATTTGTAGTCATTAATGTATTTATTTGATATTGAATTGTTTGAACACCAGATCTTAATTCTTCTTCTACACCAATTCTAACAATCTTTTCTATTTCTTTATCTGATAATGTATCTCCAAATGCAACTTTATATTTTTCTTTTAATTTATCGTGTGATTTTCTTAAATATTTGCCTAAATGGCTTATATCAAGAGATTGACCACCATATTGATTACTTGCAACAACTGCAATTATTTGGGTCATTACAATACATGCTACTCTAAAACTTTTTGGCTCTTCAATTAATTTGCCATTCATAACAGTACCATTCTCAAACATATCTTTTATATTAACTAAACAACAATTATGTATTGGCTGTATGAAATAATCCATGTCGTGAAAGTGTAAAATTCCTTCTTTATGAGCATCAACTATTTTCTTTGGTAACAAAATTCTTTGTGTTAAATCTCTAGAAACTTCACCAGCAATATAGTCACGTTGTGTTGAAGCTAACATTGTATTCTTATTAGAGTTTTCTTCTTTTAATTCTTGGTTTTCATTTCTAATAATTGATAAAATTGTTTTATCTGTTGTATTAGTTTTTTGAACCGTTGCTTTTGGCTCTTTCGTTTTTATTGTCTCCATTTTTTACCCCCTGTTATGTTTAAATACTTTGCTATATATGGTATAATCATATAGGTAAAAAATGAGATAGTAAATATACAAAATTTAAATTCCGACAAAATTTTTACATATCCTGAATGTTCGTAAAAAAATATGTGGGGTGAGGACGTGAGAGTTCGTGATAAAACGAAGAAAAAAATTGCAAGTTCACTAATGAATTTAGTCGAAAAGAAGCCTATAGATAAAATTACGATTACTGATATAACTGTAAATTGTGATATATCAAGACAAGTTTTTTATAGGTATTTTTTAGATAAAAAGGATTTAATTAATTGGATATATGAAGAAGACTGTGGTTCTGTAATTTATACTGGCGAAGAAAAATTTAGCATAAAAAGTTGGTTAAAATATATTATAGATATTTTAGCAGAGAAAAAGAATTTTTATATGCATGCAATAAAAGATGATTCTAGTAAAGCATTTGAAACGTTAATTTTAAATAAAACAAGATTTTATTTAAAAAAGCTTATAAAACACAAAACTGCAACTGAGCTTACAAAACAATTAGAATTTCTAGTGGAAATGACTGCAAGAGCTTTAATTGATATGATTATTTTGGAAATAGAAAGCGAAATGCCTGTAAAAAAAGAAATTCTATTAGATTGGCTTATGAATGGAATGTCAAGAGAAATAGCTGATTTAATTGAAGAGTATGAAGTTCCTATGAATGTGGTAAAAAGGTGGAAAATGTAATAATATTGCGGAAAAAATTAGATTGTTAGCATTGACAAACAATGGCAAATATAATACAATATGTATGTGCAATTTAAAAGTTGCACATATTAAATGTATAAAAGTTAGCGTAAGCTAACAAAAACGAATAGTATAAAAAATTATTAATAAGAAGAATAAATATAAAGGAGTTATTAAAATGAGCGAAACATTATTAGAAATAAAAAATTTACATGCAAAAGCAGGAGATAAAGAAATAATAAAAGGATTAGACCTAAAAATAAATAAAGGTGAAGTACATGTAATTATGGGACCAAATGGTGCTGGTAAATCTACACTATCTAATGTAATATTAGCAAATCCAGAATATACACAAACAGAAGGAGATATTATATTAGACGGTGAAAACATAAATGGACTAAAAACGGATGAAAGAGCGAGAAAAGGAATATTTATGTCATTCCAATCACCAAAAGAAATTCCAGGAGTTAGTGTAACAAACTTCTTAAAATATGCAAAAATTGCAACAACAGGAAAGCCAGTTAAAATATTTGAATTCAAAAAAGAATTAGAAAAAAATATGGAAGAATTAAAAATGAAACCAGAATATGCTAACAGAAATTTAAATGTTGGTTTTTCTGGTGGAGAGAAAAAGAAAAATGAGATATTACAAATGCTTACATTAAATCCAAAACTTGCAATCTTAGATGAAACAGATTCAGGACTAGATGTAGATGCTATAAAAACAGTTTCTAAAGGAATAAAAATGTATAGCAATGAAAATAATGGAGTATTAATAATAACTCATGGAACAAAGATTTTACAAGGATTACACGTAGATTATGTACATGTTTTAGTAGACGGAAAAATAATAAAAACAAGTACAGGAGATTTAGCAAACGAAATAGAAGCAAAAGGATATGAAGAATACAAGAAATAGAGGTGAAAGAATTGGCAGAAAAGAAAACACAAATAGAAGATATTTCTAGAAATATATATGACATAAAAAACAAAGACGAATATAGTTATAAATCTAAAAAAGGAATAACTAAAGAAATAGTAGAAGAAATCTCAAAACAAAAAAATGATGCACCTTGGATGAGAGAGTTTAGATTAAAAGCATTAGAGACATACAACAAACTAGCACTTCCAACATGGGGACCAAATCTAGACGAATTAAATATGGACGAAATTGCAACATATGTAAGACCAAAAACAGATATGAAAAGCAATTGGGATGATGTTCCAGAAGATATCAAAAATACATTTGATGCATTAGGAATTCCAGAAGCAGAAAAAGAATCTTTAGCAGGTGTTGGTGCACAATATGATTCAGAAGTTGTATATCATAGTATAAAAGAAGATTTGGTAAAACAAGGTGTTATATATACAGATATGGAAACAGCTGTAAGGGATTATCCTGATATAGTAGAAGAACATTTTATGAAATGTGTACCAGTATCAGATCATAAATTTGTTGCATTACATGGGGCAGTTTGGTCAGGAGGATCATTTGTATATGTACCAAAAGGGGTACAGGTAGAGATTCCTTTACAATCATATTTTAGATTAAACTCACCAGAATCTGGACAATTTGAACACACTCTAATAATTGTAGATGAAGGAGCAAGCTTACATTTTATAGAAGGTTGTTCTGCACCTAAATATAACAAAGTAAATTTACATGTAGGTTGTGTAGAATTATTTGTTAAGAAAAATGCACATCTAAGATATTCAACAATAGAAAACTGGTCTAAAAATATGATGAATTTAAATACAAAAAGAGCTTTAGTAGAAGAAGGCGGAAAAATAGAATGGGTAACAGGTTCATTTGGTTCAAAAGTTTCTATGTTATATCCAATGGCTGTTTTAAATGGAGCAAATTCTAAAATGGAATATACAGGAATTTCGTTTGCAGGACATGGACAAAACCTAGATACAGGTTTAAAAGTTGTGCATAATGCACCAAATACTTCATCAGTAATTAACTCTAAATCAATATCTAAAGATGGCGGAATTGCAACATTTAGAAGCTTAGAAAGAGTTATGCCAGCTGCTAAAAATTCTAAATTATCTGTATCTTGTGAATCACTAATGTTAGATAATAAATCTAAATCTGATACAATTCCAGTAAGTGATATAAGAACAGAAGAAGTAGAATTTTCACACGAAGCAAAAATCGGAAAAATAAGTGATGAAGAAATATTTTATTTAATGTCAAGAGGAATTTCAGAAGAAGAAGCAAAAGCAATGATAGTTAGAGGATTTGCATATCCTATTTCTAAAGAACTTCCTTTAGAATATGCAGTAGAAATGAATAACTTAATAAATCTAGAATTAGAAGGGAGTATAGGATAATGAAAAATATAGTATTAAACGAAACTCCAGTTAGAACATCTAAAAATTATGGAATAAACAATATAGAAATAAAAGATTTCGAAGAACCGGTTATTAAGGAATTTAAAAATATAAAAATAACAGATAATGAAAATTGTGTATTAAATCACAAGGAAGAAGTAAAGTTAAAATTCGGGTTAGGTGAATATTTTTTAAATCAATCAAATGAGCAATCAAATGTAGATTTAAAAATAGATATAGATAAAAAATTAAAAGAGCCAATTATAATAGAATATAATTTGGACAAATCTAATAATGTTTTAGTTGATAATATTAATATAAACGCAAAAGATAATACAAAAGCAAATATAATTGTTATATATAAATCAGTAGATGAAATCAATGGATATCATAATGGAATTTGTAGTGCACAAATCGGAGCAAATGCAGATATTCATGTAACAATTGTAAATTTATTAAATACAAAAATAAGCAATTTTTATTCTGTAAATTCTAACATAGAAGATGAAAGCAAAACATTATTTTCTATGGTAGAGTTTGGTGGGAAATATAATGTAGTAAATTATTATGCAAAATTAGCTGGTTACAAATCAGTTAATAAACTACATTCAATCTATTTAGGAAAAGAAGAACAAAAAATAGACTTAAATTATATTACAGAACTATATGGAGAAAAAACAAATGTTGATATAGAAGTAAATGGAGCGTTAAAAGATAAAGCAAGAAAGAATTTTAAAGGTACAATAGATTTTAAAACAGGTTCTAAAAAAGCAAAAGGAAAAGAAAACGAATATTGTACACTTCTTTCTGATACATCATATTCTAAGGCGTTACCAATGCTTTTATGTACAGAAGATGATGTGGAAGGAGAACATAGCACAGCAACAGGTAAAGTAGATGATAACGAATTATTCTATATTATGACAAGAGGAATAAGTGAAAAAGAGGCAAAGAAAATGATTGTTAAAGCTAAATTTAATTCTGTAATACAAGGAATTAAAGAAGAGACTGTACAAAATTTAATTTTAGAAGAGGTTGATAGGAGGCTAGATTAATGAATCCTGAAACAATTAGAAAAGATTTTAAAATATTCGAAAATAGAGATATTGCATATTTAGATAGTGGTGCAACATCACAAAGACCTTATCAGGTATTAAAAGCAGTAGAAGAATATTATAATAAGAATAATGCAAATCCACATAGGGGGACATATGATTTAAGCATAGATTCTACAGCAGAATATGATAAAGCAAGAGCAAAAGTTGCAAAATTTATAAATGCGAAAAGACCAGAAGAAATAGTCTTTACTAAAAATGCAACAGAAAGCTTAAACTTAATTGCAAATTCTTATGGATTAGAAAATCTACAAGAAGGAGATACAGTAGTTATTTCTATTATGGAGCATCATTCTAATTTAGTACCTTGGCAAAAAGTTACAAAAATAAAAAACGCTAAATTGGAATATATGTATATTAATGAAAATTATGAGATAACAGATGAAGAAATAAACAAAAAAATAACAGATAAAACAAAGATTGTAAGTATAACAGAAATCTCTAATGTTTTAGGCATAAAAACACCACTAGAAAAAATAATAAAAAGAGCACATGATGTTGGTGCAGTTGTAATTGTAGATGGAGCGCAAAGCGTGCCACATATTAAAATTGATGTTCAAAAAATGGATGCTGATTTCTTTGTATTTTCAGGACATAAATTAATGTCACCAATGGGAATAGGCGTACTTTATGGGAAATATGAATTGTTAGATAAAATGACGCCTTTCCTTATGGGAGGAGACATGATAGAATATGTTTATGAACAAGAAACAACATTTGCAAAGCCACCATCAAAATTCGAAGCAGGAACACAAAATATTGGTGGAGCAGTAGGACTAGCCGCTGCAATTGATTATTTAGAAAATATAGGAATGGATAATGTAGAAAAAATAGAGAATGAACTTTTAGAATATGCAAAAGCTGAAATGAGCAAATTAGATTTTGTAGATATATATGCTCCAAAGACAAATGAAAATCAAATAGGAGTACTTTCTTTTAATATAAAAGATGTTCATCCACATGATACAGCAACAATTTTAAGTTCTTGCGGAGTTTGTGTACGTGCAGGTGACCATTGTGCACAACCATTAATTAGATTTTTAAATCTTCCTGCAACATGTAGAGCAAGTATGTATATTTATAATACTAAAGCAGATATAGATAGGTTGATAATGGCTCTTAATAGGGCTAATGATATGTTTAAAAGATGGAGAAGTGTTAAAAAATAATTTCATTTTGGCGTCGCCAAACTGTGTACAGAAAGTCTTTTGGCGTATGCTATAAGCTTTAAGAAAGGAATAGACTAATGGATAATTTAGATTCAGTTTATACAGATTTAATTATGGAACATAGTATGGCATCACATAATAAGAGAAAATTAGAACATCCTGACAAATGCGAAATGGGTCATAACCCAAGTTGTGGTGATGAAATAGAATTAGAAATAAAAATGAATGGAGATGTAATAGAGGATTTAGCGTTTACCGGTCATGGTTGTGCTATATCACAAGCTTCTACTTCTATTATGATAGATACTTTAATTGGTAAGACAAAAAAAGAGGCTTTAGAAATTATAGATACTTTTATTGGAATGATTAAAAGAGAGATAAAAGATGATAGCGAACTTGAAAAATTAGAAGATGCTATAGCATTTAAAAATGTTTCTAATATGCCAGCTAGAGTTAAATGTGCTGTTTTAGCATGGCATACAATTAAAGATTTGTTAGATAAAGAAAAATAAATTTATAATATAAATAGAAAAAGCGGTGGGGAAAGTGCATACCCCACCGCTTAAAAGAATGTCTAAAGAGGCTTATTTTCAAAATACTTCTAGTAATCTCAGATTATTTTCAAAAATCCGTTTTGCACGTCTATACTTATCAATAGCCATCAGAATATTTGGAAAGTCCTCGGACCTGAGTCCAGGAAGATCTAACAGTTCCTGTAAAGTCATGTTTTCTATATCTTCCAGTGAATGTTTGTCTGCTTTTTGCAGGCAGTGATATGCCCGAAGATTCAAATCCCACATTTCAATGATTTCGTCTGAAGTAGAGACGCCTGAATTTTTATATGGGTAAAAAGTATCTTTTTGCATGTTCAACGCCAGAATGGCGTTTCTTAGCTGATTAACAGCTTCTTTGCTTGTATCGATATTCAGTTTTTTGCATGTTTCAAAAATAGAATAAGGCCCATCGTCTAGAAAACCAAAGCAATTTACAAGTACTGCCCGCTGGCTGGGTTTAAGCTTTTGTATAGCAGTCATCAAGGCTTCATAATCAACTTCTTCGACTGAAAGCTTAAGGGCAACTGTGGTTGCTTTTAACCCTCTCATGGTTTGTTCTGTGAATTTTGTGTTCATAAAAATCTCCTTTTTTAGTGAATGTTTACTACGGGTTACTAAAAATTACAGCTAAAAGCTGAAAGCAAAGACAAAAATAATCCCTCCTTACTATTCTTTTTTCAATGTACAATAATACAATTATATTATAACATAATTTACATAAGATATCAAAAGGGGAATAGAGAAATTATTATAACTATTTTTAGGTGAAAAAATGAAGTTTGACATCAGTTAAAAAACAGCATATAATATGCAATATAAAATAAAGAAAAATGATAGCTACAGTTATAAATATTATTAAGTAAAAATAGCATATACGGAGGAAAAATAATAATGGAAAAAGAAATAAATACTTCTGGAAAGATGACTTGGGGATTTATTTGGAGATTTATACTATATTATATTGTGATTTCTATAATATTAACAGTTATAACATATTTTATGCTAGGTAAAGTTAATATGCTAGTATTATCAATATTTTCTGTTGTTACAATGGGAATATTAATATTTTTTCCAACAAAGCTGGCAACATCAGATGTTTTTAAAACAAGAAAAATGGATGATAAAAATTTAAGGAAATTTAAAAGAAATATAATAATTTTTTATGTCGTTGTAATGTTATTTGTTTCTTTGGGTAATGCACTAAATTATGCCGTAACAATAATTGGCTTAGAAGACGCAAGGGCACAAGCAGAAGAGCAAGTACAAAATAGTGAAAGTATAGAAGACGAAGAAAAAACTACAATGATAGAAAGTCAAAATAATTATGTACAACAAGTTAAAGATGTGCAAAAAGAAACATTTATAATAATTACTGCTATAGATGCAATTTTATTTGTTATAGGTGTAATAATCCAATTTAAGTATACACAAAAATATATGAATGACGAAGACTAAACGAAGTTTTTATATTATATTGCCTAGGTTAATTTAAGACATTAAACGAAATCAAGAGTTAAAGCATTGAAGTGACCACGAGGGAGATAATTTGTTGAACTTTGCTTTGTATTAACTTTGACAAGGCAAAGTTTTTTATTTTGTTTTGCTTAGGTTATAGTCCGCAAAACGACAGCAAAGATTTCGATGATAGTTTAATTTTTTAAACAACAAAAAAATTAATAATTTTCAAATTTTTAACAACTTTTTTAGGTTTACAAAAAAAATAAAATGTGGTAAACTATATTCGTATTATGTATATACAAGGAGGAAATAAAATGTCTAAAAAAGAGAAAAAACATTCAGGAAGTAATATTTTTGTAAAAATTACAGCAGGCATTTTAGCGGCTTTAATGGTAGTTAGTGTAGGAGGAACATTAGTATACTATTTAATTGGTATGTAATAGGGAGTAAATAATGAAAGATGATATAATTACAGGAATCTCAGACTTTTACGAAACTAATATTTTGGCTAGGATTATGCAAATGTGGGAACATCCAATAGATTTAGTATTGTTTTTAATAGATATAGCAATAGTTATATTTTTAGCATATAAAATATTAAGACTTACAAAAGACTCTAGAGCATGGCAAGTTTTAAAGGGAATAGTCTTATTATTAGTAGTAACATGGCTTAGTGGAGTATTTAAACTTACAATATTACATGCAATTTTAGACAAAGTAGTAAGTTGGGGAGTATTAGCTCTAATAATTATTTTCCAACCAGAGATAAGAAGAGCATTGGAACAATTAGGAACTAATAAGTTAAAGAAATATCTGGGATTTACAGAAGATATAGAAACAAAAAACAAAGAAGATATATATAAAATAGTAATAGCAGCAGAAGAAATGTCAAAAAGACAAATAGGAGCATTAATAGTAATAGAAAGAGATATTGGAATAAAAGATATTATAGATACAGGTATTTTAATTGATGCAGATGTATCTCCACAACTTTTAACTAATATATTCGTGCCAAAAACTCCGCTTCATGATGGGGCTGTTGTTATTAGTAATAATAAAATAAAAGCAGCAGCATGTATGTTACCATTAGCAAGTGGGCAAGACATAGCAAAAGAATTAGGAACAAGACATAGAGCAGGAATTGGAATATCAAAAGAATCAGATGCAATAGCAGTTATAGTTTCAGAAGAAACAGGTAAAATATCAATTGCTAAAGATGGTAAATTAATAGCTGATGTAAATGAAGAAACTTTAAAGAAAACATTAATAAAAGATATTGTTACAGATAGAATACCAGAAAAGGAAAGAAAACCTAACATTATATGGAAGAAATTCAAAAAAGATAAAAATGATTAAAATATTTGATTTTATAAAATATATATGTTAAAATAAAAAAAGTTTGAAAACTTGGGAGGAATTTACAAAATGGAAATATTAAAATATGCATTAATAGTAATATATATTATAGTTGCTGCAGCAATTATTATATTAACATTGGTTCAAGAAAAAGAAGATAATGGAGCATCTGGAGCGATTACAGATACTGCAACAAACAATTTTTATGACAAGAATAAAGGTAGAACAAAAGCAGGAAAGCAAAAAAGATGGACAATTATATTAGGAGTTATATTTGCAATTTTAACAATTATATTAGGAATTGTATTTATGTTAATAAAATAATCAGATGTAAAAAAGCAGCTAATGACTGCTTTTTTTGCGTTATGTTATAAAGTATATTAAGTTTGGAATAATAAATTAAATAGGGAAAAAAGGAACGTCCCCAAATCCCTAAGAAAGGAAGAGATAAATGCAAGAAGAAAATAGATTTATAGAAGGAATTTTTAGAAGACATGAAAGAGGATTTGGTTTTGTTATCGTAGAAGACCAAGAAGATGATATATATATTGCTAAAGAAGATTCTAAAGATGCGTTTAGTGGAGATAGAGTTTTAGTAAAGTTAAAGAAAAAATCAAATGGTGCTAGACAAGAGGGAATAATATTAAAAGTTATAGAACATAAAAAAGATACTTTAGTAGGAACTTTTCAAAAGAATAAAAATTTTGGTTTTGTAATACCTGATGATAAAAAGCTTTGTAGAGATATATTTATTTCTAAAAAGAATTTTGGAAAGGCTAGAAATAATCATAAAGTTCTTGTACAAATTACTAAATATCCACAAAAAGGTAAGAAGGCAGAAGGAAAAATATTAGAGGTTATAGGAAATGTAAATGAAGCAGGTATCGATATGCTTTCTTTAATTAAAGATTATGATTTGCCATACAGGTTTCCAAAGGATGTAGTAAAAGAAGCACAAAAATTTGGAGATAAAATTAATCCTAATGATATAGCAGGAAGAGTAGACCTTCGCAGTAAATATGATATTTTTACGATAGATGGTGAAGATGCAAAAGATTTAGATGATGCTGTTTGTGTTCAAAAATTAGAAAATGGAAATTATAAGTTAGATGTTCATATAGCTGATGTAAGCCATTATGTACAAGAAAATACATTACTAGACAAGGAAGCACTATTAAGAGGCACAAGTATATATATGTTAAATAGAGTTATTCCAATGCTTCCAAGAGAACTTTCAAATGGAATTTGTAGTTTAAATGAAGGACAAGATAGATATACATTATCTGTAAGCATGGAGATAGACAATAAAGGTAAGATAATTTCTAGTGAAGTATATAAAGGAATTATAAATGTTACAAGAAGAATGTCATATAAAGATGTACAAGCAATATTAGATAATTCAAATGAAGAGATAGTAACTAAATATAAAGACTATATAGCAGACTTTAAACTTATGGAAGAATTGGCGAAAATATTAAAAGAAAAGAGAATAACAAAAGGTTACTTAAACTTAGATATACCGGAAAGTAAAATTATCTTAGATCAAGATGGTTATGCAATAGATGTATGCAAATATGAAACAACTTTTGCAAATGAAATAATAGAGCAATTTATGCTAGCAGCCAATGAAACAATTGCAGAAAAATTTTATTGGCTTAAAGCACCATTTATATATCGTGTACACGAAGAACCAGATATAGAAAAGGTAAATGAATTAAATAAATTATTATTTAATTTTGGATATAAAATCCATGTTAAAGAAGGCAAAATTTATCCAGCAGAATTTTCTAAAATATTAAAGGAAGTAGAAGGAAAACCAGAGGAAAAAATAGTTTCTAATATGATTTTAAGAACTTTAAAAGTTGCTGTATATGATTCAGAAAACAAAGGACATTTTGGAATAGCAAGTAAATATTATTGTCATTTTACTTCACCAATTAGAAGATATCCAGATTTATTTATACACAGAATTATTTCAAAGTATTTAAAATATGATTATACAATGTCAGAAAAGCAAGTAGAGTTTTATAACAAAGTAGCAGAAAATGATGCTAAACAATCATCAGATAGGGAGAAAATTGCGACACAAGTAGAAAGGGATAGCATAGATATTAAGAAAGCCGAATACATGAGTAAAAAGATAGGGGAACAATATGAAGGTATTATTTCTGGAGTTACACAGTTTGGTGTATTTGTAGAATTAGAAAATACTGTAGAAGGACTTATTAGATTCGAAAATTTAGGTGACGAATATTACGAATATGATGCAGACCATAAGATTTTAATAGGGGAAAGAACCAAAGAAACTTTTAAAATAGGAGATAAAATAAATATAGAAGTAATAGATGCAAATAAACAAGAAAAAAGAATATCGTTTAAAAGAATTCAAGAAGTAGGGCAAGAAGAAAGTCTTTAGTTTTTTGACTAAAGACTTTCTTCTATATATGAATTAAAATTTATCTAAATAAAGTAATAAACGGAGCAAAAATTAAAACTATAAATGCCATAATTATAATAGTAATACCAGCAGATTTATTGCTATTTACTTTTATTTCATAGATCGCATAATTAATAGTTTTACAAAAAATAATAATAGAAATAATAAAAAATACAAAAAACATAGTAAACTCCTAACTTGATAATAAAAAGCTTGATTTAATATTTGTTGTTACATCAATATCGAAAAAAGTATTTTTATAATTTGCAGACCAGTTGTAATCACTCCAATCTTTATCATTTTTAAAATGTTTAATTAGATTCTTACCAACATTATCTATATCTGCTTCATATATTTTAGCTGTTTTGTATTGATAATTCAGAAAGGCATTTTCTAAATAAGAATTTATTAAAACTTCTAAGTCATTGATTTTTTCAGGTGTAAGGCTTTCAGAATTATTATCTACAGATAATAATCGAGCATTAAGATATACGTTACTTTTTACATAAGGAGAACCATTAACTAATCTTGCATCTATTTTTGTGTCTTTGTGAAAATAAAGAGCAACATCTATAGAAGAATTTTCTTTATAAGGATTGTTTATCGAAATAATGCTAGATTCAAATTGATTTGTTAGTATTAAATGTAATAGACTCTCAAATGCTGTTAATTCTCCGACTAGTTTATCTTGTTTAAATACAGCAACTCCTAAATTTTCGCTTTTTCTATCATACTCTATTAAAGGATTTTGACCAGCAACAATATTAAATTCTTGTTCTGGATCTATAGAGTTATCAGAAGAGTTTAACTTGAGTTTATTTCCATTTCCCAAGATTGCGACAGGATCACTGTAATTAGCGCTTAAGGCATTAAAAAAAGTAGATATTGTGGCATTTACTATATGTCCAGTATATTCATTAGAATAAGGTGTTAATTCGTAATATTTTGCTACCAAATTTTCTAATTCTGGTTTTGAATTTGTAATATATTCCTTAGCAGAAGATTTAGAAATAATTATATTGCAATCAGGTCTTATTTCTACTTGATTAGAAAGAGTATATATTTCTGAACCAATTCCTCTGTTGGCAATTGCTTCAGAAAATATTACAACTTTACAATGTGATAGGTTAATTTCCTTACTAATATAGCTATTTAGTAAATTTATACCACTATTAATAGATGAACATTCAACACTATTTATAATTGTTGGAGCTGCTTCACCGGAAGTAGAGCTACTGTCAGAGCTATTAGGAAAAGTGAGTTGTATTGTAAGCTCTAAATTATTATCTTGTCCCAAATCTATTCCGAGTGCAACCACATATGCTAAATCGTCTATACTTTGAATACTGTAGCAACCAGAAAGTGAGAAAATAAGGATAGAAATAATACAAAACACAAGAATATAGAGTAAAAATCTACGGAATTTTTTCATTTTTTCCACCCCTCAATCTCTTTTTTATATTGGCAAATATTAAAACTAATGGGCTATATGCAAATAATAATATAAATACTACATATTTAAAGATATTAATTTCGATAAAATTTAATTGTGCCAGATTAGTAGGAATTAGACTTATAAGAAAAATTATTCCAGCAAAGCAATAAAGAACACCATTAGCATCTACTATATTAGAAATTTTTTTGAATACGTTTATAGATAGAGCTACAGCTATGCAAAGGTAACTTATAACTGCAACTGTCCAAATTAGCAAAAATATTGCATCAAGTCTTTGGAAAAACCTACCAAATTCGATATACCTAGTAGCAAGATATAGTGCCATTATTTCCTCACTATTTCTTATAAAAGGAAATAGTGCTAAAAAAGAAAGTATGCTAAAAAAGAATAATACTATTGATAGAATGGTTGAAATTCTTGCGATTTTTTTAAATGAATTTGCATCTTCTACCATTGGAGGTAAAAAATAAAGTATAGAGAGACTGGAAAATGCGAACATATTACTTAAACCCGTAATAAAAGTTGATTTTATTCCACTTCCCAAAATAGGAAATAGCCCATTAAAATCATAATTCTTAAAATTAGCAAGCAAAACGAAAATTATGCAAAAAAGAATGACAGGAAGTATTAATAAATTAACTTTAGAAATTACCTTAAAGCCTAATTTGTTTCCGAAAGTAATTGCGAAAATAAAAAATATTACAATTACTATTATAGGAAGTTTGTCTAGATATATTATTTTTAAATTCTCCGAAAAACTTCTAAGTAGAATACTTGTAAAAACTATAAAATAAGTTATAAAAAGAAATCCAGTAATTACTTTTAATATTTTTCCTCCTAAATACTGCGAAACATCTAAAATATCTTGACCAGAAAAATGTTTAAATAGGAATAGTAGTAGTTGAACAAATAATAGAACTATTATTCCAATAAATATATTATTAAGAGCAGAGGCAGAACCTGTATTAGCTATTATACTTTTAGAAAAATTAAGTATAACATGATTTATAATAATTATAAGCACTAACCCAACGGATTCTAAATTACTTAATTTTATATTATTCATTAGGATGCCTCCATTTCATACTTATATTGTTTTGTGCACGTTCTTTTTTAGGATGAATGTAATTATGTCTAAATTCTTGCATCCATGTTGGCATAGCAAAGAAATTATTAGATTTTTTATTAAAGTTAATACTATCATTTGGATTTAGATAGGAAACGCCAAATGATTTAATACTACAAAGAATACACAAATAAACATATAACCCGATTGCAATTCCTAAAAATCCTGCAATATATGCAGCTATCGTAAATAAGAATCTAGTAATCCTTAAGTGAAATCCAAAAGAAAAGTCTGGAATAGCGAAAGAGGCAATACCTGTAATTGCAACAATTATTATAAGGAAAGGACTAACAATACTAGCACTTACTGCGGCTTGCCCTAAAACTAGTGCACCTACTATTCCAATTGTGGGGCCAACTGGAGAAGGAACTCTTAGGCCAGCTTCTCTAATTAATTCAAATGAAATTTCCATTACTAATAATTCAAAAATTATAGGGAAAGGTACATTCTCTCTAGATGCCCATAAGGAGAATAATAATTCTGTTGGTAATAGTTCTTGATGAAAATCAACTATTGCAATATATATGCTAGGAAGTAACAAAGTTATGCCCATAGCAAGAAATCTTAAGATTTTTAAAAAATTAGCAAAAATAGGCTTTAAATTTGTATCTTCAGGTGAAGAGATGAAATCAACTATGGTTGCTGGTAAAATAATACAATATGGATTTCCATTTACTAAAATTACAACTCTGCCTGCATATAAATTTTTTGCGGCTTTATCTGGTCTTTCTGTTGATAATACTTGTGGAATATTGTATTTATTATCTTCACATATTAATTGTTCTAATTGACCTGTAGAAAGAAGGGTATCTATTTCTAAATTATTTAAACGATATCTAACTTCTGCAACTAAATCTGAATTCGCTATATTTTTTAAATAACATATAGCACATGGTGTTTTACTTAATTTCCCAACTAAAACGTTTTCTATAACTAAATTTTCAGTATTTGTTGCTCTACGTAACATAGAAGTATTTACACGAATTGATTCGACAAAGGCCTCTTGTGGACCTTTAATAATTATTTCATTATTTGGAGAACTTACGCTTCTTTGTTTAAAACCTTTTACATCTAAATTAAAAGCAGTATCTAAGGTATCTACAAAAAGGACACAATTTCCCATATTAATAGCAGAAAAAATATTATTAAACTCTGTTTCTTTTACTAAAGAATTTTGTGGTAATAATGAATTTTCTATTTCTACTGCTAAGTCATTAGAATCTCTTTGTATAATAACCTTTTTATCTTTATTAATAGTTTTTAGACTCTGAGTTTTGTACGTATTTGCTTTATTTCTTAACATTAAAGGTTTTAATATAAATTGATTAATTAAATTTGAATCAGACATTCCATCAATGTATATAATAAAAGCAGAATAGGGTTTATTATTAGATTTTAATTTAAATTTTCTAATTATAATATCACTATTTATTAATGTGTTATATTTTCTGTCAATAATATTCTTATTATCTTTTAAATTACTAGAAACTTTGTCATTAGCTTCGTTAGTTATATTTTTTGAGGTAGATATATTTACAGAAAAATCATACGAATCTTGTGGACCTTTATATGTTATTAAATTAGTAAGAGATTGCTTTAATCTTGAAAAATTCATTAATTTACTCCTGTATATAATTATTTAAATTAGTAATTTCCAATAAATAAAAAAATATGTACAATTTTGAAAAAATTACTATATACAACTGTATAATTTAAATGTTATAATTAAATAGATACTAGAAAAATTAGGAGATTTTTATGAAAAATAGAATTTTAACATTTATATTAATAGTTTTAATTTTAGGAATAATTGGTGGAATAGCATATGCTTTTATCCAATATATGGGTATAGATACAAATAATATTTTGGCATTGGTTACAGGAACAAATGAAGTTAGTAATGAAACAATTAAGCCATTAGAACCAACAGGAAGTAGTTCTAACACATTATTATCAAGTTCTTTAGATGTTCAATCAGCAAATCAAAACACTAGTACTACAGTATCTTCTGGTAAATATAAATACTATTACGATCAACTAGATTCAAATGCTAAAATAATATATTCTGCTGTTGAAGATAATATAGAAAATTTAAAAACCGGTACTGCTAAAATTGATTTTGGGGAACAATTTAATAGCTTATTAAACGAAGAAAATGGAAAAGAAAGATTGAATGTAGCGTATCAAGCAGCATTGGATGCATTTGGGTTAGATTATCCAGAAGTATTTTATATAGATGTAACTAAAATGGTATTAATGATATATTCTACTACTAATATTTTTGGAACAAAATATGAAGTTTCAATAGAACCATCAGAAGCAGGAAGCTATTTAGTAGAGGGATTTGCTTCAAAAACAGATGTAGATTCTGCATTAAATAGATTGGAAATGATTAAAGCAGATATTGCAAGTCAGGTAGCAAATGATGACCCATACACTAAAGTAAAAAGAATACATGATTTTTTAGTAGATTATATAGAATATGATTCTTCAATGACGAGAATAAATACTAGAAATATATATGGTGCGTTAGTAGAACAAAACGTTGTTTGCGAAGGGTATGCAGAATCATTAAAATATTTACTAGATGCTGTAGGTGTACCTTGTGTCGAAATAGTAGGAACTGGAACTAATTCTGCTGGTCAAACAGAAGCACATGCATGGAATTATGTTATGCTTAATAATAAATGGTATGCGATAGATGTTACTTGGGATGATCCAACAATTATAGGTAGTGGAAGAGTACCTACCTCAACTAAAACTAGATATTTCTTACGAGGAGAAACAAATTTTAACAAAACACATTTTCCAAGTGGCCAGGTATCAGATGGAGGTTCTGTATTTATATATCCAGAGCTAAGTAAAGTAGATTACGAATAATATAGTTAATAATAAGAGGAGCGAAAAAGTTTCTCTTATTTTTTGGTTAATTGATTTACATGACATGTATAATCTGCTATAATAGAAAAGATAACGAGTAAACCAAACTAAATATGGCGTAATGCCAGGAGGAAAAAGCATGAGAGAATTTTTTACCACATTGTTACTTAGAATCAAGTTACTCTGCGTGGCCTTTGGCTGGGTAAAAGATGTAACAAATCAAAGTAAATATTATACTAAATTAAAAGAGTATAATATTCGGCTATTTGCATCACCAAGAAATATGATTTATGTTGTAAGAAACAACAAAATCATATTAAAGAGCTATAAACCTCGGTTTGAGGTGATGTATAATACTTGGAAAGAAGATTTTATCTTCATAATAAATGAAAAATGCACGAACAAAATGTTTGAGGTGACAAGAAACCTAGAATTGGAAGTGTTCACAGATTTTGCAAACTTGTATAAGATAGAAAAACTTCCATATATCATACTAACCTTAAGAAATAACTGTCTTAGAAATATAATTTATAATTATGCAGATTCTAAGATTGATTTCTCTAACGCGTATGCAATAACTTGGTTAAAAAAAGCTAAGTTGTTTGTTATAGAAAAGGATATAGAAGAATATCGGTTAGTAGGTGTAACAAAGGAAAATGGCGAATGCCATCTAGCTGAAATGAATTTTTCGCTGAGCAAAGAGCCAGAAGATGTGTGTTATCCACAGCTAGTGGGTAATACTATAATATTACTTACTGAAGGAAAAGCATCCGTGCTTCATAAATTTGACTCTATAAAAGAAAAAGGATGGTTACCAGCTCCATATGAATACTTAGCCAGAAAGGGTGAGGAACTTTATATGGTTGAGATTTCGGATGATGTCAATATGATAAATATTGATGCAGACGAAATAAAGCCATTAGCAGAAGAATTTACTGGCTTAGAAAACTTTTTCGTACTTAAAAATGGTAACAATGTTGCTATTGTTAAGTATGAAGATGATCAACTGGTAAGATTAGGTGCAGTTGATGGAACCGGAATTAAAATAGGAACACCTTTCTTTGATTTTAGTGAGAGTGCTATAAAAATACCACTAAAAGTTACAGTGGAAAAAAACTTAACAGAGTAAAATAATGTGACATGCTTAAGTAAGATATGGGGAAAAGATTACATCTTTTGCCCATATTTTACGTGAATCACACATAAATAATTCCTTCATAAAATATATTATGGAGGAATTATTATGTATTGTTGCAAAGAAAATAAAGAAGATATATTAAGTGGTTGTATGTTAGCTATATTTATATTATGCGTTTTTATAATTATATTTATACCATTAGCAATGATGCCAGAACAAAAAAATATATTAACAGCAATAGCAGTTAATGGAGATAATCCGGAAGTAGGAACAACGACTATAAAATTTAGCCAAAATGATATAGTACTCGGAAACGCACTGTCACATACAGTTGATAGTGATGAGATAGATATAAATGAAAGTGGAGTATACCAAATATCATATCAGCTATATGGAACATCGGAAAACTTAGGAACATTTAATCTTAATTGCGTCTTGCTTGTTAATAATACAGCGGTAGAAAATACTTTTAATGAAGGGCCAATTTTAAGGCAAAATACAGAAAACAGAATTACGTTAACTGGAACTGTTATACTGAAATTAAATGCTGGTGATAAGTTAAAACTACAAGCTGTTACAATTGAGGATATAACTTATCCAAGGGCGAGAATAGATATAGAAAAAATAGCATAAAAGCAGGTTTATTGCCTGCTTTTATAATATTATACAAATTAATCCACCACTACCTTCATTTACAATTCTTTCTAAAGTTTCTTGTAATTTTATTTGAGCATCTTCTGGCATATGAGCTAGTTTACTTTGTAAACCTTCGTTAACAAGTTCGTGTAAGCTTTTACCAAAAATATTAGATTCCCAAATCTTTTTAGGATCATTTTCAAATTCAGCTAATAAATAGTTCACTAACTCTTCGGATTGTTTTTCAGAACCTACTATTGGTGATACTTCTGTTTCTATGTCAGCTCGTATCATATGTATAGAAGGTGCTTTCGCTTTAAGTTTTACACCAAATCTGGAGCCTTGTTTGACCATTTCTGGTTCATCCAAAATTAATTCATCAATTGAAGGTGTAACAATTCCATAACCTTTGGCTTTAACTTCTTCCAAGGCAAAGGATATTTTATCATATTCTTTCTTTACGTCCGAAAATTCAGCCATTGTTTTGAATAAATCGCCATCATTAGAAATTGAAACACCAGAAATTTCTGTAAGTACACTATAGAATAGAGTTTCTTTAAGCACAATGGATATATAGACACTTCCAGTTCCAAGTTCAATTTTATCTACACAAGCTTTTTGTATAAGTTCAGAGGATGATAAGTTTTGAATACAGGTGTCAATTTGTTTTAGAATTTTAACCTTTTCAAATGCAGATTTTAAATCAGTTAATAATGTGCATTTTAAAGGATGGCTTTCATCTAGAATATCTATCCACTTTGGAAAATTAATATTAATTTGATTAATAGGAAATTCATATAAAACTTTAGAGAATATATTATTTATATCATCAAGAGTTAATTCAGAGCAATTAATACAAATTACGGTAGTTTCATACTTTACTTCCAGACTTCTAGCTAATTCTTTTGTATATTCAGAATTAGGATTTTCAGAGTTTAATACAATAACAAAGGGTTTGTTTAAAGATTTTAATTCATTTACAACACGTTCTTCTGCATTAACATAATCCTCTCTAGGAATATCTGTAAAACTACCATCTGTAGTCATTACAATACCTATTGTAGAATGTTCTTCTATTACTTTTTTTGTTCCTATTTCTGCAGCTTGTTCGAAAGGCATTTCTTCGTCAGACCAAGGTGTTTTTACCATTCTAGGCACATCATCTTCTAAATACCCTATAGCATTATTAACTAAATAACCAACACAATCTACTAATCTAGTTCTTAATTTAATATTATTGCCAATAGTTATTTCGACAGCTTCATTAGGAACAAATTTTGGTTCTGTTGTCATAATTGTTCTTCCTGAGGCACTTTGTGGTAGTTCATCTGTAGCACGTTCTTTTTTATATTCATTTTCGATATTAGGAATAACTAACAAATCCATAAAATTCTTTATAAAAGTAGACTTACCGGTTCTAACAGGACCAACAACACCAACATAGATATCACCATCTGTACGTTTTGCAATATCTTCATATACATTAATATTTTCCATTTATAAAATACCTCCTCATAGAAAATGTTTGTACTAAGTTACTTTAGTTAAATATATTAGAGGTTTGTAAAAGATATTCCACAAATTGCAAAAAATGAAGGTGAATTTATAAACATTGCAAAATAAAAAAGCATATGATAAAATAAAGCAGTGAATCGGAGGTTTAGTATGAAAGATGAAAATGTAATAGAAAATTTAAAAAAATATAATCAAACAAGAACTTTAAAAATATTAGAAAATGTAGATGAAACAATAAAAAATAAGATAATTGAACAATTAAAAGATATAAATTTTACACAATTAAAAGAATTATATAACAATATTAAAGAAGAAGCTGAAGTAGATGTTGGCGAACTAAAACCAATAAAATCACTAAATCCAGATAAAATATCTAAAAAAGAAAGAGAAACTTATGAAGAAATAGGAGCAGATGTTGTAAGAAATAAAAAATTTGCAGTAGCAACAATGTCTGGAGGTCAGGGAACTAGATTAGGATATAAGGGTGCAAAAGGAACTTTTAAAATTGATGTAGAACCAGAGCCAAAGTATTTATTCGAAATAATAGTAGATACATTACAAAGAGCAAATAAACAATACAATACTATAATTCCATGGTATATTATGACAAGCCATGAGAATAATCAAGAAATAGTAGATTTCATGGAAGAACATAATTATTTTGGATATAATAAAGAATATGTGGGATTTTTCGAACAAGGTGAATTACCATTAATAACAGAAGATGGTCAAATAATGCTAGATGAAAACTACAATATTAAAAAAGCATCAGACGGCAATGGAAGTATATTTAAGTCTATGTACATGAAAGGTGTACTAGATGATATGAAAGAAAAAGGAATAGAATGGGTATACATTGGTTCTATAGATAATGTTTTATTAAAAATGGTAGATACATTACTAATGGGAGTAGCTATTAAAGAGGGCTCACAAATTGCAACAAGATCTATATTTAAAAATACACCAAGAGAAAGAATAGGATCATTATGTATTCAAGACGGAAAAGTTAAAGTTATTGAATATTCAGAGCTTCCAGAAGATATGATAGAAGCAAAAGATGAAAACGGTGAAATTCTATTTGGCGAATCACATGTAATGTGTAATTTATTTAGTTTAAAAGCGTTAGAAAAAATAAGTTTACAAAATTTGCAATATCATAAAGCACATAAAAAATACAGCTATATAGATGAAAATGGAAAAATGATAGAACCCGAAGAACCAAATGCTTATAAATTTGAATATTTTATATTTGATTCATTTGAATTTTTTAATCAAATTTCTATTGTAAGAGGAAAAAGAGAAGAGGATTTTGCACCAGTAAAAAATAAAGAAGGTGTAGATAGTCCAGCAACAGCAAGTAAGTTATATAATGATTATTGGAGGAAACAAAATGGAAGAATGTAGAATAGAAAATTTATATAATTTAGAGCAAACTATAGCTAAAGATATTTTTGAGGGAGTTACATATCCATGGGAAGTTTTACCAAAAATAGAAGAATTTATTATAAGCTTAGGTAAAACTTTAGATAAAAATGAATATGAAGAAAAAGGAGAAAATATTTGGATTGCTAAAAGTGCTAAAGTAGCACCAACTGCTTATATAGCAGGCCCAGCAATAATCGGAAAAAATGCAGAAATAAGACATTGTGCATTTATTAGAGGAAAAGCTATTGTTGGAGAAGGTGCAGTAGTTGGTAATTCAACGGAATTAAAAAATGTAATACTGTTTAATAAAGTACAAGTTCCACATTATAATTATGTAGGTGATTCAATATTAGGATATAAATCACATATGGGAGCAGGCTCAATTACTTCTAATGTTAAATCAGATAAAAAATTAGTAATTGTAAAAAATGGCAAAGAGCAAATAGAAACAGGATTAAAAAAATTCGGTGCAATGTTAGGTGATGAAGTAGAAGTTGGATGTGGTTCTGTATTAAACCCAGGAACTGTAGTGGGAAAACATACAAATATATATCCACTATCATCAATAAGAGGAGTAGTTCCAGAACATTCTATATACAAAAACCAAAATGAGATAGTAGAAAAAATAGATTAATATGAAAAAAGAGCAAGGAATCATCCTTGCTCTTTTTTGCTATGAATATATAATTGCCAGAATATATACAAAATTAAATTATTCTAGAATTATACACTTTGAGTACCTGGAATAAAATAATCTACAACTCCATAAATTAAAGCACCAATTATTGCTGCCATCCAAGATATTGTATAACCTGCAACGAAAAATTGTGTAGCATATAATGTAGCGACTGCAAGTGCGAAACCGACAATACCTCTACCAAAGCTACTAGCATGTAAACCAGTAAATTTAGTAATTACATAGTCCATAATAGAAAGAACTATAGCAGCAATAGCTAATGTCCAAAGATTATTAATAGAGAAACCAGGAGTGAAAAATGCAGTTATAGCTAGAACTACAGCAGATGTTACTAATCTCCATAGTATTTGTCCCATGGTACTTGTAGTTGAATTTCCTTTTACATTCATTTGACTATCAGCCATAATATAAAACCTCCTTAAATTGGTTTCATAATAGTATTATTTACACAAGTTAAATAATTATTCAAAATGTATAAAAAAAAATAAAAAATGACATAATAAAATTGAAAAATTAAGTAGGTGATGTTATGTTATCAAATTTTTTTAGAGCCATAATTATATACATATTTGTTTTATTGGTTATGAGATTAATGGGAAAACGAGAAATTGGACAACTACAACCATTTGAGCTTGCTATTTCTATTATGATTGCAGATTTAGCCTCTATTCCTATGTCTGATGTTGGAACACCTATATTAAATGGATTAATTCCTATTTTAGGTTTACTGGTTATGCATTTACTAATTTCAGTTCTTAATATGAAAAGTTTAAAATTTAGAGAAGTAATATGTGGCAAACCTTCTATCTTAATTTACAGAGGAAGAATTGACGAAAAAATATTAAAAAAAGAAAGATTTACCATAAATGAATTAGAAGAAAGACTACGTTCAAATAATATTTTTAACATAGGAGATGTAGAATATGCGATATTAGAAACTAGTGGTCAAATAACAGTTATTCCAAAACCAGAAAAACGAAATGTGGTGGTAAAAGACTTTAATTTAGAACCGGAATATGAAGGAATTTCGTATGATTTAGTTATAGATGGTGTAATTATGAAAGAAAATTTAAGAAAATTAGGTAAAGATGAAAAATGGTTAGAAAAACAAGTAGCTAAATTTAAAATAAAACCTAAAGATGCTTTAGTAGTAACAATAGACGGAGAAGGGCAATTTTTCTGCCAAGCAAAAGAAAGGAAAAACAAAAATGTATAAAGAAATTATTGTGTGCATTTTAGTAGTTATTTTAATATTTAGTATGGATTTACTAAGTAATAATTATACGAAAAAAGTATTTTTTAGTATAAATGACAGTTTAGGAAATTTAAGAAATGAAATGTTAAAAGAAGATAAAGATGTAAATAAAATAAATGACGAAATAACAAAAGTAGAACAAGAATGGAATTCAAAATTAAACCTGTTATCTTGTTATATAGAACATAACGAATTAGAAAAAGTAGCAAGACAACTAACATTAATTAAAGGAAATATAGATGTAGAAGAATATAACCAAGCTGTACCACAACTTGATGACTGTGTGTATGTGATAAATCATATAAAAGATAAAGAAAGTTTATTAATAAGGAATTTGTTTTAGAAATTTTGGGGTTTTGAGGACGTTTTTTCCAAATCGGGATTTTGGGGACGTTCCTTAAATCCCGATTTTTTTGCTGTAAAGCTCTTGACATTTACACTAAAATAGTGTAAAGTATAATAGCATTACAAAAAGAGAAGGTGTAATGATGGAAAAAAATATAGAAATAAGTATATTATCTCAAATTTATAAAAACACTTTAACAGAAAAACAATTCGAGATATTAGATGAATATTATAACAATGATTTTTCTTTATCGGAAATTGCAGAAAATTATAATATTACAAGGCAAGCAGTAAGGGATAATATAAAAAGTGGAGAAACAAAATTATATGATTTAGAAAATAAATTAGGTCTTATGAAGAAAATGCAAAAACAAGAAGAACTAGTTAATAGGATTATTTCTAAATTGGATAGTTTAAATATAAAAGATAAGAAAACTTTAGAATCAATAAAAAAGGATTTAAAAAAATTAATTTAAAGTAAGGAGGAAATAATGGCTTTCGAAGGATTATCTTCTAAATTACAGAGTATAACAAATAAATTTAAAGGTAAAGTAAGAGTTACAGAAGCTGACTTAAAAGATATGCTAAGAGAAGTTAAACTTGCATTACTAGAGGCAGATGTTAACTATAAAATAGTAAAAGAATTTATAGCTGTAATTCAAGAAAAAGCTTTGGGCCAAGATGTTTTAAAATCATTAACACCTGGCCAACAAGTTATAAAAATAGTTAAAGATGAACTTGTAGAATTATTAGGAGGAACAGAAAGTAAAATTACATTTTTACCAAATGCTCCAACAGTAATAATGTTAATTGGTTTGCAAGGTTCTGGTAAAACTACAACAGCAGGTAAACTTGCAAATGTATTAAGAAAACAAGGTAAAAAACCATTACTAGTTGCGTGTGATGTTTATAGGCCAGCAGCTATAAAGCAACTTCAAGTTGTTGGTAAACAATTAAACATTCCAGTATTTAGTGATGAAACTTCTAAAAATGTAGTAAATATAGCTAAAAGATCAATAGACGAAGCAATAAAAAAACTAAATGATGTAATAATACTAGATACTGCAGGTAGACTTCAAATAGATGAAGACTTAATGCAAGAATTACAAAATATAAAACAAAATGTAAGACCACAAGAAATCTTATTAGTAGTAGATAGTATGACAGGTCAAGATGCTGTAAATGTGGCAACAACATTTAACGAAAAAGTAGGAATAGATGGAATAATCTTAACTAAGTTAGATGGTGATACACGTGGTGGTGCAGCATTATCAGTAAAAAAAGTAACAGGCAAACCAATAAAATATATAGCAACAGGAGAAAAATTAAGTGACATAGAACCATTCCATCCAGACAGAATGGCATCAAGAATTTTAGGAATGGGAGATGTACTTTCTATAATAGAAAAAGCTGAAGAATCATTTAGCGAAGAAGAAGCTAAGAAAATGGAAGAACAATTAAGAAAGCAAAGTTTCGATTTAAATGATTATTTAGCACAACTAAGACAAGTAAAGAAAATGGGTTCTTTCTCATCTTTATTAAAAATGATTCCGGGAATGAATCAACTAAAAAATATTAAAGTAGATGATAAAGAATTTGATAAAATAGAAGCTATTATTTGTTCAATGACAACTGGAGAAAGAAGAAATCCAAAACTTTTAAATGCAAGTAGAAGAAAAAGAATTGCAAATGGTAGTGGAACATCAGTACAAGAAATTAATAGATTCATGACTTCATTCGAAACAACACAAAAAATGATGAAAAAAATTAAGTCAGGTAAAGGAATGAGGAACATGATGAAAAACTTAAATATGAATGACTTAAAAGATTTTAAAATGTAGATTATTAATAATAATTAATAATAGATTACTTAGATTTTTAGGAGGTGAAATAAATGGTAAAAATAAGACTACAAAGAGAAGGAAAGAAAAAAGCACCTTTTTATCATATAGTAGTAGCAGACTCTAGAAGTCCAAGAGATGGAAAAGTTATAGCTAAAGTAGGAACATATGACCCAATGACAAAACCATCAACAATAGTTTTAGACAAAGAAGCTGTTGCAACATGGATTAAAAATGGAGCAAAACCTACAGATACAGTTAAAAAATTAATAGACTTAGCAAACAATGATTAATGACAGGAGGATAAACAAATGAAAGAAGTTTTAGAAATAATGATAAAAAATTTAGTAGATAATGCAGATGCAGTATCTATAAAAGAATTAAATGGTGAAAAATCAGTTGTATACGAAGTAAAAGTTGCTGAAGATGATATGGGTAAAGTTATAGGAAAACAAGGTAGAGTAGCAAGAGCAGTAAGAGCTATAATGAAATCTGTAGCATCAAAGGAAAACAAAAAAGTTACAATTGAATTCATTAACTAAAAGGGGTTAATATGGAATATATAGAGATTGGACAAATTGTTAATACAAATGGCTTAAAGGGTGTTGTAAAAGTAAATCCTTTTACAGATGATATTAGCAAATTTGAAGATTTAAAGTATGTATATATACAATTAAAAAATGAACTTAAAAAAGTTAAAATAGAACAGGTAAGATATAATAAAAATCAAGTCTTACTAAAACTTGAAGGAATAGATTCTATAGAAGAAGCAGAAAAATATAGAAATTTTTATTTGAAGACAGAAAAAGAAAGTCAAGAAGACTTAGGAGAAGATACATATTATATTGTAGATTTAATAGGTCTTGATGTTTATTCAGATAAAAATGAATATTTAGGTAAAATAGAAGATGTATTTCCAACTGGTAGTAATGATGTATATGTAGTAAAAGACAATCTCGGAAAACAAATATTAATTCCTGCTATAGCAGATGTTGTAAAAGAAGTTGATTTAAAAAATAAGAAAATGACAATTAATCTTATTCCAGGTTTGATATAGGAGGAAGAATGAAATTTAATGTTTTAACTCTTTTCCCAGAAATGTTTTCTGCATTAGATGAAAGTATTATTGGGAGAGGAAAGGAAAAAGGACTAATAGATATTAATTTAATAAATATTAGAGATTTTTCTAAAAATAAGCATAAAAAAGTAGATGATACTCCTTATGGTGGTGGTGCTGGAATGGTTATGGAACCAACAGTTGTATATGATGCATATTGTTCTGTTAAAGAACCAAATGCAAAAGTTATATATATGTCACCACAGGGAAAGACTTTAAATCAACAAATGGTACAAGATCTAGCTAAAGAAGAAAATATCATATTACTTTGTGGACATTATGAAGGTATTGACCAAAGAGTAATTGATGAAATCGTAGATGAGGAAATTTCGATAGGTGATTATGTATTAACTGGTGGGGAACTACCAGCGATGGTTTTGATAGATAGTGTTAGTAGATATGTAGAAGGAGTTCTAAAAGAGGATTCTGTACAAGAAGAATCTTTTACAGATGGATTGCTAGAATATCCACAATATACTAGACCAGAAGTATTTTTAGGTAAAAGAGTTCCAGAAGTATTGCTTTCTGGACATCATGAAAATATTAAAAAATGGCGAAGAAATCAGTCAATAATAAATACATATTTAAAAAGACCAGATTTATTAAAAGAAATTAAATTATCTGATAAAGAACAAAAAATGTTAAGTGAATATAAAAATTTAAAAGAAGGAGGAAGTAAATAATGGATATCATTAAATCAATAGAGCATGAGCATCTAAAAGAGAAGATACCAGTTCTTAAGGTTGGAAATACTGTAAGAGTTCACCAAAGAATAAAAGAAGGAAATAGAGAAAGAATCCAAGTATTTGAAGGAATTATTATTAAAAAACAAGGTGGAGGACTAAATGCTACATTCACAGTTAGAAGAATAGCTTCTGGTGTTGGTGTAGAAAAAACATTCTTAATTCATTCACCATTAGTAGAAAAAGTAGAATTAGTAAGAGTAGGTAAAGCAAGAAGAGCTAAATTATACTACTTAAGAGACAGAGTTGGTAAAGCTGCTAAGACTAAAGAACAAATTGGTGCAAGAATTGAAGATAAAGAAATTACAGTAAAAGCAACTATAGAAGAAGAACCAGTAGTAGAAGAAAAAGTTGAAGCTCCAGTAGAAGAAGCTAAAACAGTTGAAACAGAAGCTACACCTGTAGAAGAAGTTAAAACTGAAGAAGCTCCAAAAGCTGAAGAACCAGCTAAAGAAGAAGTAAAAGAAGATGCTACTGAAGAAACAAAGAAAGATGAATAATAATTTTAAAAAATAATCTGTTATATCTTGACAGATTATTTTTTTTGATTTATCATATGAATAAGTAATCATATGAACACTTGCTCATATGATGTAAGAGGAGGTAAACATGGAAGAAGAAAAATTAGTGTGTGCAGAAAACTGTCCACATTTAAATAAAATAAACAAAGTTAAATCACTTGAACCAAAGGCTGATGAATATCAAAAATTATCTAATATGTTTAAACTATTTTCAGATGAAACTAGATTAAAAATAATTTGTAGCTTATTAAAAGAAGAATTATGTGTTTGTGATTTATGCGAATTGTTGGGCTTAAATCAATCACAAGTTTCTCATCAATTACAGCTTTTAAGAAATAGTAAATTAGTAAAATTTAGAAGAGAAGGAAAGCAAATCTTTTACAGCTTAGATGATGAGCACGTAGAACTTATTATACAAATGGCATTAGATCATATTTTAGAGGAGGAAGAAAAAAATGGCATGTTGTAATCATAACCATGGAAAATGTGAAGTGAAAGAAAGAAACAAAAGCAAAATTATTTTGTATATACTTTCATTAGTTCTATTCGGAATTGGATTTATTCCTGCTTTAGCAGAATATAAAATTTGGATATATTTAGTAGCAGTATTGCTTGCAGGCTATGATTTATTAATAGAAGGAATAAAAAACTTATTTAAGTTTAATTTTGAAGAGAGTACATTAATGACAATAGCTATAATTGGAGCATTCATAAAAGGTGATTATCCAGAAAGCTGTTTAGTAGTATTATTATTCAAATTAGGTGAATTTTTAGAAGAATTTGCAGAAGAAAAATCTAATAAAAATATAGAAGATATTACTAAAATTAAAGCTAATAATGCTAATTTAGTTGAAGGTGACAATGTAAATGTTGTTAAAGTGGAAAATGTAAAAATAGGAGACATATTACTTGTAAAACCTGGCGAAAAGATTCCTGTCGACGGAATAGTGACAGCTGGTACATCTCAAATAGATACATCACCAATTACAGGTGAGAGTAAACCTGTTAGAGTAGAAGAAAATAATGAGGTTGTTTCTGGAAGTATAAACTTAAATAGTGCAATTTATATTAAAGCAGAAAAAGAATATAAAGATTCTATGGCTTCACAAATAATTGATTTAGTATATGAAGCAACAAATAATAAAGGAAAGACAGAAAAGTTTATTACTAAATTCTCTAAAGTATATACACCTATTGTAATAGTAATTGCAATTTTATTAGTAATAGTTCCATTAATATTAGGTGCAGATATGGACAAATGGATAGATATAGCTTTATTCTTCTTAGTAGCATCTTGTCCATGTAGTTTAGTAATTTCTATACCATTATCATTCTTCTCTTGTATAGGTGCAATTTCTAAAAAAGGAATGATTATAAAAGGAACAAAACATATAGAGAATTTATCAAAAACAGATATAATTGCATTTGATAAAACAGGTACATTAACTACAGGAAAAATGGTTATAGATAAATTAGAAGCAACAAAAATTCCAGAAAATGAAATGTTAGAATATATTTATAGTATAGAAAGTTTATCTAATCATCCTATTGCAACAGCAGTTGCAAATTATAAAAAAGATATAGAGAAATTAGAAGTAAAAGATTATATAGAATATTCTGGCCATGGCTTATATGGAGTTATAAACGGAAAAGAAATTTTATTCGGAAATAAAAAACTAATGGAAAAATACGATGTAGATACAGCAGAATATGTTGATAATACTATTACACTTGCAGTGGATAAACAAATTGTAGGATATATAACATTAAAAGAAGAATTAAGAGAAAATGTGGAAAATATATTAGATAATTTAAAAGAGGCAGGAGTAAAAGATGTTGCAATATTAACGGGTGACAACAAAAAAGCTGCTAAAAATATTGCAGACAAATTAAAAATATCACAAGTATATGCAGAATTATTACCACAAGAAAAATTAAATAAAGTAAAAGAATTACAAGCAGATAAGAATAAAGTAACATTTTTAGGTGATGGAATAAATGATAGTCCAGTAATTGCAACAGCAGATTTTGGAATGAGTATGGGAACAGGCTCAGAAATTGCAAACAATACAGCAGATGGAATTTTAATATCTAATGATATTGCAAGCTTGCCAACAATAATAAGAATTGCTAAAAAAACAATGAGGATAGTAAAATTTAATATAACATTTTCATTACTTGCAAAACTTGTTGTATTAATTGTAGGCTTATTTGGAACAGCACCAATATGGCTTGCAGTACTAGCTGATACAGGTGTTACATTACTTACAGTATTAAATGCATTAAGAATATTAAGAAAATAGAAGATAGGGATTGATAGGGATTTGGGGACGTTGTTAAAATCCCGGATAAATCCGGGATTTTAACGTAGGCTATTTTATAGTGGATTAAAATAGCTTGTTTTTTTATTAGGGAAAAAAACAACGTCCCCATTTCCCTGTTTCCATTTCACTGTTGAAAAAAATGGATTTTGCTGATATAATAGCGATTAAATGTAAGAGAGAGGAAGAAAAATGAAAGTAGCATTTTATACATTAGGTTGTAAAGTAAATCAATATGAAACAAATGGAATGATTCAGGCTTTTTTAGAAAAGGGATATGAATTAGTTGATTTTTCAGAAAAAGCAGATATTTATATAATAAATACTTGTACAGTAACCAGCATTTCAGATAAAAAATCAAGACAAATGATTAGAAGAACAAAACAATTAAATCCAGATGCAATTGTAGTAGCGGTAGGTTGTTATGCACAAGTAGCGGCAGATAAATTAGAAGAAATAAAAGATATAGATTTAATATTAGGGATAAGTGAAAAAACAGAAATAGTTAAATATGTAGAAGAGGCATTAGCCAATAAACAACCACAAGAACATATATCAGATGTAATGCATCAAAAAGAATTTGTTGATTTTGGAAGTGTGAATTATACAGACAAAAATAGAGTAGCAATAAAAGTTCAAGATGGATGTAACCAATTTTGTACATATTGTATAATTCCATATGCAAGGGGACGTATACGTAGCAGAAAGATAGAAAGTGTAAAAGAAGAGGTTATAGAACTAGCTAAAAATGGAATTAAGGAAGTAGTAGTTACAGGAATTCATGTTGCATCATACGGAAAAGACTTGGAAGAAGATATTGGCTTAATAGATTTATTAGAAGAAATAAATAAGATAGATGGCATAGAAAGAATTCGTTTAAGTTCATTAGAACCAACATTAATTACAGAAGACTTTGTTAATAGATTAAGCAAATTAAATAAAATTTGTGATCATTTTCATTTGTCATTACAAAGTGGTTGTGACGAAACTTTAAAAAGAATGAATAGGCACTATACTACCGCAGAATTTAAAAAAGCAACTGAATTGTTAAGAAAAGCATATCCAAACGTTGCATTAACTACAGATATAATTGTTGGATTCCCTGGTGAAACCGATGAAGAATTTAATACTACTTATGAGTTTTTAAAAGGTATTAATTTTTATAAAATGCATGTATTTAAATATTCACCAAGGCATGGAACAAAAGCTGAAAAAATGCCAAATCAAGTTGATGGAAATATAAAAGAAGAAAGAAGTAGAAAATTAATAGAATTATCTGATAAAAATGAAAAAGATCAAAATAAAAAATATATAAATACTAATTTAAAAGTGTTAATAGAAGAATTCGAAGATGGTTACTATAAAGGTCACACTACAAACTATATAATGGTAAAAATTAAAGAAAATGCAGAAAATTTGCAAAATAAAATAGTTACAGCCAAAATTATAGGCGATGAAGGGATAGATTTAATTGGAAAATTAGAAGAAGCCTATTGATAAAAAGAAAGAATTATAGTAAACTAAAAAAGAAGTTATACAAAGGAGAAAGCAATGGAAGAAAAAGATCCAAATAAATTTTATTTAGTTGTCAAAGTAAGTAGATGGACTAAAATTAGGAATTTCTTTATTTTAAAATTTAAAAGAAATAGGAGATATGTTAATGAATAAGACTAAAAGAAAAATATTTGAGACAGCTATGCAATTATTTGCAGATAAAGGATATGAAGCTACAAGTAT